>JAESGH010000413.1_pt1 | contig 27053 bp, 22 predicted proteins | sample 9269641 | NCBI WGS metagenome assembly JAESGH01 (sample SAMN14515345, study PRJNA621665) | algae metagenome | isolation source: Phormidium tanganyikae FI6-MK23 and co-occurring heterotrophs from granitic... | place: USA: Fort Irwin, California | collected 1998-05-24
CCATGACGACCATCATCACCCGCCGCACGCTTCTTGCTGGCGCCGCTGCCAGCTCGGTCCTGCCGCTGGTCGGCGCGCAAGCCCAGGCGCCGTTCGGCGTCGGCTTCATCTATGTCGGGCCCGTCGGCGACCATGGCTGGAGCTGGACCCACGACCAGGGCCGCAAGGCGCTGGAGAAGGAATACGGCAACAAGATCAAGACCAGCTTCATCGAGAACGTCGCTGAGGGCCCGGATGCGGTGCGCGCCATCCGCCAGCTCGCTCAGGCCGGCGACCAGCTGATCTTCACGACTTCCTTCGGCTTCATGAACCCGACCATTCAGGTCGCCAAGCAGTTCCCGAAGATCAAGTTCGAGCATGCCACCGGCTATCAGCGCGCCGAGAACGTCGCGACCTACAATGCCCGCTTCTATGAGGGTCGCGCCGTGATCGGCACCCTCGCCGGCCATATGTCGAAGGCTGGCCAGGCCGGCTACATCGCCTCCTTCCCGATCCCGGAGGTGGTGATGGGCATCAACGCCTTCCATCTCGCCGCGAAGAAGGTGAACCCGAACTTCAAGACCAAGGTGATCTGGGCCTCGACCTGGTACGACCCGGCCAAGGAAGCCGACGCCGCCAAGGCGTTGATCGACCAGGGCTGCGACGTGATCAGCCAGCACACCGACAGCCCGGCGGCCCTGCAGGCGGCGGAGCAGCGCGGCGTCTTCGCCTTCGGCCAGGCCTCCGACATGAAGGCCTTCGCGCCCAAGGCGCAGCTCTCGGCGATCGTCGACGACTGGTCGGGCTACTACATCAAGCGCGTCAAGGAGGCGATGGACGGCAGCTGGAAGAGCGGCGACGTCTGGGGCGGCATCAAGGACGGCATGGTCAAGCTCGCGCCCTATAACGATGCCGTCACCCCGGCCGCCCGCGCCGCTGCGGACGAGCTCCAGAAGGGCATCGTCGCCGGCACGATCCACCCCTTCACCGGCGAGCTCAAGGACCAGAAGGGCACGCTGCGCCTCAAGGCCGGCGAGACCGCCAGCGACGAGATCCTCTCGAAGATGGACTGGTACGTCGACGGCGTGCAGGCGTAAGCGAAGGACGCGTCATGCTCGGGCTCGACCCGAGCATCTCTTGCCGGAGGAGGCTCCTCTCAGCGCCTCCTCATCCTGAGATTCTCGGGTCTGCGCTTCGCTCCGCCCGAGAATGACGCTCTCCAGCCGCGAACAAAAATTACCCGCAGGAACCCCCTTGCAGATATTTTAAGCTTGAAACAATATGGCTGCCGACACCACCGGACAGGGATGGGGAACCCCGCCGGCGGTCGCATCTGGCACGTCCCGGGAGGACATCGGATATGACGCTCAAATTCACTCTGTCGCTTGGCGCCGGCGTGCTCGCGCTCGGGCTCTCTGCCGCCCAGGCGCAGGAGCCCCTGAAGATCGGCGTGGTCAGCGTGCTGACCGGCCCGGCGGCGGCACTGGGCCAGCAGGTCCGTGACGGCTTCCAGCTCGCGGTCGACCAGAACGGCGGCAAGCTCGGCGGTGTGCCGGTGCAGATCACCGTGATCGACGACGAGCTCAAGCCCGACGTCGCGGTCGGCAAGGTCCGCAGCTATGTCGAGGGCGGCAAGGTCGACTTCGTCGTCGGCCCGGTGTTCTCGAACATCCTCGGCGCGATCGCCAAGCCGGTGCTGGACTCGGGCGCGATCCTGATCAGCCCCAACGCCGGTCCCTCGACCATGGCCGGCAAGGCCTGCCACCAGAACTTCTTCGTGACCTCGTACCAGAACGACCAGGTCCACGAGGTGCTCGGCAAGTACGCCCAGGACCAGAACTACAAGAAGGCCTATATCATCGCGCCGAACTATCAGGCGGGTAAGGATTCGCTCGCCGGCTTCAAGCGCTACTTCAAGGGCGAGGTCCTCGACGAGGTCTATGTCCCGCTGAACGCACTCGACTTCTCGGCCGAGCTCGCCAAGATCGCCTCGGCCAAGCCCGACGTGGTCTTCGCCTTTCTGCCCGGCGGCCTCGGCGTCAACTTCGTCAAGCAATGGTCGCAGGCCGGCCTGACCGGCAAGGTTCCGTTCCTCTCCGCCTTCACCGTCGACGAGTCGACGCTGCCGGCTCAGCAGGACGCCGCCGTCGGCATGTTCGGCGGCATGACCTGGGCGCCGAACATGGACAACCCGCAGACGAAGAAGTTCGTCTCGGCCTATGAAGCCGCCTACAAGATCGTGCCCGGCTCCTATGCCCAGCAGGCCTTCGACGCAGCTCAGCTGATCGATTCGGCGGTCAAGGCCGCCGGCGGCACCGCCGACAAGGACAAGCTGCGCGCCGCGATCAGGAAGGCCGACTTCACCTCGCTGCGCGGCAAGTTCAAGTTCAACACCAATGGCTACCCCATCCAGGACTTCTATCTGGTCAAGGTCGCCAAGCGGGCGGACGGCAAATTCCAGACCGAGATCGCCCAGAAGGTGTTCACGGACTACGCCGACCCGCATGCGAAGGATTGCGCGCTGAAGTGACGCGAAGCGTCATCCTCGGGCGAAGCACAGCTTCGACCCGAGGATCTCCTTCCACGAGATGCTCGGGTAAAGCCCGAGCATGACGGGATAGCTTTGCCATGACCACCGGCCTCCTCATCGTCCAGATCCTGAACGGGCTGCAGTTCGGCATCCTGCTGTTCCTGGTGGCGGCAGGGCTGACGCTGGTCTTCGGCGTGATGGACTTCATCAACCTGGCGCATGGCGTGCAGTACATGCTCGGCGCCTATCTCGCCGTGACCTTCGTCGCGCTGACCGGCTCCTTCGTGCTCGGGCTGGTGCTGGCATTGGCGGCGGCGCTGGTCTTCGGCCTCGCGCTCGAATTCCTGGTCTTCCGCCATCTCTATGAGCGCGACCATCTCGACCAGGTGCTGGCGACTTTCGGCCTGATCCTCCTGCTCAACCAGGGCGTCAAGATGGTCTGGGGCGCCGCTCCCCTCTCCGTGCCGCTGCCGGCGTTCCTGACCGGCAATGTCGCGCTGATGGATGGCATCCTCTACCCGACCTATCGTTTCGCGCTGATCGGCGCTGGCCTGGCGGTCGGTGCCCTGCTCTGGTTCATCGTCGAGAAGACCCGCACCGGCATGCTGCTGCGCGCCGGCGCCTCGAACGCACCGATGGTCTCGGCGCTCGGCGTCGACATCCGCAAGCTGTTCATGATCGTCTTCGCCTTCGGCACCATGCTGGCGGGCTTCGCCGGCGCGATGGCGGCGCCGATCCTCTCGGTCGAACCTGGCATGGGCGACACCGTGCTGATCCTCGCCTTCGTCGTCATCGTTATCGGCGGCATCGGCTCGATCCGCGGCGCCTTCGTGGCGGCCCTGATCGTCGGCCTGGTCGACACGCTCGGCCGCTCCTTCATGAATGACCTGCTCCGCCTGTTCATGAGCGCCCCATCGGCGCGGGCGACCGGCGCGGCGCTGTCCTCGATGCTGATCTACCTCCTGATGGCGATGGTGCTGTTCGTGCGGCCGGAAGGCCTGCTGCCGGCGCGAGGCCGGACATGAGCTCGGCGACGACGACAGCCGAGGTCACCAGCGTCGCGCCGCCGCGCGAGCGCGCCAAGGTGCTGCTGCCGGCCATATTGTTCCTGCTGCTGGCGCTGGCGCCGCTCGCCGTCTCGCTCGGCATGCCGGCCGGCTGGCTCGCTCTGCTGACGCGGGCGCTGATCTTCGCCATCGCGGCGCTCTCGCTCGACCTGATCCTCGGTGTCGGCGGCCTCGTCTCCTTCGGCCATGCCGCCTTCCTCGGCATCGGCGCCTATGTCACCGGCATCATGATCACCGAGGGCAGGAGCGAAGCCTTTGTTATCCTGCCGGTGATCCTCGGCGTCTGCGCCCTGTTCGGCGCGATCACTGGCGCGATCTGCCTGCGCACACGCGGCGTCGCCTTCATCATGATCACCCTCGCCTTCGGCCAGATGGTCTATTTCCTGGCGCAGGCGCTTTCGGCCTATGGCGGCGATGACGGGCTGACGCTCTACGAGAAGAGCACCCTCCTCGGCTTCAACCCGTTCGGCAGCCGGACCTCGTTCTATTACAGCGTTCTGGTCGCACTGGCCGGCGCCTATCTGCTGGTGCGCGGCCTCGTCGCCTCGCGTTTCGGCCGGGTGCTGCGGGCAGCGCGCGAGAACCCAGTCCGGGTCAGCGTCACCGGCTTCGACGTCAACAAGGTGCGCCTCGTCGCCTATGTGATCAGCGGCATGCTGGCGGGCTTGTCCGGCTTCTTCCTCGCCAATCACACCGAATTCGTCAGCCCGGCCTTCATGTCCTGGCAGCGCTCGGGCGAACTGATCTTCATGGCGGTGCTCGGCGGCGTCGGCTCGCTGCACGGCGCGATCATCGGCGCCATCGCCTATCTGATCGCCGAGGATGCGCTCTCGCATCTGACCGAGCATTGGCGCGTCATCTTCGGACCGATGATCGTGCTCTTCGTGCTGTTCACCCGCGGCGGCATCGTCGGGATGCTGCGCAAGCTGGGCCCGCGTCATGGCTGAGCCGGTCCTTGTCCTCGAGGCGTTGAGCAAGTCTTTCGGCGCGCTGAAGGTCACCGACGGCGTCAGCCTCGCCGTCGCGCCGGGCGAGCTGCACGCGTTGATCGGCCCGAACGGCGCCGGCAAGACCACTTTGGTCCACCAGATCTCCGGCATGCTAACGCCGGACGACGGCACCATCCGTTTCCGCGGGCAGGACGTCACGGCCTTCAACGCCGAGAAGCGCGCCCGGCACGGCCTGGCGCGGACCTTCCAGATCACCTCGACCATCGCCTCGCTCTCGGCGCTGGAGAACGTCGCGCTCGGCGTGCAGGCCAAGGCGAGCCATCCGCTCTCCTTCTTCCGCAACGCCGCCGGCGACGAGCGCCTGAACCGCCCTGCCCGCGCCGCGCTCGACGCGGTCGGCCTGTCGGAGCGCGCCCATGTCCCGGCCGGTAGCCTGTCGCATGGCGAGAAGCGGGCGCTGGAGATCGCCATGGCGCTGGCGCTGGAGCCGGCGGCGATCCTGCTCGACGAGCCGCTCGCCGGCGTCGGCAAGGAGGAAGGCGAGCGCCTGATCGCCCTGCTCAAGAGCCTGAAGGGGCGCTATGCCATGCTGCTGGTCGAGCACGATATGGAGGCGGTGTTCGCGCTCGCCGATACTGTCACTGTCCTGGTCTATGGCCGCGTCATCGCCTCGGGCGATCCCTCTGTCGTCAGAGCCGACCCGGCCGTGCGCGAAGCCTATCTCGGCGAGGAGGGCTGATGACCGACGACGTCACCCCTTGTCATTCCGGGGCTTCGCGCAGCGAAGAACCCGGAACCCACGACCGGGTGAGACCATGACGACCATGAACGATCGCGCTCGCCCGGTCATGGGTTCCGGGTTCGCTGCGCGCCCCGGAATGACAGAGGACGAGCCCGCACCATGCTGACGGTCGAAAATCTCGATGCCGGCTATGGCGAGGCGCAGATCCTGTTCGGTGTCGATCTTGCGGTCGGGGCTGGCGAGGTCGTGACTCTGCTCGGCCGCAACGGCATGGGCAAGACCACGACGGTGCGCGCCATCATGGGGCTGATCCGGCCGCGCGCCGGCCGCGTCAGCTTCGGCGGCGTCGACCTCACCGGCAGCGCCCCTTTCCGGCTGGCGCAGGCCGGCATCGGCCTCGTGCCGGAAGGACGGCAGGTCTTCCCGACGCTCTCGGTCGAGGAGAACCTGATCGCCACCGCCGCCAGCCGCTTCGGCCCGGCGCGCTGGACACTGGAACGCGTCTACGCCTTCCTGCCGCGGCTGAAGGAACGCAAGGCCAATCGCGGCAACCAGCTCTCCGGCGGCGAGCAGCAGATGCTGGCGATCGGCCGAGCGTTGATGACCAATCCCAAGCTCGTCATCCTCGACGAGGCGACCGAGGGGCTGGCGCCGATCATCCGGCAGGAGATCTGGTCCTGCCTGTCGGCGCTGAAGGCCGAGGGCGAGTCGATCCTGGTGATCGACAAGAATGTCGACGCGCTGGCCAGGATCGCCGACCGGCATGTCGTGCTGGAGAAGGGCCGCGTCGCCTGGCGCGGCAGCAGCGACGACCTGCGCAGCGACAGCGCGGTCAAGGACCGCTTCCTGCATCTTTGAGAAGGAGACGACGATGAAACCGCTCACAGCTGGCGTGACCAAGGCCAATGAGGGGATCGACGCGATCTCCTGGAATATCCTCGGCCAGACCTATGTGCCGAAGATGCTGAGCGAGGACAGCTTCGCCTGGCACGCCACCTTCCCGCCCGGCACCTTCGTGCCGCCACATATCCATCCGACCCAGGACGAATTCATCTACATGCTCGAGGGGCGCCTCGACCTCGTGCTCGACGGCCAGGAATCGCATGCCCTGCCCGGCGACCTGATCAAGCTGCCACGCAACATCCCGCACGGACTGTTCAACAAGAGCGAAGCTCCGGTGAAGTGCCTGTTCTGGGTCGCACCGACCGGCCGGCTCTACGACCTGTTCTGGGCGATTCATTCGATGAAGGAGCAGAACCCGGCCGAGGTGGTCGCGCTGTCGGCGCGCTATGAGATCGACTTCCTGCCCCCTCCGCCGGAAGGCGCCTGAGCGAGGCGCGGCGCAGTTAAGGTTAAGCAAAGCTTACTGCTGCAACCAGAAGCGTTAGCGGGCATTATCTCAACCTGAGCTAGAACAAGAGCCAGGCCATGCCCGCTGCGACCACCATCACCGAACGCCGCCAGGCGGTCCGCATCAGGACCTTCATTGGCGCCAAGGCCATCTTCAACCAGCGTCAGTCGACGCTGGACTGCATGGTCAGGAACCAGTCGGATGACGGGGCGCTGCTGATCTTCCCGGGCAGCGTCGCCCTGCCGGAGCTGTTCGAGCTCTATTTTCCGCTGAAGCGCGAGAGCCGGATGGTGCGCAGCCGCTGGCGTGATGGCGAGCGCATCGGCGTTTCCTTCGCCGCGGCCAAGCGCGACGATGCGCCGATCCCGCTCGATCTGGTGCGGCGCCTGCGCCAGCTCGAACAGGAGAATGCGGCGCTGAAGGCCCGCATCGCCCAGCTGACGGAAGGCGCCTGAGTTCCGGCTGAATTTTGCCGGCTTTCACGGCCGACATCGCGCCCGCTTCGAGGGGATAGCGATGAAACGATTCTGGCTCGCCGCCGGTACTGTAGCCGCGGCTTTGGGCGTTACCGCCTTCGTGCAAAACAGCTCGCTGCTGGCGTCGGCCTCAACCGAGCGACCGGTCCTCCTGGCGCATCGCGGGCTGGCGCAGACCTATCCGTCCAGCGGGGTCACCGACAAGACCTGCACGGCGAACCGAATCAATCCGCCGGAACACCCCTATCTCGAGAACACCCTCCCCTCGATCGAGGCAGCCTTCGCGGCGGGGGCGGACATCGTCGAGTTCGATATCCACCCGACCACCGACGGCCAGTTCGCCGTGATCCATGACTGGACGCTGGACTGCCGCACGAACGGCACGGGCGTCACCCGCGAGAAGACCCTCGCCGAACTCAAGGCGCTCGACATCGGCTTTGGCTACACAGCCGATGGCGGCAAGACCTACCCGTTCCGCGGCAAGGGCATCGGCCAGATGCCGTCGCTAGACGAGGTGCTGGCGCGTTTCCCGGACAAGCGACTGCTGATCAACGTCAAGAGCAACGATCCCCGCGAGGGCGAGGCGCTCGCAGAGCACCTGCGGAAGCTGCCGCCGGCGCAGCTTTCCCTCCTGATGGCCTATGGCGGCGACCGACCGATCACGGTGCTGCGCGAGCGCATCCCGACCTTGCGGACCATGTCGAAGGAGGCGGAGAAGCGCTGCCTGATCCACCATCTCGCGCTCGGCTGGGCCGGGCTGACGCCGCAAGCCTGCGAGCGGCAGCTGCTCTTGATCCCGTCCAATTACACCAGCTGGATCTGGGGTTGGCCGGCGCGGTTCACGGACCGCATGCGCGCGGCCGGCAGCGAGGTCATCGTCGCCGGCCCGCTGGTCGGCGGCGACGGCTCGGCCGGGATCGACCGCGCCGAGGACTTCAGCGCTCTCAAGCGGCCGATCCCCGGCATCTGGACGAACCGGATCGACCGGATCGCGCCGCTGGTAAAGGCTGAGCAGCGCTGAGGCTGTCTCAGCGCTTCGCCAGTTGTGCCGCCGAGAAGCCGGCTTTGCCGGCATAGGCGTTCACGATCTGCTCGCGCTTGCCATAGGGCAGGACGCGCTCGACATCGTCGAAGCCGTTGGGCGCCAGCGCCTCGACCGCATCGATGACACGCTCCGGCCCGCCGGCCCGGTTCATCGCCACGATCTCGGCCGTCGCCGGCAGGCGCTGCGCCTCATAGGCGGCGAGCGCATGGCGCGGATGCTCGGCCTTGATCAGGAGGTCGGCGAGGCAGCGTGCATCGAGGATCGCCTGCGAGGCGCCATTGGAGCCGACCGGGTACATTGGATGGGCGGCGTCGCCGAGCAGCGTCACCCGGCCATGGGTCCAGCGCGGCAGCGGGTCGCGGTCGCACATCGGATATTCCCAGAAGGTGCCGCTCGCCTGGATCAAGGCGAGGATGTCGACGCCGGGCACGGTGAAGCGCCTGGCGAAAGGCAGCACGTCCTCGAGCCGCCCGGCCTTCGACCAGGCCTCTTTCGGTGGCGGCTTTGCCGGATCGCCGGTGCGGATATTCACGACCCAGTTGGTCAGGCGCGTACCCGGCTTCTTGCCCGCAGCGATCGGGTAGAGCACCAGCTTGCCGGCCATGCCGCCGGCGATGATCATGCTCTCGCCATCGAGGAAGGCCGGCCAGTCGCAGGCGCCACGCCACATCTGGACGCCGTTCCAGCGCGGACCGCCCTGGTTCTGAAAATAATGCGCCCGCACGGTCGAATGGATGCCGTCGGCGCCGATCAGGATGTCGGCGCGGGCTGTCTCCCCGCCCTCGCCGAGCCTGGCGTCGGCGAAGTGCGCGGTGACGCCGCCTTCGTCCTGCAGGAAGCCCTGCAGGCGCCGGCCGGTGCGGATCGCGTCTGCGCCGAGCCGCTCGATCACCGCGTCGCGAATCACACCCTGAAGCCGGCCGCGATGGATCGAGAACTGCGGCACCGCCGCCCCCGCGTGCAGGCCACGCAGCTCGCGCCAGACGGTCTGGCCGAAGCGGTTCATGTAGATCAGTTCGCGGGTGCGGATCGCCACCGCATCGAGCGCCGGCAGGAGCCCCAGCTCCGCCAGCTCGCGGATCGCATGCGGCAGCGTGTTGATGCCGACGCCGACCTCGCGGATCTCGCTGGCCTGCTCGTAGACGGTCGCGGCGATGCCGCGCGCGTGCAGCATCAGGGCCAGTGACAGCCCCCCGATGCCGCCGCCGATGATGATGGCCTTCATGCCGCGTTCCGCTCCCCTAAATTATTTCAAGCTTCAAATAATCAGAGGTGTTTTGTCAATCGCTCCACAAAGCTGGTGAAAACCGCCCCAATTTCGCGGCTTTTGACAGGAACGAAGCCGATTGCTGTGCGTATGTACGGCCGATGCCGTCGTGTTTCGGCGGCAGGCATGTCAAACGGCGAATTCGTGCGCGAGAGCGCGTCGATTCGCCGCGACGCGCCGGACCCGTTGGGGTTCGGCGCGGCGTCAATTTAAGCATCATTGGTCTCAGGAGGTTTTCATGACCAAGAACGAACTGATCGCCGCGATCGCGGACGAGACGGGCAAGACCAAGGCCGATGTCTCGGCCATTCTCGGCTCGCTCGCCGGCGTCGTCGCCAAGACGCTGAAGTCCGGTGGCGATGTCACCCTCGGCGGCATCGGCAAGCTCGCCGCCGCCAAGCGCGAAGCCCGCGAGGCTCGTAACCCGTCGACCGGCGCGACCATCAAGGTCCCGGCCAAGACGGTCGTGAAGTTCAAGGTCACCAAGGATCTGGCCGACGCCGTCGCCTGAGCCTTGTCGGACAGCGGCGGCTCCCACGCCATGTGGAGGCCGCTTGACCGATCAGCCTGCGCCGCAAGCTGATCGGTTAAACGGCCTGCGAGCCGCCGCAGCTTGACCTCCAGGCGCTGCTGGCCACAGTAGCGCGATGTTCCTCCGCCTCTTCACCGATCTGCGCGCCGCCAAGGTCCCAGTGACCTTGCGCGAATATCTTGCGCTGCTGGAGGGCGTCGAGGCCGACCTCGCCGAATACCGGGTCGATGAGTTCTACTATCTCGCCCGCGCCTGCCTGGTGAAGGACGAGCGTCATCTCGACCGCTTCGACCGCGTCTTCGCCGAGGTCTTCAAGGGCATCGAGACCTTGGGTGAGGCCTTCGAGCAGGTCGGCATTCCCGAGGAATGGCTGCGCAAGCTCGCCGAGAAATTCCTCACCGACGAGGAGAAGGCCCAGATCGAGGCGCTGGGCTGGGAGAAGCTGCTGGAGACGCTGAAAGAGCGTCTCGCCGAGCAGAAGGGCCGCCATCAGGGCGGCTCGAAATGGATCGGCACCGCCGGCACCTCGCCCTATGGCGCCTATGGCTACAATCCCGAAGGCGTGCGCATCGGCCAGGACAAGAACCGCAACTTCCGGGCGGTGAAAGTCTGGGACAAGCGCGAGTTCAAGGATTTCGACGACACGCGCGAGCTCGGCGTGCGCAATTTGCGGATCGCGCTGCGCCGCCTGCGCAAATTCGCCCGTACCGGCGCGGCCGAGGAGCTCGACCTCGACCAGACCATCACCGAGACCGCCAAGCACGGCTATCTCGACGTCAAGCTCCGGCCCGAGCGGCACAACGCCGTCAAGGTCCTGCTCTTCCTCGACGTCGGCGGCTCGATGGACTGGCATATCGAACTGGCCGAGGAGCTGTTCTCGGCGGCACGAGCCGAGTTCAAGCATTTCGAGCATTTCTACTTCCACAACTGCCCCTATGAGCGGGTCTGGAAGGAGAACCGGCGCCGCCACGACCAGATCATCCCGACCTTCGACGTGCTGCGAACCTATCCGGCCGATTACCGCCTCGTCTTCGTCGGCGATGCCTCGATGAGCCCCTATGAGATCGCCATGCCGGGCGGCTCGGTCGAGCACTGGAACGAGGAGGCCGGCGAGGTCTGGATGCGGCGGCTGACCGAGCGCTTCAGCAAATCGGTCTGGCTCAATCCTATCCAGCAGAACCTGTGGGGCTATACCCAGTCGATCCGCCAGATCGCCGGGCTGATGGGCGGGCGGATGTTCCCGCTGACGCTCGACGGCCTCGACGGCGCGATGAAAGCGCTGACGCGGTAGGCGCCCCGCTCGTCATGCCCGGGCTCGACCCGAGTATCTCTTGCAGGAGATTCTCGGGTCGCACTTTGCTCCGCCCGAGAATGACGGCTAGAGCATGCCGCCATGAACCCCGCCGACGACGACATTACCCTGCCCTACTGGCGCCAGCGCCCGAAGCCGATCGGCTTCGAGATCGCCTACCGGCTCAAGGGCGATGTGCTGGAGATCGATTCGACCCGCAAGGTCGACCAGGTCAGGCTCTCGGCCGTCGAGCAGGTGCGCTTCATCTATGCGCCGAGCAATGTCTCGTCGAAGGGCTTCCGGACCCAGCTGCGGCTAAGCGACGGCAAGAGCATCACCTTCGGCAATCTGTCCTGGCGCTCGCTCACCGACATCGATCGCGACGATGCGCGTTATCACGCCTTCGTCTCGGCGCTCTCCGCCGCGATCACGCGCGCCAATCCAAAGGCGCGCTTCCTCGCCGGCAAGCCCTATCTGCTCTGGCTGGCGCTGACGCTGGCCGGCGGCGGCGCGATGGTGATGCTGACCTTCTTCAGCCTGCGCGCCCTCCAGCAGGGCGCAACCGCCGCCGCGGGGCTCGGGCTCGTGCTCGCGGCAGCCTCCTTCTGGCAGGTCTGGCCGATGATCAGGCTCAACCGGCCGCGTGACCTTGCAACCGGCGAGGTCCCCGACGACCTCGTCCCGGGCCGGCAGACGGTCTGAAGCCTTCTACCTGACCACCAGCACCGAGCACTTCGCCCGCCGCACGATGGTCGAGGCGTTCGAGCCGATCACATAGGCGAGCATGCCGGGCTCGTGCGAGCCGATGACGATCAGGTCGGCGCCGCTGGCGTCAGCCTCGGCCAGCACCTCGCCATGGACTGACCCGACCAGGACCTTGGCCGAGACGCGCTCGGCCGGAAGGTTCACCTTGGCCGCGATCTCGGCGAGCTTGGCCTCGGATTCGGACTGCTGGCCGGCGTCGAAGTCGGCCGGCACGAATTCCATATAGGTGATCGGCACCAGCGAGCGGACATAGACCAGCCGGATCGAGCCCTCCGACTGGTTGGCGAAGCCCTCCGCCGCGGTGATGGCCGGGCCTGCCAGCTCGGCCTCGGCAAGATCGACCGGTACCAGAATCGATTTGTACATCGCAGCCTCCTCCGGCGTGGGCCGCCCGGCCAGGCATGGTCGAACAATCGGGACCGACGCCTACACACTATGTCGGAGCCGATCGCCCCAAGGGAAGAGCGTCGCGTCGTCGCGATGAATTCCGGCTTCCGACAATGCGATCTTCGCAGGCGCTGGCATCACCGTCTTTGCGATCGATCAATCAGGCCGATGCATGCCCGCCAGAAAGCGGCGGAATTTGACGGCGACCATCAAGACCCCGACAGTCCGCCACCGCCTTTTGCGCTGCGCCTTTGTCCGGTGGATCGATGACCGAAGCTGCCCATCCCGCCCCGCGCCAAGGCCTGCTCGCCTCGCCGGCGGTATTCCTGATGGTGCTCGCCTTCCTCAACTGGCTCGGCTACGCCAGCTGGAGCGCGCTGCTCAACAATTTCGCCAAGGAAGCGGCCGGCTTCACCGGGCAGGACATCGGCATCCTGCAATCGGTCCGCGAGATTCCCGGCTTCCTGGCCTTCACCGCGATCATCCTGTTCTGGATCATGCGCGAGCAGGTTCTGGCCTATCTCAGCCTGCTGACGCTCGGGCTCGGCGTGGCGCTGACCGGCTATTTCCCAAGCCTCGGCGGCCTCCTACTGACCACGACGATCATGTCGCTCGGCTTCCACTATTACGAGACGGCGCAGCAATCGCTGCAATTGCAGCTGTTGCCGAAATCGGAAGCGCCGCGGCTGCTCGGCAGAATCGCCGGCGCCTCGGCGGTGGCGCAGCTCATCGCCTTCGGCTCGATCGCGCTGATCTGGCGGCTCTGGCAGCCGAGCTACACGCACGTCTTTCTCGGCGCCGGCCTCGTCACCATGGCGCTGACGACGGCGGCGATGCTGCTCTTCCCGCGCTTCCAGGGCACGGTCACGCAGAACAAGGGCTTCGTGCTGCGCAAGCGCTACTGGCTCTACTACGCCCTGACCTTCATGTCGGGCGCACGCCGGCAGATCTTCATGGCCTTTGGCGGCTTCCTGCTGGTCGAGCGCTTCGGCTACGACGTCGCCGCGACCGCGACGCTGCTGCTGGTGACCTATGGCATCAACATGTTCGCCGGTCCCATGCTCGGCCATCTCGTCGGCAAGGTCGGCGAGCGGGCGACGATCCAGCTCGAGAACGTCTCGCTGATCGCCGTCTTCGTCGGCTATGCGCTGGCGAGCCATGGCCAGTTCGGCGCGGCGGGCGGCCTTGTCGCCGGCGCGCTCTTCGTCATAGACGGCGTCTTCTTCACGCTCGTCCTGGCGCAGCGCACCTATTTTCAGAAGATCGCCGACCCCGCCGACATCGCCCCGACCTCGGCGGTCGCCTTCACCATCAACCACATCGCGGCGGTCTTCCTGCCGATCACCTTCGGCCTGATCTGGCTGCGCGATCCGGCGATCGTCTTCTATATCGGGGCGGCGGTCGCGACGGTGTCGCTCAGCCTGTCATTGCTGGTGCCACGCCATCCGGTGCCCGGCCGCGAGACGACGCTGGTTGCGCCGGCGGCTGCCGCGGCGGAATAGCGACGATCCGTCAGCCCTGACGGGCCGGTGTGCGCACGACGAGGCCGTCGAGTTCGTCACGCACCCTGATCTGGCAGGACAGGCGCGAAGTCGGGCGGACGTCGAAGGCGAAGTCGAGCATGTCCTCCTCCATCGGCTCGGCATGGCCAGCTTTCTCGGCCCAGGCGTCGTCGACATAGACATGGCAGGTGGCGCAGGCGCAGGCGCCGCCGCATTCGGCCTCGATGCCCGGCACGCCGTTGCGCACGGCGACTTCCATCACGGTCGAGCCCGTCTCGCCCTCGACCGTGCGGCTGGTACCCTGGGCGTCGATGTAGGTGATCTTCGGCATCGTGAACTCCGGCCGCCTGGCGACGGCTGCGCGGTTGGCGCAGTCTGGAGGAACCGGCCGGGCTTCCTGGCGGCGCCGCAGGCAGGTTCGCAAGAGGAACATTGCCCGCGAGCGAGGCTTGCGGACAATTCGTCTCTAGAGGATTTCGAAAGCGGACGAAACGGCGATATCCGCCGTGTCGTCCCTTCGCGGCTGCGGCGTCAGGCCGCGTGGTCGAGCCGCGAGATCACGGCGCGCGCTTCGGCCGCTGCGAGCGTCAGTGCGTCCAGCGCATCTTCGCGCGGCGCTGCGCCAGCCTGGCCGAGCTGCTGCTCGATCCGGTCGGCGGCCTCGGCCACCTGCCAGGCGCCGATGGCCCGGGCGGCGCCTTTGAGAGTGTGGGCGGCATCGCGGCGGACAGTGGCGTCGCCGCCATGGATGGCGCGCAAATGGCGGGCGCATTGCTGCGCGAACAGCGTCAGCAGCTCGCGCTCCAGCTCGGCATCGCCGCCGGTCTGGCGGGCGAGATGCACGAGGTCGATGGCAGTCTGGGGCATGGGGGTACTCAGTTTTCTCACAAGCTGCGGAACACGTGCAGCCTTCTGACCCTCGATGAAGCGCCGTTATGGTGAATGAGGCGTTAACGACGTTTGTGAATCAGACGCTCAAACGGGTTTCAATCACTGCTTGCCTCAACTACCCTTCGAGACAGTAAACGATGGGCGTCGTGTCGCTTGTAGGATCCGGCTGGAGGCTGCCGGCTCCCGCTCTGCGGCGGACATCACCGCCCATCGCGAGTAGCGTAGCGAGGCGGCATTCATGACCCGGCAGAACAAGCTCCAGGATCCGACCGAAGCGGCAATGTCGGCGATCGAGGAGGCGCTGAGGCTCGATCCGTCGAAGACCGAAGGTGACACGCCCTCCGAGCCGCGGTTGCCCTCGACGGGGGATAACGAGCTCAAGATCGAGCTGCCGCGCGTCGAAAGCGCTCCGCTGGCTCCCAGCACCGAGGTCGCGACCGAGGCGCTTCCCGGCCCTGCCCGCCCCACCATCGCGCCGGATACCAGCCGCGTCGCCAATGACGACCGCCGGGATTCGTCCTCCCTCGTCCAGGCCTTCGCCGCGCGTCCCTCTGGCCGCCCGTATTGGCTCGCTGTCCTCGCCACCCTCGTCTGGGCGGGCGGGGTCGGCTTCACGCTCGTCAGCCGCTATGGCTCGTTCGCCGAAGGCCTGCCGGCCGGCATGGCAGCCTGGGGCCCGGGCCAATGGGCGCTGCTGGCGCTCGGTGCCGGCACGCCGGTGGTGTTCTTCTTCGTGCTCGCGGCGCTCTATCGCCGGACCCAGGAGATGCGGCTGGTCTCGCGCGCCATGACCGAGGTCGCGCTGCGCCTGGCCGAGCCGGAGGTTGTCGCAACCGATTCCGTGCTGTCGCTGAGCCAGACTATCCGCCGCGAGGTCGCCGCCATGGGCGACGGCATCGAGCGCGCCGTGGCGCGCGCCGGCGAGCTCGAGACCATCGTGCGCGGCGAGATCGCGACGCTCGAGCGCGCCTATGCCGACAACGAGATCCGCTTGCGCTCGCTCATCGACGAGCTGGTGACCCAGCGCGAATCCGTGGTCGGCAATGCCGAGCGCGTGAAGTTCGCGATCTCAGGCGCGCATGAGAGCATTACCAAGGACCTGGAGACCGCCAGCCGCTCGATCTCCGAGGCGGTGGCCGAGGCCGGCGAGCGCGTCACCTCGCGCCTGACCGACAAGGGCGACCAGATCACGCTGGCGCTCGGCCACGCCGGTGAGCGCATGGTCGAAGAGATCAGCGGCCGCGGCAACGATCTGGTCGAGCGTCTGCAATCGACCTCGCACGATGTCAGCGAGCGCATGACGAATGCGAGCCAGTCCGTCACGGCCGTGCTCGACAACCGCGCCCAGGAGATCGCCGGCTCGCTGGAGCGCACCGGTGCCGTGCTCACCGAGGGCCTGACCGCCGGCGCCCGCGACGTCACCCGCGCCATCAGCGAAACCGGCGCGCAAGTCGTCGAGTCGCTGGCGAGCCGCGCCGAGGCCGTCAACGAGACGCTGCGCAGCACCGGCGACAACCTCGCCCAGGAGATCACCCAGCGTGGCGCCACCGTGGCCGAGCGCTTCGAGCAGAGCGGGCGCACGCTGGTCGACCTGTTCGACACGCAGAGCAACAGCCTGACCCAGCGCCTGACCGAGACCGGCGAGACGCTGCGCACCTCGATCAGCAGCGAGGGCGAGAGCGTCACCACCCGCCTGGCCGAGGTCGGCCGCGGCGTGCACATGCTGCTCGGCAAGCAGAACGAGCTCGTCGTCAACCGCATCCAGGAAGCCGGCAACACCGTCCATGGCCTGATCGCCAGCCAGGGCGAGACCCTGGTCGAGAAGCTCTCGGGCACGGTCCAGACCGTCGACGAGCTGCTGCGCGAGAAGACCGACTCGATCGTGGTGCGCTTCGACGAGGCCGGCCGTGGCCTGCATACGCTGATCGGCGAGCGCGGCGAGGAGCTGACCGCGCGCATCTCCGCCGTCGGCGCGACCGTGCACAGCCTGTTCTCGGAAGAGGCGAGCAGCCTCGTCACCCGCCTCTCCGACCTCGGCCACGAGGTGCGCAGCACGATCGGCGAGCAGGGCGACCACCTGGTCGGCCGCCTGTCCGAAACCGGCCAGCGCCTGCAGGAGGCGATCAGCGAGCGCGGCGACGGGCTGGTGCTGCGCATGGCCGAGATCGGCCAGGGCGTCGAGCATGCGATCGGCGAACGCGCCGACAGCATCGTCACGCGCGTGGCCGATGCCGGCCGCAGTGTAGAGACCATCATCGGCGAGCGTGGTGACGGCCTCGTCACCCGCTTGGCCGAGACCACCTATCAGATCGAGCAGACCCTGGGCGGCCGCGCCGACGGCATCGTCGCCCGTATCGCCGACGCCAGCCGCGGCATCGAGAGCGTGATCGGCGAGCGCGGCGACGGTCTTGTCGCCAAGCTGTCCGAGACCACCGAGGAGATTCACCGGACGCTCGGCGATCGCGCCGAGGGCATCGTCGCCCGCGTCGCCCATGCCGGCCGCGACGTCGAATCGGCGATCGGCGAACGCGGCGATGGGCTGATCGCCCGCCTGTCCGAGGTCGCTCGGGAGGTCCATGCCACCATTGGCGAGCGTGGCGACAGCCTCGTCGCCCGCCTGTCGGATGTCGGCACCGAGGTCCACACCGCCATCGGCGAACGCGGCGACAGCCTCGTCGCCCGCCTGTCGGATGTCGGCAGCGAGGTCCAGGGAGCGATCGGCAGCCAGCGCGAGACGCTGGTGGCGCAGCTCACCGACGCCGGCGCAAGCGTGCGCAACCTGCTCATCGCCGAGGGCGAGGCGCTCAGCGGCCGCGTCATCGCGACCGGCCAGGACATGCAGGAGCTGCTCTCGGGCCAGAGCCAAGCGCTTGTCACCCGCGTCGCCGATGTCGGCCGCTCGGTCCACGGCCTGCTGGCGGAGCGCGGCAATGCGCTGATCGACCGGCTGGCGGATGCAAGCGGGACCGCGCATCAGCGGCTCGACGAAACCGGCGAGGCCCTCGCCGCCAAGATCCTGGCTGCGAGCGAGACGGCCAAATCGGTCATCGACGACCAGCACACCGGCTTCATCGCCCGCCTCGGCCAGGCCGGCGACGAGGTCGGCGCCCTGCTCGGCACCCAGCGCGATGCGATCATCGCCGGTCTCACCGCCACCGGCCGCGAGGTCCATGGCCTCATCGGCGAGCAGAGCCAGGCTCTGGCCACGCGCCTCGATGATGCGACCAAGGCCCTCTCCGACGCCATCAATGTCGATGGCCGTGAGATCGCCGACCGCGTCTCGGAGGCTGCCAACGCCTTGCGCGGCACCTTCACCACCGAGGCCGAACGCGCCAGCAGCCTGCTCGCCGCGACCGGCAAGGACGTGGTGGTCGCCCTCACCCAGCAGGGTGGCCGCGTCAACCAGGCGCTCGCCGCCAATGCCGAGTCGCTGCTGCGCTCGGTCGATGCCCGCTCGCAGGCGCTCAACGAGTCGCTCGCCAGCAAGCACGATGCGCTGAACCGCCTGTTCGACGTCCAGGGCCGCGAGATCGAGACCTCGATCGGCGCCCGCCTCGGCGCCTTCGAGGAGATCATCGTCACCCGCGGCGGCACGCTCGCCGCCAAGCTCGGCAACGACGCCCGCTCCTTCACCGACCAGGTGACGCTGCGCCTCGGCCAGGTCGAGAAGCTGCTCGGCGAGGAAGGCCAGGCGCTGGCCGAGCGCATCGGCGAGCGCTCGCAGCACGCCGCCGAGACCATGATGGCGCGCACGCAGGAAGCGGCCGCCGCCATGGAAACGCAGATCAAGATCTTCGAGGACCGTTCCAGCGCCAAGAGCGCCGAGATCGCGACCTCGCTCGACGGCCTCATCGCCCGCATCGACGGCAATCTCGGAGCGCGCGCCAACGCGCTCAACGAGGCATTGGTCGAGCGCACCGTCGACATCGCCCGCGTCATGGCCGAGGGCGGGCGCGAGGTCACCCGCGCCCTCACGGCCAAGGCCGACGAGATCGGCGAGATCGTTACCAGCAAGAGCGAGGCTCTGACGCAGACGCTCGCCGAGAAGGCCGACAGCATCAATGCGACGCTCGGCGGGCGCGCTTTGCAGATCGCCGACACGCTCGACCAGAGCGTGGCGCGGTTCGAGGAGCGCGTCGTCAACCGGCTCGACACGGTCTCCGGCACGCTCGACTCGCGCGGCACGCAGATCGCGCAGACCCTGCAGGGCACCTCCGATGCGATCGCGAACGCGCTCGACGCCCGCACCGCCGAGCTGCGCACCCTGTTCGAGGACAAGGGCACCGGCCTGATCGGCCTGCTCGACCAGAGCGGCAACCAGATCGTGCTGACGCTGCAGGAGAAGTCGGACGGGATCGCCGCCGCCCTCACCGAGCGGACCGAAGAGCTGCGGACCCTGTTCGACGAACGCGGTGGCGGCGTCCTCAATGCGCTCGACCAGCGCGGCAGCCAGATCGCCCAGACGCTGCAGCAGCGTTCGGACAGCATCGCCTCGGCCCTGTCCGAGCGGGCCGAGGAACTGCGCGTGCTCTTCGACGAGCGCGGCGGCGGGCTCCTAAACGCGCTCGGCAGCCGCGGCAGCCAGATCGCCCAGATCCTGCAGGAGCGCTCGGACGGAATCGCCGGCGCGCTCTCGCAGAGGGCGGAGGAACTGCGCGCTCTGTTCGACGAGCGCGGCGGCGACATGCTCAACACGCTCGACCAGCAGAGCCGGCAGCTCGGCCGGACGCTGGCGGAACAGTCCGAAGGCATGAGCTCGGCGCTGACGACCCGCACTGAGGAACTCCGGGTGCTGTTCGACGAGCGCGGCAATGGCGTCGTCGACGCGATCGGCCGCAAGGGCGTGACCCTCGCCAACCAGTTCGCCAACCTCGGCGAAGCCCTGATCAGCAACATCGAGAGCCGCGGCAACAACATGGTCGCCGGGCTGCACGAGCGCAGCACCGAGATCAGCCAGGCTCTGGACCTCGCATCGGGCGCATTGCGCGAGACGATCGAGAGCGGCACCAACCAGTCGGTCGAGGCGCTGCTCAAGACCAACGAGCAGCTGCGCAGCGAGCTCGGCAGCATGCTGGGCCGCCTCGGCGAGGCCAACAAGCTGATGCAGCAGATCGTCACCGGCGCGAACAAGAACCTCGCGGCGGTCGAAGGCAGCCTGTCGGGCCGCGTCGAAGAGCTGCAGAATGTGCTCTCGACCGTGGTGCAGGAGACCAACCGGACCTCGGAGCAGGTCGCGAACCAGATCGCGACGCTGAAGGGCTATTCGGAGGGCACGCTGCGCGACACCGCCGCATTGATCTCGCGGATCGACGCTCAGGGCTCGACGATGACCGAGACCTCGCAGTCCAATGCCGCGGCGCTCAACGCCGTCGCGCAGCGGCTGGAGCAGGTCGGGGCCCGCGTCGGCAACGTGCTGGCCGATCGCAAGGAGGCGCTGGAGCATTTGCATGGGCTGATCGCCACGCGCACCGACGACATCGAGCAGATCACCCGCTCCTTCTCGTCGCTGCTCGACGAATCGCTCAGCAATGCCGAGACACGCACCCGCCAGCTCAATACCGTGCTCAGCGACGCCGCTGAATCGACGAGCAGCGCCATCGCCCAGCAGTTCGACTCGATCCGCGCCGCCAGCGGCCGCGAGCGCGAGGTGACGGCACAGGCGCTGCGGGCCGCCTATGAGGAGGTGGTGAACGAGGTTTCCGGCGAGCTCGGCAAGGTCACGGCGCGCTTCCAGAGCGCCGCAGAGGACATGCGCGCCATGTCGGCGGAGATCCATCGCGAGCTCGAGACGACCCGCACCGAGCTCAAGAAGGGCGTGCTCGAGCTGCCGCGCGAGACGCAGGAATCGACCGCCGCCATGCGCCGCGTCGTCGCCGACCAGATCAAGGCACTCAACGAGCTGACCGAGATCGTCTCACGCTCCGGCCGCAGCAGCGATGTCGCGCGTCCGAACGGCGAGCGCCGGGCGACGACGAGCTATCAGCAGCCGGCGCCGGTCGTCAGCGCATCGTCCCCGGTCGCCGTGCAAAGCGCACCGGTACTGACCGAGCCGCTGCGCGCTTCGATCGATCCGACACCGGAGCCGGTGCAGGTGCGCCCTGCCCCCGAGCCGGTGCGGGCCGAACCTCCGCGCACCGAGCCGGCACGCCGCCCTGCTGCCGCCGAGCAGCCCGCCCCGGCTAAATCGGGCTGGCTCTCCGACCTGCTCAGCCGCGCCTCGCGCGACGACCGGGCGCCGGAAGCGGCCAAGCCGACGGCGCACAGCATCGAGAAGCTCGATTCGCTCTCGGTCGACATCGCCCGGATGATCGACCATGACGCCGCCGTCGAGCTCTGGGAGCGCTACAAGCGCGGCGAGCGCAACGTCTTCACTCGCCGGCTCTACACGCTGCAGGGCCAGCAGACCTTCGACGAGATCCGGCGCAAATACCGCCGCGACACCGAGTTCAAGCAGACGGTCGACCGCTATATTGAGGAGTTCGAGCGCCTGCTCGGCGAAGCGGCCAAGGACGACCGCGACTCGATGGTGGCGAAGACCTACCTGACCTCGGAGACCGGCAAGGTCTACACCATGCTGGCCCATGCCAGCGGCCGGTTCGAGTAGAACCGCCCACAAGCCCGATACGAAAAGGCCGCCCTACAGGCGGCCTTTTTCTTTTGGAATGGACTTCGAGCGCTGGCCTTCGACGCGGCAGCGCCCTGGCTTGCCCGCTCAGCGCGCCCAGCGGGCGATCTGGATCAGCACCTGCGACAGGGCCTGGTCGAGAGCCTGCGCCGCCCCTGCCCCTTCGGCGCCAGCAGGCACCCGCGCCGAGAACAGCTTGGCGCGCTGGACCTTGCCGGTGCGGTCGCCGATCAGCTTGGCGGTGATCTCGACCACGGCCTGGCCGCTGGCGGCGTCGATGTTGAAGGCGCGGATATCGGTGTTGAGCTGGAAATCGGGAACGATGCGCTCGCCCGGCCGGCCGACGGCAGCGATGCGGCTGCCGTTCTCGAAGGTCTGGATCAGGCGGGTCTGCACCAGATTGGGCACGCGATCGGCCCATTGCGCCCCGCCGAGGAAGGACAGTGCGCCGCTCGAATCCTTGACGATCAGCCGGTCGGAATCGAGCGCCTGCACCGCCGTCGGCTGGGCGACGATCAGCACGCCACCGCCGCCGCCGATGCGGCCGAAATCGCGCGGCGCGGAAAGGTCGTAGGTGGTTGGCGCCGGCCCGCCGCCGCAACCGGCCAGCACCAACGAGCCCGCGATAGCAATGGACAGGGCACGCAGGCGACCGCGAAGCAGCGAAGGCGAAGTCAGCATGGTCATATCGAGCTAGCGCGATCCATTATATTGGGGAAGCGGCGGGCGGGAGCCCGTGATAAACTGCTGGGGATTGCGCTCGACACTGCGCAAGACGCGGTTGATGTCCCCAAGCGTGCGCTTGCCGTCGGAGGCGAGCGTTTCAAGATCGCGCAGGCCCGGGCCGGTGAAACGGTTGATGCCCGTCGTGATCTCGGCGGTGCGCTTGTCGAGATTGTCGGCAAGCACCCGGATCGACTTGGCCGCATTGGCGACCTCGGCGAAGGCGCCCTGCCCGTCCTGCGTGTTCAGGAAGGCCTGCGCCGCCTTGAGCACGCCCTCGACCTGGTCGGCTGCGCGGTTGAGCTTGTCGGTGATCGAGGCGACATCGCTGACCGCCTTGGAGACATCGGCGCTCGAACCGCCCAGCGCCGCGGTGAACTTGTCGACATTGTCGATGATGCCGGTGATCTTGGCACGATCGACCGAGCGAACCACCCCCGTCAATTCCTCGCTGAGCGTGCCGAGCTTCTGCGAGAGCGGCGCGATCGTGTCGGCGATCTGGCCGAAGCTGCTCATCAGCTTGTCGATGCTGTCGGAATTGTCTCCCAACGCCTTGGAGAACTTCTCGATATTGCTGACGGTGTTGGTGATCGCGCCCGAATTGGTCTTGATCAGCCCGTCGAGATTACCGAGCACCTCGTCGGCCTTCTTGGCGACGTTGCGGACCGTCTCGATGATGTCCTGCAACTCGGAGCGCTCGGCGACGATGGTCGGCAGCGGCTCGCCGGGCTTGGCCTGCAGCAAGGCGGCGTCGGGCTCGCCACCGATCAGCTGTAGCGCGACCACGCCGGCGAGGCCCTGCGCCTCGATGCGGGCGCGGGTATCGACCCGCAGCGGCGTGGTGTTCTCGACCTCGATCACGCCGAAGATGCGGCGCGGATCGTCCGGCTGCAGGCCGATCTGTTTGACCTCGCCGACACGCAGGCCGTTGAAGAGCACGCTGGAGCCGCGTCCGAGGCCGGTGACGGTGCCGGTGAAGATCACGCGGACGTCCTGCTTGCGGCCGCCGCCGCCGCTGCCGAACCAGTAGACGAAGCCGAACATCGCCGCGATCACGGCGAGGGTGAAGAGACCGACAAGAGCGTAGTTCGCGCGGGATTCCATCGCGGGCGTCCGTCACGTCCTCGTTTGCTCGGGCATGCGGGCGCGTGCGCGCTCACCGCCGAAATACGCTTTGAGCCAGGGATGATCGGAAGCCAGCATGGTGGCGAGCGGACCGACCGCGATGACACGCTTGTCCGCCAAGGCGGCAATCCTGTCGCAAGCTACATACAGACTATCGAGATCATGGGTTACCATGAACACCGTCAGGCCCAAAGTCTGCTTGAGCGTCATGATCAGTTCGTCGAACTCGGCGGCGCCGATCGGGTCGAGGCCCGAGGTCGGCTCATCCAAGAAGACGATCTCGGGATCGAGCGCCAGCGCCCGGGCGAGCGCGGCGCGCTTGATCATGCCGCCGGAGAGCTCAGAGGGCACCTTGTCGGCGGCATCGGGCTTTAAGCCCACCATCTCGACCTTGAGCATGGCGAGTTCTTCGAGCAGCTTTGGCGAGAGCTTGAGATATTCCCGCATCGGCACCTGGATGTTCTGCTTGACGGTCAGCGCCGAGAACAGCGCCCCCTGCTGGAACATCACGCCGAAGCGGCGCTCGAGCCGACGTCGGCCATTTGGATCGAGCTTGTCGACATTTTCGCCGAGGACCTCGATCGTGCCGCGCTGCTTGCGCACGAGGCCGAGGATGGTGCGGGTCAGCACCGATTTGCCCTGGCCGGATCCTCCGACGAAGCCGAGAATTTCACCACGCATCACATCGAGATCGAGCCCGTCCATGATCACCTTGTCGCCAAAGGCGACCTTGAGATCACGAACGCGAATCACCGCCTCAAGTTCCGGCGCGCCCTGAGCGTGAGGGCCGCGCGGGCCTGTCTGTGAGGGTTTGTCGAGCATCTCCGCTCCCCTCACATCCGGATCGAGGCGAAGAACATGGCGAAGAGCCCGTCGACCACGATCACCATGAAGATCGCCTTCACCACCGAGGCCGTCACCTGATGGCCGAGCGATTCGGCCGAGCCCTTGACCGCCAGCCCCTCGATCGAGGCGATCAGGCCGATGACGAACGCCATGAACGGGGCCTTGATGAGGCCGACCGCGAAATGCTGCCAGGTGATCACCGATTTCAGGCGGTCGAGATAAGTGTCGAGGCCGATGCCGCCATAGAGCCAGCTCACCAGGCCGGCGCCGACCAAACCTGACATGGAAGAGATGAAGGAGAGGATCGGCAGCGCGATGATCAGCGCCAGGATGCGCGGCACCACCAGCACCTCGATCGGATCGAGCCCCATCACGCGGAGCGCATCGATCTCCTCGCGCATCTTCATCGAGCCGATCTCGGCGGTGAAGGCCGAACCCGAGCGACCGGCCACCATGATCGAGGTCAGCAGCACCCCGAGTTCGCGCAGGATCAGAATGCCGGTGAGGTTGACGACGAAGGCGGTGGCGCCGAAACGCTGCAGCTGGAAGATGCCCTGCTGCGCCACGATGCAGCCGACCAAGAACGAGATCAGGATGATGATCGGCGCGCCGTTGAAGGCGATCAACTCGATCTGATTGATAAGGGACGGGCCGCGGAAGCGCCGGGGACCGAACAGCGCGCCGACGCAGCCAGCCATCACCTCGCCAAGGAAGATCGCGCCACCGGCCAGATCGCGGCCGAAGCGAATGATCGCCTGCCCGATGTCGACGAGAATCGTGACCAACCCAATCGGGCGGACCGGCGGCTGGTAATCGGTGACGTTGCGCTCGACCTCCCGCAGGAGCACCTCATGCTCCGGGCGGCGGCTCGTCAGCTCGACCGAGGCGCCCTTGGCCTCGCCCGCCTGCTTCACCTGGTCGAGCAGATAGGCGCCGAGCGTGTCGAGGCGTTCGATCGCAGACAAATCGAGCCGCGCCTGCCGAACGCTGCCGATGCGTTCCGTCAGCTCACTGGTCAGGGCTTCGAGGCGCGGCGACCGCCCGACGCTCCAGCGACCGGCCAGCGACACGACGAGGACGCCGCCATCGTCGCGATAGACCGCCTGCGGCTCAACGTCATCGACGACAGCCATGACGGCTCGCCCACTCCCCACATCAGATTCGGCCCCCATAGCCTGTATCGCCGCGTGACCGGAGGATGGCAAGCACCGCCAGCAGAAGACCAATCACCCCGACCGGCACCATGGCAAGGAACACACCCGGCCCGAACAGGCGATAGAGATAGCCGGAGAGGATCGTCGTCAGGCCCATCACCAGCGCGCTCACCGCGACGAGGCGCCCCTGCGCCGCCGAGCGGCGCGCCTCCGGGGCGAGCGCCGATACGGCCGCGAGCGTGCCGAGATGCATGCAGCCGAAGGTGACGCCGTGCAGGAGCTGCAGCAGGAAGGTGACGCCAAGGCCGGGATCGGCGCTCATCGCTCCGAAGCGCACCACCGCGAAGACGGCTGCGATCGCGATCCAGCGCAGGCCGACCAGACCACGCGCGGCAATGCCGCCGGCGAACAGGAAAACGGCGATCTCGGCGAGGACGGCGACGGCCCAGAGCCAGCCGACCGCCTCGCCGCTGAAGCCGATGCTGCGCCAATGCAGGGAGCTGAAGGCATAGACGGCCGCATGGGTGGCGTTGACGCAGGCCGCGGCCCCGACCGCCAGCCAGAACGGCAGTCCGAAGCCCGCCGCAGATGCGCCTCGCGGAACGGCCTGCGAAAGCCCGAGCGGCGGTGATGGCGCCTGCAGCGCGGCGAATGCTGCGAGCGCGCTGCTGCCGGCGAGGACGAAAGGGATCAGCCAAGCGCCATGCTGCGCGATCAGATAGCCGCCGACGAGATTGGAGAGCACGAAGGTCACCGAGCCCCAGAGTCTGACGCGGCCGTAATCTTTCAGCGCCCCCGCCTTGACCTGCGCCGTGGTCAGCACGTCGGCGAGCGGCACGACGCCCGACAGCGCGATGGCGCTGAGCGCCGTCAGCACCGCGATCGGGACGAGCTGAACCTGTGGTGCGAGCGTGAAGTAGATCGCAGCCGCCAACACATTCAGCAGGGCCAGCAGGATATTCGGTCGCAGCCGGTCACCGAGGCCTGTCACCGAGGAGGCCACGAAGACACGCACCAGGATCGGGATCGCCAGCACATAGCCGATCTCGACATCGCTCAGCCCTTTCGAGCCGAGCCAGACCGGAAAGAAGGGCAGATAAAAGCCGACACCGAGGAAATTCAGCGCGTGCATCACCGAGAGGCGCACGGCTAGCAGGCGTGGAGGCGGGGTCCGGAGTGGCGGCGACATGCCCATGGCAGCGATTTCTTAAAGAATCAGCAGCAATTTTGCCGATGGGCATCTTCGGCCGGCGAAACGCTTCTCGGCCAGCCCACGGAGTGCAGCCTGGCCATGAGCGACGCGCGTTCGCTATCCCCGCTGAGCGCGGCCGACTATGACACGATTGCCGCCGCCGTGATGGAAACGGCGCGCGGTCGCTGGTTCCTGGCCGAATATGCCAGACGCAACCGGCAGTCCGACACCGAGATGGTGCTGTCCGCAATCGTACGCCTCGAACGGCTCTGCACGGTGCCGGTTGCGCTGCCGGAGCTGGGGCCGGAACTCTCGGAGACCGCCCGCACCATCGCCGAACTGCGCGACGACCTCGACCGCGGCGGCGCCTCGGCCCGCTTGTCGGCCCGCATCCAGGAGACCACCGCCGGCATCATCGAGGCAGCCGAATCCATCCAGGAGATCGCCTGGACGCTGCGCGAGGCCGGTGCAGAACCCAGCCTCTGCGATCGGCTCGACCGCCGGGCGACCGAGATCTACGGCGCGACCACGGTGATCGAAGCCGGCGCCAACCAGATCGAGAAGGTCGCCGATACCGTCGCCATGCTCGATGCCAGCCTGCGCGCGGCCGCCG
>JAESGH010000417.1_pt1 | contig 26441 bp, 20 predicted proteins | sample 9269641 | NCBI WGS metagenome assembly JAESGH01 (sample SAMN14515345, study PRJNA621665) | algae metagenome | isolation source: Phormidium tanganyikae FI6-MK23 and co-occurring heterotrophs from granitic... | place: USA: Fort Irwin, California | collected 1998-05-24
TCAGACGCATTTGGACAAGAGGCCTTAAAAACGCTAACAAGTTTATGCTGGGTGCCGCTGTTGCTTACAATCTCAAAAAATGGTTGAATTATGGGGAACAAAAAAGAAAGACAGCCGTAGTAAGCATGAAAAAACAGGAGGAAAGGCCTTGTTTTTGGCTTTTGCTTCTTATAGCCTTACCAGCGCTTGCTACCCTTGGGAAAGGCCGATTTTTGGTTACGGGCTGCAAACAAAAAGCCAATTCACAAAACCGACTCACTCCACTTTTTCAAAAGCAGTTGTGCAACTGCCACTTTTGTTAGCCGCTGGCTTTGGCAATTTCGGCTTTTATTTCTTCCGTTAAGTCAACCTCCCAATCTTTGCCGTAAACACCAAGCCCCAGTGCTACTTTCATATTTTGAAGAAATGTTGTTGGTGGTTTATAGCCTTTTGGTGGAGTAAGGACAAACAGTTCCTTTCCTTCTAAACTCTTGGGGTAACGAACGAATGATTTCCATTCAGTTGAATTAGCTAAAAACGGTTTAGAAAAGTCAATGCCGAACAACTCGGTAAGGTAAAGTGCTAATTCCTGAAAACCGTCTGTATAAACAGAAACTTCCTCCCACGCACCGCTCTTAAAAACAAACACTAGGAACCAATCATCGGTAAAAGGCCCACTGTCTGTTGTGTATTCGCCAATAGCAACGACTTTGTCAAGGTCAACATAAGTACAACCGCCATCAGGCATGCGCCATTCAATCTGTCTTCCTTTAAAGAAGATTTCACCTGATGAACTTTCTCGTTCGATTATAGGTTGTGCTGGCATGAGGGTTGAGTGCTTGCGCCTAACGTGCAGAGGCTTTCTGCAGCCGTTTAGCTAAGATATCATTTTACTGTATACAGTGCAGGTTGCAGAAAGCCTATGTAATACGAAGTTGTAGGTCGACCGCTGGCAATCTGTCTATAAAGAACAAATCATTTTGCAAATCCCTGATTTGCGAAGTGATTTGTTCGGGGACATCTGACAGCATCCACTAACGCTGCAATGACAAACCCTTACAGGTAAACGTCTTGGAATGACCGCTTGACAATGTGGAAAATACAGGCTAACTTCAGTGAGCTGCGTCAAAGGCGCTGATAAGTAAACTTCCCGCTCCTTCGCCAGCAGCTCACCCACAGCGGAAAGCTTGCACTCTTTCAGACATCCCTACACGCAAAGCCCCAGAACATCCAAACCGATTGTTTTATGAAAACTGTGACACAGAGGCGGACGACAATTTCGTTGTTACACGCTATTATCCGCATGTTTTTGTGCTTAGTCAAGAATAGATCTTTTGCTACAAACCGCATCACCCCAACCCTTTGCACTTGCGTTATACATGTTTCTAAAACCAGCAGTTGCCAAACCAATCGCCTTTTCAGAAACATCTGAAACGCAACCCTCAATCCTAGGGCAGCCTGTCCAGCAAAGAGCCAATATTACACCTTGTCTGCAACAGCTGCAATTTTTAACCATACCCATTTTAGGGTATTTCCTTGATTTCTCCGCTAGCATTTTCTACATTCAATCTACACAAACCAAACTAACCATGTTCGGCAAACGTCTGCGATGTTTCTCCCATGCATTGCCTATTCAAGGAGTTTCCAGTCTTTTCAAAAACGACGCCTTCGCCAGCGAAAGGGCCTTACGACAAATAGAGTCCCGGGCTGCAATTGGCAACACGCAATACTAAATTTATTAGCAACATACCTTAACTTTGAACAACTGCTTATGATCAACCAGTTTGGCGGCTCATGGACTGAACGCAAAATGGAGATTGTCGTTGCCTATGCAAAGGCTTATCTAACCATCATGCAGGCACAGGCCTGGGCCAAAACGCTTTACTTTGACGGCTTTGCGGGGTCCGGGAGTATTGTCGATGAAGACGTGAAAGAAATAAGCCTCCATAAGGATCTGTGGGAAGAATGGACCGAAAGCGAAGAAGAGATCAAAAAAGGAACCGCACTGCGGATACTGGAAATAGTACAGCCCAAACCATTTGACATGTATTATTTCGTGGAGAAGAATGAAGCGCACCAGAGGGAGCTGAAAGCACAGGTGGCAACGAAATTTCCCTCCCGGAATACCCATGTGGTACCGGGCGATTGTAATGAGAAACTGATCAAAATGGCCGGCTTTTTAAAGGAGAACAGGGAATACAGGGCGTTGGCATTTATTGACCCCTACGGCATGTCGGTAAATTGGTCGTCCATCGAAGCCCTGAAAGGATTAGGGGTTGATTTATGGATCCTGGTGCCAACAGGTGTAGGCGCCAACCGGGTTTTGGTAAACGATGGCAACATACCCGAAGCCTGGCTTTGCAAGCTGGAAGCCTTTCTTAGAATTGGCAGGGAGGAGATAAAAAAACAGTTTTATAAAGAAATCAAAATGGCCTCCCTGTTTGGCGATGGTGAACAAACGTTGATGGCTAAGGAAAAAGATGCCGTCAACAAGCTGGGAAAATTGTATTCTGCACGGTTGAAAGAAGTTTTTACATATGTTTCAGAACCGTTTGTGATGCGAAACAGTATGAATTCAATTATGTATCATTTTATGATGGCAACCAACAATACAGCGGCATTAAGGATTGCCAATGACGTCATCAAACCCAAATACAAAATCTGATGGCACAATCCGGCATCGAATGGACCGAAATGACCTGGAACCCCACCACCGGTTGCGATAAAATAACAGCCGGTTGCAAATACTGCTATGCCGAGGTCATGACCCGGCGCCTGCAGGCCATGGGCGTAGAGAAATACAAGGACGGCTTCAAGCTCCGTATACACGAAGAAGCCCTTGCCATTCCCTATACCTGGAAGCACCAGAAGATTGTTTTTGTCAACTCCATGAGCGACCTTTTTCACAAGGATGTACCACTGGACTTTATCAAAAAAGTATTCCGGGTTATGAACGATACCCCCCATGTCTACCAGGTGCTCACCAAGCGAGCCGATGTGCTCTTGAAGTACAACAGGGACTTGGAGTGGGGCCACAACATCTGGATGGGCGTATCGGTAGAAAACGAAAAAGCGATGCACCGTATTGACCTCCTTAGGCAAACCAGTGCAAGGGTCAAGTTCCTTTCCTGTGAACCGCTGATCGGGCCACTGCCGAACATGAACCTGAATGGCATCGACTGGGTCATCGTAGGCGGGGAAAGCGGCCGCAAGCCAAGGCCCATGAATGTAGATTGGGTACTCGATATCCAGCAGCAATGCGAAGCCGCTGGTGTGAAGTTTTTCTTTAAGCAATGGGGCGGTACCAACAAAAAGAAAACCGGTAGAGAGTTGAATGGACGGACTTATGATGAAATGCCGTTCATTGAGCAATGCGAGGGATAGGAACACTTAAGGCATTATTAGACCCTATATTGGTTGATGAAGGTAAAACAGACGATTGATATTGCATCTGCCAGCCATGCGGCAAATCTATTTTGGCTTTAGTCTTTATTTATATTCTTTCATATGGTCGCGAATAATTTTCATGTCGCTTAATTTCAATTCAAACCATTCGCCCCTTCTTCTTTTCTGAGGGAAGAGTTTGTGCAACTGTTTTTCAACACTTGACGTGGCTTGCCATGCTACAATTAATTCAATGTCTGGTTCATCAGATTGTAATGTTTTTTCACTGAATAAAGGGTTTTTACTTTTTCCGATCTTGATATAATTATTTCTTTTGTTGAGCATCAAATAAACATAGTCGCAACTTAAGCTTGGGTTAATGCCTAACGCTGGTTTGCCGAATAGCTCTCTGTAAATAGTGAGTCTGTCAAGGAAATTTATTCTAATAACACCTCTTTTGCCAGGTACAAAAAATGTTGGGTTTTCGTATTTGTTGACCGTCGTATCATCAATTGTGAAATAGTTTATTTTCTCTAACAGGCTTCTTGTCTGACTTTGGAAAGTGTTGAAAACGTCGATTGGGTCAAGACCATCATAGTTATGAGCTAAAAAGCTACTAAAATAAAATACAAGGTAATCTCTGTGTTTCATGTCCAGTGAGAGTTGTAGGAAATCACCTTCCAGTTTATTTTGTCCATTTATATAAAAGAGTTGATAGCTAACTTCCTTTGTATCTTCTACTAACCAAATTCCATAGCAATGTGTTCGCAAACCAACAACAACATTATTGATGCCCCCTCTCGGGTTCTTCTCATTGATGTCTAATATCGCTTCCTCGTCAAGATTGCCATAATTTTCGTAGAATAACTGTTCGATTTTGCCCTTTGGAAACTCATCAAGCGTCATGGTAAAAATATTAGGGAGTTTTTTTAGCTCGCAGCCAACAGTAGTATTTACGCTAATAAATGTTGCTTTTCATCTGCACCTATTTTTGCCAGTTCATTTTCAACGATTAGAAAAACAAACGGTGATAAAATATTATCACGCAAATCCAGTCTGCAAAGGTATATGGACATCTGTTTTTTACGGCATGTCGTTTCAAATACCCCCGCTCTTGGAGATGTTCGGCCATTTAGTGGTGAGACACTCCTGACAGCAGAGGTTATACAAAAAAGCCATAAAGTACGTCTGACTTATCACCGTTTAATTGCAAGCTTTGTAAAAAAAGATAAGAAAGAAAGGATGTCACCCCTGATGGCACAAAGCAACAAAAGAAATAAAAGTATAAGGTAAAACCACTCCTTCCTCTCAATTGTGATACTGAACTTACTCCTGAACTTCATTTATTGAATGTTTCTCCAAAGGGAAGAATAAATCACTCCAGAAACCAGTCCCCCGTACTGTTTACCGTAACGATTTTTAGTCAATTTCAATCCGGCGCCCCTTTGGCGGCCGCTTATCTTTGCCGATTTCCTTAAGAATGGTAGAGAGGTTCGTCTCAGCAAAAATGTCCACATGCTGCTTTAGAAAGGCAGCCAGATCTTCATAGCTATTCAAAAGCATCCCTTTTCCTTTTAAAATCCTTAGAACATCATACAACTGATTTTTCTGCCCTTTCCATTTGAGTTTTATCGGTAACAGCTGGACGTGTGTAGGGGCCTGGCTTTGACTGGATTCTAGTTGCTTCTGCAGAAAAATCAGGTGGTACGACAATGCATAACCTTCTAAAATCATACCGACCACCAGCGCTGCATTTTTTATTGGGTTATTAGTAAATCCAGCTGAATCCCATGAACTACGAAAGAAAATCTCCCCGTTATACTCTTTAATTAAATCAATGATCTTTGGATTTTCTCCCCTTATTGCCATTAAATCACCAACGGCATAAAAATTTTTTGGAAATATTGAGTGCTCTGGAGGTTTAAGTTTGGCCTTAATAGCATCAATCCTATCCTTGATAGTTCTTCGCAAATCCGGGGAGTTAATGGCTTTGAATTCCATTGCCATTTTGTGGATCAAATTTTCCCTTTGTTCAATTTCGCTAATGGTATCAGTAAGTTTGTAGTTCAAGGCTAATAAAATGTCGAACTGCTCTACTTCTTTTGAGAATTCCTCACCCACAACTACCTGGGCATATTTTTCTTGAAAATAGGCCTTTTCCGAAGCCACAACTCTGACGGCTTTTTCAACTTGTTTTGTTTGTTCAGCTAGTAAACCGCCATAGGCAACTTTCTTAAACATCGACACGATATCGGCAATCAGTGTCGGACATCTCTGCTGATTAATTACAGCCCTTTTGAACTGTTTACGGACTTTGTTAATAAATGCCTTGTTTAACGGGTTTGCCACTATCTCTTCCCAAACCGTTTGTATCGTCGGGTTGATATTCTTGGCAGCATAGTGGTGGCCTTTTAGGTATAAATTTTCGACATCTGGTTGCTCATAGTCTTCTTGCTGAAGTTTCTCAATTGCGTACTGAATCATTCTTATTCCTGTGTAAACGGTATAAAAAGACTGACCAGTCAACTTGTGCTCACTACGCAGTTCTATTTTCTCTCTGAACTGTATATCAGAAATTCTCGTGGACTCCTTAAAACCGAGTTTAGCAAGTAAATCATTCATTGTATGAAATGACTATCAATTTCAGGTTAATTAATCTATTTCTAAAAGATCACCACTTGAAATCCAATTGGAAGGAGTAATGTCTTCTAATAACTCGGCCTTTAAAATTTTTAATCGTTCTTCACCTACTTCCTCATGATCATCAATGAAGGAATTCAGAAGTTGGATAACTGACTCCGATAAAGTATATTTTTTCTTGAGATGGTTAATAACCGACGTTGTGTGACCAAACCTAATATTTGGCCGGACTGATAGTAATTTATCTATTATTGGAAGTATCGAACCCTCCAGATTTGGAGTATTAATTATCTGTTGAATGAGATTAAGGAGTAAACTGTCAGGGTTTAATTTAGGGTAAATTTTTTTGAACAATAGCTCTTTGCCCCAAAATTTCAATAAATCACCTTCATCGTTTCCACCTGTTTGTTGGAGAGTTTCAATGTGATTTATGAGCAAATTGATTAGCTCGTCCTCTCTACCTTCTCTTTCGAAACTTTTGATAAGGATGCGCCAAAGTCTTCTTGTGGGCTCTATGGCGCATGTTGAAGTTGCAGTCTCATAAATTAACCGTTCTGCCATTTCAATTTTTTTGCCAGGCCTTCGACAAATCGTCTTCCAGATTCTGAAACCATCTGCCCAATCGGATGAAAAACCATTTACGCCATCAGTAAGTAAACCTCTAAGACATAGCCCAAAAAATGGTGTAAGTTTTTTGTGAAGTATGAATCGAATAATTTTTTGCCAAAAAGATGGATTATGATGGTGTACTGCCAGCCACCAGAAAGGTTGAGGGTGGCCAAAGTAGATGTGCAAACAATCCAAAAGAACGTCTTGTGGAAATTGGCTGACAACATTTTTTGGTGCAAGATCAAAAAGGTCTTCCTTGCCAAGTATTGCTAACTGAATTTCAGAAGGCGGATTGCTATAGGAATTTAGGAGTACAGCTTTAATCCATCGAACATCTTCTCGGCCGCTTCTGATTAAATCAATAATTTGATTTCGTTCCGTTTCATGTAAATCTTTCCAATATTCCACAATCCATTTCAAACTCGAAAGTAAAAAATCAGTTACAGGATATGAGACAAGCTGCTTAAATATCCAAGCTCGACTTTCGTAGTCATTCCTAGTAAATGCCATCAGATCATTCGCAACAGACATCTCATATTCGTCTGGATCGCCACTATTCCTTACCCTGTAATCTATTCTATGATACCAAGCTTTCAAAACCTCCAACCCATTACCATAATCCAAGTGTTTTAGGGATTCTTCCATTGTCCTTCCAAAACGGCCTGGATTTAAGTAAACATTCAGCGGAAGTTGCGCTACAAATGATGGATAAAGAGAACCCCACAAGTTCCAAAGTTCCCTTTTCTCATCTTCATTCATATTATACCAATCGATGTGTTCGCCTTCATAGTCTTTTGCAAATGTGGTCATTAAATTATTTGCCCGGATGGCAATCGCTCTATTGGTGAATAGGTCTTTGATCTTAAGTCGCAGCTCTGCTTTAACATCCAGAGAAAAATATCTCCAGGAGAGAAAACATGCTCTAACACCTTGAAAGACTACTGATGGATGTTCGTCCGAAAAAATCAAGAAAATATCTTCAATTCTGATTGAGCCAGTCCTTTGGCGAATTATAAATAAGAATGCGGCACGCTGTCTAAGCAAAACCTCCTCGTATTTAAGGAGCGCCTTCAGAGTTTTTTGAGAAATGAACCGGCTGGATGAATTACCAATTGTTAGTAAATAACTCCATGCCTTATAGGACGAAGCTAGACTACCGCTTTCAAAAGCGTTTTCAATCTGCAACATTTCAGCATCGTCAAGTTTGAAAAAGCGATCCGAAAAATAGTTTCCACTATGTGTTTTGATAAATGGAATTGTTTGCTCGTGCCAAAAAATATGAGACGATGGTGCACCTCCAGATGCAATCTGGGATATAACTGTTTGCTTTCTATCGCCATCTAATTGGTCCATGATCTCAATAAGGAAAATTGTTAGTCGATCTTCAACTGCCGGGTAAATTGAGTTCAAGCCCTTTAATGCTAAATCGAATAATTGCTCCTTATGTGTTTCGTCAATACCATTATTTAAAAATTTGAACTGACTAGATGCGTTAAGAGCGGCTTTAGGCTCAATACAAAAAAGTGCTCTTTCTAGTCTTGAAAGAAACCTACGTTGGCCGGACTTGCTAACATCAAAAAACAGACTTCGTCCTGCCTCATAATAATTAGGATGAGTGAAATAGATACAATTTTCGGTTTCAGATATTAATAATCGTCTTTCGAGGTATTCAATACTATTCTTTACCTCTTCACTAAGGACGTATTGCTGCTTGTAAATAGGATAATTCTCTTCTTCTTCATCAAGACCACGTCCCGACACCCAGAACCTTTTTTCGATTAGTGTGTATAATTTTTCTTCTTCTGATAAAATGTATGCAAGATGGGTTTTGTCAATTCCAGCATTGGTTGTTGCAATAAGCGCAAGAATTGCAATTAACTCAGCAGCTTTAGGATGCTTTGCCTTGATATTCATACCAACTTCAATCGCATTCATTCTTGCGATGTGCTCTAACTCACTTTGGGACTTTCCGACCAGTTCAGCAAAATCGTTACCTGCTAAATATTGAAGCTGCCCAATCTGGAGTTTTTCCCCTTCAGACGTATTAGTCAACAATTCATGTATACTGTCTCTTACTGTATGGGGCAGCTTTTTTTGAACACACAACTTGTCCCAATAATTTGATAAAAATTTAGAGTCTGCAACCGTTAAGTCATTCCAAGGGTTTCCCGCGATCTTGTTTCTTACTTTTTGAGATGAATATATCGCCTGAAGTATCTCACGTCTTGATGTTACTATCAACTTGTGGTTGGATGGTAGATCAGCCAAAAGCTTTTCCACCCTTTTTAAATCGGATAAACTTTCAGAAGTTACATCTATGTGTCCCCATGGGTCATCGAGTATAGCGATTTTATCTTCGGAAGGGTTTTGAGAAAGAAATTGTGATAAAGCTTGTATTTCAGAGGTAATGAAATAGTGGTATCCTTTACGAAAAAAGCTTAAAGCTAACTGTTTGGCCAATTCAGTTTTTCCACAAAGACTAATACCAGTTAGTAGTAGCAACCCTTTTGATTCCAACTCCAAGTACAATTTCTCATGCTCTGGCCTTACTTCATATTTTGCCTCAACCTTGGGAGCGCCAATTTGTTTTCGATGAATTATTCTGTCAAAAGCTGAAGCTATATTACACCCTTTGTCTCTGCCATCTGTAACTGCCTGTATTAAGTCTGGTACAAGTGAAGCAGTTAAGGATTGGGGAATTTTGTATTTTTCATTTAACAGTAATCTAATATTACGATCCAGTTCTTCGTCAGAGACCTCTTCCCATATCAGAATTCGACCTAAAATTTCACTAGTATGGTTTTTGTCTTCAAATGCTTTTGATTGTGTTTGACAAAATAGTTGGCGTGAAGACAGTAATCCCTTTGTGGAGTCCGTGTATTCTGATACTGCTTTGACGAACGCATTATTCCAAGATTTGTTAATTGCTACATTTGAATGCTGGGTTATGTCACCTAATTTTTTCTTAAGTTTTACGGTGTCATCATTACACCGTGATTTAGTTACAAATACTACCCTTCCTTTTCCATTTTGTATTCTCAGAAGTAAATTTTTGTCTGACGAACCCTCTTCAAAATGAGTCAACCAGTCTGCAAGTTTTGGAATATCCAATCCGCTCACTTCGCTTTTAACCTGAACTTCAATATCTATATCTTGCAAATCTTCTGTAATCTTTAAAAAAGTATCTTCATGACCTTTCGCTTCGATCAACACTGAAGAAATATTGCTCAACCCAATAGATAAAACAATAAAGACAGTTACTTTATACTGGTACTCATAGCCTTTCACCCCGGAAGAAGTAATGTTCATAATTTCAAAGTCAGTTTAAGCAGACAATAAGTCAAAGAAATGTAAGTACAAAACTATAAATCACACTACTTGAGGCCAATGTATCGAATGATACTTCGCCAGCAATTTCAAAAAGCCTTTTCAGCTCCACTTTGTATTTTGGAAAGGTTGTCATAAGCAGCTGTTTGAGTAAATGTTGTCAAAGGAAAGTCGACTAATTGTTTGGAAGAGTATTAGGTTGTTCGAGTTAAAGAGTCTTTTATATTTTTTTCAGATCATTTGAAAGGAAGCTTTTCTTCATAGTTAAATAGATCAACGATTTTAACATCTAGAGCTTCCGCAATTCTAAACAATGAAAAAAGTTTCATATTTGCAATTGCATTTTCTATTCGACTTAAATCGCTATCAGGTAATCCAATAGCAACATCAATATCAACTTGTGAAATATTTCGAAGTTTCCTCAGAGTCTGTATTCTTTTGCCTAATGCCATCTTCTCATTTTCAAATCTCAGCTCGGTAGATTGATCTATCTGCGTTTCTACAAAAGGAAATTTGTTTTTGTAATCAAACAGTGTCACCAATTCAATACCAAGGCCTTGAGCCAATTTTATGATTGTAAAAAACTCTAAGTTCTTCTTGCCATTTTCTATACGACTTATTTCACTTCTATTGATTTCGCATATTTCTCCAAGCTTTTTCTGACTTATACCAATTTTATCTCTTAATTCAATCACCCTCTTTCCAAAAAGCGCCTTTTCATTTAAGAACAATTTCTCAACATCCATTTAGTCTTTTTGCGAAAACTCACAGATATTGAGCTAAAAAAATTTGTGTCAACACTCACACTTATGAATATATTTGATTACTTTTGTACAGTAATGATATTATGATGCATTTCATATAATATATTATTGCCATTTACTTACTTAAAGTAGGCATTTAACAAGTCTCGCCTCCGAATCTGACAATTCATGAACTGCGAGAGTAAGTTAAAGTGCCCATTCCCTATATTGCAATAGGGTTGGGCCTTTTTCCGAATTTGCAGTTCAGCCTCTCGAAAGAGAGGAGGCTTTGTCAGAGCCAGGAGGCAAAGGGCGAATGGGTTCGGCCCTATTACTATATAGGTCCATTTGCTTGAGACTTCATTGATCATGTTTTGTTGTACTTAAACGTAAACTGCAATGAAGTTTGAAAACATCTATATATTTAGCCCTTTACTCTCATTTGCAAATAGGCAATTGGATTGTAAGAAAAACAATGCCTTTGAAAAGAATACACGTAAGTATCTGTATGCTACAATTTATCTTTTAAAAACCTGTCTCGCCAAACGTCCCAAAGCCCCCGTGTGATTTTCTTACCTTATCAATAAGACGCCGCGCTTCCCTGAAATAGACCCAAAACAATTGCCATCCCCTCATGAAGCTTGAAATAGTCTAAAAAATCACTCATTCCGGCCTGCTGAAATACGCAGCCCTAACGCATAAAACGCATGACAGTGGCACAACCCATCTCTAAAGTTTTGCACCTTTTCCGGGTCCGCTTTGCCCAAAAGAAAAGAAATCCCGAGTAGTAATATCCTCTTAGGCGGTGCAGGAGTGGAGAGGGGCCAGCCGTTTCTCTCATGAACGGTGTTGGCAGTACTTCTTCATCCTGCCTGCCCTTCTTTTTCCAGTCGCGGTATCCATTTCAAACAACAACAAACCTGCAAAAAATGAGAAAACCCTTTCTCTTGGCCATCCTATGCCCCTTCCTTTCCTGGGCCCAACCCACAAAGAACTGCGAATCCCTCCGGCCACTAACGGTAGGAGACACACTGCCTACAGGAGTCCTCAACCCCAAACGCCAAACCCCAAACCCCAAACTGCTCATCCTGGATTTCTGGGCCACCTGGTGCTCCGCCTGCCTGCGCAGCTTACCGCGTCTCGATAGCCTGCAGGGGGCCTTTGGGCCGGGTTTGCAGTTCTTGCTGGTCAGCACCGTCCGGGTGGGCGATAACGCGGAAAAGGTCAGGGCCTTTTTTGAAAAACACCGCAGCCCTTCGGGCAGGCCTTACAACTTCCACCGGCTGCTCAATGATACCGTGCTGGATCGCCTCTTCCCCCACAACCTGGTCCCGCACTACGTCTGGATCCGTAACAACCGGGTACTGGCCATCACCTCTTTTGATGAACTAACGGTCACCAACATCCGTGCTGCCCTGGAGGGCAAAGGGCTTGCCCTCCCCCTGAAATGGGAGGCCACCGCTTACCAGGTGCAAAAGCCCCTGCTGCAGGAAGGCAATGGCGGGGGCGCTGTCAGCCTTCGTGTGCGCACAACCCTTACCGGCTACCTCCCCGGCTTCAGCCCCGGGCTGCGCAAATGGAGCGATAGCGTCAACCAAAAGATCACTTTCCTTAACCAGTCCCTTTCCGCCCTTTACCAGTACGCCACCCGCCTGCCGGCCAACCACATTGTACCAGAGGAGGCAGGGGAGGCCTTCCCGCCCGATACGGCCCGCTTTTGTTTCGAACTGACAGTGCCCGCCGGCACGCCGGAGGCCTCCTGGCGCAAAGCCATGGCCCGTGGGCTCAACGCCGCCTTCGGCCTGCAGGGGTCTTTTCAGAAACGACAGGTAGACGCCTGGGTGCTGGTGGCAACCGGCGACCCATCAACGGTACCGGTTGCTGGCAAGGAGAGAGCTCTTCCCGGCGGCTTTACCATCACTGGCGCACCGCTTTCGCAACTGGTAGCCGCCATCAATAACGCCGGCCCCGCTGCGCCTATCATCATCAACGAAGCAGGCAACAAGCGGTACACCCTCACCCTCCGGTCACCCCTCACCAACATCGGGGCTCTCCGGCAGGAGCTCCGTCCCCACGGCCTTAACCTCCTTCCGGCCCGCCGCGAGGTCGAACGCTTCATCCTTACCCCCGACACCGCCTTCCCGGCCCACAGCCCCACAGCCCTACCCTCAACCAACAGAGATAAATCAAAAGAGAACCTCCCTTTCGTCAACAAAGAATAAAACAAAAAGCACAACAACACGATCACAAACACCAACGGTCACTTGCTACGAAGCCTCCCCCCACCCCTCCTTGGAGGGGTGGGGGGAGGCCAAACCCCAGACTCCAAACCCCAAACCTCGCACAACCAATAACTCAATAACTCAATAACTCAATAACTCAATAACCCAATAACCCAATAACCCAATAACTCAATCATGTCCTGGCATACACAAAACACAACCACATCAACCTTGCCTTCGAACTGGCACCATTACTCCGAACTGGTCGGCCCCATGTTCCTGGTCCTCTGCTACCAGCTGCGGCCCCTCTACATACTAGACTCTTGCTTTCGTAAAAAACCCAAGCATCCCGAATGAAAAACCACTGCAGTGTTTCGGAGCGGGTTGGGAAAGGGCAAACCCCAGTTCTTTCTCATGTTTAGTTTTGGTGAAACGTTAGATGGGTTTATGTAAGTACGCCTTTCACCCAACCCCTCCGCCACTGCTTTCCTTCCAAAGGCTCCTGCGCAACTCACAGTTCGAAGCGCAAAGCCTCTCCCACTCACCACTCACCACTCACAATTCACGCTTCAAACCAAACAACAATGCGATTACTAATTCTCCTGGCCCTCCTCTCCCCACTCCTGAGCATGTGTCAGGCATTAACCCTCAAAGGAAAGATCATCAACGAACAGGGTAGCCCCATCCCGGGCGCCACCATCACCCTCAAACGACCCCTAACCCCAAACGCCAAACCCCAAACGCCAAACAGCGCTCCATCATCCGTCATCTCTCATCTGTCATCTGATGCAAACGGCGAGTTCTCCTTAACGAACCTGCACCTCAACGACACCTTGCTCATCTCAGCCATCGGCTACGAACCGTATACGCTCATCTATGATCATACCTACGCCCGGTACCCGCAAACAACGGTCTGGCTCAAACGGCGTATAGGCCAGCTTGAAGAAGTGGTGGTCAACACTGGCTACCAAACCTTGCCAAAAGAAAGAGCTACTGGTTCCTTTACACACATCAGCTCCCAACGGCTCAACGAGCAGGTTTCCACCGATATCCTCTCCCGCCTCGAAGGGGTGGCCGCCGGTTTTATGGTCGACCGTAAAACGCGGACCGGTGGGCAGCTGATGATCCGCGGCCTCAGTACCATCACCGGTCCCCGCGATCCCTTGATTGTTGTCGACAACTTCCCCTTCGAAGGGGCTATCGCCAGCCTCAACCCGGCCGATGTCGAAAGCATCACCATCCTCAAAGATGCTGCAGCGGCTTCGGTCTGGGGCGCCCGGGCGGGCAACGGGGTTATCGTCATCACCACCAAAAAAGCGGCCTACGGTCAGCCCCTCCGGGTAGAGCTGACCAGCAACTACACCCTTTCCGGCCCGCCAAGCCTGCAGGCCCTGCCGGTCATGTCCTCTTCGGAATTTGTCGACGTGGAAGAATTCCTTTTCAGCAAGGGCTACCGCTGGGCCGATACGGCTTCCACCGCCCGGCCCCTGTTTTCACCGGCCTACGAGATCCTCTTCCGGGCCCGCAACGGCAGTCTCTCTGAAGCGGAGGCCCGGGCACAGCTCGATGCCCTGCGGCAGCACGATGTGCGGGACGATTTTGCCCGGTATGTGTACGGGCACGCCTGGAAGCAGCAGCAGGCCCTGACCCTGCGGGGCGGGAGCGCCACCAACACCTGGTTGTTCTCCGCCGGCTGGGATAAGAACAGGAGCCACCTGGCCGACGACTACTCCCGGCTCACGTTTCGCCTCGGCAATACAGCCCGGCTGCGGCCCAACCTGGAGCTGGCCCTGACCGCGTTTTACCTGCACACGACAAGCCGGGTGGGCCGCACCGGCTACGGCGGCATTTCTAACTCCCGCGGGGCTATCCCGCCCTACACGGCCTTGGCCGATGCCGCCGGTAACGCATTGCCACTGGCCCGTACCTACCGCCAGGTCTTTACCGATACGGCCGGCGGCGGCCGCCTGCTGGCCTGGGATTATTATCCCTTGCTGGAGCCCGACCTGACGCGTAACCAATCAACCACGCATCACCTGGTGGCGGATGGCGGCCTTACCTGGAAGCCGGTACATGGACTGGCTCTCTCCCTTAAGTATCGCCTCGAGCGGGAGAGCGGGGAGAACGAAATCCTCTACAACCAGCAGTCCTATTTTGTGCGTAACCTGGTCAACCAGTATACTCAGCTCAACCGCGTCACCGGTGCCGTTACCAACAGGGTGCCTAGGGGTGATATCCTCGATGAAACCACCACTGCCAAAACAGCGCAGAACGGTCGGGCGGAACTGGTCTACAACCGCCAGTGGAACCGGCACACGGTAGCCGCCATGGGCGGTTTTGAGGCCCGCCAGGCAACAGGGGAGAGCCGCTCGGGCCGCACCTACGGGTTCAACAACGAGATCCTGACGGCGGTGAACGTCGACTATGCCACGGCCTTTCCCACCTATATCAACGGTACCCTTTCCTTTATTCCTTCGGGCTGGGCCTACGACCAGACCCTGACCCGCTTTGTTTCCTTCTTTGGCAACGGCGCCTACACCTACAAGGGTCGCTACACCCTTTCCCTCAGCGGCCGCAAGGACGCCTCCAATCTTTTTGGCCTGAACACCAACCAGAAATGGAATCCCCTCTGGTCGGTGGGCGCCGCCTGGGAGCTTTCCAAAGAGGCCTTCTGGCAGGGCAAAGCGCTTCCGTTTCTAAAGCTGCGGGCCACCTACGGCTTTAGCGGCAACATCGATCCCTCGATGTCAGCCGTCACCACCATCGGCTATGCAACCACCTCGCCCTATACCGGTACACCCACGGCCCGGGTGGATAAATTTTATAACCCCGACCTTCGCTGGGAGCAGGTGCGCATGATCAACTTCGGTATCGACTTCCGCACGGCCAACGGCAGGATAGGAGGCAGCCTGGATTATTTCCGCAAGCGGAGCACCGACCTCTTTGGATCGGTACCCGTTGATCCTACCCATGGCCTGGGCGTATTAACCCTGCGCAAAAACGTGGCCGCCACCCGCGGCGAGGGCTTCGACCTGGACATCACCATCCGCAACACGGAGGGCAGGCTGGCCTGGACCACCGCCTGGAACCTGAGCGGCTATTGGGACGAGGTGACCAGCTTTTACCTCGCCAGCCAGGCCGGCAGCCAGTTTGTAGGCAACGGGCCCACCGGCATCATAGGCCGCTCCCTCTATTCGGTTTTTGGCTACTCCTGGGCCGGGCTCGATCCCGCCACCGGCGACCCGCAGGGGCTGTACAAAGGAGCGCTCAGCAAGGACTATACGGCGCTCACCGGCAGCACCACCACCATCGATGACCTGGTCTATAAGGGACGGGGTTTGCCAACGGTTTATGGAGGCCTTGGCAACACACTGCAGTGGAAGGGGCTTTCACTCACGGCCCGCATTAGCTACAAGCTGGGGTATCTGATCCGGCGCACCTCTCTCAACTACACCTCCCTCTTTGCCAGCAACACCACCCACAGCGATTACAGCCTGCGCTGGCAGACGCCCGGCGATGAACAACACACCGATGTTCCTTCCATGACCTATCCGGCCAACAGCCGCCGCGATGCGTTTTATACGGGGGCAGAAGTGCTGGTCACCCGGGGCGATCATATCCGCCTGCAATACCTCACCCTGGCCTGGGACTGGGCGGGTGGCCATGCGCAGCGCCTGCCCTGGCAAAACCTGCGGCTGGCCCTCAATGCGGCCAACCTGGGTATTCTCTGGCGGGCCAACCGCTTTGGCATCGACCCCGATTTTCCGGGAACAACACTTCCGCCGGCGCCGGCATACGCGTTTTCGGTGCAGGCCACATTCTAAAACCCAAAAACAAAACGATGAACCGCTATACCAAACAACTGGCAATCGCCTTCCTGCTCCTCGCAGTACTGACAGGCTGCCGCAAATTCCTCGACGAAAAATCAAGCAAAAGCCTGGTGGTACCGTCTACCATCACCGACCTGCAGGCCCTGCTGGATTATTACCCCCGCGTGAATTACTTCGATCTGAACAGCAATGAGGCAAGCGCAGATGACTACTATCTCACGTATACCGACTGGAATGCCCTTAGCCTGGAGGCCTACCGACAGCTCTACCGCTGGGAGCCCTATTTTACCATCGATAACTTCCCTGATGACTGGGGCGTCACCTACGATGTGGTTTACCTGGCCAACACGGTGCTGGATAAGATCGACGCAGTAAGGCGCCAACCGGGTGATGAAGGGGAGTGGCGTAACCTGAAGGGCATGGCGCTCTACCACCGGGCCCGTTCTTTCCTGGCGCTGGCCGATACCTGGGCACCGGTTTTCAACCCGGCCACCGCGGCATCGGACCTGGGAATTCCACTGAAACTCGACCCTGACTTTAACAAGCCGGTCGAAAGGGCCTCGGTGCAGCAGACCTACAACCGCATCCTGCAGGACCTGAAAGAAGCCGTTCCACTTCTGCCGGTAACGCCCCTCACCGTGTTACGGCCCTCGCGGCCGGCCGCTTACGGAATGCTGGCCCGCACCCTGCTGGCCATGGGCCGGTACGCGGAAGCCGGTGCCTATGCCGACTCCTGCCTGCAGTTGTACAACCGCCTGCTCGATTTCAATACCCTCAACGCAGCGGCTACCTACCCGGTCCCCGAGTTCAATGCAGAAGTGATCATGAAAACCCGGATGCGGGTACCACCCATGCTGAACGCAGCCTATTCAAAAATCGATTCGGTCTTGTATCGTTCCTACGGTGAAAACGACCTGCGAAAGCTGGTCTTTTTCCGCAGCAACGGGAATGGTACCTACAGCTTCAAAGGAAGTTACGAGGGCAGTGGGGCGCTCTTCACCGGCATTGCTACGGATGAAATGCTCCTGGTACGGGCGGAGTGCAGGGCCCGGGCGGGAAAAACCACAGAAGCCATGGCCGACCTGAATACCTTGCTGGAGAAGCGCTGGAAGGCGGGAACCTTTGTGCCGCTGGCAGCAGCCAGTGCCGGGGAGGCCCTGAAGATCATCCTGGAAGAAAGAAGAAAGGAGTTATTGATGCGCGGCCTGCGCTGGATGGACATCAAACGCCTGAACAGGGAAGGGGTCGGCATTGTGCTGAAACGGGTACTGAATGGCCAGGAATTCGTCCTGCCGCCCAACGATCCGCGGTATGCCTTGCCGGTCCCGGAGAATGTGCTGAACCTTGCGGGCATACCGCAAAACCCACGGTAAAAACAAAAAGAAGAGAGCAGGGCTCTCTTCTTGCATTTTCAGAACAGGTAACCGGCTTAGGGCTGCTGGCTTTCGGCCTCCAGGTTGATGGCACTCACGCCGCCATTCACTTCGGCATTGTCCAGGAAGTCCTGCAGGTCACCGGTGATAGCGATCACACAGGGCAATCCCTGGCCGTTACAACCCGGGTATGATGCATCGGCCGGCTCCCAGTTGCTGGCATCAAAAATGCCTTCTTGGGTGGTCAGCTTGTAATGGTACCGGGTTTCGGTGCTCTCCTGCTTCCCCTCCATCGAGAAGGCCGCACCGGCAATCCCCAGCACCAGCGCGATAACGGGTAAAAACGAAAGTTTTTTCATCATAATAAAAAATTTAAAAGTGAATAAATGCAGGCCCGTTTTAGTTCCGGGTTCCGGGGCCCTCTCAACCCGCCGCACCGGCGTTAGCTACCACCGCCACAGGCTTTATGCATAAAAAGTTTTGTCGTCTTATCCTTCACGTGTGTCCATCCACGTGAATCCCCATACATTCCCATCGAAAGTTCGGCATTGAATATTGCGCATTAACGATTGACCACTCACCATTTACCATTCACGCTCAAACACGCCGCTCCTTCAGAGCGTTCTCCTTGTTGTCTTCTGTCCCAATAACCTGATAACCTAATAACCCAATAACTTCTCTCAACCTTTACCTCAATCTTAACCTTGTCCTCAACCTCCCTCTCCCAGCGCCTTATTCTACGTGACCTTCAACCTCTCGCTGCTGTCGGAAAAGCAAAGCGGAATACAGCGCCTGACGCTTGGTGCACTTTCAGCCGGATGCCTCTACAAACCCTTACCACCAGTGGTGCAGACCTCATCAAAAAAGAAAGACTGCATACCAGAAGAGTTTCGCAACGAGTAGGAGTGTGGCTTGTGCGGCGGCCCGGAAAAGGCAGCGGAGCATTTGCCTTTTCCTTGAACTTTTTGCGCCACTTTTTCTTTCAAGAGAAAAAGTGAAAAACAAAAAACGATACCTCACTTCAAATTACCCACTGCCTTCCTGCACGGGATAACGCCACCCGCACCCCATGTTGCGCAGCCCAGCCACCATCCGTTTTGCCATAAAATCAAATAAAATTTCCACCCGGTATTATATAACACCAATGTCCACCCGTAAACCGCAACGCACCCCGAAAGGGGGCAGCCGGCGTCGGCCTGCACAGGTATAAAGAAGGGATAGGATCATTGCAACAAACACACAGGTCTTCCCTCACAAACCCATATTGATTTTGTTTGTTTTTTTCTGAAAAATCCTTGCAATTCTGCGGAGCAATTTGTAACTTGGAAATACTTCGCTGATCAATTACCGTTACCATCCTGCTCCTGATACGATAACACCGCAAAGGGTCGCAATGTCCTAGTCAGGGATGAACTTTTTTAAAAAAGTTTCAACCCGGCCGCTGGCAGGTGTTTCATTTCTTTCAACGCCTTATTCATAAACCAATGGAACCTTTACATGACGAACAACTGCTAAGAGAATTAGGCACAGGTGGGGAGCCTGTCCTGATCCGGGTTTTTGCCCGTTACTTCAGCCGCCTGGCAGGCTATTGTCACAGTTTCCTGCGCAACCGTACGTTGGCCACAGAAGCAGTCATGGACACCCTCTGGACACTGTGGGAAAAACGAAAAGAAGTGGCGGTTATGAAAAGTCCGGAGGCCTGGCTGTATACCTGCGCCGGCAATAGAGCGAAGAACATGCTCCGAAGCGAACAACGAAGAGGAATGGTAGGCATAAAAGACGACTTCGAACTACCCGATGCGGCTGTCCTGGAAGAAGAACTGGATATCCGGGAAACGCTTCGCTTGTTTCAAAAAGCCATAGAACGCCTGCCGCAAAGGCAAAGGGAGATCATCGAACTCGCCTGGCGAAAGGGTTGGACGCGGCAACAGATCGCAAAACACTACGGCCTTTCCGAAAGCACCGTAAAAAACCACATGACGGAAGCGCAACGCAACCTGCAACGTATCCTCAAAGGGTTTCTTTTGAACCTGCTGATGTAAAAGCAGGAATTGTCATCATCCCTTCAAACCACAGTAAACAAAACACGATGATCCACGATCCTGCCTACATAAAAGAGCTGCTGCAAAAGCAGGTAAAGGGCACGGCCACTCCGGGAGAAACAGCCCTGGTGCTCCTGGCCTTCGACCTTTATTCCGAAGAAGAGATAACGGAGATGTTCACCCGTATCGACCTTTCGGGAAATGATGAAGACCTCCGGCAGTATTGGCCGCCGCCACCCGAGGAGGAAGTGAAACAGTGGATACAGCAGAAAAAGGAAGCCGCAGCCAAAGACCGCCGCCGGCGGTACCGGATCGTTGCCCTTGTATACGGTGGCTTTTTTGTATGGGCGGGTCTGCTGGTGGGCCTGGTGCTCAGCCAGAAGGAAAACGATGTCTTCCACTGCGGCTACATAGGGTCCCGCAACACGGAAATCTCTACCGCTCCCTATTCGGTCCGCATCCGGCTGGGGAACCACGCGGTGCTCACCATCGACAGCACCGGCAGGGGAGAAGTGGCAAAGGATGGCCCCTTCCGGATCACCACACCCCAACCGGGTCTTCTGGTCTACAGCAGGGCCGGCGGGGCCGAAAAAAAAGGCCGGGAGCTATCCCTTTACCACACCATCGCTACCACCAACAGTAGCCAGTACCGGGTGGTCCTCCCCGACGGCACCACCGTACGCCTGAATGCGGCTTCCGTTCTCCATTTTCCGCTGTCTTTTTCCGATACCAGCCGCCGGGTAGAATTGCAGGGTGAAGCCCTGTTCAACGTGGCACCTCACCGGCAGCCCTTTGTGGTACAGCTGGCAGAGGCTGAGATCAGCGGCTCGGGCAGCCGGTTTAACGTCAAAGCCTACACGCCGGCAGCCGTCACCACACTGCTGGAGGGCAACCTGCAAGTCAAAAGGGGAAGGACTCACCTCCAGCTCGATGCCGGTGAAGAGGCCCTCTTTGAAACGGCACCGGGGGGCAAGGTCCTGGGTCGCCTGCTGCGCCGCACCGCCGATACCGCCCAGGCGGTCTCCTGGAAAGGGGTACAGCGTTTTTACACCAACGCACCCCTGCGGGAGATAGTGGCCGATATGGCCAGGTGGTACAACCTGCGCATTGGCAGCATTGCTTGTGTGCCCGACCGCCGGTTCACGGCAGGGATCTGTTACAATGCACCGCTGGAAGAAGTATGGAGCATGTTTCGCAAAATGGGCCTGTACTTTGTGGCCCAGGGCAACAGCATTACGTTTTGCCATCCGCCGCCCGGCCCTGGCCTGGCTATGCGCATAGGGGAATAGCCGGGTTTCCCCTCCGCCCGGCTATTCCAGGAAAATCCGCTGCGGCGACCCTGCTGCAAAACCCCGGATGCAGCTTAGGCCAGGCAGTTTGCCTGCTATAAAACAGGGTCATTCAACCCTTCCCCCAAACACCACCAAACAAGGATACTGTCCTCTCACTCCGATTACAACATCTCCAAACCGCAGAATAATCAACCCCCAATAACCCAATAACCCAATAACCCAATAACTCTCTCCCTTTCCCCTCAACCTCAACCTTTCCTCTCTTGCACCCTTGCTGCTTTGTACCGAAAGCCAGATTCCTTTAACGGTCCCGCTAAGTGTTTCCACAGGCTTGTAAAAACCACGGAAACAATTAGTTTTGCGGCCAATTGATCTAAACCAATATCCAACATGAAGAAAATCTTTACCCGCACGGGCATCCTCATGGCCCTTCTTTGCTTTTTTATCGTTTCAAATGTTCAGGCGCAGGCACCAACCATCAATGCGCAGGTGGGCTTTCCCGTCGGGCAGGTGCAGGGAAAACAGGTGGTTTACGGCAACGGCCGGTACATTTTGCTGGGCGCTTCCAATGCACTTTTCACCGCTGCCAATGGCACTTCCTGGAGCCGGATCAGCGCTTCCGGGCTTAGCAGCCAGTCACTCAACAACATAGCCTTTGGCGCCGGTGTTTTTGTTGTGGTAGGAAACAATGGCGTGATTCAAACCTCAACGGATGGCATCACCTGGACAAGCCGCTCTTCGGGCACCACCAGTCAGTTACGACGGGTGAGTTTTGTAAACAACACCTTTTTTGCAACAGGAGCGAACCGTACCCTCCTGCGTTCTGCCGACGGCAACACCTGGACCCCTGTCAGCATCAATACCGGCAGCGCCACCGATCAACTCTCAACCATGGCCTATGGCAATGGCGTGTACCTGATTGCGGCCACCACCAGCGGCAGTTCCGGCTCCAGGATCTATCGTTCCACCACCGCCGCCGACAACAGCTGGACCTTTCACAACGATGCTCCCGTTTGGGGCACGATGAACCGCATCCAGTTTTTGAACGATAAGTTCTTTTGTTTCCAGTCGGGCCACGAAATGTTCCATTCCGCCGACGGGCTCACCTGGACGAAATTCTCCACTGCGGTCCTCATTCACCAGCCGGATGGGTCTACGCGTAACTGGGGCAGCGGCCACCAGATCTTCAATGGGGTTTGGGACGGAACCAGGTACCATTTTTATGGCTCCAGCCAGTATATGGGCGGCTATGGTTCTGCATTCACTACCGCTGATCTGGTGAACTTTACCCTTTTGCAAAAAACAGCCTACATCGTTCCCAGTGAATCCAGCTACATCAACGGGATGTATTTTATAGCCGGCAATGAAGGCGTGGTTTCCTCTGCAGACGGCCTGGTATACCAGCACCCGGGCACCAGCCTCAATGCCCTTACCAGGACAGCCACCACCTATATTGGCGCAGGTGCCATCAGCCAGGAAGGGCAGATTTATACCTCCACGGATTTTGTCAACTGGACCAACCGCACACCCGCCGGTATAAAGGACCTCTATGGGGTAGCCTATGACGGCAGCCGGGTGATCGCCGCCGGTGCCCGCTATGTGCTGCACTCAACCGATGAAGGGGTGAGCTGGACAACAGCCTATACGAACACGGATGAAACGTTTTATACGATGGCCTATGGCAATGGCAAACTGCTGGCCGCCGGGTACAACAACAATACAGGAGCCTTTCTGCGGTACTCTACCAATGGCGGCGCAAGCTGGACCACGGCAAGCACCAATGATTATAATTATGTAAAAATAAAATACGTCAACAACCGCTGGTTTGCTTTTGCCACCGATAATGCAGACTACCTGGGACGGATCATGACATCCACCGATGGGATCACCTGGAGCGATGTGACGCCTGACCTGGGTATGGAAGTGCTGTATTACAAAGATGTGGCCTGGGATGGCAGCAGGTATCATGTCATGGGAGTGGAATCCTCCAACTATACCCCGGTGCAATTCTTCACCGTATCGACAGCCACACCCGGCAACAGCAGCAGCTACGGCAACAAGGCCGTGATCAGCAATGTACCGGCAGGGAAGGTGCTGGGTGGCAGTTATGATGAAGGGGTACTGGAGTACGTCAATGGCACACTGGTGGGTGCGGTCGTAGACGTGGCTACCGGGCAGGATTATATTATTTATTCCGCCGATGGCAGCAGTTGGACAGCGCTGGCACAGAACAGTGCCGGCACCATCACGGCAGCGTACGCCGATGGAAACACGGTAAGAATGGTGGCAAAGGGCAATGCCTTTCTATCAGCAAGCGTAGGCACCGTGATGCCCGTGACCTTCCTTCGGTTTGAAGGTGCGCTGGAGCGGGATGGGGTGAAACTGGACTGGAGCACCGGCTCCGAAGAAAACAGCCTGCAGTTCCTGGTGCAACACAGTGCAGACGGACAGGGCTGGAAAACGATCGGTTCGGTGGCTGCCGCAGGAAGCAGCACCAGTGTCCGCAACTACAGTTTTCTGCATACGGCTCCGGCTACGGGCCGGAATTATTACCGCTTGGTGCAGCAGGACAGGGATCACAAATCAACCATTACCAGGGTCGTGGCCGTGCAGGTCGGCGGGTTTAAAATAAGCGGGTACCCCAATCCTGTTTCCGGTGTATTCCATATCCGGAGCACTTCACACGAGCCGGGCCTGGTGGTACTGTACACTATCTCGGGGCAGCCGGTAAAAAGAGCTGTCCTGCAGGGCTATGAAACAGCCATTGATATGCAAGGGCTAACAGCCGGGGTGTATTATGCCGAGATCAGTCAGGGCGGACAGGTAAAAAAACTGCGGGTGGTGAAGCAGTAGGAAAAAAGAAGAAAAAGGCCGGGCACACTACCCGGCCTTTTTCATAAACGGCTGGACAGAAAATAATTTTTCACTCCGCCCGGAGACCCTGTAGCGAGACCCCGGACGGTGCACTGGGTATTCCGCAAACAGGTCAGATTCTGCAATATTTTCAGTCCGCCCAGGGTCTTCGCGGGGGGCAGCTTGTGCTTGGCTTTGCGGCGAGACCCCGGGTTTAAAGCAGTACTACACTTCAAAAATTTTTTTCTTCCCCGACGTGTCTCCGCTGCAAAGCCAGGTGCAGTAGGGCGGGACGCGTCGGCTTTTTTCAGTCCACCCGGGGTCTTCGCGGATAGCTTTGTGCACGGGCTTGCGGCGAGACCCCGGGAATCCCTGCTGTCAGTGGTGTTCATCGGATCATCGGATAGCTGGCCTGAGACTTCTCTCATGTCAATGTTACAAACCCGAACTGTTTTACATTTTCAGTACTCCTCCTGCTGTTGGTAGTATTCTTCGTTTCAAAGGGCAGCAGGCATCAAACGGTGTTTCATGACAGTGGCCAGGGGCGGGGTCTCACCACAAAGGCAAGACAAAGGCTTGGCTGGGAAGACCCCGGGCGGACGGTAAATTGGCCGGCATAGGCGTACAGAATAGCCCTTGTCTCAAACGGATGAGGTTCTATTACCGGCTCTCTGGTAACCTTTGGCTTCAACTTTGGAGAATACGACACCCATAGGGAAGAAGCCATAAACAAAGCAACCCATTATTGTAAAAAGGGTGCAGGCAGTTTACATTGGAGTTGATTCAGATGCAGACATGGAGCACAGGAAACGTATTTCTGGCAAGTTGTATTGCAAGGTTACACCTTACAATACAAGAACAGGGAATGTCTGGGTGAATGTAGCACGAGACAGTATCTGTTAATGTAAAGAAAGGCTATCGTATTCATTATTATATTGTGTTGGAATAACAGAAGCGTAGAGTAAAGCGATTGACAGCGCATGAACCGCCTATAAGTGGCCAAACACAGAAGATATGAAACTGCTTATCCAATTTATTTTCCTCCTCACTCTCTTCAGCCATTGTAAGAAGATAAACCCCCTATCTGCTATACCAGCGTTTACAGGGCTGACAGTAACAGATAACTATGGGATGAAACTGTCTGATGACCCTACCGACTGGACATTCACTGACAAATGGTCAACGAAAGAAGCGGGGCTGTTTCAGTCTTCGTATCAAACCACCTGCTCCCCTGATGCTTCTTATGAAATTCTCGTCTATCCCAATCCAAATAATGGTGTGTTCACACTTTCTGTCAAAAAGCCACTTAATGCAAAACTGGAAATTCGGCTGGTGGATAAAAACTTCAAAACACTGATTGCGAACGACGAGATTGTCTCTTCAACAATTCAGCTAAATGCCAGCACCTTTGGCATAAAAGGAGTTGTCCGGCTTTATTACAAACTCGTTGACAATAATTGTGAGTTTAGGGGGCATGGCGATGTAAAGATTCAATAAACTGTTTTCCGTCCACCCGGGGTCTTCGTGGATAGCTTTGTGCACGGGCTTGTGGCGAGACCCGGGTTTAAAGTAGTACTACACTTCAAAAATTTTCCTGTCCACCCGGGATTTTTTTGTCCTTGTTGGTGTTCGCCTCCAGCCTACTGTCGCCCACGGGTAGGCTGCTGTTGGTGTTCCTTTTGGCTTTTGTTTTCTTCCCCGACGTGTCTCCGCTGCAAAGCCAGGTGCAGTAGGGCGGGACGCGTCGGCTTTCAGAGCGATATTTATACCGTTGCCGGCGTTTCTCCAGGTCTTGTGCGATGGGCCGCACCAAAAACCAAATGAGCGGAAAATAGGCTATCGGAAAGCAGCCTATCTACTATCCCTTTTCATTTCTGGATCCTGGTCATGAATGGTGATTCAAAGACGGGGCAAAAAAACAGCCTCTATTAGTGTAGTCTTATTTCGTGCAACAGAAACAAAATGCAACCCGGTAAAAAGAGATTTCCTTCATCAACCCAGCTAACGTTTGGTAGATTCGGTTGTTGGTGCACCCGCCGCACGAAAACAAGGAAGAACACCAACCTTTAGATTTGCATTCAGGGTTTTAGTATCAAATACTATTACTGTTACTACTTTCTTTTTTTGCTAATTTTTTTCTTTGTGGA
>JAESGH010000418.1_pt1 | contig 26012 bp, 17 predicted proteins | sample 9269641 | NCBI WGS metagenome assembly JAESGH01 (sample SAMN14515345, study PRJNA621665) | algae metagenome | isolation source: Phormidium tanganyikae FI6-MK23 and co-occurring heterotrophs from granitic... | place: USA: Fort Irwin, California | collected 1998-05-24
AGCCGGTGCACGCCGGATTCGGTCTTGAGCCAGCCATAGGCGTTGTGGCCCTTGAACTGCAGGGTAGCCGACTTGATGCCGGCCTGGTCGCCGTCCTGGTAGTCCAGCACGTCGACCTTGAACTTCCGCCGCTCGCCCCAGCGCCGATACATGCGCAGCAGCATCTCGGCCCAGTCCTGGCTCTCGGTGCCGCCGGCGCCGGGATGGATCTCGACATAGGTGTCGAGCATGTCGGCTTCGCCGGAAAGCAGCGATTCGACCTGCAGCCGACCAGCCTCGGCCTCGACCGTCTTGATCGCGGCTTCGCCCTCGGCGATCGTCGCCGCATCCTCTTCCATCTCGCCGAGTTCGATCAGGGTCAGCGCATCCTCGATCTCGCGCTCGAGCCGGGTTATGCCCTCGATCTGCGTCTCGAGCTGCGTGCGCTCGCGCATCAGCTTCTGCGCGGCTTCGGCGTCATTCCAGAAGTCGGGACCTTCGGAAAGCGCGTTCAGCTCCGCCAGGCGTCGTTGTGCGACATCCCAGTCAAAGATGCCTCCTCAGCAGTCCGATCGACTGCTTGGCGTTGTCGAGTTGCGTCTGGATTTCGGGTCGCATGGTGCGGACGAGGCTTTCCTGATGGGATTCGATCGGGCACGCCGAACGGATTTGTTCAGATAGGGGTGAAAGGACCGGGTGTAAACGGCGGCCGCAGCTTCTCCGGCTGTCGCAATCAGAGCGCCCCGGCCATCTCGGCGAGCTTGGCGACGGTATTCATGTTGCGCGCCGTGCCGGCATCGCCAGCCGGAATGCGCAAGCGCGAGTGGGCCATTCCATCGCCGTAGAAGACGTAGATCTCGCGCTGCCCCAGCCGCATCAATTCGTCCTGGACGCCGCGCGCGTCGGCCAATGCGTCCGCAGGAATCGGACCATCGACGAACAGCGCGACCGTCCGATTGCCCGGCTTGTCCGAGAACGGATTGCGAGCCAGCACTCCGGCGATCTCATCCGCGGACCGGATCAGCACGCCCACGGGCTTTCCGGCATAGGCCTGCAGCCTCGCCTCGAGCTTCGCCTTGATCTGCGCTTCGTCCGCGTCGCTGGAAAACACGACATTGCCGCTGGCGATGTAAGTCTGAACCTTGAGCAGGCCGGCGTCCTGGCACATTGCCTTCAGCTCGCTCATCGGGAGCTTTCCCGTCCCGCCGACATTGACCGCGCGCAGCAGCGCTACATACGCCTTCATTGGTCACAGCTCGCAGACGAAAAGGGTTCCGCCTGTCGCCGAAACCGTTCTCGAAAACCGAAGCGCAAGCGTGGGAATAGCCTTAGGCGCTCGCGCTCCACACCGGAAGAAGCGGTCTCTAGTAGAGACCGCCCGTGCCCGAGCCGACCGAACGTCCGCCCGCCGGAGCGACGCTCATCGCACCGGTGCCATCGGTCGCCCCCATCACCGAATAGCTGTCCGGCGGCGCCGTGCCCGGCTTGAAGGCTTCGAGGATGCCACCCTCGCCGCCGGCGCGCATGCCGGTGCGCGGATCGACACGGATCAGCTTGATGCCGGGCGGCACGCGGAACGGCGTCGCCGGCTTGTCCTTCAGCGCGACGGTCATGAAATCGCGGAAGATCGGCGCGGCGTACTGGCCGGCGGTTGCCGAGTTACCGAGCGATTTCGGCTTGTCGAAGCCCATATAGACGCCGACGGCGAGATCGGGCGAGAAGCCGACGAACCAGACGTCCTTGGCGTCGTTGGTGGTGCCGGTCTTGCCAGCGAGCGGCTTGCCGACCGACTTCACAACCGTGGCGGTGCCGGCGTTGACGACGCCTTCGAGCATCGAGACCATCTGATAGGCGGTCAGCGGGTCGAGCACCTGCTCGCGATTGTCGATCAGGCGCGGCTCGCGCTGGTTGGTCCACTTGTCTGCCTCGCAGCCTTCGCAGGTGCGCTGGTCGTGCTTGTAGATCGTCGCGCCCCAGCGGTCCTGGATGCGGTCGATCAGCGTCGGCCGGATGCGCTTGCCGCCATTGGCGAGCATCGAATAGGCCGCGGTCATGCGCATGACCGTTGTCTCGCCGGCGCCGAGCGACATCGAGAGCACCGGCAGCATGTCGTCATAGATGCCGAAGCGGCGGGCATATTCCGCGATCAGCGGCATGCCGACATCCTTGGCGAGGCGCACCGTCATCAGGTTCTTCGAGAACTGGATGCCGTAGCGCAGCGTGCGCGGCCCGGTGAACTTGCCGTCATAGTTGCTCGGCGTCCACATGCCGAGGCCGCCGCCCTGGTCGACCTCGATCGGCGCGTCGAGCACGATGCTGGACGGCGTATAGCCGTTGTCTAGCGCCGTCGCGTAGACGAAGGGCTTGAAGGACGAGCCGGGCTGGCGCAGCGCCTGCGTGGAGCGGTTGAACTCGGACTGGTCGTGCGAGAAGCCGCCGACCATGGCGAGCACGCGGCCTGAGAACGGGTCCATCACGGTGATCGCGCCGTTGACCTCGGGCATCTGGCGCAGACGGACCTGGCCGGGCTTGCCGTCGATCGGCTCGACATAGACGACATCGCCCGGCGAAACCGCCTGCGAGACGCGGGTGCGCCGCGTCCAGCGGATACCGTCCGGCCCGAGCGTGGCCGTCTCGCGCTCCGGCCGCAGCAGCCCGGACGCCTCGCGAATCGGCTGCAGGCCGACGCGGGCACTGTCGCCGGCAACGTCGAGAACGACGGCGAGACGCCAGGGCTTGACGTCGCCGAGCACCGGCAGCTCGCCCATGGCGAGGCCCCATTCGCGGCTCGCCGCGTCGATCTTCTGGATCGCGCCACGCCAGCCACGCGCCTCGTCGAAGCGCACGAGGCCGTCGACCAGCGCTTTGCGCGCCATCAGCTGCATCTTGGGATCGACGGTGGCGCGCACCGACAGGCCGCCTTCGAGCAGCTTCTTCTCGCCATAGCGATCCTGCAGCTCGCGCCGGATCTCCTCGGCGAAATAGCCGGCGGCGATCTGGTTCGGCGAAACCGTCCGCGGATTGACGCCAAGCGGCTGCTTCTTGGCTGCGTCGGCATCGGCCCGCTTGAGGAAGCCGTTCTCGGCCATGCGGTCGAGCACATAGTTGCGCCGCTCGATCGCGCGCTCGCGGTTGCGGAACGGATGCAGGTCGGTCGGCGCCTTCGGCAGCGCAGCGAGATAGGCCGCTTCCTGCGCGTTGAGCTCATGCACGGACTTGCCGAAATAGTTCAGCGCCGCGGCGGCGACGCCGTAGCTGCCCTGGCCCGGTGCCGGCGCGCCGAGATAGATCTCGTTGAGATAGAGCTCGAGGATCTTGTCTTTCGAATAGGTCGACTCGATGCGCAGCGCGATCAGCGCCTCGCGGATCTTGCGCTCGATGCTCTGCTCGGAGCCGACCAGGAAGTTCTTCGCCACCTGCTGGGTGATGGTCGAGGCGCCCTGCGGCCGGCGGCCCGAACCGCGATTGCGGAAGTTCGAGATAGCGGCGCGGGCGAGGCCCTCGGGGTCGACGCCGAAATGCTTGTAGAAATTCTTGTCCTCGGCAGAGAGGAAGGCGTCGATGATCAGCTTCGGCACCGCCTGGATCGGCAGATAGAGCCGGCGCTCACGCGCGAACTCGGCGATCAGGCTGCCGTCGCCGGCATGGACGCGGCTCATCACCGGCGGCTCGTAATTCCGCAGCTGCGCCGAATCGGGCAGGTCCTTGGAGTAGTGCCAGATCACGCCGGCCGCACCCGCGACACCGATCACGAACAGGATCGTGCCGGCGGCGAACGCCCATCCGAAAAGGCGCAATATGAACCGCATCGAGAATTTTGACCTCGGCTAGCGGCAGCGGCGTCGCCCTCCCCCGTTGGCGTCACACCGTGCCCGGCTGATCTTTGAACTCGTCTCTATATCACGGCAGACATGGCGGAACCGTGGCTTTGCGACCACAAATCGCCATGTTCGACCACGGTACCATCAGGGTCTGCTCTGCGCAGCCTTGCCCGGTGTTTGCAGGCGCTCGAAATAGTGGTCGACCGCCTGCTGTACGGCAGCCGCGGCCTGGTTGCGCCAACCCTCCGAATTCAGGAGCTCGGCATCCTTGGGGCTCGACATGTAGCCGAGCTCGATCAGCACCGACGGCACGTCGGGGGCGGTCAATACGCGAAAACCTGCCGAACGCAACGGCACCTTGTGCATTTTGACCGAGCCGCCGAGCTTCTCGACCAGATTTCGCGCGAAGATCGTCGAGAAGCTGCGGGTCTCGCGCTTGGCGAGATCCATCAGGATGCCGGCGACATCCTGCACGTCCTCGCTCGAGTCGAGACCGGCGACGGCATCCGCCTGGTTTTCCTTGGCCGCCAGCCGCGCCGCCTCTGCGTCGCTGGCGCGCTCCGAGCCGGTATAGATGGTCGCGCCCCGCACATCCTGCGCCTGCGCCAGCGAATCGGCATGGATCGAGATGAAGAGATTGGCCTCGACGCCGCGCGCGATGCGGACGCGGTCGTTCAGCGAGATGAAGGTATCGTCCGAGCGGGTCATGATCACTCGGTAACGCCCCTGCGCCTCGAGCTGCTCCTTAAGCTTCAGCCCGAAGGCGAGCACCACCGCCTTCTCGGCGATCGCCGCGACCTGGGTGCCGGGGTCGATGCCGCCATGACCGGGATCGATCACCACGATTCGGCGCGTGTCGCCCTCGGCCTTGCGCTCGACCGGGATGCTCGGCAACTGGGTCTTCGCCGCCGCCTCGCGGGCAAGAGCGGCGAACTCCTCGCGGCTCGCCCGCTTCAATTCGACGACGAGCTCACCGAAGCCGCCACGAACCGGCTTGACCGAGACATTCGCAACCATGGCCGGCTGGGCCAGGTCGAGGATGATCCGGGCCCGGTCGGCCATGAACAGCCCGTAGCGAAAGCCCGAGACGAAGCCCGCGGATTTGCGCCCCTGCTTCGCCTCGATCTGGAAGTTGATCGACGGCAGGTCGACGACGACACGATCAGGCCCCGCCATGACCGAGGCAGTCGCGGTCACGGGCCGGGACAGCGCCATGGTCAGCCGGACAGTCTCGCCCTGGACTTCCAGCCGCGCATCGGTGGCGACAGCAAGATCATTGCTGGCACGGCCGGGCGAATTCGCTGCCGAGAGCGAAATGGATGACAAGAGCACGACCGCACATGCGAAAAGCCGCAAAGCCGGCACGGCGATGCGGCGCGGGGCGCCCCTGGCAGAAAGGCGAAGCCGGTGAAGCAGGAGAAAGCTCCTCGATTCGCTGGTTCGACGCTTAACAAGGCTTAACCATAGCGTCGCCAGTCGTTGACAACCCGTTACCATGGCCGGCCAGCAGCGGAAACCGCGCCCCGCCCATCACCCACCGTTAACGCGCTTGCAAAAATGCATCGCCTGTCTGTAATGGAGATGGTTGCATCGCGAAGGCTACCGCAGCGCACAAGCCGGGCCATAAGCCCGCCGACGCCCTGCGAAACGGCCGAACGACCGGATCTGTCACATGATCCGCGCCGGCGCGGGGGCAGCCAACAACGGAATCGTCCGCGGACGGGCCTGCGCCAGGCAGCAATCGGCGCCGGTACTCTTGTCCGCGAGCGTGTCAAAACGCGGTGCGCCTCCCGGCGTGCTGCAGGTCAAAGGTCAGATGTCGGGGCAAACGACGCCGCTTTCCTTTTCGGTGTTTCGTCGAAACCTTTCCGGTGGCGACGGGCTGTCCGCCCGCCCCGCCGCATGCTTCCGTCGTCCTTCCTTGATCGAACTCCTCCCCCTGCAACATGCCGGCTTCAGCCGGCTGACGCGCGGCGCCCCTGCCCGCGGCCGCGGATTCACATCCGCAGCCCGGCGGATTGCCAAGGCCGCCGCGCCAATGGAATTGTCATATGGCCAACAAGATGCTCATCGACGCCACCCACCCGGAAGAGACCCGGGTCGTGGTGTCCCGCGGCTCGCGTATCGAAGAGTTTGATTTCGAATCAGCCAGCCGCAAGCCGCTCCGCGGCAATATCTATCTGGCGAAGGTGACGCGGGTGGAGCCGTCGCTCCAGGCTGCGTTCGTAGAGTATGGCGGCAATCGCCACGGCTTCCTCGCCTTCTCCGAGATCCATCCCGACTACTACCAGATCCCGGTCGCCGACCGGCAGGCCCTGCTCGCCGAGGAAGCCCGCGCCGAGCGTGAGGAAGAGCGGGACGAGGAGAAGCGCGAGCGTCGCGGCCGCCGCGGCCGCCGCGATCGCGACAACCGTCCCAAGCGCGCCGCCGAGACCGGCGAGACCGTCAGTGCCGAGGTCGAGCCCGGCGCCGCTCAGCCCGAGGGCCTGGTCGAGACCAACGGCAAGGAAGCCGCCATGGTCAACGAAGGCGCCCCCGCCTTCGGCGAGAGCTTCGCGCCCGAGATCGCCGAATCCGCCAATGAGGAGGCGGTTGAGAATTCCGCTCCTCTGACCTTCGAGACCACCGAGGCGCCCGCTTCCGAAGATGGCGAGGAGACGGCTGAAGCGCGCCGCCGGTCGCCGGACGACGAGGACGCCGACGAGAACGGCGGCGAGGAGGCCCTGGAAGAGCCGGAGCAGCTCGGCGGCGGCGACGCCCTCGACGACATCGCCGAGCGGCCACATCGCCATTCGCGCCGGCAGTACAAGATCCAGGAGGTGATCAAGCGCCGCCAGATCATCCTGGTCCAGGTCGTCAAGGAAGAGCGCGGCAACAAGGGCGCAGCCCTCACCACCTATCTCTCGCTCGCCGGCCGCTATTCCGTGCTGATGCCGAACACCGGCAAGGGCGGCGGCATCTCGCGCAAGATCACCAATGCCGAGGACCGCAAGCGCCTCAAGGAGATCGCCCAGGAGCTGGAGGTGCCGGAGGGGATGGGCATCATCCTGCGCACCGCCGGCGCCTCGCGCACCAAGCCCGAGATCAGGCGCGACTACGAATATCTGATGCGGATGTGGGAGAGCGTGCGCGAATTGACGCTCGGCTCGGTCGCGCCGGCGCTGGTCTATGAGGAGGGCAACCTCGTCAAGCGCTCGATCCGCGATCTCTATAACAAGGACATCGACGAGGTTCACGTCGCCGGCGAAGCGGCCTATCGCGAGGCCAAGGACTTCATGCGCATGCTCATGCCGAGCCATGCCAAGAGCGTGAAGCCCTATCGCGAGCAGACCCCGCTCTTCGCCGCCTTCGGCGTCGAGAGCCAGCTCGACGCGATGTTCTCGAACACGGTGACGCTGAAGTCGGGCGGCTACATCGTCATCAACCAGACCGAGGCGCTGGTCGCGATCGACATCAACTCCGGGCGTTCGACCCGCGAGCACAACATCGAGGACACCGCCCTCAAGACCAATCTCGAAGCGGCCGAGGAAATCTCGCGCCAGCTGCGCCTGCGCGACCTTGCCGGTCTCATCGTGATCGATTTCATCGACATGGAGGAGAACCGCAACAACCGCGCCGTCGAGAAGAAGCTGAAGGAGTGCCTGAAGAACGACCGGGCGCGCATCCAGGTCGGCCGCATCTCCGCCTTCGGCCTCCTGGAAATGTCGCGCCAGCGCATCCGCACCGGCGTGCTCGAGAGTTCCTCGGTGCCGTGCCCGCATTGCGCCGGCGCCGGCCTCGTTCGCTCGACGCCCTCGATCGCGCTGCAGATCCTGCGCGCCCTTGAGGAAGCGCTGATCAAGAGCGCCTCGCATAATCTCGAAGTCCGGACCCGGCCGGAGGTCGCGCTCTACGTGCTCAACCAGAAGCGCGCCCATCTGCGCGACCTGGAGGAGCGCTTCAACATCGCGATCACCATCTCGGCCGATGCGGCCCTGCTCGGCACCCGCTATTTCGAGGTCGAGCGCGGCGAGTTCGTCGGCAACGAGAACCGCGTCGTGCCGGTTTCCAGCATGCGCGCCGAGGCGATCATCGACGAGCCCGAGGACGAGGACATCGTCGAGATCGAAGTGGAGGCCGAGGCTGAGAGCGACGGCGGAAGCGAGTCCGCTGAGCGCGCCTCCGCGGACGTAGAGGGCCAGGAGAGCCAGGAGAGCCGCGACGGCCGTCGCCGTCGCCGTCGCCGCCGTCGGCGGCGCGGTGGTGAGCGCGACGCCCAGGGCCAGCAGCTCGAAGGTGCGGCCGACGATGCCGGCGACGAGGATGGCGAGGATGACGCCGTCGGCGAGTCTGATGACGCCGCACTGGCAGCCGCTCCGCCCGTCGAAGAGCCGGCCGCGCCGTTGAGCGAGGCCCCCGAGCCGGAAGCGGACGCCAAGCCGAAGCGCGCCCGCCGCGGCCGTGCCAAGAAGGCCGAGGCAGAGGCTGAAACCGTCGAAGCTCCCAAGGAAGCCGCAAAGAAAGCTGTCAAGGAAGCTGCCAAGGCCTTGGAAAGCACGGACGAGGCCGTCGCCGAGCCGGCCGAGAAGCCCAAGCGCAGCCGCTCGCGCAAGAAGGTCGTGCCGATCAGCGAGGACGGCGTCGCCGCCGCCCCGGCCGAGGCCGCGCCTGCTCCCGAGCCGGCAGCGCCCGAAGCCGTAGCCGCTCCCGCTCCGGAGCCGGTCGCTGACGAGGCGCCGGCGCCGCGCGTGGTCGAGGAGCCGGTCGCGGTCGTGCTGACACCGCCGGATCCGGACCGGCCGAAGCGCGGCGGCTGGTGGAACAAGCTGGCCGGACGCAAGTGAGATCGGGGCCGTCGCGAGTGATCGCGGCGGCCTTTTTCATGAACGGGAGAAAGGATGCGGCCCCCGCGAAGCCGTGAGCGCCTGCTGGTGAGGGTGATCGCCTGCGCCGGCCTGATCGGGTTGGCCTGGCTCGCCCAGCAGGCGATCGGCTGGCTCGGCGTCGGCCTGCTCGGCCTGTTCACCCTCTTCGTCGCGGTGCGCTACGAGCTGGAGGGCAACTTGCCGGTCGGCCCACAGATGACGCCTGACCTCTATGCCAGCCAGTTCGGCAAGCATGGTCCCGAGCATGCGGCCGAACGCGCCGGACGGCGCCATGAATGGGCAGGCCAGCTTTCCGCCGCTCGCCTTGCCGCCGGCATGGGCGCTCTGCTGGCGCTGATCGGTTTCGGCTTCTTCTTCATGCTGGAATTCGGCGGCCAACCCGCCTGACTTTGGCTGCTCGCCATCACTCCGCCGCCGGCGCGAGCGGCGTCGGGGGCGGCACTGTCGCGATCGCCGCCGCCGCGCCCTTGCCGCTTCCTTCCTTCACGGTGACGGCATTGGAGGCGAACGGCACCCCGGCTTCGTTCAGGCCGCGATAGACCCGCTTCAGCGCCTCACGCTGCAACATCGAGGCATGGTTCGGCTTCGAGGTGAATTTCAGCCTGATGACGATGGCGGAATCGGTGATGTCGGCGACGCCCTGCATCTTCAGCTGGGCGATGAAATGCGGCCCGTGTTCCGGATCCTCGAGCAGCGCCGCTCCGATCTTCTTGATCGTCTTGCGTGCCTTCTCGATATCGGCGGAGTGATCGAGGCGGACATTGAACTTCACCGTCGCCCAGTCGCGGCTGGCATTGGTCAATGACTGCACTTGGCCAAACGGCACGGTGTGGATCTGGCCGCTCTGATGGCGCAGCTGCATCGAACGCAGCGAGATCTTCTCGACCGTGCCCTTGAGCCGGCCGGTATCGACATATTCGCCCACGCGGAAGGCATCCTCCAGCATGAAGAAGAAGCCGGAGACGATGTCGCGCACCAGCGCCTGCGAACCAAAGGAGATGGCGAGGCCGAGGATGCCGAAGCCGGCGAGCAGGGGCCCGATATCGACGCCGAGCCGCGACAGCAGCACCAATGCGGTCAGGCCGATTACCGCTGCGAGCACGACGCCGCGCAGCACCGGCAGCACGGTCGCCAGACGCGACGGGACATGATCGACAGGAACGGCGTCTTCGTCGCCCGGCTGGCTGATCGTCGGCTTCGGCGTATAGGCATCGAAGAAGCTGCGCAGGAAGACGATCGCCACCCAGCCGCCGAAAGCCAGGACCGCGACACCGCCAGCCTGGCGCATCAGCATGGTGAACTGCTCAGAGCTGACGCCGAACAGGAATCCGGCCCAGAGCCGCGCCAGCAGATAGAAGCCGCCGGCCCAGATCGCGCCGCCCGCCGCGGCGCGCAGGGCATGGCCGACCGCAATCGAGAGCGGCGCGACCTCGCCCACCGTCGCCGCATACGCCTGGCGGCAGGCCATCAGGCTGGTGACTCCGACCGCCAGGATCGGCGCCAGTACAATGATGAACTGCGTCAGCGCGGCGGCTTCTGCCCAGCGCCCGCCGCCTTCCATCATCGCCGCAGCATTGCCGACCATCCAGATCAAGACGGCAAGAGCGGCATAGAGCCAGCCGGCGGTGTGTGCGATCACGCGCCGGAACGTCCCCGGCTCATGCGCGGAATGGAGAATGAGCGCGGCAAGGTCGTGCCGCGCATCGATGAACCACCAGACCTTGAACAAGGTCGAGGCAATGCCGACCAGAGCGAACAGTCCGACGACGGCGGCGGGACCGGTGGCATGCTGGATCGACACCGTCGCCGTCAGCACGACGGGTGTGAGGATGCCGAAGAAGATCAGGAACTTGAAAGCCCGCTCGGCCCGCGGCAACGGCATGACCCGACGTTCCGGGGCGCCGGGAGCGAGCAGGAAGCGTCCGAGGATCAGATAGGCGGCGCCGATGACAAGGCCATTGGCGATCGTGCGCAGCACCATGTGGGCGAGGTCCGGCTCCGGCAGCCAGACCACGCGGACCGCATGCAGCACGGCAAGCCAGAGCCCAAGCGTCGCCAAATCCTGCAGCAGACCCCAGGAGGACGCGATCAGACGCGGCGTGAACTCGGGTCCCTGCGGCCGGAGCCGGCGTGCAAACCACGCCGCGGTCACCAGACGGTACAGCCCAGCGACGAAGAACGCGAGCGCCAGGCCCAGGAAGAGCCGCCAGCCGGCGGAGACTCCGCTGGCGCCATTGCGGTTCTGTGCCCAGGCGCGGTTCCAGGCATCCGGGAGCTGGCGCAGGCGCGGTACCGCGCCGAGACCCTCCGCCGCCCCATCGACAAAATGATCCCAGAACACCTCGACCGGCGTTTCGTCCTCGGTCGGGGTCTTGGCTTTGCTCGCAGGTGGGGCGACGCCGGCAGCGGCCGGTGCGGTTGCGGGTGCGGTCGGTGCTGCAACGGTGGTCGGCTCGTCCTTGCCGGCAATCCGGACCTCGACCCGGCGTCCCCCGGCTGACAGCGCATCGACCAGCTTGCGCACCGTCTCGGGCGTCTCGTCGCCACGGAGCGTCAGTACAGCCGAGTTTTCGGCAGCGGCCTGCTGCGCAGCGACGGGGTCAGCGACGACGCCCGCCAGCAGCGCCGCTGCGCACAACGCCATGGCTGTCAGCCAGTTCCGCATTGCGACCATGTCCTGCCCCCAAGCCGGATCAGATTGAGTCCACCGCTTCGCCTTGGCAAGCGCCCGCTTCAGCGGGCCTTCAGCCAGCGACCCAGACGCGCCACCGCCTCCTCGCATTCGGCCAGCGAGCCGGCGAAGGAGAGCCGCACCGTCCGCGCCCCACGGCCCTCGTCGAAATCGAGTCCGGGTGTGATCGCGACGCCGGCATTTTCCAGAGCATCTCGGCAGAAGCTCATGGAATCGTTCGAATATCGACCGATGTCGAGATAGATGTAGAAGGCGCCGTCGACGGGCAGGAAGTCGCCCAGCCCTATCTCCGGCAGCGCCTTCAGCAGATAGGCGCGGTTTTGCGCATAGCCGGCCTTGATCGTCTCGCATTCCTCGTTCGCGTCGAAGGCCGCCTCGCCGGCGACCTGGCTCAGCATCGGCACCGAAATCGAGAAATTCTGCTGCAGGCGCTCGATCACGCGCACCAGCCGCTCGGGCACGACCAGCCAGCCGACGCGCCAGCCGGTCATGCAGTAGTACTTGGAGAAGGAGTTGACGATGATCGCGTCGGGATCGGCGGCGAGCGCCGTCGTCGCCGGCCGCTCATAGGTCAGGCCGTGATAGATCTCGTCGGAGATGTACCAGAGGCCGAGCCGCCGGCACTCGGCCGCGACCGCGGCGATCGCTTCCGGCGCCATCACCACGCCGGTCGGGTTAGCCGGGCTCATCGTCAGCACGCCGGCGAGCGGCTTCTCGGCATGCGCCTTGGCGATCAGCTCCGGCGTCAGCGCATAGCGCGTCTCCGGCCCGACCGGAATCGCGACCGGCTCGAGCCCTAGCGCGGTCAGGATGTTGCGATAGGCCGGGTAGCCCGGCGCGGTGATGGCGATGCGCGCGCCCGGCTCGAAGCAGGCGAGGAAGGCGAGGATGAAGCCGCCGGAGGAGCCTGTCGTCACCACGACGCGCTCGGCCGGCACCTCGACGCCGTAAGTGTCGTGATAATGCCGGGCGATCCGGGCCCGGAGCGAACCGATGCCGAGCGCCTGGGTATAGCCGATGCGGCCATCCTCCAGCGCCTTCGCCGCAGCAGCGCGGATGCTCGCCGGTGTCGCCGCCGATGGCTGCCCGACCTCCATATGGACCACCGAGCCGCCGCGCCGCTCGATAGCCTCGGCCGCGTTCATCACGTCCATGACGATGAAGGGCGAGACGCCCTGCGCCCGCTGTGCGGGCTTCGGCGTCGGCGGCAGGCCGGGAACGGCGATGGTCATGGCAGCCTCGATGATCGTCACGTTGCCCGAGCCATGCCCTGTGGGCGCGCCGACCGCAAGCGGCTCAAATGTCGAGCGCGGCCTGCCGCAGAGGCAAGGCCCGGGCGCTCTCGCCGGAGCGAAGCTCGCTATGGCGCACGATCGCGGCGCTCATGCTGACCCGGTAGCGCTCGCTCAGCGCCGTCGCATCGAGCTGGCGCACCGCCGGCGTATCTGGAATCAGGAAGGCCGCTGCATAGCGCCGCGCCTGATACTCCATCGAACGGAGTTTCGCCGAGACCCGCTCGGCCCGGCCACCGGCCGGGGCACGGTTGAGAGAACCCTGGTGGCCTAGCAGGGCATGGCCGACCTCGTGCGCGAGCGTCATCAGCGCCCTGCCCTCGCCGCGATTGGCCGCCTGGAATACGCTTTCCGGGATCAGCAGGCGCTTGGCCTGCGAATCCCACTGCGCCTCGGCCTCGCCGAGCGAGCCGTCTGGCACGCGCTCATAGGCAAACTCCGGATAACGCGCCTTGAGCTTGACCAGCAGCGTCATGGCATCGATCGCCTGCTCGTCGCGAAAGCCGAGCCCGCGCCGGTGCGCCAAAGCGCGAGCGTCGATCTGCGCGTCGGTGAGGAAGGCATGGCGCATCGGCAGGCCTCCTGAGCCCGCCGATCATAGCCCTCCCGCCATGTCGCCTCAATGAAGGCCATATCAGCCGCCGCCCGGCCCTCACCAATTGACACGCAAGCCGACCGAGCCCTGGGTCGCGCTCTCGCGGCTACGGCCGCTGCCGATCGACCAGCGATGATCGGCATGGGCGTAGAGGCTCACATTCCGGTTGATCCGCACGGTGATACCGGCGCCGACTTCGAGCGCGGTGTCGCCATAGCGTGTCCGGATCGGCTCGGAGCCGCCGAAGAAGGCGAGGTCCGTCCCGCCGAAGCTGTGCCAGAGATTGGCTCGGGTGTAGATTTGCCACAGCGTGCCAGCGTTGCTGACGCTGTATTGCAGCCTGGCGCCGAGCCGGCCGGTGACTTCGTCGCCTTCTTTCCAGCTCACCGTGGAATAGCTGTCCGAGCCCGGCTTGAGCGAGACGCGCTGCCAGAGCAGTTGCGCCTGCGGCTCTATCTGCCAGGCCCCCTCGGCACCGAAGCGGATCGGATAGCCGCTTTCGAGCGAAGCGCTCCAGCCGCGGCCATCGGTGCTCAGCATGGCGCCGTAGTCGGATTGCGCCTTCACATCGAACCAGTTGGTCTGAACCACCGTGTCGAGATACCAGCCGCTCGGCCCGAAATGTGTCCAATAGGCGCCCAGCGCCGGCCCCTGTAGCTCGAGGCTGCCGACGCGCAGATTGCGCGTGCCAAGCGCAAAGCCGCTCACCCGCGGCGCTGTGTACTGCGAATGCGCGACATAGACGCCGGCATGGTCGCGATGGCCGCCAGCATAGGGTTCGGTACGGATCAGGTCGAGGCCGGCCTGGGCGCCGAACAGGCTGCCCGTCGCACGGCTGTCGACATCGCCGCTCCAGCGGCTCTGCACGCGCTCCGCGAAGACCCGGGCCCAGGTGCCGTTGGCATAGGGGCTGCGCCCGCCGAGATCGCGCAGGCTCTCCTGCTCGCCGACACGCTCGTGCAGCGTGCCGAGCCGCCCGATCGTGGCCGCTCCGAGGGTCCGCGCGACGCCCGCGACCGGAGAATAGAGCGCGACCTCGGGCCGATAGAGCACGATCTGCGCCGGCACTCCGGCGGCCGGCTGGCCCGCGCCCGGCGATTCGATCGATGTGACCGGCACGGTGTTGCGCAGGAACCAGTCGTCGCCGCTGCCGCCGCTATAGCCGCCGCGGAAGAGCCGATACTCATAGGCACCGGCCGCGGCGCGCGCGCCGAGACGGAAGGCGTCGGCTGCAGTCGCGCCGCCATTGACGGTCTCGATGACCTTGATCCCGTCGCCCTGCGTGCGTGCGCCACCACCGCCGGCATTGCTGATCAGCAGGCTCGTATCACCGCCGGCGCGGCCCCCATCGATCACCACGCGGTCGGAGGCCGAGCTGTCGCTGCCGAGCACGGTGCTCAGCCTGATCGCGCCACCCTGGCCAACATAATTGCCGGCGACCGTCAGCGTCGTGCTGGCCGCAAGGCCCAATCTGACTTCGCCGGCATTGCTCAATCCCGGCAGCGTCTGGTCGAAACCGTCGAGGTCGAGCGTGCCTGCGCCGGCGACGCCGACCTGCGAGGCTGGGCTGAAGACATTGGCGCCGCCGGCACGCAAGGTGCCGGCGTTGACGCTCGTCACGCCCGAAAAGATGTTGGCGCCGGAGAGCACCGTCGTGCCGGTGCCTTCCTGACGGACCGAGCCGGTGCCGGAGATCACACCCGGGACCATCATCAGATCGCTGCGATTGAAGGCAAGCGCGGCATTGTTGACGATGTCGCCCTGAACACTGCCGCTCGTCCCGCCATCGCCGAGCTGCAACGTGCCGGCGCTGATCACCGTGCCGCCGGTGTAGCTGTTCTCGGCGGTCAGGATCGTGGTTCCGACACCCTCCTGGCGAACCGTACCTGTGCCCGAGATCGCCCCGGCGAAGGTCATCGTAGCGCTGCGGTTGAAGGCGAGCGTTCCGTTGTTGGCGACATCACCGACGATACCGCCGCTCGCGCCGCCATTGCCGAGCTGGAGCCGGGCACCGGGATTGATGGTCGTGCCGCCAGCATAGCTATTCGCACCAGTCAGGATCAGATCGCCCGGCCCGTCAACGGTTAGCGCCCCCACCCCTGTGATGCCCTGCGCGACCGTCGTCGTGAAGCCATTGGTGTCGATCGTCCCGCCGGCTGCCTCGATGTTGATGGCGCGCGTCGCGGCGAGGTCGAAGGCGGCGTCGTAGCGCAGCGCGCCGCCATTGAAGGTCAGCCCGCCGGTCGCAGCGCCGATCGCCGCGTCGCGCGTGATCGCAATCGTACCACCCGAGATCGTTGTTCCGCCGGAATAGCTGTTGCCGCCCGGCGCCGTCGGCGCCAGCGTCAGCACGCCGTCGCCAGTCTTCTCGACCCGGCCGGTGCCCGAGACCGGCCCCGTATAGATGCCATTGTCGGGCTGGGTGAAGCGCGTAAGGCCGTTGTTCACCACGCTGGGCGGCAGGCTCTGCGCCCGCGCTTCCAGCGTCGCGCCAGGATCGACCCGCATCGTGCCGTTATAGGTCGTATTGTTTCCGGTCAGGACCAGCGTGCCGGCCTCGACCGCGGTGACCGTCGGGCCGCTGATCGTGCCGGTGATCGTCCAGGTGCCGCTGCCGTTCTTGGTCAGGGCTTCGAAGCCGGTCAGGTTGCCGGGAATGGTCGCCGTGCCCGCGCCGTCGAGGAAGATTCGGTCGTTGCCGGCCCCGCCCGCGACATTCCCGGTGATCACCGAGCCGGTGAACAGGCGCAACGTATCGCCGCCGCCGGCGAAGACGAGGTTGCCCTCGACCCGGCCGCGATTGCTGAAGTTGACCGAAGCGTTGCCGGAGGAGCCGATGACGTTGCCCGGCGCGCGGATGATGCCGGTCTCGTTGTTGACGATCGTGTTGGTCGAACTGCCGCTCTCGAACCAGATCGCCGCGGCGTTGCTGGCCGCTATCGTGCCGCTGTTGGTGATCGTGTTGCCGGTCCCCATCAGGTTGACCGCTTCGGCGGAGCCCTGCGTTCCCTGCGACAGCACCTGGCCGCCCTGTTCGACAGTCAACGTGCCGTTGTTGCGGAATTCGATGGTGTTGTTGCCCGCGCCGTAACCGCCGCCGCCGCCACTGGCGGCATTCCTGACGGTGCCACCGCCCTGGATCAGGATCGTGTTGCCGTCGCGCAGGGAAATGGCATTGGCGTTGCCAGTCGGAGCCACCGTCGCACCGCTGCCGACCGTCACGGTGCGGCTGTCGGATGCGATATTGTTGCCGTTGCCCACGGTGGAGGTTAAGGGGTTCGGCGCGCTGCTGCTGCAGCTCGTCGCAAGGCCCGTCGTCGTGCAGTTCGCCCATGCGGGCTCGGCGTCTATCAGCAGGAAGAATTGCGAACCGCAGAGGGCCAGGGCGCGCGCGCGGCCCGAAAGCCTGGCGCGACCGTCGGCGCAGAAGGAGGTATCCGAATTCAGCATCAGGTCGGTCCGAGCTTTCGGTCCCGGTGACTGCCCGTCCCCCCAACGGACTTGCACCTCACAGATCATCAAATCTCACAGCCACGATCACTCGATGGCATGCGAAGATCAGTATGATCCGCGCCCTGTCATGCCTATCCAGAATACGAATAATGGGGCCTTGCCCCGCTCAAGTCTTGTCCGGAATTAGCCTGTTGAGATAGCGCCGAGCTAAGCTGCAAGCATGAAATTGCCTGCTGTACCGCCGCTAAAACAGACGGTACAGCACAATTAATAAACAGCAGTTTGGCCATGATCGCCTTGCCAGGGCTCATGCCTGGTCTCGCCTCAGCTTGCCAGGATCGCCTCGACGATCTCCTGCACGTTCAGCGCCTCGTCCAGAGTCGCGAGCTGATGCGCCTCGCCCCGCGCCAGCTTGGCGACGCCTTCGAGCTGTCGCTTCAGCGCGACCGGCCGCGCCTCGAGCTGGGTCAGCGCATCGGGCGCACGTTGCCAGGAGCCGTCCGGCTGACGCTGTTCGGCCAGCGACCAGTCGCAGAGCCGGACCGCGCCGCCCTCGCCTTCCAGCATCCAGATGTTGTGGTCGTCCTTCTGGGTCGTGCCGACGCTGCCGATGAGCGTCACCGGGATCTCGCCGGCCATCAATCGCGCTTCGATCCGGCGCTCCGACTTGCCGGCTTCCGGGAAGGAGGCGCTGGCCTGCAGGCCGTGCAGCTTGCCGCCGAGCCGACGGCTCAGGAACAGGAAATGCGAGACGACCTCGCGGGTGAAGCCGCCCTGCTCGCGCCGGTCGAGCCAGCCGGCCGCATCGGCCTGCCAGGAACGCGGCCAGGTGGCGAAGGCGACCTCGATCGTGATCCGCCGGTCACCGCCGACGCCTCCGGCCGCAACCCAATCCTGCAATTGCGAAACGGCCGGCGAGGAGGCGAAAGGAAAGTTGACCGCGCCGCGCCCGCCCGCCTCGGTGACGAAAGCACGGGAATCGGCGACGTCGATCGCCAGCGGCTTCTCGCAGAACACGCTCTTTCCGGCCGCGAGCGCAGCACGGGCATGCCCGAGATGGGAGGCCGGCGGCGAGGCGATGTAGACGCAATCGCTCGCCGCGATCACCGCGGCGGCATCGTGCACCCGGACGACCTGCGGCAGTTCGCCGGCGATCCGCGCCATCGCCTCGCCGGACGGGTCCCAGATCCCGGCGGCGCGCACCAACTCAGGCGATTGCGCCAGGATCGCGCGCAGCATGCGCTCGCCCATGATGCCGGCGCCGATCAGGCCGATGGAAACGGATTGAGGCATGGGAATTCTCTCATCGCGACAGGGACCGCCAGCCGCATAGCAGCTTGGCAGCGACCGCGGCTAGCCCGCGAGGCGCTCGCTGCCCTCGCCGAGCTCGACCCGGTTGCGGCCCGAGGCCTTGCCCGAATAGAGCGCCGCATCGGCGCGCCGGTAGAGGTCGGCTGCCGTCTCCTGGCCGTCGAAAGCGGCCGCGCCCATGCTGACCGTGATGTATTGCGCCGTCGGCGAGGCCGCATGCTCGATCTTGAGCTCGGCGATCGCCTGTGCGACCCGTCCCAGCCGCTCCTGCGCCTTCTCCGGCGTGGCGTCGTAGAGCAGCAGCCCGAACTCCTCGCCGCCGAGCCGGCCGACCATGTCCATCGGCGGGCGCAGCTTGCTGTCGATGGCGCGGGCGATCAGCGCCAGGGCGATGTCGCCGGCCTGATGGCCGTAGCGGTCGTTGTAGCGCTTGAAATGATCGACATCGAGCACCGCGAACACCACGGGCACCCGGTCGCGCCGCGCCTGCAGCAGCGCGATGGCGACATGCTCCTCGAAGCCGCGCCGGTTGGCGATCCCGGTCAGCGCGTCCGACATAGCTCGGTTGTGCAGCATGCGCCGCAGCAGGAACTGGTCGCGTTCGGCCCGCTCGCGCAACCAGGCGCCGACGGCGCTGACCAGCACCGCGAACAAGGTCAGCACCGAGAGCCGGCCGTGCTCGGCGAATTGGGCCGGTTCGAGCATGGCGAAGCCAAGGATGGTGGAGAACACCCCGATAAACAGGGCGACGCCGAGGCTCTGCAGGAAGGTCAGGCCGACCGGCAGGAACACGGCGGCGATGATCACGAGCTGGGCGATGTCGGCCTGCGGCAGGCCGCGCAGCTTGAAGATGTTGGCGATATAGGCGCTGGTGATGCCGATCAGCCCCAGCGCCAGGATCGATAGCCGATGATAGGCGCGCGGCAGCCGCCGCGCCGCCAGCACCACGAACAGGGCAAGGATCACCCCGAGCGCCGACAGCCGCAGCCCGACCGCCAGGACGATGTCGGGTTCCCCGGCGAGCAGCGCGGTCATGCCGTGCAGGCGCGAGAGGTCGAAGCCGATGAAGGTCAGCCAGATGCCGAGTGCGGTGATGACGCAGACCAGCGTGCTGTTGCGCTGGGCCGAACGCATATGCAGCCGGTATTCGCGCTCCAATGCCGGCGCGAAACGAAGTCCGTCAAGTCGACGCGGCTTGCCGGCGCCGTCCGACGCATCGCTGCGCGGCGCGGCGCGCTCCGGTGTCTGATCGTGGCGTGGGGCGTGCACGCGCAGGACAATGGCCGCGACTGGCTAACGCCGCTTTGACGTATTGCGAGAGTCTCACAGCTTTCGCCGGACAGGGTTTCGCGCGCCTTGCCGCGATCGCTTGCATTCGAACGATTGTCCCGCGGCCTTCAGAGCCGCTTGACCCTCCACCAGATGGAGCCGCTACGACACTGCCATGACCACGACCCACCAGCGCTACACCATCGGCGAGCTCGCCCGCCTCTGCGGCGTCCCCGTTCGGCGCATCCGCTTCTATTCCGACAAGGGGCTGCTGCCGCCTTCGACCCGCACGATGGCGAACTACCGCGTCTACTCGGACGCCGATGCGGCTCGCCTCGACCTGATCCAGGCGCTGCGCGCCATGGGCGTCGGCCTCGCCGCGATCGGCGGGATCCTCGCCCGCAAGGGCTCGCTCGCCGAACTGCTGGCGCTGCGCCTCTCGGCCCTCGAAGCCGAGATCGCCGGCAAGCGCCGCATCGCCGCGACCCTGCGCGCCGCCCTGCGCCATCCCGAACCCACCGTCGACGACCTGAGGAGACTATGGACCATGACCAGCCTATCCAATGCCGACATGCGCGGGCTGACCGCGCGCTTCTATGACGAGGTCACCGGCGACCGGATGAACCCCGACTGGCGCCAGAAGGCGTTGGAAGCCGGCACGCCCGAACTGCCTGATGATCCGACGCCGGAGCAGATCGACGCTTTCGCCGAACTCAGGGCGATGCTGTCAGACGAAACCGTCATCGCCCAGGCGAGGGCCGATGCCGAGCTGATGTGGACCCCAGAGTTCGACCCGGCCGCCTATCACGCCGCCGCCGAGCGCATCTTTGCCGAAGTCCGCAAGGCGATCGCCGCCGGCGAGGCGCCGGATTCGGAGGCCGGCCGCGCCATCGCCCGCGATTGGCTCGATGCCTCGGCCAAGGCGATGAAGCGTGAGCCGGACGACAGCTTCCGAACCTGGCATCTCGACCAGTATCGCCGGCACCATGATCGCTCGCTGCGCTACCAGCAGCTGCTCGCTATCCTGCGCGGCGAGGACGCGCCGGGCCGCGAATGGTGGTGGATCAACGAGGCGATGACGGCGCTCGTCGTGTGAACCTGGTCAGAGGAAGCCGATCCAGCGTCCGGCCACCAGCACACAGAGCCAGAGCAGGGCGGAGAGCGCGGCCAGCATACGAACGCGGCGGCTGATCGCGCCGCCCGCCAATGCCGGCTTCAAGCCGCGATGCTGGAGCGCGATATTGCCCAGCGCCAGGGCGAGCAGGCCGAGCTTGATCAGGAAAGCGGTGTTTCCGAGGTACTCGCCCGGCTTCACCGTGAACAGCCAGAAGCCCGTCACCAGTGCGAGCGTGAGCCCGCTGGCGGCGGTCCGGATCAGGACCGGGCCGATCAGCGGCAGCGCCGAGGCGCGCAGAATCCCAGCCAATCTCAGATCGAGCGGCAGGATCGCGCCGAGCAGCAGGCCGATGCCGAGGATGTGCGCGGCGTTGACGAGGAGATAGGCCGTGCCGGAGCGCTGCAGCAGCACCGCCCCCGGCCAGCCGGCGAGCCAGTCGATCAGTGTCGCCACGGGCGCTCAGTTCGTTTTGATCCGCTCCGGATACATGTCGTAGTTCTTGCCGCCGATGGTGATGCGCACCGCCTTCATCTGCTTCTTGCTGGCATCCTGATGGCGGTTGCCGAGCACGGTGATGGCGTCGCCGACCTTTGCCGTCTCAGCCGTGAAATTGGCCCGCGCGGTCTGGTTGGGATTGCCGAGATCGATCTGCCAGACGACGCCGTCGGTGGCTGTGACCTGCAGCGTCGGATGCGGCGGCGCCATCGAGATTGCGCGGATCGTGCCCTTGAGCTCGCTCTGCTCGTCGACCGCCCAGCCCCAGCCATGATGCGCACCGGCGGGCAGAGCAAGCACGGAAACGGCTGCGGCGCAGAGCAGAGCGCGCCGGCCGATCGCGGAACTGGTCATCGTCGAACCTCCTGGTTGCACGAACGGGCGGAGGCTAACCCGGCATCTGCGGCCTGTCGCCGCCGGGGCGGATCAAACCTGCGTCATCCGCAGCGCGCCACGCAGGGACAGTTTGCGCTAAGACAGCCGCGCGAATCCAATCCGGAAGGACGCTCAGGCCGTGGACATCTTCGACAGGTTGAAAGCCGCTGCGGCGGCCGATTGGGCCTCCTATGTCGAGCATGATTTCGTTCGGCACATGGGCGACGGCTCGCTGCCGCAGGCCGCCTTCCGGACTTATCTCGTCCAGGACTATCTCTTCCTGATCCAGTTCGCCCGCGCCTATGCGCTCGCGACCTATAAGAGCCGCACCCTCGCCGACATGCGCGCCGCCAAGGCGGGCCTGTCGGCGATCCTCGATCTCGAAATGGACCTGCATGTCCGGCTCTGTGGCCGCTGGGGTCTCTCGCCCGAGCAGCTGGAAGCCACGCGCGAGCACCAGGCGACGGTCGCCTATACCCGCTTCGTGCTCGATTGCGGCGTCTCCGGCGACCTGCTCGACCTGCATGTCGCGCTCAGCCCCTGCATCGTCGGCTATGCCGAGATCGGCGCGCAGCTCGCCAGAGAGCTCGGCACGGCGCTCGACAGCCATCCCTATCGCGACTGGATCGGCGAATATGCCGGCGAGCCATACCAGCAGGTCGCCCGCGACGCCCGCCGCCATCTCGACGCCCTCGCCGCTCGCGCCATGACGGAAGCGCGCTTCGGCGAGCTCGCCCGCCTGTTCGGGCAGGCCTCGAAGCTGGAGGCCGATTTTTGGCAGATGGGGCTCGACACGCCGCAGGCCTGAAGCGTCAGGCCAGAAATCTCTGCGCCCCGGCTATCTGGACTGACGCCCACTCGCTCGGATCATCGCCTCTTCGATCTCCGCTGAGGTGATCCTGCCGATCTCTGCGATGAAGACGATCCGGGTGTCCCCCCGCCCTTGCTCGTCCGGATCGAGAGGCGCCAGCGTCGCTCTCCCGCCCGCGAGCTGGAAGAGATATCGGCATTCGGGCTTCTCGATCGTCGCCAGAAACCCTTTCGCGCGGACGAGCCGCGGCGCAAGCCGGCCGACGACCTGCTGGAAACCGGCGAGCGAGATCGGCTCGCTGGATGTCCAGTTGAAGCTCTCGAAGCGGTCGATGCTCGGCCTCTTGGGCCGTGTCGGCCGCTCGCGGGCGGTCCCGACTTCGGGAAAGACGAGATCGAGCGGGATATCGCCGCCGGGCGCCTCGACGAGGGCGGCCCGGCGGTTGATCTGCGAGAGAGCGTGGCAGCGCTCATCGAGAGACGGCTTGTCGATGAGGTCGCCCTTGCTGACGACGAGAAGATCGGCCGCACGCAGCTGGCTCAGGAACAGCGGGTCGCCGAGCTGCACCTCCGGTGACGCCGCATCGACGACGCACAGCACCGTCTCCAGCGGCGCTTCGCGCCAGACCACCGGATCCATCAGGTTGCGGATGATGTCCTCGGGATCAGCGACCCCGCTGGTCTCGATCACGATGGCTTCGGGGCGCGGGGTTCGCCGCAGCAGATTGGCGAGCGTGCGCAGCAGGTCGCCTTCCAGCGAGCAGCAGATGCAGCCATTGGCGAGGCTGACGACGCCATCCTCCGCGCCGGCGATCAGCTCGGCATCGATGTTGATCGCGCCGAAATCATTGACGACGGCGGCGATGCGCCGCCCGTCGGCCTGCTGCAGGATGCGATTGACCAGCGTCGTCTTGCCGGCTCCGAGAAAGCCCGTCACCAGCAGGATCGGAACCGGCATTGCTTAGGCCGCCGCGCCGAACGGACGGCGCACAGGCCGGCCGGGCCGGGCCGCGACATCCATGATGCCTTCGGCGATGACCGGCGCGCCGCTGACGATGAGGTGGCGGACGCCCTCGGCCGGACGGTTCATCGCCGAGAACTCCGCCTTGTCCGTAAGCGTGTCGAGGTCGAACACCACGATATCGGCATCGGCTCCGACTTTCAGCCGGCCTTTGTCACGCATGGCGGGCGTGCTCGCCGCCAGGATCTCGGCGGGGATCAGGGTGCACTTTGCGATCCCCTCCTGCAGGCTGACCGCCTGCCGCTCGCGCACCCAGTGCCGCAGGAAGCGCGTGAAGGTGCCCGACGAGCGCGGATGCGAGGTCGCTTCATCCGGCAGCGGCCAGGCATCGCCGGTGTAGGTCGATCCGTCCGGCATCGACCAGGGCATGGCGTCCGATGCGATCGCGCCGCCGGGATAGAGGACCGAGAGATCGAGCATGTCGCGATGGCGGGCATTGTTCTCGGTGTCGAGCACATGCCAGAGGACTAGCTGCGACGGATCTTCCGATTGCGCGGAGAGCAGGTCCTCACGGTCCTGGATCCGGCGCCCGCTGGTGACCAGCTGGATCTGCTCGTAGCGCGTGTCGTTGCGGCGCTCGAATTCGGGGTCGCTGAAGAAGGCCGCCGCGATCACCGTCGAGCCGGTGCCGTAAGGATAGGCCTCCACCGTGATCGGCAGGCCCTGCGCCTGTGCTTTCTTGATCAGCCGCGCGCAACGCTCGACATCGGTCTTGCTGGAGCTGTTGAAGTGGCAGATGTGCATATGCGCGCCGGTCGCGCCGGCATAGCCGATCAGGCGGATATAGGCCTCCGCCGCGCTCTTCGGGTCGGTGTTCGCCATATAGGCGATATGGGTGAAGGTCGGCACGCCGCGCTCGGCCGCGAGCTGGCAGAGCGCCGTCAGCTCCTGCACGCCGGCACCCGGAGCATAGGCGTTGAGGATGCCGATGCCGATGCCGCCCTCGTCGAGCCCGGCCGCGATGCGCTCCAGGATGTTCTGCTGCTCGGAAGGCGACGAGATCTCGTCCATCCAGCGCGGATCGCGCATGGCGCGCCCGAACGCTTCCAGCGACGATTCCTCGTTGATCCCGATCATCGCGCCGATCCGGGCAAAGGCCCAGTTCGTGGCGGCGCCGTAGTTCAGGATGCGGCCCTGCTCCGCCTGCCGGCGGTACCAGGAGGCGACCGGCAGCACGCCGGCCTCGAGGTCGAGCGTCGTCGTGACGCCGTCGAAGGCCTGCATGCGGTCGGCCGGAATCGACTGGCCATGCGCGTGAAGATCGATGAAGCCGGGAGCGACGACCAGCCCGCGCGCGTCGATCACGCGCTCGGCGCTGCCGAGGCCGGAGCCGATCGCGACGATCTTTCCGTCGGCAACGGCGACATCGGCGATGCCGTCATGGCCGCTTTCCGGATCAACGACGCGGCCACCCGAAATCAACAGTCCGCTCATCTGCCCTTGCCCCTCATGCCTCGATTGGCCCGCGATCAGGGACCGCGAAGCACCCGATGTTGGCCTATCGGGAATTGCCGAGACAAGCGCGTTGCCGGTGAACCGCTTCGGCGGATGACGCATGTCGGATCGGGGCTAGGCTCGGTCTCTAGCGGCCGGCTCGTATGAAAACGGCCGGAGCAAGCTCCGGCCGACATTGCATCTATCGACTGAGATCGAGCCTCACGAACACCCGGTCGTCGAGCCGCAGGTGTTGCACTTCAGGCAGGTGCCGTTGCGCACCAGCGTGAAGTTGCCGCACTCCCCGCAGCTGTCCCCGACATAGCCCTTCATGATCGCCTCGGCCCGGCGCTCGGAGGCGGTCGGCTGGGCGGCCGGCGCGGCGAAGCCGAGCTTGCTCATCTCTGCCTCGCCGAACTCCTCCGGCTCCTCCTTCAGCGCAGTCGCGCCGGCAGTGGCGAGGCCGGTGACGTTGCTCGCCGAACGGGCGACTGCATCGTTGGCCGCCGCCCCGCCCTGGATGGCGAGCAGGTTGATCGGCTTGCCGCGGCGGAAGCCCGAGGAGGCCAGCGGGGTCGAGGTGATCGGCCCGGCCGCATCCGGCGCCTTGCCCTGCTCGACGCCGCTGCCCATCACGTCATGGCCGATCTCGCTGGGATCGACATGGGCGAGGTCGTGCCGGCCGAGATAGGAGATCGCCAGCTCGCGGAAGACGTAGTCGAGGATCGAGGTCGCGTTCTTGATCGACTGATTGCCCTGCACGAAGCCCGAGGGCTCGAAGCGGGTGAAGGTGAAGGCCTCGACATACTCCTCCAGCGGCACGCCGTATTGCAGGCCGAGCGAGACCGCGATGGCGAAGTTGTTCATCATCGCCCGGAAGGCCGCGCCCTCCTTGTGCATGTCGATGAAGATCTCGCCGAGGCGGCCATCGGCATATTCGCCGGTGTGGACATAGACCTTGTGGCCACCGACCACCGCCTTCTGGATGTAGCCGGTGCGCCGCGCCGGCATTTTTTCGCGCTCGCGGACACGTTCCACGCGTTCGACCACGCGCTCGACGATCTTCTCCGCGATCTGGGTAGCGCGCGCCGCCATCGGCTGCTGGTGCAACGTCTCGACGGCGTCGTCGGCGTCGTCGTCCTCATCGGCGATCAGGGCCGAGTTCAGCGGCTGCGACAGCTTCGAGCCGTCGCGGTAGAGCGCGTTGGCCTTCAGCGCCAGCTTCCAGGAGAGCAGGTAGGCGCTCTTGCAGTCCTCGACGGTGGCGTCGTTCGGCATGTTGATGGTCTTGGAGATCGCACCCGAGATGAAGGGCTGCGCCGCCGCCATCATGCGGATATGGCTCTCGACCGAGAGATAGCGCTTGCCGATGCGCCCGCAGGGATTGGCGCAGTCGAAAACGTTGTAGTGCTCCTTCTTCAGGTGCGGCGCGCCTTCCAGCGTCATCGCCCCGCAGACATGGACATTGGCAGCCTCGATCTCG
>JAESGH010000419.1_pt1 | contig 25994 bp, 26 predicted proteins | sample 9269641 | NCBI WGS metagenome assembly JAESGH01 (sample SAMN14515345, study PRJNA621665) | algae metagenome | isolation source: Phormidium tanganyikae FI6-MK23 and co-occurring heterotrophs from granitic... | place: USA: Fort Irwin, California | collected 1998-05-24
CCGGAGGCCGTTCCATCGCCAGTGTCGCCCTCCGGTTCCGCTTCGCTCCACCTACGGCCAACACTGGCGATGGAGGCGTCAATGCACTAACAGTCCACGCGGACCACTCGGTGGGGGCCGGTCAATCAAGCGATCTCAAGGATGGGGCAGGATCTTGCTGATCGGTTCGCATGCCCCCCTTGGGAGATTTACGCGGCATACTTGATCTTCTCCCGGTAGAAGCTTTTCATGGCGGTCTTTGGGATCACTTTGGTGCTGGGCGCGAGAGGAGCAAGACCTTTGCGCTCTGAATGCCACGGTCCCCCCGCCTCTTTCGCAAGTTCATCGAGCTTGAAGGGCAGGTAGCAACCATAGTCTCTCTGTATACATTCGAGCATTTCGAGCTTGCTGCCCTTGATGGCGCGGCTCTTCTCGATATCCGGGAGACCCGCGCTCTCCAGTCGCTCGAAGCGTTCATAGACGGATGGGATTACCGGACCCGTGCCCCAAGCTTCAAATTCCTCCTCGAACATCTCCTGCCCGGTGTTCGCCAGATACCAAGCCTGAGCAAAGTAGAGCAGACGGTGAACAACGTCGGTGGTGATGACCTCGCCCATTGAGCGATCGATCCGATTGATAAACCAGTCTGCGACATCGTGAGCATCGATTTTGCGCGCCATATCTTCCATCTCTTTGTTTTCCTTCCAAAGATGAACCTCAAAACCGAATTTTTGGTAAAATGCTGCTCAATATCCTGCACGTTTTCAGATGTCGGCCGATCGTCATATATCGAGAAGCCTGACGCGCTTGCGGCCATGACTCTTCAATAAAACAGATCTGCAAACGCGTATGGCCTCTTCCGCCAGCCAGTTTAAATCACTCAGTGCTCGGGAGCTCCACCCCGAGCTTGCATGACAGCCGTCACCGCAAATCAAAGGGGCCTGCCTCAAAAAAACAGGATTTTCCCATTTTCTTAATTAATGAAAATTATATTCAATACTTCGCGAACTATTGAAATATAAATCGAAGTTTCCATATGGTCATTCGCCAGCGGTGTCGCCCCGCTTTTGCATAAGAGGAATTGCCACTTCGGCGACCAGGAGACTTTCAATGGACCTCATGACCATTGCCCCGCAAACCATTTCCGGCAGCGCTTCATCAATCGAAGTAAATGCGATCGTTCTCGACCCGCTTGCGGAAGACTGCCCCAATGAGGATACCGCCATTATCACCACATGGCGCGCAATAACCCGCGTTGCTCTGGTTGCGGTGGAGACCGGCGGCCGGTTCCAGCGCGAGGGCATCGAGCATGACCCTATGTCGTGGATGCTCGCTCCCAGGCGGCTGTTTGACGGCAGGGCGGCAATTGACGCGTGCCTCGAGCGTGAGCATTGCCTGCGCAGCATTCTCGTCCATGGGCTGTCACTTGGACTCGACCTTGCGCCCATGGTTGTTGACACTCTTCTGTCAGAGGATGATCCGGACAAGCGCCGACAATCTCGGCAACATTTGTCGTCCAAACGAAAGGCGGGGAAAAAGGATTACCGCTCTGGCCATCGGCCTTTGGCAGCGCCCCGCTTGTTCACGGCGACCATAATCTATTCTGACCGAAAGCTAATGCTGCAGGCGTTCCATGCCTCCATCGCGCATGAGCCGTCCGAGATCTCGGCCCGACTGTGTGAACGCTTTGGACATTCTGCCGCCAATGTCGCCGACATTCGCGAAGGTTTTCACCAATCGACTCCGGTGGCGGTGGCATTGGTGCAGGAGCCCGTCGCGGAACTGATCCGCCGTGTGGCGCCTGAGGCAGATCATCCATTACACAATGATTTCGCAGTGACCATCGAGCAGCGCATTGACGTCTGATCCGAAATGAGGATGGGCGACGCCGCGCCTATGTCGGCACGCGTCGTTTAAACATTAGCCTCAGGCAGCGCTTCACGGCCTGACAATATTCCCGACCACGTCCGCCGTCCATCACGGGGGCGGTCGGCTCAGGCAAAGTTCCTTCAACGATCGGAGACAACCATGCAGGACGAGGTTCCTGATCCGGCTGCGCTGTGCGTGCCGAACGGCGATGACGATGTGCGCCTGCTGCGCCGGCTCGATGTCCGCGAGGGAGAGACCGGCGTCGGCGGCCGGGTCGATACCTTTATCGGCGTTGCCGTCGACTGCGAGACAACCGGCATCGGTGATGATGACGCGATCATCGAACTCGCGTTGCGGCGCTTCCGCGTCGATCCGGCTGGCGTGATCGTCAAGATCGACCGGCCATACTCGTGGTTAGAGGATCCGGGATGCCAACTGCCCGAGGACATTGTGCGCCTAACTGGCATCACCAACGTCGACGTAGCCGGCAGATCCATCGACGACGGGGTGGCCGTGCGACTACTCAAATCCGCTACATTTGTCTGCGCGCACAATGCTTCCTTCGATCGTCGTCATGTCGAACGCCGACTACCAGAAGCTGCGGGGCTCGCGTGGTGCTGCAGTTGCAATGACATCGACTGGCGCGCCAATGGGTTCGACGGCCGGTCGCTGGGGTGGCTTCTTGCGCAGAGCGGATACTTCCACGGTGCGCACCGCGCTGTGGACGATGTCGACGCGGTGATCCAAATTCTACGACAGAATATGCCTGATGGCACGACTGCGCTCGCGCAGATGCTCACCACCGCCCGCGCGCCCAGCTGGCGATTCCGCGCCGTCGGCGCCTCCTTTGAGGTGAAGGACTTGCTGCGACTGCGGGGCTACCGCTGGGACGCTGCGTGCACTCCGAAATGCTGGTGGCGAGAAGTGCCCGACGCGCGTCGCGCCGAGGAGGAATGGTGGCTCGCCAGTCATGTCTACTCGATGGAGGCCAATCCCCGAGCTCTTGGACCGATCATCGAGCGGCTGACGTGGCGGGAACGCTACGCACCAACAGCGCCATCGAACCGACCGCCATAAACGCTCAGCCCGAAACGATGCGCATCGACACCCCTTATTAGATTGGAGAAAAGGCATGACCAAAAAGTCCACCAAGTCCACCGCGCTCGTCCCGACCGCAAGGCATAAGGCGCCCGTCAAACGAAAGGCTGCCACGCTTGCGGTCGTGCCCGCCACGGACGACACGCTGCTGTCGATCGTCGACTCCGAACTCGCTCTGGCGAAACTAATCGGCGTTGGAGGCGATGTCGCGCGAGAAGGTGGCGTCGGTCTCGTCACCGGCCGAGCCTATGCAACCCGCGAATGCGTCGTTCCCGCAGAAGAAATATTCTACGATCAGGCCGCGCGGCCCGGTGGCAAGGGCGCGTGGCTCGGAGAGGCGGACAAGGTCAGCTGGCGCGACGAGGTGAGTGGCTACGACTGCATCATGTTGCGTGACACGGACAATGGCTTTCTATGCGGATATGTCGGCATTCCCCAGGATCACCCTCTCTGGGGCTGGGATGCCGACGCAGTTCCGCCGGACATCGGTATCGATGTGCATGGCGGTTTGACCTATTCACGACTGTGCGAGGAAGGGCCAAGTCCGGCACGTCGTTTAGCCGTAGAGGCGCGCCGCATCTGCCACGTGACATTACGACCGGCGTTCTACCATCCGGTAGAACACGCAACCGACCACCGGGTCGAAAATTCGCATGCGTGGTGGTTCGGCTTCAGTTGCGATCATGCCTACGATCTTAGTCCGAACGATAGGCCGAATTCCTCCGGATCGAAGTCGTCGGAACTTGCCCGGATATATCGTGACGACGCCTATGTTGTCCGGGAAACGATCGCCCTCGCGGCTCAGCTGCGAGCAATCGCTGAAGGAGGCGCGATGCCCGCGCGCGATGGCGCGCCGCCGCCGCTCGCCCTCGATCCTGGTCGCGGGGGTCGCCGTGGCTGACTTTGAGCGTCACGTCGGCGAACTCCCGTGGGGCTGGTGGCTTCGAGCCAATCCGCGCGGCTACGAGGATGAGGCTGGGCGAAATTGGGCGAGCGTCAGGGACGCATTCTGGGTAGGCGAGCTTGGCTTCCCACCGGTCCACTTCGCGCCCGAACAGCATGAACTGATGCTCAGGGTGATGACCGCGATAAAATCGATGTGGTGCGGCGAAGAGCGTCAGCACGACATTTTTGGCGGGAACATGATGTTCTGGCGTTTCTATCAGTGCTGGCTCGCCAGCATCGGAATGGTCGGGAAATCAAACGAGAGGAATTTTTTCGACGGGGGACTGACATCTTTGGGCAGGTCGGTCCTCATGATGCTGCAGGCCACGCGCGAGCCCGAATTCGAGCGCTTGCCAATGTCAGCGGTTGTCGCCGCGGTAAGTGCGAGCAAGGGGCTCGACGCCGAGGCACGAGAGCGTGCGCTGATTACCTTTGAGCAGCAGGTTGGATTTCGTCGCCATCTGTTCGCGCGCGAAGATTTGGGAAGTCGATACCTGGTGACGTTGACCGGACTTAAGGTTGGCGCGCGGATGCCGACGCGCAATATCGCGTGGTCACAGTCCTTCGCCGATGCAAAATCGCGTGATGACCTCTTCGCCTGGCTCGCCGAGCGAGTGCACCGTTGGGATGATTGGGGTGAAATCGCCTACGGTAAGGGCGCGTCGGCGCTGACAAGTCATTTGTTGTCGGTCATCGTCGGCGCGGGCGGTCTGGCTCGATGACTCCGTGCGGGAGGGCAGGAGCCTTTTCGGCGAGGCGCAGCCCGATAGTCCCGCCTGGAAATGCGCCATCCTGATGAACTGGCATTCTTATGTGAATGGGGGACAGTTCATCGCGTCGAAGTCCGGTTCGCCTCCGTAATTGAGGGGCGCTCGTGCTGCTCTTGTTTGGCAGGGAGGCTAAACCACGCACACGATATCCCAATTATCAACGCATTGCGTATGCTGACCTTCGTGATCAGCCAGCCCCATGCCGACCAGAACGGTCGTTTTGCGTGTGAACCAGCGAACTTGATAAGTGGCAGGGGTGCTGAAAATCCCACTTCGCTTAAGTAGCAGATTTGGCCATAACTCCCTGAGATACTGATTGCCCCTTGCGAACGTCGTAAGGGGCAACGGCATTCCCTTTACTCGGACTGTCAGCAAGCGGTTTGGGAACCTTAGGGTGCGGACGCCGTAATATGGGTCGGGGCATCATTATCCCTGACGGAGTCAATAACATTGATATGAGATTATGGGTCGCTTACGGCCTGATCGCCCTGATGCTGGCGGCTGCGGTCGCTGGCATTGCCTATGTTCGCTACAACCGCCACGACCGCAAATATCTTCGTCAACGTGAGCGCGAAGATCAACGGCACCGTGATCGCGTGGAAGCCGCCAATACGTCCGAATAAGCCGCCGCGCCGTTCTGCGGCGCTAAATCTTTGCTGCCAGCAGCCAGTCGTGAAATAGCTTCACTGCGGGCTGCCGAAGCGCACGCGGGCGGCACACGAACCAGTAGCTGTAAGGGCTTTCGACGTCGAACTCGAACAGGCGCACCAAGCGCGGGTCGTGCGCGTCGTCGAAATGGTGGCCATGCATGAAGGCAATGCCGATGCCCTGCGCCGCGGCCTCGAGCATCAGCGGACCCGAATCGAAATAGTCGATCCCCGCTGGCTCCAGATACGGCATGCCGATCGCCTTTTTCCACTCGCTGAACGTCTCGGGCATCTCGCGGTGCAGAAGCACTGTCATCCGCTGCAACTGCTCGGGCACGACGAATGGGCGATCGCCATCGGCTAGCGTCCGGGCGGCGATCGGGAACACTTTGTCCTGATCGAGCCGCGCCGCATAGAGCGCCGGGTCAATCGAACGCGCGAGCGCGATTGCCGCGTCGATCCCGTCGCCCAGCCGCGCTTCGGCGTGCGACATGGTGTCGATGTCGATGTGCAGCTCGGGATGCTCGCGGCGTAGTTCGGGCAGGCGCGGGAACAGTCGCTGCTGCGCAAACAGCGGCAGCACGTTGAGGTGCAGGCGCAGCGATGCCTCGGGACTGCCGACCTGACCGATCACTGTCCGCAATTCGTCGAGAATCGGCGCTAGCTGCGCCTGCAACGTGCGCCCCGCCTCGGTCAGGCTGAGCCCGTGATGATGGCGGTTGAACAGCGGGCGGCCGACCGCATGTTCGAGCGTCTGAATCCGCCGCGACAGCGCGGGCATCGACAGGCCGAGTTCGATCGCGGCGGCCTTGACCGTGCCATGGCGGGCGACCTCGAGAAAGGCTTCCATGCTGCTGAGGGGAGGAAGGCGTGGCATATTCGGCACCGATGATGACATGACGCCGCGCGACTTGCCACAATTTTGTGCAGTGCGGCATAGGTAGCCGAAAGGCAGGGGTCGCAAATCCAAAACACCCACCCTATCTTCGCTCTGACGATTGTTAGGGAGACGGGCTTTGGCCGACGCCGCGGTAAAAGAAAAACAGGTAAAGCTTCAGGTGGCGAATTCGCGCGCCGAGGAAAGTGGCGGCGGCATCGCTCGCATCCCGCGTTCGGTCATGGCCGAACTGGGTGTTACCGAGGGTGATATCATTCAGATCAGCGGCAAGCGGCAGACCGCTTCGCGCGTGGTGCTGCCCTATGCGGAGGATGAAGGGCTGGAGGTGATCCGCCTCGATGGCTTGCAGCGCGCCAATGCGGGCGCGGGCGCCGGCGATATGGTGATGTTGAGCCGGGTTGAGACGCGCCCGGCAACGCGCGTCGTGTTCGCCCCGGCGCAGGAAAATCTGCGGCTGCAGGGATCGGCGAATGCGCTGAAACGCAGCTTCTTCGGGCGCCCCGTCGTCGCGGGCGACACGGTCGCGACTGCCGGACAACAGCGACTGGAATCGGGCGCCATGCCACCGCAGCTTCGCCAGATGCTCAACGCGCCGGCCTATGCGCTGGCCGAGGTGCGCCTGCTCGTCGTATCGGCGGCGCCCAAGGGCGTGGTGTTTATCGACGAGAACACCGAAATCGAGCTTCTGCCGGAATATCAGGAGCCGCAGGACGCGCGGCGCACCGATGTGACCTATGACGATCTCGGCGGGCTAGGCGAAACGATCGATCAACTGCGCGAGATGGTCGAACTGCCGCTGCGCTATCCGGAGCTGTTTCGCCGTCTGGGCGTCGATCCACCACGCGGAGTACTGCTGCACGGGCCGCCGGGAACGGGCAAGACGCGTTTGGCTCGCGCGGTTGCCAACGAGAGCGAGGCGCAATTTTTCCTGATCAACGGCCCCGAGATTATGGGGTCAGCCTATGGCGAATCCGAAAAGCGGCTGCGCGACATTTTTGAACAAGCCGCCAAGGCATCGCCGTCGATCCTGTTCATCGACGAAATCGACTCGATCGCGCCCAAGCGCGGGCAGGTGACGGGCGAAGCTGAAAAGCGCCTGGTTGCGCAGCTGCTGACGCTGATGGACGGGCTCGAACCGCGCACCAATCTGGTCGTTATTGCCGCCACGAACCGCCCCGACGCCATTGACGAAGCGCTGCGGCGTCCAGGCCGGTTTGACCGCGAAATCATCATTGGCGTCCCCGACGAAGGTGGACGCCGCGAGATATTAGGCATCCATACCCGCGGCATGCCGCTGGCGGAGGACGTCGATCTCGCCGAACTGGCGCGGACGACCTTTGGCTTCGTCGGAGCCGATATGGCGGCGTTGACCCGCGAAGCAGCGATCGAGGCGGTGCGGCGGATCATGCCCAAGCTCGACTTGGCCGAAGGGACCATTCCGCCTGAAGTGTTGGAGGAATTGCGGGTGACCCGCGACGATTTCAGCAATGCCCTCAAGCGCGTGCAGCCGTCGGCGATGCGCGAAGTGATGGTTCAGGCGCCAACGACGCGGTGGAGCGACATCGGCGGGCTCGACGCGGCGCGTGAAAAGCTGATCGAGGGGATCGAGCTGCCGCTGAAGCATCCCGAGGCGTTTCGGCGGCTAGGCATTCGGGCCGCCAAGGGCTTCCTGCTCTACGGCCCGCCCGGTACCGGCAAAACCCTGTTGGCGAAGGCGGCGGCGCGCGAATCCGATGCCAATTTCATTTCGATCAAATCGTCGGATTTGCTCTCGAAATGGTATGGCGAAAGCGAACAGCAGATCGCACGGCTGTTCGCCCGTGCGCGGGCCGTCGCGCCCACGATCATCTTTATCGACGAACTCGACAGCCTGGTACCGGCACGCGGCAGCGGCGCTTCGGGCGAACCGCAGGCCACCGAGCGCGTTGTCAACACGATCCTGGCCGAAATGGATGGGATCGAGGAAATGCAGTCGGTTGTCGTGATCGGCGCGACCAACCGTCCTAACCTGATCGATCCCGCGTTGTTGCGTCCCGGGCGGCTCGACGAGCTGATCTATGTCGCGGTCCCTGACAAGGAAGGCCGCCGCCGCATCCTGGAAATCCAGACCGGCAAGATGCCGCTGGCCGAAGATGTCGATCTGGCGGTGCTCGCGGAGAAAGCCGATCGGTTTACCGGTGCCGACCTGGAAGATCTGACGCGGCGTGCCGGACTTGCCGCGCTCAAACGGTCAATCAACAGCGATTTAATAACGATGGCCGATTTCGATGCAGCGCTGAAAGATACCCGCGCGTCGGTAACCGAAGCGATGGAAAAGGATTATGAAAAGATCCAAGGTGAGATCAAGCAGAACGCGATGAGCATCGACCCGATCGGCTTTTTCGCGCCTGGGATGTTAAAGCCGGTCCGCGAGCGCAAGCACAGCGAGGACGAAGTGAAGGACTAGCTGTTGAGGGGCAGGTCCTGGCGCAGCGCCGACCAGCCCCACAGCACCAGCCAGCCGCAGAATCCGGACATCAGGCCATAAGCGACCATCGGGTGCCAGTTGTAGAGCAGCACCCCGACCGCCGGGGATACGATATAGGCGGACCCGTTGATCGACGCGGTCATGCCCGCGATGCTGCCCTGATCACGGCGCGCCACCGATAACGATGCGCCAGCGGTGAAACCGGGACGGAACAGCCCGAAGCCGAGCGAGGCGAAGGCAAAGCCGATGATGATGCCGTGGAGATCATGCGACAATCCGGTCATGACTAGCCCCGCGCCGCCAAGCGCCGCGCCGACGAGCACCGCCTTGCGCGCCGATAGCTTGAGCAGCGGGATCAGCCCCCATTGCGACAGCAAGGTGGCAAAGGCGCCCGCCATCAGCACGATGCCGGTCATCGCAGCGCCTTCATCGGGACGCGGCCGAAGGTGCAGACGATCGAGGATCAGGAATCCGATGACGCCTAGCATCATCGCCTGCGCCTGTCCGCCGAACAGCCCCGCGAGGAGCCAAGGTCGGACACGCGTGTCGGTCCAGCGCAACGGCTGCGCAGGTGCGGTGTCGGTGTCGTTTTCGTAGTCGTCGCCGTCATCGGTCGCGGCGGCAGGTGACCCAGCCGAGGTCGGATACGCCGCAATCGAACCTCGCGCAGCGAACCGCGGGACGTCGTCGGGCAGCCGCCAGCGTAGCATGATCAGCACCAGCAGACCGATCAGGGCGAACACCAGCAAAGGCCCCGCCAGTCCGACGAAGGGAAGAATGAAGAAGGGCGCGATCGCCGGACCGATCACCGTTCCGAGGCCAAAGGAAGATGATACGAGTGACAGTGCCTGGGTGCGTTCCGCGGGATCGGTACGCGCGGCGACATAGGCCTGCACGGCGGGTGGTGACGCCGATCCGAAACCGCCATAAAGACTGCGGAACACCGCAAAGATGACGAAGGTGACGCCCGCCGCCAAATAGCCCTGAAGTCCAGCCCAAAGTGTCAGTCCGCACAGTGCCATCGAAGACAGGAAGCCGATAACTCCCATCGCCATCAGCGCCTTGCGGCCGCGCTTGTCCGACTGGCGCGCCCAATGGGGAGCGGTCATAACCCAGAGGAGCGCCGACCAACTGAACGCAAGACTGACCCATACATCGGGAATGTTCAATTTCGCACCGATCGCCGGGAGGATCGACTGCATCGCGGTATTTCCTGCGGCGGCAACCAGCATGACCGCAAACAGAACCGTCATGCGATCTGCGGGGATCGAGCGCGATTCTGTCGCCATGCCGGATGCCCCCTTTTCGCCGTTCATCGTCCGTAATGCTGCCTTTCCCTACACGCGCGCGGAAGTCTGTCCAGAGTCAAGACAGACTCTTTCCTTGCGCCCGCGCGCCGTTTTTGCCACGCCATCGGCAACCCCAACAACGCGAAAGTCATCATGACCAATCCTCGGGCGCAGGCCCAAGACAAGAAAGCTCCGCTGGGCCGCAGGGTCCGCGAGAGCCTCAAGCGCTTTTTTGGACCGTGGGGGATGTTTGTCCGCGGTTTCATCAAGCATCCGGTCATGGTCGGATCGATCGTGCCATCGTCGCCGACGCTCATCCGCCACATGCTGCGACCGGTCGATTGGAAGAACACCAAGTTGTTCGTCGAATATGGCCCGGGCGTTGGCACCTTTTGTCGTCCGGTGCTTGAGCGCATGGCGGGTGACGCGACGTTGATCGCGATCGATACCAACGAAGATTTTATCGACTATCTGCGCAAGGATATTCGCGACAGCCGCTTTATTGCGGTTCACGGGTCGGCTTCCGAAGTCGAGGCGATCATCGCCGCGCATGGCTTTGAAAAAGCAGACTATGTGTTGTCGGGCTTGCCATTTTCGACGTTGCCTGCTGGCGTCGGCCCGGCGATCGCGGCGGCCACCCATCGTGTGCTGCGCCCGGGCGGCGCGTTCCTTGTCTATCAGTTCCGCGCCCGCGCCCGCGATTTCCTTGCGCCGCACTTCGCCCGCATCGACAATGCGTTCGAATGGGTCAATGTGCCGCCCTGCTTCCTGTTCTGGGGCTGGAAAGACTAAACTTCCAGATCAGGGTCGGTCTCGCCGAGCTCGAAATTGAGCCGCCGCGACACGGTATAGTCCGCCGCACCGACAACGAGCCAAGCCAGCGTCCAGCGCAGCCGGGTGAGCCAGCTGGCGCGCGCCTTGTGCTCGGCGGGGGTGATGTCGTCGCAGTCGTCCTGCTGTGCCGCGATGAAGCCGCGCATTCGCTCGGCAAAACCGGCATCGGCGACGCGCAGCATCAACTCGACATTCACGAACAGGCTGCGCATGTCGAAATTGGCGGTGCCGATATAGACGACATCATCAATGACGATCAGCTTCATATGCAGCTTGCACGGCCGATATTCCCAAATCTGCGCCCCTTTGCGCAGCAGATAGCCATAGAGAAGGCGTGAGGCGCCGATCGTCGCGGCGTTGTCAGACTTCGCCGCCATGATGAAGCGCGCCCGGCCATGCCGCGCGACACGGCCCAGCCGCCGCAGCATGCCCTGACCCGGCGAGAAATAGGCCATCGCCATGTCGAGTTGACGCGCATCGACCAGGTCGGACCGCACGGCGCGCGCCCAAGGCGAGAGCCGCTGGGTCGGGCCGCCGACCAGCCAGGTCACTGGCCCCGCTTCGACCGGCCATTCGCGGATCAGGCGGCGCAGCATCAGCAGCTTGCCGTCGTTGTTCAGCGTGTAATCGTGGATTTCCTCAAACCAGGCGACCATGCGCGCCACCGAGGGGCCGCGCACAACGATGCCGAGGTCGAACCAGCAATTATCGGGCTGGGTACCAAGATAGGGGGTCGCGATGTTGAACCCGCCGGTCACCGCAACATCATTGTCGATCAACAGCAATTTTTGATGGTTGCGGATCAAGTAGCTTGATCGCCAGCGCCGCGAGAAAAAAGTCACGCTGCCGCCCGCTTCGCGGAGCGGCGCAAAGATGCTGTCCGAAATGTCGGACGAACCGAAACTGTCGATTACCGCGCGGACCTGCACGCCGCGCCGTGTCGCTGCGGTCATCGCGTCGAGGAAGCGGGTCCCGGCGCTGTCATGCTGGAAAATATACATGATGATGTCGATGCTGCGGATCGCTCCGCTCAGCAGCGCGAGGATACGGTCGAGCCGCTGGTCGCCGTCGACGATGACTTCCAGCCGGTGACCGGCGACGTCGGCGGTCAGCGTGTCGGGATCGCTGGCGGGGCAGGAGGCGTCAGTCATTGCCCGCTCATAGGCGGGGCGCTGTGAGCGCCGCAAGGGTGGGGCTTCGATTGACATTGACAGGCCTTGCTGCTAGCGCGCAGCGCTTGCCGCCACGCCTCCAAAAAGGCTGGTCTCTCCTATATTCTAAGGAAACAACATGGCCCGCGTTACCGTCGAGGATTGCGTCGACAAGATTCCCAACCGTTTCGACTTGGTCCTGCTCTCGGCGCACCGCGCGCGTGAGATTTCCGGCGGTTCGGAACTCACCGTCGATCGCGATCGCGACAAGAACCCCGTCGTAGCGCTACGCGAAATCGCCGAACAGACCGTGCGTCCAAAGGATTTGAAAGAAACGCTGATCACGACGCTGCAGAAGGTTGTCGTTGACGACGACGATACACCCGACGAAATCAGCTCGATCAGCCGCTCGGCCGAAGCGCTCCGCCTGACCGCTGCTGCGCCGCCGCGCAGCCCCGCGGGTGGTGGCAGCGACTTCGAATAGGCGCCGCGACATCGTAAATGAAGGGGCCGCGGGAAACTGCGGCCCTTTTTTTGTGTCAGCCGAGATCCTTGAGCTCGGCGATCCGGATCGCTTTCGATGCGAGCATCGGCTCGATGATCTGCTGGATGCGGTGGGCGCGGGGTGAGCCGACAGCAATGTTGAACAGGCTGTTCGCGATGACGTCGGCGATCTGGACGCCGTCGCTGCGGTGGCTTTCGGCGAGCGAGGCGCGGCCCCATGCACCGATACCCGCCTGAATATCTTCGCGAACCTTCCCCAATATCGTCGGATCGTAGCGGCCGTCGTCGATCACGACATCGGTACATACGCCGCCGGTTTCGGGCAGCCAGCGCCCCACCGCGAGGTCGAGCAGCGCGGCATAGACCGACAGGTCGCTGGGGACGGTTCCCCCGGGCTTTCCGCCGATCGTATTGCTTTTGGCGACGGCGACCCAAGCGCGGCCACCGGCGCGGTCGAACAGTTCCAGCAGATAAGCGCGCTCGACGACGCTGATCCGGCTGCCTTTCAGCTCGCCGCGCAGGCCGGTGACGCTGCGAAACCGCGCATGAATGTCGGCGGCGACCTGCGGCGCCAGCATGACTGCCGCAAAGGTCATCGCGCCTGCGTTGAGCCCGCCCGATTCGTCGCAGTAAATTGTCACCGACTATGCCGTCGTGCGATCACCGGACGCGGCCGAAGAAGGCGACCGAACGGCTTTGCCCCGCGGGAACCGCATCGGGCCATAGCCAGCGCACATGGGTGACGTCTGCCGGGACGGCGGGGCGCGGCGCAGCACCAGCAACCGCGACTGTCAGGGACGCCAGGGAGGCGAACGTCTTGCCGCCATCGACAGAGACAGCAAATCCCGCAGTGTCACTCGTGCCATCAAAGACCAACGCCTCCGGAATCGGATTGGTCAGGTTCATCCCCGACGCAGGCGCAGTCCCATTGTTCGTAAAGGTAAGTGTTAGGCGAATCCGGTCGCCGGGAACGACGACATCAGGAGTAGTGTAAGTTTTCTCGCCCTCACGCCCATCTGCCGCTGGCGCGCGCTTTTCAAGTTCGACCTTATTCGTCAGCACGCCCGTACCCTGCGCCGCCGCGGGCTGATTGCCCACTGCCAGAATGGCCGCCAACGTCATTATGGTCCACGATTTACGGGTCATCACCGTCTCCTTTATCGACCGCTCATGGCGCATCAGGCCGGACAGGGGTAGCGTTTCTTCATCAGGGCATCGAACGCCGCGTTGATGCTCACCTTTGTGCGAACGGGCGCGGGGTAAGAACGCAGGTGCGCCAGCCACTGGTCGGGCGACAGCGTTCCTGATTCGGGCGGGCAGCTGGTCGTTTTCCGTCCCGCTCGGCGGTCGGCATCGATCCGCGCCTTGTAGCGTTTGCCCGCAGCGATGACCTCGCCTTTCAGCTGATTGCCTTGCGGGGTTGCGAGCGCGAGGGGCCCAAGGGGCGCGAGCGAGTCTGCTCGCATCAGGAACGCCGCGACGCTCATGTCTCCGGGCGCCATGGCACAAAGCAACGGCGCGGTGAGCAGGACCGGCAAAATGCGAACATGTTTTCCGAAGATCATGCGCCGCAAATTGCCTTCAGCCAATGAATAGCCCCTGAAACGAACGCTCTAAGCAGTCAGAGCTTAAGCGCCCTGCGGTTTAGGATCGCCGAACGGTCCGCGCGGCTTGCGCTTGATCTGCGGCAACGAGCCGGCGTGGCCCGACACCGGGGTGCCACGTTTGTCGGCATCGTCGTCGCGGCCGATGTCTTCGCCCTTGATCGCGCGCTTCGATTCTTCGCCGGATAGCGTCTCATATTCCAGCAGTGCGCCGGCGAGTAGATGGAGTTCGTCGAGATGATCGGTCAGCACCTTGCGCGCGACATTCTCGCCTTCTTCGACCAAACGGCGGACTTCGGCGTCGATCAGTCGCGCAGTGTCTTCGGACATATTCTGTGCGCGCGACACGCTATGGCCCAGGAACACTTCGTCCTGATTGTCGCGATAGCGCAGCCAGCCGAGCTTGTCCGACATGCCATATTCCATGACCATCGAGCGCGCCATTTCGGTCGCCTGCTGGATGTCGTTCGACGCGCCGGTGTTGAGCTCGTCCTTGCCGTAAATCAGCTGTTCGGCGATGCGACCACCAAAGCAGAGCGCGAGGCGCGCCTTCATCTGCTTCATGCTCATCGAATAACGATCGCGTTCGGGCAGGTTCCACGTCACGCCGAGTGCGCGGCCGCGAGGGATGATCGTGACCTTGTGGAGCGGATCGCAGCCGTCGACGTGCAGCGAGACGAGGGCATGCCCGGCCTCGTGATAGGCGGTCGATTTCTTTTCGTCCTCGGTCATGACCATCGATCGGCGCTCGGCGCCCATCATCACCTTGTCTTTGGCTTCTTCAAACTCATCGTTCGCGATCAGGCGCTTGCCCTTGCGCGCCGCGAGGAGCGCCGCTTCGTTGCAAAGATTAGCCAGATCGGCGCCCGAGAAGCCCGGCGTACCGCGCGCGACGCGGCGCAGGTCGACGTCGGGAGCGAGCGGCTTTTTGCGCGTATGGACTTCGAGAATCTTCTGGCGGCCTTCGATGTCGGGGCGGGGGACGACGACCTGGCGATCGAAGCGACCCGGACGCAGCAGCGCGGGATCGAGCACATCGGGGCGGTTCGTCGCGGCAACGATGATGATGCCTTCATTGGCCTCGAAGCCGTCCATTTCGACGAGAAGCTGGTTAAGTGTCTGTTCTCGCTCGTCATTGCCGTTGCCAAGCCCGGCGCCGCGATGGCGGCCGACGGCGTCGATTTCGTCGATGAAGACGATACACGGCGCATTACGCTTGGCCTGTTCGAACATGTCGCGGACGCGGCTGGCGCCGACACCGACGAACATTTCGACGAAGTCCGAACCCGAAATGGTGAAGAAGGGGACGCCAGCTTCACCCGCGATGGCGCGAGCGAGCAGCGTTTTACCCGTGCCAGGCGAGCCGACGAGCAGCGCACCTTTCGGAATCTGGCCGCCGAGGCGTGAAAATTTGGTCGGATCGCGCAGAAACTCGACGATTTCTTCCAGCTCTTCGCGCGCTTCGTCGATACCGGCAACGTCGTCGAAGGTCACTTTACCCTGCTTTTCGGTCAGCATCTTGGCGCGTGATTTGCCAAAGCCCATTGCGCCCGAGCCATTGTTCTTCTGGACCTGACGGAACACGAAAAACGCGATGCCGAGGATCAGGATGAAGGGTAGCGACTGGAACAGCATGTACATCCAGAAATTCGGCGCTTCAGTGGCTTTGCCGTCATATTTGACATTGTTGTCGTTGAGCATTTTGAGCAGCTCGGGATCGCGCACGACGTTGGCGGTGAAACGGTCGCCGTTCGACAGCGTGCCGGTCACCTTGTCTTCGGACAGGACGACGTCCTTGACGGCGCCTTCCTCGACCTTTTGGCGGAACTCGGAATAGGCCAGCGCGCCGCCCGCAGGCTGCGCCGCTCCGCCGAACATCGAGGCGACGAGGAGCATGGCGAGCAAAATGCCGCTCCAGATCATCACACTCTTCATCCAGGGGTTGCCCTGCGGTTCCTTGTCGTCCTGCATGCGGAATCTTTCCTAATCGGCGCGGCGCCGCGCTCCCATCTCAACAAGATAGGATAATCGCGTTAAATGACAATGAGCCAATCAGGCCTTTTTCGGCAGTTTCCGGCGCGGTGCCGCAGAAATACGCCAAATCGTCCCTTCAAAGCCGCGAACCGGGTCGATCAGCAGCGCGCCGACCATCGCGCGCTTGCCCTTGTGCATGGCCGCGATCACCCCATCGAGCGAGGCACCGCGGATCGCGAGTTGGGCTGCATTGGCGCGCAGGCGCAGAGCGACGATGCGGCGGAACAGCTCGGGCGGATAGGATTCGTTGCGGATCACGGCAATGTCCGAAGCGTCGGGCCACGATGCGACCAGGCGTTCGACGGCCCAGTCGAGCGCTTCGTCTGCTTCGGCGAGCCAGCCCGCCGAGCGCGCCGCGGCGGCGGGATCGAGCACCGTCTGCGATTTCAGCGCCTGTCGCAGGCGGGCGCGATCGAAACGATTGTTGCTGTTCGACGGATCGTCGACAAAGGGCAGGTCGTTTTCGAGCGCCAGACCGACCAGATCGTCGCGCCGCCAGTGCAGCAACGGCCGCACGACGATGCCGTTGCGCGAACGAATCGCCGCCAGGCCGCCGACGCCGCTGCTGCGATTGAGCCGCATGACAATCGTTTCCAGCTGATCGTCGGCATGATGCGCGGTGAGGATATGGTCGAGCGCATTGGCGCCGCGCCACTGGTCGAGCAGATGATAGCGTTCGGCACGCGCGGCGGCCTGCAATGATCCCTTGATTGGCGCGGCGGGACGCAAGGTCGAATGCGGAATATGTTCGCGCTCGCAAAAGCCCGCGACCATGCGCGCTTCCTCGTCGGATCCCTTGCGGAGGCCATGATCGACGGTCGCCGCCCACACCTGCCCGGGTAGCAAGGTCGCCATCAACCAGAGCAACGCCATGCTATCGGGGCCGCCAGAGACGGCAACGCCATAATGCAGACGGTGCCATTCGGATCCCGCCAGCGCGCGCAGGTCGCCCGCCAGCCGGTCGGCGCTGTCGCGGTCAGCAACCTGCTTTTGTTTTTGCGGCGGCTGCATCGGTTCGGACATCCTGCGGAGCCTTGTCACCATAGACTTCTTCGAGCTCGCGGAACGCCTTGCAGGCATCGGCCTTGCGGCCCAGCTTGTCGAGCGCGACGCCCATGTACATCAGGCTGTGCGGCGCGCGGGCGCCGCTGGGGCGGTCCTTGTAATTGTTATAGAAAGCGACCGCGGCCAAGCTGGGCTTGCCTTCGTCCATAAAAGCACGGCCGAGCAGGTTCTGCGCAAAGCTGGCCTGGCTGCTGGTCGGCCATTTGGTCACGACCTGTTTCAGCTGTACCTGTGCCTCGGGATATAGCTTCGCTTCCCACAGCCGATAGCCATAATCATAGGCATCTTTCGTGTCGTTGCCGGTCGCTGGAATCTCGACCTTTTTGACCAGCGCGAGCCGCGCTGCGTTGGGCGTTGTCGCGGCGGGTTTGGCAGCCGTGGCCGCCGGTTTTTTCGCAGGCGTGGCAGCAACGGTCGATGTCGTCGTCGATGTCGTCGTCGGTGGCTTTACGGTCGGGGCAGGGGAGAGGCTGGCGGGGGTGGCGGTAGCCTCGGGATCGACGAAGCGCTTGTCCATCTCCGCCTTGTAGGCGGTGAACTGTTTTTCAAGCTCGCGCAGATGAAAGGCGTTCTGCTCGGTCTGGCCGGTCAGTGTCTGGAGCTGGCTTTCCAATGAATCGACGCGCGCGGTCAGGTCGATCACCGGCGCGTTGCTGCGCGCGCGTTCGCCGGGGGTATTGTCGGGCGCGATTTCGCCTTCGAAGAAGGTCGGGCTGCCGCCGGGAAACACCGAGCGCTGGACCGCCCGCATTTCCTTTTCGAGCCGTTCGACGCGCTTGTCGATGGCACCCTCTTGCGCAGGCGCAGGCATGGTTGCCGCAAGCGCAATCGTTGCGGCTCCCAAGAAAGTGATCTGACGCATTTTCATCTGCCGTTCGGCCCCCACCAATTAACCATTTTGTCGTTCATAACGCCGTAAAGCGCGGCAGCGCAAACCCAATTCGGTGCACTGCCGTTCGTGCCGGCCCAAAAGATGGCCGTTTCAGCCCTTAGGAAGCGCGCCTGTGGTTGGCGCCGCGGCGCCGGCCGCCCCGTTTCCTTCGGCGCGCGCCACAAGATCGGCAGGCTTGAGCGAGACGCCCTTTACCAGCGTATCGGCAGGGCCGATCGCCCCGACGTCACGGCCACCGACGGTCACTTTCAGCGCCTGCGGAATGCTGGTGCGCAGGGTGAACTGGTCGATATATTCCGGCGGCACCTGATAGGTTTCACCCGGGTCGAGCGTGCGCCAGTTTTCGGTCTTGCCAGCCGCATCGTCGAATCCGATCCAGACTTCCGATATGCCTGTCAGCACCACCGGCGCGTTGACGGCAACGGCGGCGGCCGTTGCGCCGGTTTTGGTGGTTGGCGCGACGGCGGCGTCACTCTGCGGAGCTTCCGATGCGTCAGCATCGCGGTTCTGCGCTGCAATAAGGGCTTCGCCGGGTTCAACCGACAGGAAACGCCACACGCCATAGGCGGACGCCAGGAGCAGGGCGATGATCACCAGCGTCCAGGTCATCCGCGCCGTCGGCAGTCGCGCGGGATCGGTTGGCTCATACGCTTCGTAGAGTGGCCGGGCGCCATAGGCGTCTTCTTCCAGCTCACGGCGCACCGCAGCGCCGACTTCGGCTTCGGGAAGGTCGACGGCGCGGGCATAAGCGCGAGCAAAGCCGGTGACATAAGTTCGGCCCGGAAGCTCCGAAAAATCGGACTTTTCGATGGCCGACAGGTGGCGCTGGGTGATCCGGGTGCGCGTCGCCACATCGGCTAGCGACAATCCTGCGGCTTCCCGCGCCAGCCGAAGCCGATCGCCGGTACGCGTGATCGCCAGCTCGCCCTGCTCCGGGGCGACATCCTCGTCTGTCATTACTGTCTCCGCGCCGGTCGGTTGCAACCCATGATGACCGTGTCGCACCGTTCATCGCATTGACGAACCGAGAAAGTCAAATGAAGTTCGGTCAACGACCGGCTGAAAAGAGCGCGATTTACGCCCGTTCGTGAGATGCGGGCTCAGAGCACATATTTGCTGAGGTCGGTATCGCCGACAATCTCCGACAGCTGGCGTTCGACATAGGCGGCGTCGATCGCAAGCGTGGTGCCTGACATGTCTTCGGCGCCAAAGCTGACCTCTTCAACGAGCTTTTCCATGATCGTCTGAAGCCGCCGTGCGCCGATATTTTCAACGCGTTCGTTGACCTCGGCTGCGAGCTTCGCGACGCGCGCGATGGCGTCGTCGGTGAACGACAGGGTGACATCCTCGGTGCCGAGCAGCGCCGAATATTGTTCGGGAAGGCCGGCCTTGGTCTCGCTGAGGATGCGCACGAAATCGCTTTCGGTGAGCGCGCTCAGTTCGACGCGGATCGGCAGGCGGCCCTGCAATTCGGGGAGCAGGTCGCTCGGCTTGGCGACATGAAAGGCGCCCGAGGCGATGAACAGGATGTGGTCGGTTTTCATCGGACCATATTTGGTCGCAACGGTCGTGCCTTCGATCAGCGGCAGCAGGTCGCGCTGGACGCCTTCGCGGCTCACCGATCCGCCGCGCACGTCGCTGACCGCGATCTTGTCGATCTCATCGAGGAAGACGATGCCGTTCGCTTCGGCGTCAGCGAGCGCGATCCGGGCAACATCGTCCTGATCGAGGCGCTTTTCCTGTTCTTCCTCGATCAACCGCGTCGCGGCTTCGATGACCTTGAGCTTGCGGCGCTTCTTGGGCGCGCCACCCATCGCCTTGCCGAGCATGTCGGACAGGTTGATCATGCCCAATTGGCCCGGCTGGCCGGGCAGCTCGAATGGCATCGACGGGGCGTCGGCAACTTCGATCTCGACCTCGCTGTCGTCGAGATGGCCTTCGCGGATGCGCTGGCGAAAGCTCTGCCGTGTCGCCTCGCTCGCACCCTTGCCGGTCAGCGCGTCGAGCAGCCGCTCCATCGCGGCCTCTTCGGCGGCGGCGCGTACTGCTTCGCGACGGCGGTCTTTTTCCAGCCGCACCGCTTCTTCGACCAGGTCGCGGGCGATTTGTTCGACGTCGCGGCCGACATAGCCGACCTCGGTAAATTTCGTAGCCTCGACCTTGATGAAGGGTGCGTCGGCGAGCTTCGCCAGACGGCGCGAAATCTCGGTCTTGCCGCAGCCGGTGGGGCCGATCATCAGGATATTCTTTGGCGTCACTTCGTCGCGCAGGTCGGCGGACAGCTGCTGGCGGCGCCAGCGATTGCGCAGCGCCACGGCGACGGCGCGCTTGGCGGCATCCTGGCCGATGATGTGCGTGTCGAGGGCAGCGACGATCGCCTTGGGAGTCAGGTCTTTGTTCATCTGTTTTATGCCTGAGTTTCGATGGTTTCTTGGGTGAACTGGTCGTTGGTATAGACGCAGATGTCGGCCGCGACCTGCATCGCTTTACGAACCAGCACCTCCGCGTCCTTTTCATATTCGGCGAGCGCGGTGGCGGCAGCGAGGGCGTAATTGCCGCCCGATCCGATCGCGGCGATGCCGCCCTTAGGTTCGAGCACGTCGCCGTTGCCGGTAATGACCAAAGTCACCTCTTTGTCGGCAACGATCATCATCGCCTCCAGATTGCGGAGATATTTGTCGGTGCGCCAATCCTTGGCGAGTTCAACCGCGGCGCGGAGCAACTGACCGTTGTGTCGCTCCAGCTTGGCTTCGAGCCGTTCGAACAGCGTGAACGCATCCGCCGTCGCGCCGGCGAAACCGCCGATGACGCTGCCGTCGTGGAGACGGCGCACCTTGCGCGCGTTGGGTTTCATCACCGTCTGGCCCATCGACACCTGGCCGTCGCCAATGACGACGACCTTGTCGGCGGTGCGGGCGGAGAGGATGGTGGTTCCGTGCCAGGGCGCGGCACTTTGCGCATGAGAATTGGTCATGCCGCGGGATATGGGAGATAGCGGGCGGAGCCGCAAGGGGAGGGCGGTGCGCCGGTCAGGCGGCCCAGCACAGAAGGGCGCGGCCGTCGGGTGCGATTTGGATCAGCGAGGCGTCGTCGAGCAAAACGGCTTCGCCAAGCCGCACATTTTCGTCGGCGGCACGGCATCCGCCAGACAGCGGTACGAAGGTCAGCTCGCCCTTGGCATCCCCAATTGCGGCTGGATCGACCGGTCCGGTCAGGTGAAGCACATGGAAATATGGGCCGCTCACCAGTTTTGCGTTGGTGGCGGGATCAACGTGGCGGTCGCGGGGGTCGGCTGCGGCGGAGGCGCGGGCAACCGCCAGCCCCGCGTCGAGGTGAAGTTCTCGCGGGCGCCCATAATCGTACAAGCGATAGGTGCGATCGATATTCTGCTGGACTTCGACAATCGTCAGCCCCGCGCCAATCGCGTGGATGGTGCCCGCCGGGTTATAGACGAAATCGTTCGTTTCGGCGGCGCGCCAGTCGATCAGGTCGACAATCGACCCGTCGAGCGCGGCCGTTCGTAAAGCGTTATGATCTGCATCGACGGCCAATCCCGCGCCAAGTTCGGCGTCAGCGTCAGCCGCCAGCACCAACCAGCATTCATCCTTGCCGCGGGGAAGGCCCGCGGCTCTCGCGGCGTCTTCGTCGGGATGCACCTGAATTGACAGACGCTCCGACGTGAACAGGAATTTGACCATCAGCGGAGCCGCGTCACCATCGGGGTGAGAAAACCAGATTTCGCCGATCCGGCGGCCGTCGAAATCGCCGAAATCGCGTGAAATATCATCACGGCCCCAAGGCTTTTCTAACACGAGTCGCTGCAGCCGCCGAAGCGGTCCGGCAGTGCCATGAAGTCGGGGACGGGGGGCCATGTACAAAGCCGGTTCAGGCCGCGCGATGAAGAGGACTGGCGCCCGCCGCATTCGGTTGGTCGAGCCATAGGCCGCGCGTGTCATAGACGATCTTTTCGCTGCGCTCCTCAAGGGGGATCGATTTAAACAATTCATGATCGACCAGCACGATCAGGATGTCACAGGCAGCCAGCGCGCTGTCGAGATCGATCAGTTCGGCCCCCGTCCCGGCGAATTCCATCGGCAGGCCGCGCGCATAGGGTTCCACGATCTGGATCTGCTGGCCAAACCGGCGCGCCAGTGCGGCTGCAACCTCGACCGCGGGGCTTTCGCGGAAATCGTCGATATTGGGTTTGAACGCGAGGCCGAGGCAGGCGACGCGGGCGTGGGGATGCTGGGACACCAGCATTTCAGCGGCGCCGATGACATGTGCGGTCTTCGCGAGATTGACCTCACGCGCGGTGCGGATCAAGCGGCTATGCTCGGGCGCGCCATGGACGAGGAACCAGGGATCGACCGCGATGCAATGGCCGCCGACGCCCGGACCGGGCTGGAGGATATTGACGCGGGGGTGGCGGTTGGCGAGGCGGATCACCTCCCACACGTCGACCCCCATCTGTTCGGCCATCATCGACAGCTCGTTGGCAAAGGCGATGTTGACGTCGCGGTAGCTGTTCTCGACCAGCTTCACCATTTCGGCGGCGCGCGCCGAGGTGGTGACGCAGGCACCGCGGACGAACTGGCGGTAAAAGGTCATCGCACGGCGCGCGCAACGCGGGGTGATGCCGCCGATGCAGCGGTCGTTGTCGACCAGCTCGACGAGGATGCGGCCGGGCAGCACGCGTTCGGGGCAATAGGCGACGAAGATGTCGGCGGCGCCCACGCAGGCACCGGGGACTTTGAGGTCGGGACGCAGCTCGGCGAGCAGCGCGGCGACCTTTTCGGTGGTGCCGACGGGCGAAGTCGATTCGAGGATGACGAGATTGCCGACTTCCAGCTTCGGCGCGATGGCGCGCGCCGCGGCCAGGACGTAGCCGATGTCTGGGCGATAATCGTCGTCGTGCGGAGTCGGGACTGCAATGACAAAGGTGTCGGCGGGCGCGACTTCGGTCGAAGCGACCAGCGCGCCGCGCGAAACGACGCCCTGAACGAGGCCGTCGAGATCGACTTCCTCGATATGCACTTTGCCGTTGTTGACCGTGTCAACGACGTGCTGACTGACATCGACGCCGGTGACCTTGCAGCCAGAGCGCGCAATAAGTGCCGCCGTCGGCAGACCGATATAGCCGAGTCCGAGGACGGTGACCGTCTGTTCGCTATCGATGGGCACGCGCAACAATCTCCGCAATCTGCTTTGCCGCCGTGCCGTCACCAAAGGGATTATGGGCGCGGGCCATGGCCGAATAGGCGTCCTTATCGTCGAGAAGCCTGAAAATTTCGGAAACAATACGCGCTTTGTCGGTTCCGACAAGCTTGGCGGTGCCGGCTTTGATGCCTTCGGGTCGCTCGGTCGTTTCGCGCATCACGAGCACGGGTTTGCCGAACGCAGGCGCCTCCTCCTGAACGCCGCCGCTGTCGGTCAGAACGAGGTCCGAGATTGCCAGCAGGCGGACGAAATGGGGGTAATCGAGCGGATCGATGAGCGCCACATTGGCGAGGCTTCCGAGGATGGGCTCCATCGCGCTGCGGACATGCGGGTTGGGGTGGACCGGAAAGACGACGACGACATCCGGGCGCGCTGCGATCGCCGCAATAGCCTCAGCGATCGCCTTCATCCCGTCCCCGATATTCTCGCGCCGATGGGAGGTGACGGCGATAATGCGCTTGCCCGCGAATCGCTCGACGACCGGGTCGAGGCCGGTCGCAAGAGAGGGATCCTCGTCGATCCGCGCCTTCGTCGCTAGTAGCGCGTCGATGACAGTGTTGCCCGTGACGTGAATACGTTCTGCGGGCACATTCTCCGCCAGCAGCGCCGCCGCGGCCGTTTCGGTTGGGGCAAAGTGCAGGTCTGCAACCGCCCCGGCGACCTTGCGATTCACTTCCTCGGGCCAAGGGTGATAGATATTGCCACTACGCAGGCCGGCTTCGACATGGCCGACCGGAATCTTGCGGAAATATGCGGCGAGCGTCGCCGCCATCGTCGTCAGCGTGTCGCCGTGGACAAGTATACGATCGGGCTTTTCGGCGTCGAACGCCTCTCCGAGCCCGACGACTAGCCGGGCGAGCAGACCGTCCAGGCTCTGGTTGGCCTGCATGACGTCAAGGTCGATGTCGGGCGTGATACGCGCGATCTCGAGCACCTGGTCGAGCATTTCGCGATGCTGCGCGGTGACGCAAACGCGCGCGTCCAGCCCGGGCTGTTCGCGTAGTGCATGCACCACCGAAAACATCTTGATCGCTTCGGGGCGGGTGCCAAAAACGGTCAATATCTTCATAAAAACATGCCTCCGAGCCGAGAACCCGGTCCCGCTCGATCCAATGGGCTCCGGCAATTTCTCGCGGCATAGACGAAAATGATTGCAACACCCTTAAATCGCGATGATCGCTAACGCGACATTCCTTTGCCAGCGGTGCATATTGTTTCTCACGGCGAGAGGGGCTAGGCGGCAGCGACTGCTGCCGGACCCTATTTCCGGCCCCCGATGGATATTTGGAAATTGGACTCCTTGCATGTTCTGGAAGCGTAAGAGCAAGGCGGTTCCGTCGGCAAGGAGCAGTTTTGCTGTCCCGGACGGTCAGCGCGTTTATGCAATTGGCGATATTCACGGACGCGACGATCTGTTTGCGGAATTGATCGAGCTGATCCGCGCCGATATTGCGGCGCACGTCCCAGCCAAGGTCTGCCTGATACTTCTGGGCGACCTGGTGGATCGAGGTCCGCAGTCGGCCCAAGTGGTCGAGCGCGCCATCAAGTTACGCGCCGAATTCGACGACATGCGGTTGCTCATCGGAAATCATGAGGAGTGCTTTTTGGCGGCCCTGACCGGCGACGTCCGGCGCCTGCGCTATTTCATGCGGATCGGCGGCGACGCCACGGTGGCCAGCTACTGGAACGACGATGTCGGTTTGGCCGAAGCCACCTTTGAAAAGGTTGCGGAAAGATTGCCGCAACTCGTGCCTGCCGAACATGTACGCTTTCTCGAGGCCGGCGAGGATATTGTCGAAATAGGCGAATATGCTTTTGTACATGCAGGCATTCGTCCCGGCATCGCGATGGAAAAGCAGTCGCGTGTGGATTTGCGCTGGATCCGCGACGATTTTTTGGTCGATGATCGCGACCATGGCGTGATGATCGTCCACGGTCATACAATCCGAGACGATGTTGACGAATGGCCCAATCGTATCGGCATCGATACGGGTGCCTATCGATCGGGTGTTCTGACCGCGATTGTTCTCGAAGGCGTTGGGCGGCGCTATCTCAAGACCGAAGGTCTTGCAGCGGAGACTTGACGCGAATGTATTTTCATTTGGCGCAAATCAGAGATGGTGCGCCGCATCCTTCCAGCAGCGTACCGTTTTTATGTTTGCCTGACCGGGGCTGCAGTTCTAAGGCCGTCACAACATGGCGGACTTGCACTTTGCGGGCGGTTCGACATACGCCATTTGATTGATTATCCCTGATTCAAAAAGACTTGCAGTTTCGACGAAATGGCATCCCAATCTCCCGATTCATCGGTTCTGCTGACAATTATCGTCAGGATTTTGCGAGCAATCGCGGATTTGCCGCGCCCTGTGCGCCGGCTAATCGCCTTTGCTATGGATGCCGGTATCTGCGTGCTCTCGGTGTGGTTGGCCTTTTCCATCCGCATCGGGCAGTGGCCGCCTGCAGAGCAATCGGTGTTGGTCGTCATCGTCGTAACACTGTTCTGCTGGTTCGCCGTTGCCTGGAGTGCGGGAATTTATCGCGCAATCATTCGATCCACCGGCGGTCGGACAATTGCGGACATCGCCTTCGCTTGCTTTATGCTCGTGATCTGCCCCCTTCTGAGTGGTCCAAAATTGATGATATTTTGGATTACGAAGGAGACATGGAATGCCGAGCAAGAAGCATCGCCCGGAAGAGATTATCGGCAAGCTGCGTGAAGCGGAGGTTGTGC
>JAESGH010000420.1_pt1 | contig 25970 bp, 23 predicted proteins | sample 9269641 | NCBI WGS metagenome assembly JAESGH01 (sample SAMN14515345, study PRJNA621665) | algae metagenome | isolation source: Phormidium tanganyikae FI6-MK23 and co-occurring heterotrophs from granitic... | place: USA: Fort Irwin, California | collected 1998-05-24
ATCCAGCGGACGACGACAAGATCGCCATCGACCAGCACGGCGACCGGCGGATGCGTGTGCATCAGGTTGAGCCGTTCCAGCGCCCGCGCCTCATGCGCCATCAGCGCCTCGCGGCCGCGGCGCGGCTCGTTGGCATTCTCCTGCATGGTGGCGTCGTCGGTATAGAAGTCGCGGATCGCGCCGACATGATCGCCGCTGACGACGGCGGCAACGAAGGCATCCACTCTGGCGCGCTCAGGCATGGTCATCTCCATCTCGTCAGGCCGAGATGGGGAAGAGTAGCTGCGTCAACAACGGCGCGTGTCAGTATCAGCTCCGGTGCTTGGGTGCGCCGGGCTTGGTCGGGCTTTGCGGCGCGATCGGGTCGCTGGCCGGAAAGGTGTCCTTCAGCGCCTTGTCGAGCTGCTTGTCGCCCTTGCTGCCGGCCTTCTTCTCATCCTCACGCTGCTTGCGCTGCTCCTTGCGCAAGCTCTCGACCGCCTGGTTCGCGGAATTCGACATGACGTTCCCCTGTTTCGTCGCAGGGCCCAGCCTGCATGTCGGCTCAACGCGGTCGCCGGAGCGAAAGTTCCTATTGCAGCGGGCGGGGCAGGTGGGTGTTCGCCATGCGAGTTCGACAGCGAAGGAAAGATCTTCTCCTTCATCCTCGAAATAAGAAATTTCACGCTACAAGATGTAAATTGATCAGGGCGCATTCAAGTTATATGTGGATTGTTCGATTTACAGAACGACCCACTGGCCGATGTTATGGCGGGTGGCGAAGAGCGGGGGCAGCGTCGAGCGGCTCGCGCTGGTCAAGCACGCGCAGAGCAAGCACATGTTCGAGTTGCAGGATCAGGCCGAAAACCTCAACGCTGCGTTCGGAAAGTCGGATTCAGCCGAGCGCCTCGCAGGATTGGTGCGTCACGTCGCGGGCCGCCTCGTCTTCACCACCAGCTTCGGCCTCGAAGACCAGGTCGTCACCCATCTGATCGCCACCCAGAATCTGCCGATCGAGATCGTCACGCTCGACACCGGCCGGCTCTTCGGCGAAGTCCACGCGCTTTGGGCCGAAACCGAGGCGCGCTATGGCATCACGATCACGCCATTCTACCCCCGACACGACGCTGTCGAATCCTTCGTGCTCGGCCATGGCATCAACGGCTTTTACAATTCGATCGAGGCCCGCAAGGCCTGCTGCAATGTCCGCAAGGTCGAGCCGCTCGGCCGGGCGCTCGCCGGCGCCGCCGCCTGGATCACCGGATTGCGCGCCGACCAGTCGGCCGCGCGCGGCGGCGTCGCGCTTGCCGAAGCCGACCGGGAACGCGGCCTGATCAAGCTCAACCCGCTGCTCGACTGGTCGCGCGACGAGGCGCTGGCCTTCGCCCGCAAGCACGATGTCCCGCTCAACCCGCTGCACGAGCAGGGCTTCCTCTCGATCGGTTGCCAGCCCTGTACCCGTGCCATTCAGCCGGGCGAGCCGGAGCGGGCCGGGCGCTGGTGGTGGGAAGAGGAGGCCGCCAAGGAGTGCGGCCTGCATGTCGGCCCCGATGGTCGTTTGGTGCGGTCGAAGCCGGCCGCGGAGGTTTTGGCGTGATCCAGCTCAGTCATCTGCAGAAGCTCGAAGCCGAGGCGATCTTCATCATCCGCGAGGTCGCCGCGACCTGCGAGAAGCCCGTGCTGCTCTATTCGATCGGCAAGGACTCGGCCGTCCTGCTGCATCTTGCCATGAAAGCCTTCTACCCCGGCAAGCCGCCATTCCCGCTGCTCCATGTCGATACGACTTGGAAGTTCAGGGACATGATCGCCTTTCGCGACCAGACAGCCAGCCGCCTCGGACTCGATTTGATCGTTCACATCAACGAGGAGGGCGTCCGTGCCGGCGTAAACCCGTTCGCCTCCGGCTCGCGCCTCCACACCGACGTGATGAAGACGCAAGGGCTGAAGCAGGCCCTCGACAAATATGGCTTCGACGCGGCCTTTGGCGGCGCAAGGCGCGACGAGGAGAAGAGCCGGGCCAAGGAGCGCGTGTTCTCGCTGCGCTCGGCCCAGCATCGCTGGGACCCGAAGACCCAGCGGCCGGAGCCCTGGCGGCTGTTCAACACGCGGAAAGGCCCTGGCGAGAGCTTCCGCGTCTTTCCGCTCTCGAATTGGACCGAGAAGGACGTCTGGGACTACATCGCGCTCGAGAACATCCCGGTCGTGCCGCTCTATTTCGCCGCGCCGCGCCCGGTTGTGCGGCGCAACGGCGCCTGGATCATGCGCGACGACGAGCGCATGGACCTGCTGCCCGGCGAGCAGCTCGAGACCCGCATGGTCCGCTTCCGTACCCTCGGCTGCTACCCGCTGACCGGGGCGGTCGAAAGCGAGGCAGCGAACCTCACCGACATCATCGCCGAGATGCGAGCGTCACGCTCCTCCGAGCGCGAGGGCCGCGTCATCGACCATGACGGCTCCGGCTCGATGGAGCAGAAGAAGCAGGAAGGCTATTTCTGATGGCGGCGCTCGCGAAGTTGAAGGGTCAGCCTGCTCCGGCTGGCCAGCCGCATCCCGCCAATGACCAGGGCCAGAATACCGAGCGCAGCGCCCGCGCCCTGTTGCGCTTCATCACCTGCGGCTCCGTCGACGACGGCAAGTCGACGCTGATCGGCCGTATCCTCTACGAGGCCGGCGCGGTATTCGACGACCAGCTCACCGCGCTCGACAGTGATTCCCGCAAATTCGGCACGCAAGGCGCGGCGCCGGACTTCGCCTTGCTGGTCGACGGGCTCTCGGCCGAGCGCGAGCAGGGCATCACCATCGATGTCGCCTATCGCTATTTCTCGACCGACCAGCGCAGCTTCATCGTCGCCGATACGCCCGGTCACGAGCAGTACACCCGCAACATGGCGACCGGCGCCTCGACCGCCGACCTCGCCATCATCCTGATCGATGCCCGCAAAGGGCTGCTGCCGCAGACGCGCCGCCACTCCTTCATCGTCTCGCTGGTCGGCGTCCGCCATGTCGTCGTCGCAGTCAACAAGATGGATCTCGTGGGCTATGACGAGGCGGTCTTCAAGCAAATCGAGCAGGACTACCGCAAGGCGGTAGCGGGCCTGGGCTTCGCCAGCATCGACTTCGTCCCGGTCTCGGCCCGCGACGGCGAGAACGTCACTAGCCTCTCCAGGCTGACGCCTTGGTATCGTGGCCCGGCGCTGCTGCCCTTGCTCGAATCCGTCGTGGTCGTCGCGGAGGCTGAGGTCGAGGCCGGGTTTGCCCTGCCGGTGCAATGGGTCAACCGTCCCGATCTCGACTTCCGCGGTTTTGCCGGCACGGTCGCGCGCGGACGCCTGCGCGTCGGCGATGCGGTCGCGGCACTGCCCTCTGGCCGCCGCAGCACGATCGCACGCATCCTCGCACCGTCCGGCGACGTCTCGCAGGCGAGCGCAGGGCAGTCGGTCACCGTGACGCTTGCCGACGAGATCGACATCTCCCGCGGCGACGTCATTGCCTCGCTCGCGCATGCCCCGGTGGTCAAGCAGGAACTCCAGGCGCGCCTGCTCTGGACCGGCGAAGCGGCGCTGCGCGAAGGCGGCGAGTTCATCCTCAAGCTCGCCACGGCGAGCGCCAACGCGCAGATCGTTCGCCTGCACCACAGCGTCGACATCGAGAGCTATGCCGAGGCGCCGGCCGAGAGCCTGGCGATGAACGGCATCGGGCTGGCGACGCTGACGCTCGACCGGGCGCTCGCCGTGCTCGACTATATCAGCAGCCGCGAGCTCGGCGGCTTCATCCTGATCGACAGGTTGAGCAACCAGACGGTCGCCTTCGGGTTCATCGAAACCCGCAGGGCCCAGGACAAGACTCGTTCGGTCGGTGAGGTCGGTGCGGTTCGCCGCGCGGCGCTGCGTCTGGTCGGCTGGCGCGGTGCACAGGAGCGGCGCGCCTGGTTCGAGGCGGCGAGCTGGCGTCTGGCGAGCGGAGTGTTCGTCTTTGCCGCGGTGGCGCTGCCGACGGGGCAGTGGGCTCTGGCGGCCGCCCTGGGGCTCGGCGATATCGTGCTGCGGCCTCTGCTGAAGGGCCTGCATGCCAAAGTGTGGGCGAAACGGACGCCGCCTGCGCTCTATGACGGGGCGGGGATCTAGGAGGCTTAAGAGCGCCGGACGGCCTTCTGCCGGCCCGGCGTTGTGCAAGCGGTATTAAGCCGCCTGGGAATAGGTCTTGCCAGCGGAAGCACGTGCTCCGAGCTGGTAGGTCTGGCCATACGCCTCGGTCGCGCCGCTGATCTCTGCCGGCGGCGGAGGCGGCGGTGGCCGGTGCGAGGCGCGTTCTTCCATCTGCTTCTGGAAGTCGTCCATCTCCTTCTTGGAGATCTTTCCATCCTTGTCCGCGTCCATCGCGGCGAAGAGGCGGCTGAGCAGGCCGTTCGAGCCGTCGCCATCCGGGTTGACAGCCTTCAGGAACTCTTCCTTGGCGACGCTGCCATCGGAACTGGCGTCGAGCTTGGCGAAGTAGTTCTTGTCGTCGCCACCCTTGGCGTCGGCCTTGGTCTCGGTCGTGGCGTTGGCCGTGTCCGACTGGAGCATTAGCAGGAGAGCCTGCATCTGCTGCTCGGCCTTCTCGAACTTCGCCTTGAAGGCGTCCGATTCCGCCTTGCTGACTGAACCGTCCTGGTCGGCATCCATCGCCTTGAACAGTTTCTCTGTCTTGGCGCTGTCGGCGCCCTTCGGCGCGCCTGCGGCGAATTCAGCGAGGTTGAGCACGCCGTCGGCGTTGCCGTCGAGCTTGTCGAAGCTCGGTGGTTTTCCGGGCGGTGGTGGGCGAAAGCCCCCAACGCCGCCAATGCTTGTCATGCGATACTCCTCGTTACGCACCGCCCGGATATGGGCGGTGCGGTCGAGTATCGTGGATAATTATTGGTAAATTCCTAGCAGGCTGGAAACCACGCCGAAGGCTGCGTTCAGCTCGGCAGCACCGCTGTCGCCTCGATCTCGACCATCGCCTCCGGCTCGACCAGGGCGGGAACGGAGACCACCGCCATCGCCGGGAAATGCCGGCCGAAATTGGCGCGGTAGACCGGGCCGAGCTCGGCCAGGCTGTTGCGATAGGCTGCGATATCGGTGACGTACCAGGTCAGCCGCACGATATCCTCGACCTTGCCGCCGCCGGCCTCGACCACCGCCTTGATGTTGGCGAGCGTCTGTCCGATCTGGGCGACAAAGCCCTTGGCGAAGACGCCCTTGGCGTCCCAACCAACGAGGCCGCCGGTCACCAGCACCTTGCCTTCGGCGACCATGCCGTTGGCATAGCCGCGCGGCTGCGGCCAGCCTTCGGGCAGGACCGCGCGGGCGTGGCGCGAAGCGGAATCGGAGGGCGGCATGCCGCTGGTCATGGCGTGGTCTTTCTCAAGCAATAATCAGGAAGCCGAAGCTTCCTGACGCGCGATTTCGCGCAGGGCGAAACGCTGCAGTTTCCCGGTAGAGGTCTTCGGCAGGGTTGTCACGAATGCGATGGCGCGTGGGTACTTGTAGGGCGCGATCGAAGCCTTGACATGGTCCTGCAGCGTTTTGGCCAGAGTGGCATCGCCGGTGAAGCCTTCCCGCAGCAGCACATAGGCCTTCACGATCTGGCCGCGCTCGGGGCAGGGTGCGCCGACGACGCCGCATTCGGCCACCGCCGCATGCGTCAGCAGGCAGGCTTCGACCTCGGGCCCGGCGATGTTGTAGCCGGCCGAGATGATCATGTCGTCGGAGCGGGCCTGGTACCAGAAATAGCCGTCGCCATCGCGCAGATAGGTGTCGCCGGTGACGTTCCAGCCGTCGAGGATGTATTTGGCCTGGCGGGGATCGGCGAGATAGCGGCAGCCCGTGGGCCCGCGCACGGCGAGGCGCCCCGGCGTGCCGTCAGGCACCTCCTTGCCGTCCTCGTCGACGATCTTCGCCTCATAGCCGGGCACAGGCAGGCCGGTCGAGCCGGGCCGGATCTTGTCGCGTGGCGCGCCGATGAAGATGTGCAGCATCTCGGTCGCGCCGATGCCGTCCATCAATGGCAGCCCGGTCGCCGCCTGCCAGGCATCGAAGGTCCCCTTCGGCAGCGCCTCGCCTGCCGAGACGCAGATGCGCAGCGAGGAGAGGTCACGCTCGCCGAGCTTGCCGAGCATGGCGCGATAGGCGGTCGGCGCGGTGAAGCAGACGGTGGCGCGATAGCGTTCGATCGCCTCGGCGAGATCGGGTGGTGCGACCTTGGCCGGCAGCACGCAGGCGGCGCCGATCCGCAAGGGGAAGAGCACGATGCCGCCGAGCCCGAAGGTGAAGGCGAGCGGCGGCGAGCCGATGAAGCGATCGTCCGGAGCTGCCTGCAGCACGCGCGCGCCATAAGCGTCGCAGATCGCCAGCAGGTCGCGCTGGAAATGCATCGTGCCCTTGGGCTCGCCGGTCGTGCCCGAGGTGAAGGCGATCAGGCAGACATCGTCCTGCGCCGTATCAGCCGGCTCGAAATTCTCGTAGCCGGCTTGATCCATCCGGGCTTCAAGGCCGCCGTCCCCCCATGTCACGATGGTCGAGAGTTCCGGCGCAAGCTGTTGCGCTGCCTTGAGTTCATCGACCAGCGTCGCGTCGCACAGCGCCAGCGCGATCCTCGCCTTGCGGATCGGATAGGCGATCTCGCCGGCACGCAGCATCGGCATGGTCGCAACCACGACGCCGCCGGCCTTCAGCACCGCGAAATAGGTCGCGACCATCATCGGCGTATTGGCGGCGCGCAGCAGCACGCGGTTGCCCGGCACCATGCCGAGATCGCGGGTCAGCACATTGGCGATGCGGTTCACGGTGTCCGCGAGCGCCTGATAGCTCCAGGTCTCGCTCGGACCGATCACCGCATCGCGGCCGCCGCGCCCCTCGGCGACATGGCGATCGACGAATTCGGTGACAACGTTGAGCCGGTCGGGATAGCTCAGCCCGGCGGCAGCGAGGTCGAGGCGCGGCCAGCTTTCGCGCGGCGGCAGGTTGTCCCGCGCGAACGTGTCCACATGTCCCGACCGCATGAGATCTGCGGTACCCATCTCGTTCCCCTGGTCTATTCTTTGAGCATGGTCTTGTCGCAAAACCAGCTCCCACTTTTGCAGACCATGCTCGCGCCTACTTCAGCAGGTCGCGCGCGATCACGACCTTCTGCACCTCGCTGGCGCCCTCGTAGATTCTGAGCGCCCTGATCTCGCGATAGAGTTCCTCGACCTTGACCCCTCGGGTGACGCCGAGGCCGCCATGGATTTGCACGGCGCGGTCGATCACCTTCTGGGCGTTCTCAGTCGCGACCAGCTTGGCCAGCGCCGCCTCGCGGGTAACGCGGGCTGCGCCGCGGTCCTTCGTCCAGGCGGCGCGGTAGACGAGCAGTGCGGCCGCATCGACCTCGGTCGCGCTGTCGGCGATCGCAGCCTGCGAGAGCTGGAGGTCGCCGAGCGTGCCGCCGAAGAGCTTGCGGTTCTTTGCGTGCGAGACCGTCTCGTGCAGGGCGCGGCGGGCGAAGCCGAGCGCGGCAGCGCCGACCGTCGAGCGGAAGATGTCGAGCGTCGCCATCGCCACCTTGAAGCCGTCGCCGGGGCCGCCGATGCGGTTCGTCACGGGGATTCGGCAGCTATCGAAACGCAGCGTCGCCAGCGGATGCGGCGCGATCACGTCGATGCGCTCGGCGATGGAGAGGCCGGGCGTGTCGGCCTCGACCAGATAGGCCGAGAGCCCGCGCGCGCCCGGCGCTTCGCCGGAGCGGGCGAAGACGACGTAATGGTCGGCGATGCCGCCATTCGAGATCCAGGTCTTCTCGCCGTCGATCCGGACATGAGTGTTGCCGTCAGGCGTTGCCGAGGTCGCCAGCGCAGCCACGTCGGAGCCGGCCTCCTTCTCGGAGAGGGCGAAGGCGGCGATCCTTTCGCCGCGCGCCACCGCCGGCAGGATGCGCGCCTTCATCTCTGGCGAGCCGGCGACGCTGATCGAGCCGGTGCCGAGCCCCTGCATGGCGAAGGCGAAATCGGCGAGCCCGTCGCGGGCGGCGAGGATTTCGCGGGCGAGGCAGAGCGTGCGTACGTCGAGCGCGGCATGCAGTCCGCCGTATTCGGCCGGTACGGCGGCCCTCAGGAAGCCGGCTGCGCCCAGCGCTTTCACCCTGGCCCGGCAGGCTTCGTCGACATCGTCATGCGGCAGGCCCGGCAGGGTGGCGTCGGCCCAGGCGGAGAGCTGCCCGGCGAAGTCGCGGTGATGCGCCTCGAAGAAGGGCCAGTCGAGCGTGTCGCCGAGGATTCCTGTGCCGAGCGCAGCCATCTCAGTTGCCCTCGAACACCGGCTTCCGCTTCTCGGCGAAGGCGTGATAGGCGCGGGCAAAGTCCTCGGTCTGCATGCACAACGCCTGTGCCACCGCCTCCGCCTCGATCGCGGACTCGACCGACATCGCCCACTCCATCTCCAGCATGCGCTTGGTCATGGCGTTGGCGAAGGTCGGCCCGTCGGCGAGTTCGGCCGCGAGCGCCTGTGCCTCGGCGAGGACGGTGTCGCGGGCGATGAGCTGGTTGAGGAAGCCCCAGCGCTCGGCTTCCTCGCCCTTGAGTACCCGGCCCGTATAGAGCAGTTCGGCGGCGCGGCCCTGGCCGATGATGCGGGGAAGCATCGCGCAGGCGCCCATGTCGCAGCCGGCGAGGCCGACGCGGTTGAACAGGAAGGCGATCTTTGTCTCGGCCGTGCCGAGCCGCAGGTCCGAAGCCATGGCGACGATCGCGCCGGCGCCGGCGCAGATGCCGTCGATCGCGGCGATCACCGGCTGCGGGCAGGCGCGCATCGTCTTGACCAGCTCGCCGGTCATCCGGGTGAACTTCAGGAGGTCCTTGGTGTCCATCGCGACCAGCGGCCCGATGATCTCGAAGACATCGCCGCCCGAGGAGAAATTGCCGCCGGCGCCGGTCACGACGATCGCCTTGACGCCCTCTTCCTTCTGCGCCGCCAGGAAGAAATCGGTGAGCTCGCGATAGCTCTCGAAGGTCAGCGGGTTCTTCTTCTCCGGCCGGTTCAGCGTCACGGTCGCGACCTTGCCGGCGACCGAAAGCTGGAAATGCTGCGGCGTGAAGCCTGAGAGCGGCAGGGTGACAGGATTCGCGCTGGTCATTGGTCATCTCCCGCCGCGGTCGGCGTGCCGTTCTGGCGGTTGCTGATGGCCTGATGCAGCGAAGTCTTGACCCCGCCGAGCAGCCGGAAGAGCTGGCCGATCTCGGCCGGGCCGAGGCCGGCGAACAGCTCGGCGATCCAGTCCTCATGCCGTTCGGCCATCGCCTTGAAGGCGCGCCGACCCTGGGCAGTGAGGGTCAGCACCTGGACGCGCCGGTCCTGCGCCGCCGGGCGCTTGTCGACCAGCCCATCGGCGAGTAGGCCGGCGACGACGGCGGTGACGTTGCCGTTCGAGACCATCAGGCGCTGCGAGACCTCGCCGACGGTCATGCCGGTCGTCGATTTCTCCAGCTGCGCCATCAGGTCGAAGCGCGGCAGAGTCGTCTTGAACTCTTCGCGCAGGCGGGTGCGAATCTCGCTCTCGATCAAGGTCGAGCAGGTCAGCATCCGCAGCCAGAGCCGCAGCTCGTCCTTATGGTCGCCGGGGCGCTCGCTCGCCTTGGTCTCGCGATCGAGCAGGGGGGCGGTGGACGGGATTTCCATGGTTCAGAACTCCCCGCCATTGATCAGGACGGACTGGCCGGTGATGCCGCGGCTCTCAGCGCCGCAAAGGTTGAGGACGGCGGCTGCAACCTCTTCCGGCGTGATCAGCCGGTGCTGCGGATTGTCCTTGGTCAGCTCCGCCAAAGCTTCCTCGCGGCTCTTGCCGGTCTTGGCGGCGATCGTCGTCAGGCTGCCGGCGACCATGTCGGTGTCGGTATAGCCGGGGCAGACGGCGTTGACGGTGATGCCGCTGCGCGCCGTCTCCAAGGCGAGCGAGCGCACCAGGCCGACCACAGCATGCTTGGCGGCGACATAGGCCGAGACGTAAGCATAGCCACGATGCCCCGCCGTCGAGGCTATCGCGATCAGTCGCCCGGAGCGCCGCTCGGTCATGCCGGGCAAAGCAGGCCGGAAGCAATTCACCGTGCCGATCAGGTTGATCTCGATCATGCGCCGGAAGAGCTCGGCATCGCTGCGCTGGAAGCTGGCGCTTTCGGCCGCGCCGGCATTGGCGACGACGATGTCGAAAGGCTGCCCCGCCGCGAGCCCGGCCATCACCTCGCGCACGGCAGCCTCGTCCGTGACATCGACGGAATGGGCGGCATCGGCGGCGCCTGACAGCACCGCCTGTTGCAGGATGTCGTCATTGCGGCCGATGATCGAGACGCGGGCGCCGGCCTGGCGCAAGCTGGAGGCGATGGCGCGGCCGATGCCGCGTCCGCCGCCGCTCACCAGGGCATGCTGTCCCGCCAGAGCCGATGCCATGCCGTTCACTCCCTCTTGAGGGTCAATATATTTTAGGTCTGAAACATTTTGCAAGAGGGGTCGTGTCAGGTGGTGGGGTGAATATAGAAAATGCATATATGACAGTGTTTTAGATAGCTCTTGAAGCTGAGTATGTCGTGGTTCTGGGCGTTATCAGGTTGGCTTTTCGATCGGGGCTTGAGCCAAAATTATTTTAGGTTTAAAATGATTTTCTCAGCCAAGGAGGGCGTCATGCGCATAGCGGTGGTGGGCGGCGGGCCGGCAGGTCTCTATTACGCGCTGCTGATGAAGCGGGATTGGCCTGAGCTCGACGTCACCGTCTTCGAGCGCAACCGCCCCGACGACACCTTCGGCTTCGGCGTCGTCTTCTCCGACCAGACGCTCGACCTGTTCAAGGCCGCCGACCTGCCGAGTTACGAGGCTATCGTCCGCAGCTTCGCCTATTGGGACGACATCGAGATCCATTTCAAAGGCACGGTGCAGCGCGTCTCCGGCAATGGCTTCTGTGGCTGCTCACGCCGGACACTGCTGATGCTCCTGCAGGAGCGGGCGCGCCAGGTCGGCGTCAAGCTCGTCTTCTCGCAGGAGATCGAGGATGTCGCGGCGCTGAAGCGCGACTACGACCTCGTCGTCGCCGCCGACGGTATCAACAGCCGCATCCGCGAGGGCGACCGCGAGCGCTTCGCCCCGCAGGTTGACCTCCGGCCGAACCGCTTCGTCTGGATGGGCTCGACCCGGCCCTTCGACGCCTTCACCTTCTTCTTCAAGCAGACAGAGCACGGCGTCTTCATCGCCCATTGCTACCAGTACGAGCCGGGGCAATCGACCTGGGTGCTGGAGACGGACCCTGCGACCTTCGCCCGCGCCGGGCTGGAAGGCATGGACGAGGCCGGCACGGCCGCCTTCCTCGAGCAGGTCTTCGCCGAGGAATTGCAGGGCCATCGGCTGATCGCCAATCGCTCGCTCTGGCGGCAGTTCCCGATGATCCGCTGCAGCAACTGGGTTGTCGACAATGTCGTGCTGCTCGGCGACGCCAAGGCGACGGCGCATTTCTCGATCGGTTCCGGCACCAAGCTCGCCATGGAGGATGCGATCGCGCTGCACCGCGCCTTCCATCGTGCCGGGCTCGACGTCAGGGCGGCGCTCGCCGCCTTCGAGACTGGGCGGCGAGAGGAGGTCGAGAAGACCCAGCACGCCGCCGACGTCTCGCTCGTCTGGTTCGAGCAGCTCGAGCGCTTCTGGGGTTTCGAGCCGCTGCGCTTCGCTTTCGGCCTGATGACCCGCTCCAAGGCGATCACCTACGACAACCTCGCTCTGCGCGCGCCGGACTTTGTCGCGGCGATCGACCGGCTGGTCGCCGACGATCTCGGCGCCGAGCAGGTGGCGCGACGCGACGGCACGCCGGTGCCACCGGCCTTCCAGCCCTTCACCTTGCGCGAGATGAAGGTCGCGAACCGCTTCGTCGTTTCGCCCATGTGCCAATATTCCGCGCAGGATGGCCTGCCGGGCGACTGGCACCTGATGCATTACGGCGCCCGCGCCATCGGCGGGGCAGGGCTTGTCTTCACCGAGATGACCTGCGTCTCGGCCGATGCCCGGATCACGCCCGGCTGCACCGGCCTCTACAACGACCAGCAGGAAGCGGCCTGGACCCGAATCGTCGATTTCGTCCACGCCAACTCGGCGGCGAAGCTCTGCCTGCAGCTCGGCCACGCCGGCCGAAAAGGGGCGAGCAAGCTGATGTGGGACGGGATGGACCGGCCGCTCGCCGACGGCGCCTGGCCGATCGTCTCGGCCTCGCCGCTGCCGTACTACCCGGAGAGCCAGGTACCTCGGGAGATGACCCGCGCCGACATGGACCGGGTCAAGGCCGATTTCGTCGCGGCAGCCGAGCGCGGCCTGCGCGCCGGCTTCGACATGCTCGAACTGCACTGCGCCCATGGCTATCTGCTCGCGAGCTTCCTGTCGCCGCTGACAAACCAGCGCACGGACGCCTATGGCGGCTCGCTCGAAAACCGCCTGCGCTTCCCGCTCGAAGTCTTTGCCGCACTTCGTCAAAAGTGGCCGGCCGACAAGCCGATGTCGGTGCGCATCTCGGCTACGGACTGGCAGGAAGGCGGCATCAGCCCGGCCGAGTCGGTCGCGATCTCCGAAGCCTTCGCCCAGGCCGGCTGCGACCTCGTCGACGTCTCGACCGGCCAGACCACGCCGCGCGCCAGGCCGCTCTATGGTCGCATGTTCCAGACGCCATTCTCCGACCGCATCCGTAACGAGGCCGGCGTCGCGACCATGTGCGTCGGCGCCATCACCTCGGCCGACCAGGCCAACACCATCGTCGCCGCCGGCCGCGCCGATCTCGTCGCGCTCGGCAGGCCGCATCTCGCCGACCCGTCTTTCGTGCTGCGGGCGGCAGCCTGGTATGGCGCGGACGTCGCGCAGCCTGTGCAGTACCAGCCCGGCAAGGACCAGCTGATGCGCAACACGCCGCGCGAGCGTGAGGAGCTCCAGGAGCTCAAGTTGAAGGCCAAGCCGAGCCGCCATGGCGGTGAGGCGGCTGATACGACGACTCCGGCCGCACGGGCAGCAGAATAGCCGGAACCTGATTGGGCGGTGGCCGGTTGATCAAGGACTTCCTCGATCAACCGGAGATCCGCCATGACTGCCAGGACGACGCTGCTTGCCCTGCTGACGACGGTCGCGCTGACCGCCACCGCTATGGCGCAGACACCTCACCCCACAAAGCAGCCCGACAATTCCGGCGTCGGTCCCAAGACGACCCATCCGAGCCAGGTCGACAAGGGCCAGAACATGATCCTGCCGTCAGCTGGACAGGCTGGCCAGTCGGCGGCGCCGACCATGGTCTATGATTGCAAGAACAAGCCGCAGGACTGCACCACGCCGCCGGCGCCCGGCGACAAGAGCAGCGCGCCGACGCAATCGACGCCGAAGAAATAGAACATGAAATTGCATTTGCGCAATTTGTGATTGGCTTGGAGCCATCTTTATGGCGTGGGCGCAAAGACTATATCGGTGGGCAACGCAAGCGCCTCGCCAGATGAGGTGCGCAACCAAGGGGCCCGCACCATGCAGCTCAACGGCATCCACCACGTCACCGCCATCACCGCCCAGGCCGCCCAGAACCGCCGCTTCTATGTCGAGACGCTCGGCCTGCGCCTGGTCAAGAAGACGGTGAACCAGGACGATACCTCCGCCTATCACCTGTTCTACGCGGACGGCGCCGGCTCGCCCGGCACCGATTTGACCTTCTTCGACTGGCCGACCGCTCCGGCAAAGCGCGGTACGCATTCGATTACGCGGACCTCGCTCAGGGTCGCCAGCGAAGCGTCGCTCGACTTCTGGCGCGATCGCCTGACCGCGGCCGGCGTCAAGGTCTCCGATACGCGCCTGCTCAATGGCCGCGCTGCGCTTGATTTCGAGGATCCGGAGGGCCAGCGCCTGACGCTTATCGTCGATGGCGGGACGATCCCCTTCGTCGCCTGGGAGAAGAGCCCGGTGCCGGCCGAGCATCAGATCCGCGGCCTCGGGCCCGTGACGATCTCGGTGCCGCAGATCGAGCGGACCGAACTCGTCCTGACCAAGCTGCTCGGACTGGAGCGCATCGCCGACTATCGCGATGCGGCTCATGCCAGCGGCGACATCCATGTCTTCCGGATTGGCGAAGGCGGTCCGGCGGCGGAGCTCAATGTCGCGGTCGAGCCGGGCCTCAATCCGGCGCGCGAAGGCGCCGGCGGGGTCCATCACCTGGCTCTGCGTACGCCGAGCTTCGGCGAATACGATGCCTGGGCCGAACGCCTGCGTGCTTCGGGCTATCCGAACAGCGGGCCGGTCGATCGCTTCTATTTCCGCTCGCTCTATCTGCGCGAGCCGAATGGCGTGCTGATCGAGATCGCCAGCGACGGGCCGGGTTTCGCCACCGACGAGCCCTTCGAGACGATGGGCGAGGGGCTGTCGCTGCCGCCCTTCCTCGAGTCGAAGCGGGCTGCGATCGAGGCGGGCCTGAAGCCGCTGGCCTGACCATGCCCAAACGAGCCAGACGCGCTGCGGCCATCCCGGCCGCAGCGCGATCAGCTTTGCCTAAATTTGTTTTGATTCATCGGGAATTAACCAAGCAAGGGCTGAATGAACCTTGTGAGGTTGGGGCCTCCCGAGACTGACGAACAGGCCGTTGCGGTCTGCCTGGCGCGATCGAGCGCGGTGGCGAGACAAGCAGGGTGCTGCGTCTCAGCGGGATGCCTTCGCGGTGTCCCGAGGCGTTGCGTATGCGTAGCTCGAACAAGTTTGCCGGCTATTCCTATAGCTTGAAGCGTCGGCGCGGCAGCCCCTTCATCCGTCTTGGCATCCTCTTGGCCGTCGCCGGTAGCGCGATGGCAGGCATGTCAGTCTGGTCGAGCAAGCAGGCCGAGCCGGTCGCTGGCACGGGACATTTCGCTTCGAAGCAGGCGCAGCACCGTCCGGCACCCACGCCCGCCAACAGTTCGACGCCGCTGCTCCGCCCCGGCTATGCTGGTGGCTATGTCGCGCAGTCGCTCGCCGCCAGCGCGCCGCTGTCAGGTCGGTTCCAGTCGACGATGTCGACACAGATCGCGGCCGTGATCGATCCCGAGACCACTGGCTCGATCACGCCGTCCGAACCGGTCGGCGGCCCAAGCCTGGCGACGACCATGGTTGCCGTCCAACCCGCCACAGTCGAGCCGCCGCGCATCGCGCTGATCGCGCCGCGTCCGGTTCCGCGTCCCTCCGATCTCAAGCTGCCGACACCGCCCGAGCCGCGCCTCGCGACACGCGCGACCTCGCGTCAAGCCAAGGACGCCGTCGCCAAGGCCGAGCCCGGCACTGACAACCGCTCCTTCTTCGAGAAGCTCTTCGGCGTGAATGCGAACGCGCCGCAGAGCTCCGGCGAGCGTCTCGCCTATGCGGCGCCGCAGGACGACATCACCCAGCGCGGCGGCCGCGGCAGCGGCCTGACCGTCGCTCCGGCGCCGATGCCTGTGCCGATGTCGTCGGCGACACCGGCCGCCAGCGGCAAGACCGCAGTCTACGACATCAGTGCCCGCGTGGTTTACCTGCCCAATGGCGAGCGGCTCGAGGCCAATTCCGGTTTCGGCGAGATGATGAACGATCTCCGTTTCGTCCACGTCCGCATGAAAGGGCCGACACCGCCGCACGTCTACAATCTGGTCGAGCGCGAGGCGCTGTTCCACGGCGTGCGCGCCATCCGCATGCACCCGGTCGGCGGCGCCGGCAAGATCTTCGGTCGCGCCGGTCTGCTGGTGCACAACTACCTGCTCGGCCCGCGCGGCGACTCGAATGGCTGCGTCTCGGTCAAGGATTATGACCGCTTCCTGCAGGCCTTCCTGCGCGGCGAGATCAAGCAGCTCGTCGTGGTCGCCGGCCGGAGCTGACAGGTTCAGCCTGCCTTGCGCCAGAAGGACTGCGCTGGTCTGATCAGAGCATGATCGGACCAGCTCTACTCACGACGCGCCTGCTAGCACTCACGGCACTGGTATTCCCATTGGCGGTGGCCGTCCCGGCTGCCGCCGAAGTGCGTTTCGGCAACAATGTCCGCATTGGCGGGCATGATGTCTCGAACCAGCGCTTCGACCGCAGGAACCGCGGCGTCTACCACCTCTACGAAGGCCGCCCTCGCGATCCGGGTTGCAGCTGGCGCTCGGACGGCAGGGGCGGGCGGGTCAAGACCTGCCATCTCCAGCGCATCAGGCGGCACTGACGAACGAAAAGGGCCAGCACGAAGCTGGCCCCCAATCGTCTCAGCTCAGTTGCATGCAGGGTCCGCGGAACGACCGCCGGCCTGCCGACCTCCGTCTCAGAACTCCTCCCACCCGGCATCGCCGCCGCGGGCGTTCGCGACCTTGCGGGCAGGGGCCGGAGCGTAGGCCGGAGCGGGGCGCTCGCGGCGTGGAGCAGGGCGCTGCTGGGTAAAGGCCGCCTCTGCCAGCCCCCGGAGCCGCTCCGGCTCGGAGGCATTGGCGGGAGCGAGCGCAGCCGGCTGGTGCGAGATGGCGCTCTCGCTGGTCCGGAATCCGGCGACCAAGGCGTTGAGCTCGCCGATCTTGCTCGACAGCGCCCCGGCGGAGGCTGCGCTCTGCTCGGCCAACGCCGCGTTCTGCTGGGTCATCTCGTCCATATGGGCAACGGTCTGGCTCATCTCCTCGATGCCGTTGGCTTGCTCGCCCGACGCGGCGGCCACCTCCGACACGGTCGCCTGGACACTCTGCGAGGCGGCGACGATTCGGGTCAGTGCGTCGCCAGCCTGACGGACCAGCTTCACGCCCGCTGCGACCTCGGTGTTCGAGGAGGAGATCAGGCCGGTGATGTCCTTGGCCGCCTCGCCCGAGCGCTGCGCGAGTGAGCGGACCTCCGAAGCCACGACGGCAAAGCCCTTGCCGGCGTCACCGGCCCGCGCAGCTTCCACCGCCGCGTTCAATGCCAAGAGGTTGGTCTGGAAGGCGATATCGTCGATCACGCGGGTGATGTCGGAGATCTTCTTCGAGGCCTGCTCGATGCGCTCCATCGCCGAGACCGCGTCGGTGACGATGTTGCCGCCGGCCTGGGCGACCTGCATCGCTTCGCCGGCCTGGCGCACCGCCTGCTGGGCGGCCTGGGCGGCAGCTTTCACCGAGGCGGCGAGTTCCTCGGTGGTCGCGGCGCTCTCTTCCAGCGAAGAGGCCTGTTCTTCCGTGCGCTTGGAGAGGTCGTCTGCACCCATGTTGATCTCGCGCGCCGACAGGCCGACATCGGCCGACATCGTCTGGATTGTGCCGACCGTCGCCGACAGCCGCGCCAGCGTCTCGTTGATCGCATCCTTCAGTTCGGCGAAGCGGCCGCGATATGCAGTGGGGACCTGGTTTGTCAGGTCGCCGGCTGCGAGCGCCTGCAGGACGGCGACGAACTCGGTCGTGGCGCTGTCGACGACCGCGTTGATCTCGTTGATGCCGGCGACCAGCTTCTGCATCTGCTCGTCGCCATGGTCGATCTGGAGTCGCGCCGAGAAATCACCGGCCGCAGCCGCAGCGACGACCTCGCCGACATCGGACACGACTGAGGCCATCGCATCGGCCGAGCGGAGGCGGGCGGCGGAGGCGGCGCGCTCCTGCTCCTGCAGCAGGGCGACCTGCTCGGTACTCTGGCGCAGCACCGAGACCGCCCGCGCCATCTCGCCGATCTCGTCGCGGCGCTTGGTGTGCGGCACTTCGATCTGTGTGTCGCCGGCGGTCAGGCGGCTCATCGTCCCGCCGAGATCGACCAGGGGACGGATGATCGAGCGGCGAGAGAAGACCAGCGCTCCGGCAATGGCGGCGCCGAGCACCAGGATCAGCGCGACCGGCAGCCAGGTCCGCACCTGTCCTGAGAAGGCGCTCGCAGCCGAATCGACCTCGTTGGCGAGCGTTTCGTTGCCGCTACTGAGCCCGGTGAGCTCCTCCTGCAGCGTCGCACGGTTCTTCCGGCTGGCGTCGCTGTTGCCCCAGGCTTCGGCGGCGCGGGCCGAGATCTCGCGCACCAGGCGTGTCGTCTCCAGCCGGATGGCGACAAATTCGCCGATCAGGCCGCTGATCTTCTCCATGCGCTCGCGCTCACCCGGCGGGATGAGCTTGGCGAGCTCCTTGCGGCGCTCCTCGACCCTGGCCAGGCCGCCCTCGACCGTCGCTGCGGCGATGCCGGCGAGATGCGGATTGCGGGCGGTGTAGACGAGGTAGGAGTCGGCAACGACGAGATTGACCGCGACATTCAGCCGTTCGGCGGCGAGGGCGATGTGGTTCTGCTGCGACGAGCGCTCGTTCATCGTGTCGATGCGGGTCATCGCCAGCAGGGCGCAACCGAGTGCAACCAAGGCGCCGGCCGCGACAATCGCGATCAGCCCCAGAATCTGGGTCCTGATGGATTTCATGATGTCCCCTCGCAGGCCGCTAGTTCGACTGCGGCGCTGCAAGGTAGCGAGAGGCCTTGAATCCGGAGTTAACCGTGATCGACCTCAAGCGATTTTCAATCGGTTGAAACGTCGTGCTGGAAAAGCTGCTTTGGCAGCGCAGCCCCAGAATCGGTCGCGGGGCTGCGCATTGTGATGAACGGCCTTACTCTTCGGCAGTACCGGCCTTCTTGGCCTTGGCGCTCTTTGCTTTCGCCGGTGCCTTCTTGGCGGCTGCAGGCTTCTTGGCCGGGGCCTTCGCCTTGCCCTTCGCGCCGCCTCCGGCCGCCGCCTTGGCGTTGACCAGTTCGATCGCCTGCTCGGCGGTGATGCTCTCCTGCGCCATGGTCTTCGGCAAGGTGGCGTAGACCTTGCCCCAGGCGACATAGGGCCCGTACTTGCCAGCCCTGACCTCCATCTTGCCACCCTCCGGGTGCTCGCCGAGCTCACGTCCCGGCGTCGCCGCGCCATTGCCGAAGCGACGGCCGCCGGTGCCGCTCTCCTTGGCGACGATCAGGTCGATGGCGCGGTTGGCGCCGATCTCGAGGATGTCGTCTTCCTTGTCGATATTGGCGTAGGTCTTGCCGTGCTGGACGTAAGGCCCATAGCGGCCGATGCCGGCGAGGATCGGCTCGCCGCTGGTCGGATGCCTGGCCACTTCGCGCGGCAGCGAGAGCAAAGCGAGCGCCTTTTCCAGCGTCAGCGAACCGACGGTCTCGCCCTTGGGCAGGCTCGAACGCTTCGGCTTCTCGCCCTCGCCAAGCTGGATATAGGGGCCGAAACGGCCTTCGCGCGCGGTGACCTCGAGATCGGTGACCGGGTCCTTGCCGAGGGTGCGCACGCCATTGACGGTCTGGCCGCCCTCGGCCGCAGCCTCGCCTTCGGCAGCGGACGCCGTGAGCGGCCGGGTAAAGCGGCATTCGGGATAGTTCGAGCAGCCGACGAAGGCGCCGAACTTGCCGAGCTTGAGCGAGAGCGTACCGGTGCCGCAGACCTGGCAGCTGCGCGGATCGCCACCATCGGCGCGCGGCGGGAAGACGTGCTGGCCCAGGATGCCGTTCAGCGCCTCCAGCACGTCGCCGACGCGCAGTTCCTTGGTCTCGCCGATCGACTTGGTGAACTCGTCCCAGAATTCGCGCAGCAGCGCCTTCCAGTCGACATCGCCGCTGGAGACCAGGTCGAGCTTCTCCTCCAGGCTGGCGGTGAAATCGAACTCGACATAGCGCTTGAAGAAGGACTCAAGGAACGCGGTGACCAGCATGCCCTTGTCCTCGGGCACCAGCCGCTTCTTCTCGATGCGGACATATTCGCGGTCGCGCAGCGTCGCCAGCGTCGCGGCATAGGTCGAGGGCCGGCCGATGCCGAGCTCTTCCATGCGCTTGACCAGGCTCGCTTCCGAGAAGCGCGGCGGCGGCTCGGTGAAATGCTGGTCGGCGGCGACGGCCCGCTTCTCCAGCGGATCGCCCGCCTTCATCGCCGGCAGCTTCCTGGAGTCCTCGTCTTCCTCGTCGTCGCGGCTTTCCTGATAGAGCGTCAGGAAGCCGTCGAAGAGCACGACCTGGCCGGTCGCGCGCAGTTCAAGCGCGCGGGCTCCGACCTGGGCAGCGATGTCGACCGTGGTGCGCTCGATCGAAGCCGATTCCATCTGGCTGGCGATGGTCCGCTTCCAGATCAGCTCGTAGAGCTTGGCCTGCTCCGGTTCGAGATGGCGCGAGACCATGGCAGGCAAGCGGCCGAGATCGGTCGGGCGGATCGCCTCGTGCGCTTCCTGCGCGTTCTTGGCCTTGACCGTGTATTTGCGCGGAGCGTCCGGCACATAATTGTCGCCGAACTCCTTGCCGATGACGCGACGCGCCGCCGCGATCGCCGAACCGTCCATGTCGACGCCGTCGGTACGCATATAGGTGATCAGGCCGACGGTCTCGCCGCCGATGTCGACACCCTCATAGAGCCGCTGCGCCACCTGCATGGTGCGGGCCGGTGCCATGCCGAGCTTGCGCGAGGCTTCCTGCTGCAAGGTCGAGGTCTGGAAAGGCGGCTGCGGATGGCGCCTGACCGGCTTGGCCTCGACCTCGGCGACCGAGAAACGCGCAGTCTCCAGCGCGGCCTTGAAGGCCTGGGCCTCCTCGCCGGTGCCGATGTCGAGCCGGGTGATCTTCTTGCCGTCGGCGCCGGAGAGGCGTGCGTCGAAGGTCGCGCCGCTGCCGGTCGCGAGCGTCGCGATCAGCGACCAGTATTCGCGCGCCCGGAAGGCCTCGATCTCGCGCTCGCGGTCGCAGACCAGCCGCAGTGCCACCGACTGCACGCGCCCGGCCGAGCGGGCGCCTGGCAATTTGCGCCAGAGCACCGGCGAGAGGGTGAAGCCGACGAGATAGTCGAGCGCCCGGCGGGCGAGATAGGCGTCGACCAGCGCCTGGTCGATCGGGCGCGGATTGGCCAGCGCCTTCTGCACCGCATCCTTGGTCACGGCGTTGAAGGTGACGCGCTCGACCGGGATGCCCTTGATGGCGCGCTTCTGGTTCAAAGCCTCCAGCACGTGCCAGGAAATCGCTTCGCCCTCGCGATCCGGGTCGGTGGCGAGGATGACCTTCTCGGCGTTCTTTGCCGCCCGCGCGATCTCGGCGACCTGCTTGGCGCCGCGCCCCTCGGTCTCCCACAGCATGGCGAAGTCGTTCTCGGGATCGACCGAGCCGTCCTTCGCGGGCAGATCGCGGATGTGCCCGAACGAGGCGATGACCTCGTAGTCGGAGCCGAGATACTTATTGATCGTCTTGGCCTTGGCCGGCGACTCGACGACGAGGAGCTTCATGACGCTTCAAATCTCATAAACAAGAGGCGAGGCCCGGGCACGTATCTTGCCAGCCTCGCCGAACTTGGCGCGGGGCGCGTTGATAGCGGTTCGGGATTGCGCGCGAAAGTGGTTCACGCGGCCGGTCCTGTCAAACCCGATTCTGCTTTTCGGAGTAGGGCGGTCAGGCTAGGTCAGCAGCCGTCGCTGTTTCCTGCGCCGATTTTGGAGAGCTGAGCATGTCGTCGCAAAACCGGACAAGCCGGCTGACCTCTCTCGATATTCGCTCCCGCAAGGGCGGCGAGCCGATCGTCGCGCTGACGGCCTATACGGCGCCGATGGCGAAGATCGTCGACGAGGTCGCGGATGTCGTGCTGGTCGGCGACTCGCTCGGCATGGTCGTCTACGGGCTCGACAGCACCGTGCCGGTGACGCTGGAGATGATGAGCCTGCACGGCCAGGCGGTGACGCGCTCAACGACACGTTCGCTCGTCGTGATCGACATGCCCTTCGGCAGTTTCGAGGAGAGCCGCGAGCAGGCCTTCCGTAACGCCGCCCGGCTGTTGAAGGAGACCGGCGCTGGTGCCGTGAAGCTCGAGGGCGGTATCCGAATGGCCGAGACGGTGCGTTTCCTGGTCGAGCGCGGCGTGCCGGTGATGGGCCATGTCGGCCTGACGCCGCAGGCGGTCAACACGCTCGGCGGCTACAAGGCGCAAGGCCGCAGCAAGGCGGAATGGCCAGCGTTCATCGCCGACGCCACGGCGATCGCCGATGCCGGCGCCTTCTCGCTGGTGGTCGAGGCCGTTGCGGAGCCGCTCGCCGCCGAGATCACCGGACGGATCGCGATCCCGACCATCGGCATCGGCGCGTCCGCGGCCTGCGACGGGCAGGTGCTCGTCCTCGACGACATGCTCGGCCTTACGGGCCGCGTGCCGAAATTCGTCAAGGCTTATGGCGACTTGGCAGGGCAGGCGCGCGAGGCAGTTCGGACCTATGCCGCCGAGGTGCGCAGTCGGCAGTTCCCGGGCGAGGCGCATATCTACGCGCTGAAGGCCGAATGACCCACAAAGAACATGCGTGCCGCCTTGCGCCGGCCACGACTCGCCCCTAAACAGCGGTCTTCAAATGACATCGACCGCTCCGCTCTATCCGCACCGGCACCTCCTCGGGATCGAGGGGCTGTCCCATTTGGATATCGAGGCTCTGCTCGAGCGCGCCGAGACCTATGTCGCGCTCTCGCGCCAGGTCGAGAAGAAGACGGCGACGCTGCGTGGCCGCACCCAGATCAACCTGTTCTTCGAGCCCTCGACGCGGACGCAAGCCTCGTTCGAGCTGGCGGGCAAGCGCCTTGGCGCCGACGTCATGAACATGTCGGTCGGCTCCTCCTCGGTGAAGAAGGGAGAGACGCTGATCGACACCGCCGCGACGCTGAACGCGATGCGGCCCGACATCCTGGTCGTCCGTCACCATGCCGCCGGAGCCGTAAATCTGCTCGCCCGCAAGGTCGACTGCTCGGTCGTCAATGCCGGCGACGGCGCCCATGAGCATCCGACGCAGGCGCTGCTCGACGCGCTGACGATCCGCCGCAACAAGGGCCGTATCGCCGGCCTGACGGTCGCGATCTGCGGCGACATCCTGCATTCGCGCGTCGCCCGCTCCAACATCATCCTGCTGAGCGCGCTCGGCGCCAAGGTGCGCCTGATCGCGCCCTCGACCCTGCTGCCGACCGGTGTCGAGCGCATGGGCGTCGAGGTCTTCCGCGACATGAAGAAGGGGCTGGAGGGCGTCGACATCGTCATGATGCTGCGCTTGCAGCTCGAGCGCATGAATGGCGCCTTCGTGCCATCCTCGAAGGAGTATTTCCGCTATTTCGGGCTCGATCGCGAGAAGCTCTCCCTGGCCGCGCCGGATGCGCTCGTCATGCATCCCGGCCCGATGAATCGCGGCGTCGAGATTTCCTCCGAAGTCGCCGATGGCGCGCAATCGCTGATCCGCGAGCAGGTCGAGATGGGCGTGGCCGTGCGCATGGCGGTGCTCGATGCGCTTGCGCAGCACCTGCCCAATGGCTGAGCCGGATGGAGGTTTTCCTCGCCTGGCTGCTGCGTCGGATGCATCGGGCTCGGATCGTCTTCGTCGGTCTCTACCTCCTGGTCATGGCCGGCTTCATCTATGCCGAGCCACGCTCCGCCTGGACCTGGCTGATCGTGCTGCTCGGCGCGCTCCTGTGCGTTGGCATCTGGGGGCTGGTCGGGTTCTGGCACTATGTCTTCACGCAGCGCCGCGAGCGCGAGAATGGGATCGAGCGTAGCGATGGCTGACAGCAGCGATCTTGCGATCATCGGTGCGCAACTGGTCGACCCGGCCTCCGGCCGCGAGGGCGTCGGCAGCGTCCTGATCCGCGACGATGTGATCGCCGATGTCCATTGGGGTGGCGATCGCCCGGAGCTGCCGGCCGGCATCGCGGTGGAAGAGGCCCGGGGGCTCGTGCTTGCACCTGGCCTCGTCGATCTTCGCGCCTTCCTTGGCGAGCCCGGCGCCGAATTCCGCGAGACGCTCGGAACGGGCTCGCAGGCCGCCGCCGCTGGTGGTGTCACCACGGTGATCTGCCGCCCCGACACTGATCCGCCGATCGACGACCCCTCCGTCATCGACTTCATCAAGCGCCGTGCCCGCGACAAGGCGATCGTCAACGTTCTGCCGGCGGCGGCGCTGACCAAGGGGCTGGCCGGCAAGGAGATCACCGAGTTCGGCCTGCTGCTGGAAGCAGGCGCGGTCGCCTTCAGCGACGGCGCCAACGGCGTGCGCAACCCGCAGCTCATGCGCCGAGCCATGATCTATGCCCGCGACTTCGACGCGCTGCTGATCAACCATGTCGAGGACCCGGACCTGCGCGGCACCGGCGTGATGAACGAGGGCGAGTTCGCCAGCCGCAAGGGCCTGCCCGGCATCCCGCACGAGGCCGAGACGGTGATGCTGGAGCGCGACCTGCGCCTCGCCCGCGCCTCCGGCGCTCGCTACCACGCCGCCATGGTCTCCTGCGCGGATTCGCTCGCGCTGATCCGCCGGGCCAAGGAAGACGGACTCAACGTCACCTGCGGCGTCTCGATCAACAATCTCTGCCTGAACGAGAACGATGTCGGCGAATACCGCACCTTCTGCAAGGTCTCGCCGCCGCTCCGGCACGAGGACGAGCGGCTGGCGATGATCGAGGCGGTGGCCGAGGGGTTGATCGACGTCATCGTCTCCGACCATGACCCTCAGGATGTCGAGACCAAGCGCCAGCCCTTCGCCGAGGCCGCCAATGGCGCACTCGGCATCGAGACGCTGCTGCCGGCGGCGCTGCGGCTCTATCACAGCGAGCAGATCGGGCTTGCCTCACTGTTCGCGGCCCTGTCGAGCCGGCCAGCCGAATTGCTCGGGCTCGGCTGCGGTCGTTTGGTGGCTGGCGCTCCGGCCGACCTCGCCTTGATCGACATCGACGCGCCGTTCGTCGTCGACAAACGCAAGCTCAAATCGCGCGCCAAGAACTCGCCCTTCGATGAGGCGCGGCTGCAGGGAATCGTGCAGGCGACCCTGGTCGGCGGCCGGGTGGTGTATCGCGGCGAAGCTGCGTAAGCTCAACCGAGACGGGCAGGGGAGGTTGCATGGCTGAGGCGTTCGCTTGGGCGTATCCGGGCCCGATGGGGCTTGCCGCGCTCGTCCTCGGCTATCTCTTCGGCTCGATCCCGTTCGGCATCATCCTGACTCGGCTGAGCGGCGGTCCCGACCTGCGCACGATCGGATCCGGCAATATCGGCGCGACCAATGTGCTGCGCACCGGTAACAAGAAGCTGGCGGCGCTGACATTGCTCGGCGACATGCTGAAGGGCACCGCCGCAGTCCTGCTCGCTGGCTGGCTGCTCGGCGGCAAGAGTGCGGCGCTGGCGGCTGGTCTCGGCGCCTTCATCGGCCATCTCTTCCCGGTCTGGCTGCGCTTCAAGGGCGGCAAGGGCGTCGCCACCTTCCTCGGCATCCTGATCGGGCTGAAATGGTCGATCGCGCTGATCTTCGCTGCGATCTGGCTCAGCATCGCCTATCTGACGAAGTACTCCTCGCTCTCCGCCTTGATCGCCAGCCTGCTGACGCCGCTATTGCTCTGGTTCTGGCTGCGTGATGCCCAGGCAGCCGGGCTGATGGCGATCCTCGCTTTGCTGCTCTGGTTCATGCACCGCGAGAACATTGTGAGATTGCTGTCCGGCCGCGAAGGCAAGATCGGACAGAAAGGCTGATTGCCGATGGCCGGTTTCGCTCTCCACGACCGGCAGCGCCTCGACTGGCTCCGTCTGATCCGCAGCGAGAGCATCGGCCCGCGCACCTTCCGCACATTGGTCAACCGCTTCGGCGGCGCGGCTGGCGTACTCGAAGCCCTGCCGGAACTCGGCCGCCAGGCCGGGCGCACGCTCAGGCTGTGCACCGTGGCCGAAGCTGAGCGGGAATTCGACGCGCTGCGTCGGCGCGGCGCCCATCTGATCGCGCTCGGCGAAGCCGCCTATCCCGTGCCGCTGCAGGCGATCGATTCGGCGCCACCGCTGATCACGATCGACGGCGACCCGGCGGCGCTGAACCGCCCCTGCGTTGCCGTGGTCGGCTCGCGCAACGCCTCGGCTGCCGGGTTGAAATTCACGGCGACCCTGGCGCGCGAGCTCGGCGATGCCGGCTTCGTCGTCGTCTCGGGCCTTGCCCGCGGCATCGATACGGCAGCTCATCAGGCGAGCCTGGAGAGCGGCACGATCGCGGTGCTGGCCGGCGGGCTCGACGAGGTCTATCCGATGCAGAACATTCCCTT
>JAESGH010000422.1_pt1 | contig 25455 bp, 10 predicted proteins | sample 9269641 | NCBI WGS metagenome assembly JAESGH01 (sample SAMN14515345, study PRJNA621665) | algae metagenome | isolation source: Phormidium tanganyikae FI6-MK23 and co-occurring heterotrophs from granitic... | place: USA: Fort Irwin, California | collected 1998-05-24
AAGGGAATCAGTCAAGGGAATAGTGTATCTCAAGCAAGATTCATCAACGAAATCTTCGGAGTAATTGCTTAAAACAATACGAGTGAGACCCGTTCGTTTGTCACTTTAAAGTCTTTGCGACACAACCGGAAAAAGCTTCTTGTTTACAAAACCAATTTATGCTCCTGATGAGAGTGGGTTGAGATTCGACGACTTATGTATTGTGACAACTCCAGCAAGAACTAATAGAGGTTCTATCTAAATTTTTCCTTACACTTTGTGTGGTTGCTCTTCTCAAGAAACTAACTTAAATCCTCAAGTAATTCATCAATTTCCGCTCTTTTCGCTTGAATCAAGTGAGCCTCAGAAATTCGTAGACTGGCTTCTCGCGTGATTTGTACTTCAGCGGTCAATTGCTGCTTTTGGCAAGCTGGAAGATAGACATGAGACAACCAATTCCAACTTCCCACGACTACAAATTTGGCATCACAAATCAAAATTCGCTCGTTTGTTCCCTGCCCCTTCAAGCAAAATATTCTTGCTCCTCTGTATTTATTGAATAGTGTTTTGAGGACTTTTTCATCTCGTGTTTCTTCGCCTTGCTCCTGTCCCTTGAAAGCACTGTAGATTACAGTGACATTAATGCCTCGTCTCAATGCATCTACAACGTCCTGACTGAATTTTTGAGCCGCTTTACCTCGAATTTCAGGAGTGATGACTAGTAATTCTTGCTCTGCTTGTCGCAATGCTTCTGCCAAAACTTCTAAGTGATCGCAGTCATAAATCCAAGCGTTATCGGGAGATGCTTGGTACTCTGGCGCAAATTGTACTGGCGCTTTATATTCCAGAATGACTCCTTGATCTCGAATATGTTCAACAAGCTGACGAGTATAGGTTCCACCTTCTTCTAAGCGGTGCAGATTTCCAACTAAAACAAATAACTCCTTTGCCCTAGAGACAGCGACGTTTAAGAGATTAGGGCGATTGTTCAGCCAACTAACATTATCTTGTCGCTGACAAACCTTGGTAGAAAGAATGATAACGCGCCGCTCTGAACCTTGAAAAGTATGAACTGTTCCAATTGCCTTTCTCAACGCAGGAAACTCTTTTGATAAGGATTGCCGTAATGCATCTGCTTGCGCTCGAAATGCGGAGATAACCCCAATATCTTCTTGCGAGTATCCATACTTAATTAGATGTCTAATAACTTGGTGAATGGTGCTAATTTCATCATGATTAACGTTACTGTTGATATTTCCGTCAACATGGTAAGCCACTAAATTTGCTCCGATGAGAGAAGCTTTTGGCTCTGTTTTAGCGATTAAGCTATAGCTGGCAATACGATCGCAAAACGCAATAATATTAGGCTGACAGCGGTAGTGTTCTAGAAGCCGAATGCTTTGCCCCGGATCATTATCCTTTCCAGTTGCGCCTGCTGCTCGATGATAAGTCGTTGCAGTATCTGTCTCTTCTGGGCTGTATCGGTGATAATCTTCCTCCGTCAATCCACGATCGATAAAGGCTTCTTGAAAATAGCGCTCGATAGTTTGCTGAGTTTGATTCACAATCGGCTCAATTTGCAGCGGATCACCAACGACGATCGCTCTCTGGGTTCGCACCATTAGGGGGAATGTCTGATGCAAAAGAATCATGCCAGATTCATCCACAATCACCCGATCCGCACATTGCTTTATCCAAGGCAGCATATTTCTAATGGATTGCAATGTGCAGGTAATGACTGGAAAAAGTAGACTCACTGCTGTGAGATGTTCATTTAACTGACTTGCCATTCGCTGGACAGTCTTGAATCGTTCTTGACCCGGTAATGCTTTCTGGTAAAGTCGCAAGGCAGCTTCGATCTCTTCTTTCCGACGTAATGCTTCTTGAGCAAGGAACTGACGACATTTATTAAAAAGCTCCTGATGTTGCTCGTGGTACTGAATGTGAAACGTACTGTAATAATCTTCAAACGGAATTGATAGCCGTTTTTCAATCTCTTTTAATTCTGCTTGTCTTTCAGCCTGTTCTCGGCTGAGACGATCAAATTTTTCTGCTTGGTCTCTTAAATCCTTCCGAACCACGCCTAATTCCTGAAGTCGAGCAAGCCCTACGTCAATTTTCTCAGTTTGACGATGTAATGCAAGGCGATCGCGAGGAGGTGCAATCTCAAATGCGGTTCCAAGCGTTTGTTCAATCGCACTTTGGCAGCGATGTGCCATTTTTGCCAAAATCTGCTGCTCAGTTCTGCCCAGTAGCCAATATAGCCAACGAATCCACCAAGGTGGAGTTCGCTCAGGCAATTCTAGAGTAATAGTCTCGAATTGCGATCGGATCTGTCGATAAGCATTCTCAGGCAACTGATCATAAACAGCTAATGTCGCTTCTCGCTGCTCTAACTGTGCTTTAGTTTCATGATGATTGATGAGAGAGTTTTGAAGCGATCGTAGGTGCTCAAATACCTGCGGGTGTTGAATTTGGTCTGCTTGATAACGCTGCTGGAGTGCCTGATAATTCTGCTCTTGAATTGCAAAATTCTTTTTGATTAACCGAATTTGCATCGCAAGCAAGGTCTGTTGATTTTGCTCAAACTTAGCAGTTTGTAAATACTCTAATGCCTGTTGAATCTGCTCCCGTGCGCCTCCTGCTTGATTAATCACGTTTTGACTGCCGCCATTAAGGTAGAAGAACCGCTCTGGTAAGTCTTTACTTAAGCGCTCGATCACATTCTCGACGGCTCTATTATTTGTGCTGCTGACAACGGTTAGATTATTTCGGTCTTTGCCTGTCTCAATCAAGCCGATCGCACGATCGACGACTTGCTGAGCAATGAGATGCAGAATCAGGGTTGTTTTCCCCGAACCAGGCGGACCTTGCACCGCAGTTAAAGACTCGAATTGAGCATGTTTAAGCGCTTTAAGTTGGGACTCCGTTGGAGGATGCGTTAGAAATGCTCCCAAATAAGTAGTTTCATGAATTGGTGGCTTAGGAGTGCCAAAAAGATATTCATAAGCTGGATGACCTAGTTTTAACCAATGTTTTTCCTGAGCTTGTCGAATCGCTTTCAAGTCTTGCTTCAAATTAGCTGAGAAGCTACTGCCCTTGAATTCAAATAAATAGGGTTTTCTAACAATATTAGGGTACTGTGGCAGGGAGACTCGCCGCATCCAGTCCTCTAAACTATCGAAACTAAAACCAAACGTAACTTCTAGGAATCGATATAGTCCATCTTTGACATTCAATTGCTCAAGCTGATCTTCGTCAAGATTGAGGAACGCAGCAAGATTTTCGCCTGCCTCTGCCATCTCAAAATTTCTAACATCCCAACCCTTAGGCTGATAGCTACCTTGAAATATTGTTGTGACATCCACGCTGAATAAAGGGCAGAACTTAGATTTTCCTTCTTCTACTTTCTGAATCTGAGGAAACGACAGTACCCAGGTTACTTCTGACTGTGCTTGAGTAATCTGCGGCTTAGCCCTTTGAAGCTGACTGAAAAGTTGTGCTTCGAGCAAGAGCGTATTGCCAGCTAACTGAACACCCTGATATTGCGCATCGTCGATGGATACCTTTGCATTACTCAGATCCTCCAACTTGATAAACTGGAGCCATGCATCAAGAATGGTGTCAACCTTATCAGCAGCCTTTAGCATTCCTTCCTCACTTGCCCGACTTGTGATTCTAGCTACCTCAGTATTTGTATAATGAGATAGTTCTAGCTTCTCAGTGTAGATCAGCTGCATGATTCCGACCGCTTTTTGGCTCTAAGAGAGTTTTTCTAACCGTCAAAGTTCGATGACATTAGATGATAAAACTACACCTTTGCTTTCAAAGATTGAATTTGAAAGGATCTGCCTTGATCAGCAGGGCAACGTCTCGAAGCGCGATCGCGCTTCAGCCCTATCTTTTAATGAAAACGGCATTGCCTTGGAAATGATTCAAATCCCGGGCGGTGTGGGGCAAGTCGGTTCTCCAAGCACAGAAGCAGGGCGATCTGACGATGAAGACATTCGTACTGTTCAATTGCCTTCGTTCTTCATCAGCAAATATCCTATTACGCAAGCACAGTGGAAAGCGATCGCAGGGCTGCCCCAGATTAATCACCCTCTTGAGCCTGAACCTGCTTGCTTTAACAGTTGGAATCGCCCGATTGAATCGGTTTCCTGGTACGATGCGATGGAATTTTGCGCCAGATTGTCTCATTTAACGGGGCGACCGTATCGACTGCCCAGCGAAGCAGAATGGGAATATGCTTGTCGTGCCGGAACAACCACTCCCTTTCACTTTGGTGAGACGCTGTCTACGAATTGGGCAAATTATTGCGGGAAAGACCATTACGGCAAAACACGCGCTCAACAGAAAATTTTGTACAGAGGCGTATACGGCAAAGGACAAATGGGTCTCGATCGCAAAGAAACAACTGAAGTTGGACATTTCCAAGTTGGTAACGCTTTCGGGCTGTACGACATGCACGGTAATGTTTTGGAATGGTGTGCGAATGGGTTAGAGGAGGAGCAACAACCGTTACGGGGAGGGTCTTGGGCATCCTCGCCGAGTGGGTGTCGCGCTGCCTCTCGTTGGCTTGCCAGTCCTGATTTACAAAAGTCATTTATTGGATTTCGAGTCGTCTACTGTTCCAACGACGATCGTCAAACTAATCAACCCGCTTCACCCACCTCGCAAACGATGTCAGTTCAACGACAGACAATCTTATTTTTAGCATCAAGTCCAACAAATCAGGCAAGACTACGACAGGATAAAGAAATTCGAGAAGTCAACTTAGGATTAGAACGCGCTAAGCACCGAGAAAGATTTAAGTTGGAACAACGATGGGCAGTTCGTCCTGTGGATCTTCGCCGCGCTCTTCTAGATTTTGAGCCGCAAATTCTTCATTTTTCTGGGCATGGTGATGGCGGAACTGGACTGGTGTTGGAGGATCAATCTGGAGCCAGCAAGCTAGTTTCAGCAACTGCGCTAGCTTCTTTGTTTCATCAATTTGCTGATCGAGGACTCGATTGTGTTGTTCTGAATGCTTGTTATTCGGATGATCAAGCAGACGAGATTGTGAAGTACATTCCTTACGTGATTGGAATGAGATTTGCGATTAGTGATGCTGCAGCAATTGAGTTTGCCGTTGGCTTCTACGATGCACTAGGTGCAGGATGGTCTTATGAGAGAGCCTTCGAGATAGGGAAAAGTGCGATCGTGCTTGAAGGACTTCCAGAAGAGATGACTCCGATCTTAAGAAAGAGAATCCATTGAGTTTTCTCGCCTTCTGTAGAAATTGCGGAATTTTACGGAGGAGCTCTGATTCTCCCTGTAGAAAAGAGACAGAGCTTTCCTGGAGCTTTCTCAATGGATACTACATCTAAGCGGGATTTTTTCATTAGCTACAACCCTAATGACGAAGCCTTCGCAGAATGGATTGCGGGTGTGTTGGAAGACAAAGGGTATACGACTGTGATTCGAGCGTGGGATTCTCGTCCAGGGGGAAACTTCGTTCTGGATATGCAGGATGCGATCGACAACACCGAACGCACGATCGCAGTTTTGTCACCCGCTTATCTTCGGTCTGAATTTGCTCAGGCGGAGTGGGCAGCGAGATTTGTGCAAGATCCAGCCTCGAAACGTCGAAGGCTAATTCCGGTGCGTGTGGAGGCGTGTGAACTGACAGGACTGTTGCGTCCGCTCGTTTGTGTGGAGTTAGTTGGCTTGGGACAGGCAAAGGCGCGGGAATTACTGCTGAGTGCCCTCGCTGAAGAACGATCGAAGCCAGATAGACCGATTGACTTCCCAGTGTTGAGCATCCCGCATAACTTACCACGGGCGAATGAGCTATTTGTGGGGCGAGAAGAGGCACTTATGGATCTACATCTGCGATTGCAACCTGACATGCCGATGGCGATTTCGTCGATCAAAGGGATGGGAGGCATTGGCAAGACAGAATTGGCGCTGCAATATGCCCGCAAACATCTGACAGCAGAGGGTTATGCGGGGGGCGTATGTTGGCTGAACGCAAGAGAGGAACTGGGAACTCAAATTGTGTCGTTTGCGCGGTCTCGGTTGCAGCTTCAGATTCCTGAGGATGTGGAGTTAGTGGAACAGGTGCGGCTGTGTTGGCGGTGGTGGCAGAACAGCCAAACTCTAGTTGTGTTTGATGATGTGCAAGCCTATGCTGACATCAAACCGTTTTTGCCGCCGCAGGATGCTCAGTTTCGGGTGCTGCTGACCACGCGCAAATATCTGGATGCATCGGTGCAATCTTATGAAATTGCGGTGCTCAGTGAGGAAGCATCGCTAGAGTTGTTGCGATCTCTAGTTTCAGATGGACGAGTTGATCGGGATTTGACGACAGCAAAGCAGGTGTGTGAGTGGTTGGGCTATTTGCCGCTGGGTTTGGAGCTTGTGGGGCGGTATTTGGCGCGAAAACGGGGAACGTCGATCGCAACACTGTGGGAGCGATTGCAGGAGAAAAAACTAGCAGCGAAGACACTAATTGAAGCGGAGCCAAGTATGACCGCATCACTAGGGGTTACGGCAGCGTTTGAATTGAGTTGGCAGGAATTAAACCCAGAAGCGAAACGGTTAGCAGGATTATTGAGTCTGTTTGCATTTGCAGCAATTCCGTGGGCGTTGGTGCAGAAATGTTTGCCCGATGTAGATGAAGAAGACTTAGAGGATTTACGCGATGAGCAATTAGTCAATTTGAGTTTATTGAGTTATGAGCGTGATGAAACGTATCAACTTCATCAGTTGTTGCGGGAGTTTTTTGCGGTGAAGCGATCGCAAATGCCCGAAGACGAAGTAATGAAGCGATCGTTTTGTCGAGTAATGGTAAGCGTTTCTGAGCAAATTTTACCGATCGTAACGTTAGCAGTCATAGAGCAAGTTGCGTCCGCCATTCCACATCTTAAAGAGGCAGGAACAACTCTCAATTCTTATCTAATGGATGAGGATTTAATTACAGCTACATTTGGACTTGCTCGATTCTACGAAGGGGAATCAGCGTTTAAGGAAGCTGAAGAATGGAGAGAATATGCTCGAATGGTTGCAATCGCGCGATTTGGGCAGAACCATCCTAACGTTGCTTCAAGCCTACAGAATTTAGCGGGATTATACATAACAACAGGAAGGTTCAGTGAAGCAGAATTGCTACTGCTACAAGCTTTGAAAATTTGGGAGCAGCATTTAGGACAGCACTACTCTGATACCGCTATAACTCTGAACACCCTGGCAACAGTATATCGACTTCAATGGCAACTTGATAAGGCAGAGCCACTCTATCTTAAAGCTCTGCAAATGCGGCAAAAGCATTTAGGGCAAAATCATCCTGATGTAGCTGCCAGCTTGAATAGTTTGGGAATGTTGTACTATTCAAAAGAGCAGTACGCTAAAGCAGAACCGTTATATCTCGAGGCTCTTAGAATTAATCTGCAAAATTTAGGAAAGAATCACATCCACACAGCTAAAAGCTTGAACAACCTGGCAGAAATATATCGAAAACAACAGCGCTATGCTGAAGCAGAACCGCTCTACATTGAGTACTTACAAATCTGTCGAAAGCTATTTGGAAAAGAGCATCCAGATATAGCAATGGGGTTGAATAATTTAGCAGAACTTCATGCAGATTTGAGAAATTACGCAGATGCAGAAGAACTATACCTCCACTCCGTTACGATGTTCTACAAACTATTAGGAGAAGTGCATCCTTATACACAAACCGTTCTGAAAAACCTGCGGGATCTTTTGGGGCAGGCGGTACAACATAACCGTACCACAGAACTTTCGGCTCATACATTGACAAGATTACTTCTTCAAGACATCGAGAACGGTAAACTTTAGAGCGAGATCGCGCATTACAAAACTCTCGAATCATCAAATAACCCGATCGCTTTTTCAACAACTTCAGAGCGAGGAATCATAAGGTATGGTCACACTTCCCATTCCGCCTGTGCGATTTTCTACAGAAATTGTGAAACTTCACGGAACTTGATCACCTCTCACGGTAGAACAGAAATAGCCCTTACTCGAATCACCTGTTCTGCGCTCATGCCCTATGAAAGATTTCTTCATCAGCTACAATCGCCACGATCGAACGATCGCAGAATGGATTGCTTGGATTCTCGAAGATGCAGGGTATTCCGTGGTGATTCAAGCGTGGGACTTTGGTGCAGGCGCAAATTTTGTTCTAGAAATGCAACAAGCTGCCGCCAAAGCAGAGCGCACGATCGCCGTTTTATCGGAAACCTCGTTGAAATCGGGATATGTGCAGGCAGAATGGGCATCTGCTTTTCGGCAAGATCCTACAGGCAAGGCACGATCGCTCATTCCAATTCGAGTCAGACCTTGTGAACTGACTGGGCTGTGGGCATCAATCAACTATATCGATTTGCTGAAAAATTCGGATGCAGGTTCTACAAGTGAAACGGAAGTAGAACTGGTAGATGAGGCAGAGGCGAAGCAGCGCATTCTCGATGGAGTTGCGGCAGGACGGAGGAAGCCAACCCAAAAACCAACTTTTCCTCAAAAATCAGCGTCTCCTATTCCTCAAGCCAAACCTGCTTTCCAGCAAAAGCAAATCAGTCCTGCTAAGCGAAAAAGGCTAGAGCAAGAACAAGCAAGACTTCAGCAGGAATGGTCATTGCGACAGGAAAAACTGAGTGCATTACGTCAGGCACTAGCAATTGAGACGAGCGCTGCCGTACAGTTTCAGTTGAAGCAGCAAATCCGAATGGAAGAAAATGAACTCGCGCAGTTAGGAGAACAATTAGCCAGACTAGAGCAAGAGCTATCGCCATCGGCTCAAAGCGCTTCACTCTCAGAAACAATGCCTGCTCGAAATGTTCAAGATATTTCTGGAGGACAGGGGATTCAGATCAATGATCCGACTGCTCCAGTGATTTTGGGTGGAGGAAGAAACACATTCAACTTCAACTATGGGACACTCCAAAATTATGGGACAGTCCAAGAATCACAGTCCTCTTCTCAACCCCTCCTACAGACGATCTTAATCTTGGCGGCTAATCCTCAGCAGGGAACGCGATTGCGCCTAGACGAAGAAGTGCGAGAAATTGATCAAGGATTGCGTCTTGCCAAGCAACGGGAGAAGTTTGTTCTAGAGCAGCGCTGGGCGGTGCGTCCTGTCGATGTGCGTCGTGCCATGCTAGATAGCCAACCGCAAATCGTCCACTTCACTGGGCACGGAACCGCTACCAATGGGCTGGTCTTCGAGGATACTGCTGGAGCCGCAAAACCCATTTCTCCCGGTGCGATCGCAGGTTTATTTGAATTGTTTGCCGATCAAGTGCAATGCGTTGTTCTGAATGCGTGTTATTCGGAAGCTCAGGCGATCGCGATCGCAGAACATATTCCCTATGTAATTGGCATGAGTGATGCCCTGGAGGAACGCGCTGCGATTACGTTTGCGGTTGCGTTCTATGATGCTTTGGGAGCAGGACGCTCGATCGAATTTGCCTACAAGTTGGGATGTAATGCAATTCAGATGGAGGGCATTGCAGGTGATTTAGTGCCAACGCTTAAGCAAGGTAAGCCTTTGTTATGAGCAATTTTCCCTGATCACTCGATTGTCGCCTTATCAGCCCCATAGCAATCTCCTGAAATGATACCTTCTGATCAGAGCGCATCCCGGAATCAACAAACTGCCGCAGGGAGTGCTTCTGCGACTCAAATCAATGATGCCCAAGCTCCGATCTTTTCAGGTGGAAAAAGGAACAACTACTATCTCAATTATGGAGTAGCGGCTGTACCGAAGCGATCGGCTGATGGAATTGCCCATAATCTCCCGTTCCGTAGTGCGATCGCCTTTGTCGGACGACAGACAGAACTAAAACAACTACATCAGGCATTACAACAGAAAGCAACGGTTGCGATCTGCTCAATTCAGGGGATGGGCGGCATTGGCAAGACTGAGTTAGCTTTGCAATATGCTCACGCGCATTTAGAGCAGCAGGATTATCCAGGAGGAGTATGTTGGCTCAATGCTCGTGAAGATGTGGGCATTCAAATTGTGGCATTTGCACGATCGCAGTTTCCGCTTGACTTACCAGATAATCTCAATTTAGCGGGTCATGTTGCTTTCTGTTGGCGGCATTGGGAAGCAGGAAAGGTACTTCTGGTACTGGATGATGTTCAGAATTATGCTGCAATTAAGCCATTGTTTCAGGGGATCGACGCACGCTTTAAGATCTTGCTGACGACGCGATCGCGCTTGGGAGCCTCAGTGCAGGAGGTCGCGATCGAGGTGTTGTCTGAGGAGACAGCGTTAGGATTACTGAGATCGCTCGTGATGGATGAACGCATCGACCGCGAACTAACGCAGGCGAAGCAATTATGTGAATGGTTGGGCTACTTGCCGCTGGGGTTGGAACTCGTGGGGCGCTATCTAGCAGAAGATCCGGGAGTATCGGTAACAACATTATGGCAACGATTGCAGAAAAAACGACTGGCGACAGCCGCACTCCAGGAAGCTTACCCTGGCATGACCGCAGAGGCAGGGGTAGCAGCAGCCTTTGAGCTAAGTTGGGAGACATTGCCAGAGGAGGCGCAACAGGTTGCAAAGCTGTTGAGTCTGTTTGCGTTGTCTGAAATTCCGTGGAAGCTGGTGCAGCAATGTCTGCCCAAGTGGGATGAGGAAGATTTGGAAGTGTTGCGTAATCGGAAGCTGGTGAATGCGAATTTGCTGACGCGAACCGAGGCAGGTGAGTTCAGGTTGCATCAATTGTTGCGGGAATTTTTTGCTAGCAAAATCAGCGCGACGGAATGCAAAGAACTCAAAACTGCGTTTGCGACAACAATGGTTGAAATCGCGAGAGAAATTCCTCCAGTTCCCACGCTGGAACAAATCCAAGCAGTGAGAACAGCGATTCCGCATCTGAGAGAACTGGCAGCAGATCTCATTCAACTCAAAACCAAGGAGGATCTTTACCTTCAGGAGGACTATGGTCTATTGTTGGTCTTTACGGGCATCAGTTGGTTCTACGAGGGGCAGGGACTTTATGCCGATGCAGAGCCTTGGAAGAAAGATTGTTTTGCAGTAGTGAGATCGCTACTAGGAGAACAGCATTCCTATGTGGCTCAGAGCCTGAACAATTTAGCAAATCTCTATCGTGCTCAAGGGCGATATGCAGAAGCCGAACCGCTCTTACTTCAGGCATTAGAGTTACGGAGATCGCTACTAGGGGAACAGCATTCCGATGTTGCTCAGAGTTTGAACAATTTGGCGGAACTGTACCGCGCTCAAGGTCAGTACACGGAAGCGGAACCACTCTTGCTCCAGGCGTTAGAGCTACGACGATCGCTACTGGGAGACCAGCATACTGATGTTGCTCAGAGTTTGAACAATTTGGCAGAACTGTATCGCGCTCAAGGGCGATACAAAGAAGCGGAACCGCTTTTTCTTCAAGCGTTGGAACTGCGGCGATCGCGGTTGGGCGATCAGCAGCTTGATGTGGCAACGAGCTTGAATGATCTGGCAGCGCTCTATTGGTCTCAAGGGCGATATGAAGAAGCGGAACCACTTTTCCTTCAAGCATTGGAGGCATATCGATCTCAGTTGGGGGAGGCACATCCTTACGTAGTGATCAGCCTCAATAACCTGGCGTTACTCTACCGCGATCAAGAACGGTACGAGGAAGCAGAACCTCTCTTTCTTCAAGCGTTAGAATTGTGTCAATCGCGACTAGGGAATCAACACCCCTACTTGGCAACGAACTGGGATAATTTGGCAGGACTCTATGATTCTCAGGGACGGTATGAGGAGGCGGAACCCCTCTTTCTTCAGGCATTGGAATTGCGTCGATCGCTACTTGGAGAGGAGCACCCAGACGTAGCGCAGAGCCAGAATAATCTAGCGGTTTTATATTATGATCAGGGACGCTTGGTGGAAGCCGAGCCTCTGTTTGTGCAAGCTCTAGAATTGCGTCAGCGACGGTTAGGGAACAGACATCCAGATACGGTGAAGACCCGACAATGGTTGGCAATTGTGCGACAAGAGATGGGTTAGACGCAAGAATTAACGAAATGTGCTGCGGCAAAGCAATCAATTGGGTTATCTTTTGCGATCGCACATCAGTTAAAAACAACAAACTATGACAATTTACTAATGTCAGACTTTTCTGCGGTAAAAAAGATACAGTTAGACCCTTGAGTTGCCCCGATGGAGAATCAATCTGAGCAGAATCAACAGTCGGTTTTGGGTGGACAAGGCTTGCAGGTAAATGATCTACAAGCTCCGGTCATTCAAGCAACAGAAAGCACCGTGACGATTAACTATGGTGTAGCTCCTCAGCCTGAACCTACGATCTCTGGAACGCCGCAAAACCTTCCTTACAGTGGAGTTATTGCATTTGTCGGTAGGGAACAGGAGTTAGAGCAGATTCATGCCCAGTTACAAGCGGGATCAGCCGTGGCAATTTCTGCAATCGCGGGGATGGGGGGCATTGGCAAGACAGAATTAGCCTTGCAATATGCCTGCAAACATTGCCGCGAGGGATCTTATCCGGGGGGACTCTGTTGGATTAGAGCACGCGAGGAAGTGGGAACCCAGATTGTGAGTTTTGCGCGATCGCTTCTGAACCTGACACCACCAGATGATTTGGAGTTGGAGGAAAAAGTGCGCTGGTGTTGGGGACGATGGTGGGAAGGAGAGACGTTACTTGTTCTGGATGATGTGCAGGACTATGCGGATGTGCGATCGTTCCTGCCACCGCAAGAGTCACGCTTTAAGGTTTTGATGACTTCGCGATTGCGCTTCGGATCTCCAGTGCAAGAATTACAACTGGATGTGTTGTCTGAAGAGAAAGCGCTGGAACTGCTGCGATCACTCGTGCAAGATAATCGAATTGACCAACAGTTAGAACAATCGAAACAACTGTGTGAATGGTTAGGCTATTTGCCGTTGGGAGCAGAGCTAGTTGGGCGGTATTTGTTTAAGAAAAAGGACTTATCGATCGAAGTTTTATGGCAACGGTTGCAAGATCAGCGATTAGCAGCGAGAGCATTTAAGCAAGCGGAACCTGGAATGACGGCATCGTTGGGAGTTGCGGCAGCATTTGAGTTGAGTTGGCAAGCATTGGAGGAATCTGCACAGCAAGTTGCGGCGGTGTTGAGCCTATTTGCCTTAGTTGAGATTCCGTGGAAGTTAGTAGAACACTGTTTGCCGGAGGTGGATGCTGAGGAGTTGGAGGAGATTCGAGATCAGGTGCTGTTAGGCTCAAATCTGCTGAAGCGCGTGGCTCAAGGGATGTATCAACTGCATCAATTATTGCGGGGATTTTTTGCATCGAAGCGAGAACAGCGGGCAGATGCAGAGGAATTGCAGAGGAGGTTTTATGAAGTGGTGATTGCTGAGGCGGAAAGAGTGAGGGACAAGCCAGAGCGATCGCTAATCAAAGAAGCAACCATTATGATTGCCCATTTGCAGGCTACGATAGAACGGTTAATCCGATCAGAGCAATCTCTGGATCTAGCAACCTGTCTGAATTGGATAGCAGAACTTTACTACAGGCAAGGTCGCTATGCGGAAGCAGAACCGCTGTTTGTACGCTCTCTCTCCATTCGAGAACAGCCGTTGGGGTGTGACCATCCCGATGTGGCAAGTAGCCTTAACAATCTGGCTAACCTCTACGAATTGCAAGGACGCTATGCAGAAGCAGAACCGCTCTTGGTGCGATCACTCTCAATTCGGGAACAGCAGTTAGGGCATGACCATCCCAATGTGGCACTCAGCCTCAACAATCTGGCAGTTCTCTACAATTCGCAAGGACGCTATGCAGAAGCAGAACCGCTCTTGGTGCGATCACTCTCAATTCGGGAACAGCAGTTAGGGCATGACCATCCCAATGTGGCACTCAGCCTCAATAGTCTGGGATATCTCTACTATCTGCAAGGACGTTATGTGGAAGCAGAACCGCTCTGGGTGCGATCACTTTCCATTCGAGAGCAACAGTTGGGACGTGACCATCCTGATATGGCACTCAGCCTTTGCAATCTGGCATTCCTCTACAATTCACAAGGACGCTACACTGAGGCAGAACCGCTTTTGGTGCGGTCGCTCTCAATCCGAGAACAGCAGTTGGGGCGTGACCATCCCGATGTGGTACAAAGCCTCAACAATTTGGCAGTACTCTACAATGCTCAAGGGCGATTGAGTGAGGCAGAACCACTTCTCCTGCGCTCAGTCAGTATTCTGCAAGAAAAGCTTCCCGCCGATCATCCTTTATCAGCCAAGATTCTCAGCAATCTAGCCTTGCTCTACGATCTGCAAGGACGCTACCGTGAGGCAGAGTCTCTCTATCTGCAAGCACTCCCTATCTTGTCTGCCAAACTAGAGGAAAGTCATACTTGGAGACAGGAAGCCTCCCAACGATTTCGATCTCTCCTCCAAAAAGCCATTGAAAGCGATCGCACAGATGAGCTATCGGATGACTCGATAACGCGATCGCTGCTCCAAGAACTCCAGAACGAGGAATCATAGGTTGCGATCGCACTTCAAACACGAGCGATCGCATCTCAAGTGAAGCCGTCCTCGTTTGAACTGGGAGTGAACATTTCGTAAAGCGGAGCGATCGCACTCTTACCAAGAACACTTCAACTTTTAGCCGCAGCGATCGCGCCTGAAAGCAGGCGTATTAGAATCTACAGACGGACGTTGGATACGAATCGATGAGAATGCATACTGGGTTGGTGATTCATTCAGACCTGATTCGATTTGTTACCTTATATCCAGACAAGTCTGCCGATCCCAACGCGAATCAGGAGAAATAAAGCATAACAGATGCACTCTTTCATTGGGTGATTGTGTTGCAAGATGTGCCAGAGAGTCTCACCGTGAGCGGCGAACACGAAGTGCAGCGAAGCTTTCGCGCAGTCATTGTGGATGAATTGCCATTTTCTGAAACGCTTCAAGAATCGGGTTATACGATCGAGGTGTTTCGGCAAGGTGAGACGGTTGAAGTCCTCTCAGTTCCAGCTTCCTGGGTCAAGGTCTTGCCAGAAGTTTGGGGCAAATCAGAAATTTCAGAAATCGTTGCGAGTTAAAAACGATCGCAAGGTAAATCTATTGCAGCCCGATCGCAGCATGGATGGAATGGATTCTGGAAGAAAGGCAAGCTGCTTTGCTGTGGACTCGCATCGTGTAAATTTGCGGATCAGCTTTTATGATTCGTGTAGAAAAGATACAGAGTCTACCTGGAGCCGCCCCAATGAGTTCGACGGTGAAGCAAGATTTTTGGGTCAGCTATAGTCCTGAAGATGGACGGTTTGCAGAATGGATTGCCTGGACGCTGGAAGCCGCAGGATATTCCACCGTGATTCGGGCGTGGGATTTCCGGGCAGGGCATAACTTTGTGTTGGAGATGCAACGGGCAGCATCCGAGGCGGAACGAACGATCGCTGTGTTATCGCCGCGTTATCTTCAAACCGGATTAACGCAGGCAGAATGGGCTTCTGCGTTTGTAGCAGATCCGACAGGACGAGATCGCAAGCTGATTCCGGTGCGAATTGAGACGTGTGAGGTGACGGGATTGCTGCGATCAATTGTTTATGTGGATTTAGTGGGTGTGCCAGAGGCAAACTGGGAGGAATTATTGCTGCGGGCTGTGGCGGAGGAGCGACCGAAGCCTGCTCAACCGCCGATTGTGCCGCAGTTAGGGATTCCCGATAACTTGCCGCGCGTGAATGCCCTGTTTGTGGGTCGAGATGAGGCACTCAGAGACTTGCATGAGCTGTTGCGATCAACAACGCAGTTAGCAATTGGGTCGATTCAGGGGATGGGCGGCATTGGCAAGACGGAATTGGCATTGCACTATGCACTTCAACATCTGAAGGCGGAGGATTATCCAGGCGGCGTTTGTTGGCTGAGAGCACGCGAGGATGTGGGGTTGCAGGTGCTTCAGTTTGCGCGGGAGAAGTTGAACCTGTTGCCCCCGGATGATCGGGAGTTGTTGGCGCAGGTGGAGTGGTGCTGGAAACATTGGCAAAATTCCACGACGCTGATTGTGTTGGATGATGTGCAATCCTATGATGCGATCTCACGGTTCTTACCGCCGCAACAGTCACAGTTTAAGGTGCTCCTGACGACGCGCCGTAATCTGGGAGCATCAGTGCAAAATTATGAAATTCAGGTGCTGAGTGAGGCGGCATCGTTGCAATTGTTGCGATCGCTAGTACCGGATGGACGGATTGATCAAGATCTAGCCACGGCAAAACAGGTGTGTGATTGGTTGGGCTATTTGCCGTTGGGATTGGAGTTAGTGGGACGGTATTTGGCGCGGAAAAAGGGGACTGCGATCGCGAAACTGTGGGAACGGTTGCAAGGGCAAAGATTAGCAGCGAAGGCTTTACTAGAGGCAGAGTCAGGCATGACAGCATCATTGGGTGTGACTGCTGCATTCGAGTTGAGTTGGCAAGAGTTGAACCCAGAATCACAACGGTTAGCCGCGCTTTTGAGTCTATTTGCGCTGGCAGAAATCCCGTGGTCAATGGTGCAGGATTGTTTGCCTGATGCAGATGAGGAAACGTTAGAGGATTTGCGGGATGAACAGTTGGTGAATTCGAGTTTGTTGAGTTTTGAAGGTGGAGAAAATTACTTACTGCATCAGTTGTTGCGGGAGTTTTTTGCGGTGAAGCGATCTGTTATGCCAGAAGATGAGGCAATGAAGCGATCGTTTTATGGGGTGATGTTGGCGATCTCCCAACAACTTCCTGATACGGTGACCCTAGATGTGATTACGAGGGTGACTGGAGCGATTCCGCATCTCAAAGAAGCTGCCGTGACGATGGAAGAAACTGCTATAGCCCCAACTCCTTGGTTTTCGGATATGGTGCTGCTTTGTCTACTGAGTAAAATCGCCCAGTTCTACAAGGAACAGTCAGTATTTGAGGAAGCAGAGGAGTGGAGTCAGCGGTGTTTAGAGAGCGCAACCCAACGCTTCGGTGTAGACCATCCCGCTGTTGCTGCCAGCCTAAATCGTTTGGCAGAATTGTACCGATCTCAGGGACGATACGGGGATGCAGAACCGCTATATCTTCAAGCACTGGAACTCCTGCAACAACTGCTAGGCAATGATCATCCTGATGTCGCCCATATCCTCAACAATTTGGCAGCGTTATATTGGTCGCAAGGACGTTATGCGGAAGCAGAACCGATTTATCTTCAAGCACTGGAAATCCAGCAACGGCTGTTAGGCAACGAACATCCCGCTGTCGCATCTATTCTGAACAACTTAGCGGGATTATATTGGTCACAAGGACGGTATGAGAAAGCAGAATCGCTATATCTTCAAGCACTGGAAATCATACAACGACAGCTAGGCAATGACCATCCTGCTGTCGTCCAAAGCTTCAATAATTTGGCTGAACTATATCGGTTACAAGGACGGTATGAGGAAGCAGAACCGCTCCATCTTAAAACGTTGGAGATTCGGCAACGGCTGTTAGGCAATACCCATCCCGATGTCGCCCAAAGCCTCAATAATTTGGCTGAACTATATCAGTTACAAGGACGATATGGGGAAGCAGAACCGCTATATCTTCAAGCACTGGAAATCATGAAACGACTGTTGGGCAATAACCATCCCAATATCGCTGCCAGCCTGAACAATTTGGCGACCCTATATCAATCACAAGGGCATTACGGGGAAGCAGAACTACTGTTGCTGCAAGCATTAGACATCAATCAACAGCAGTTGGGCAGCGACCACCCTGATATTGCCCGAAACCTCAATAATTTGGCTGAATTGTATAAGTCGCAGGGGCGGTATGAAGAAGCAGAACCACTATATCTTCAAGCGCTGCAAATCATGCAACGGCAGTTGGGCAATGATCACTCCAATGTTGCCATCAGCCTGAGTAATTTGGCGGCATTATATCAATTACAGGGACGTTACGGGAAAGCGGAACCACTATATCTGCAAGCATTGGAAATTATGCAACAGCAGTTGGGTAATGATCATCCTTTTACCGCCCAAAGCCTGAACAATTTGGCTGAACTGTACAATTTGCAAGAGCGTTATGGACAAGCAGAGCCACTATATCTTCAAGCGCTAGAAATTAGGCAACGGCGATTAGGCAATGACCATCCCGATGTAGCCCAAAGCCTCAACAGTCTGGCAGGATTATACTGGTCACAAGAACGCTACAGCGAGATGGAGCCATTGTTGCTGCAAGCGCTAGAAATTAGGCAACGGCAGTTAGGCAATGACCATCCTGATGTCGCTACTAGTCTGAATAATTTGGCAGAATTGTACAACTCGCAGGGGTACTATGGGAAGGCGGAATCGCTGTTTCTGCAAGCGATCTCAATCTTCTATCAACGCTTAGGAGAAACCCATCCCAACACACAAACCGTTTTGAGCAATTTCGTAGACTTCTTACAGCAAGTGATTCAGAGCGATCACACCACCGAACTCTCCCAACATCCGACCACCCGATCGCTCCTCCAACAACTACAAAACCCAGAATCATAGGCAGCGAAAGCTTTGCTACACTGCTTGCTCGCACGTTTTACAAAAGCGATCGCATGTTTTGCCAGAGCGATTGCACAAATTTAGGCAGCGATCTCACTTCAAGCAGCAATAATTCAACTTTTACCCGGAGCGATCGCACCTCAAGTGAGACCATCCTTGTTTGAAATGGGAGCGATCGCACTTTAACCTGGAATAATTCAACTTCTAGCAGGAACGATCGCACTTTCAACAAGGCTGTCCTCACTTTATTACTGGAACCGCCTCATCTAAATGAGAACCGCCACACTTGAACCTGGACAGTTCCCACTTGAACCCGGAACCGTCGCAATTTTGGTAGAAATTCTGCAACTCTGCGGAGGGGGTTTGCCTCTGTGTGTATAAAAGAAGGAGAGCCAACCCGGAGTTGCCCCAATGGATGGAGCCAAAAAGAAAGATTTTTTTGTCAGCTACAATCGCCATGACCAAGCGATCGCGGAATGGATTGCGTGTGTTTTAGAAGCAGCAGGATATACGACTGTAATTCAGGCGTGGGATTTCCGTCCGGGTGGGAATTTCGTGCTGGATATGCATAACGCGAGTGCGAATACTGAACGCACGATCGCAGTCTTATCGCCCAACTATTTGCGATCGGAATATACCCAACCTGAATGGGCTGCTGCGTTTGTACAAGATCCAACCGGGAAGAAACGAACCTTAATTCCGGTGCGAGTAGAAGCATGTGAGGTCAGTGGATTATTAGCCGTGATCGTTTATATCGATTTGGTGGGCAAAACAGAAGCACAAAAGCGAGAAGCATTGCTGCAAGGGGTATCGGAACAGCCAGTGGCACGAGACAGGGTGACCCAATTCCCTCGGCTGGAGACTCCGCAGAACTTGCCGCGGATCAGCGATGTGTTTGTGGGACGAACAGAGGCGTTAGAAACACTACATCAGCAGTTGCAACCGGGAGAGCGCATGTCCATTTCCTCGGTCGTGGGGATGGGTGGGATTGGCAAGACAGAATTAGCACTGCAATATGCGCATCAACATCTGAAAGCAAAGAACTATCCAGGCGGTGTGTGTTGGCTGAATGCGCGTGGGGATCTGGGAATTCAAATCGTCTCATTTGCGAGAACAAGGCTGCAATTAGCGATTCCAGAAGATATTGAGTTACCAGAACAAATCCGACTTTGCTGGCGAGAGTGGCAAAAAGATGAGACGTTAATTGTGTTTGATGATGTGCAAGCATACACCGATATTCAACCGTTTCTACCGCCACAGAAAGCGCAGTTTCGGGTGTTGCTGACCACGCGCCGCAACTTAGGATCGTTCGTGAGAAGTTATGAGATTGCGGTGTTGACGGAAGACGCTTCACTGGAATTGTTAAGATTGCTGGTTCGTGATGGGCGAATTGATCAGGATTTAGACGGAGCAAAGCAACTCTGCGAGTGGTTGGGCTATTTGCCGTTGGGGTTGGAGTTAGTTGGGCGATATTTGGCACGCAAGAAAGGACTGTCGATCGCAAAACTGTGGAAACGGTTGCAAGAAAAAAGACTAGCGGCAAAGGCGTTACTAGAAGCCGCTCCAGAAATGACCGCATCATTGGGTGTCGCAGCCGCATTCGAGTTGAGTTGGCAAGAATTGAATCAGGAAGCACAACGGTTAGCGGCACTATTAAGTCTGTTTGCCCTAGCTGAAATTCCGTGGTCGATGGTGAGATCGTGCCTCCCAGAGAGTGATGAAGAAGAGTTAGAAGATCTGCGGGATGATCAGCTAGTGAATCTGAGTTTGCTGAGTTTTGAACGCGAAGAGGTCTATCAATTGCATCAACTTTTGCGAGAGTTTTTTGCAGCGAAGCGATCGCTGATGCCCGAAGATGAGGAGATGAAGCGATCGTTTTGTGGGGTGATGGTAACAATTGGGCAACAAATTCCATACACAATGACGCTAGACACCATCAAGCAATTCACACCTGCAATTCCCCATCTCAAAGAAGTCGCAACTACGCTCAATCCTTGGCTCTTAGATGAGGTGTTGATCACGCCTTCGGTTCGCATTGCTCGGTTTTATGAAGGACAATTGGAGTTTCGGGAAGCGGAGGAATGGTGTGAGTATTGCCGAGTAATCGCGGCTCAACGTTTCGGAGACGATCATCCTAATGTTGCAACTAGTTTGAACAATTTAGCAGAATTGTATCGGTTGCAAGGACGGTATGAGGATGCCGAACCCCTTCATAAGCGAGCACTCCAAATTCGGCAGCGGCAATTAGAGCCTGACCATCTTGATGTCGCACAAAGCTTGAATAATTTGGCATTGTTGCACCAGTTACAAGGACGGTACAAGGATGTCGAACCCCTCTATAGGCAGGCCCTTGAAATCAAGCAGCGGCAGTTAGGAGAGGATCATTCTGATGTCGCAGTCAGCTTGAACAATTTAGCAGCTTTACATAGATTGCAAGGACAATATGAGGATGCCGAACCTCTCTATAAGCGAGCACTTGAAATTAGGCAACGGCAGTTAGGAGACGACCATCCTGATGTTGCACAGAGCTTGAATAATTTAGCAGCATTGTATTATGCACAAGGGCAATACGAGAACGCTAAACCCCTCTATGAGCAATCACTCAGAATCCGGGAACGGCAATTCGGAACCAATCATCCCGCTGTCGCACAAAGCTTGAATAATTTGGCAAACTTGTATCGATTTCAAGAAGTGTATGCAGATGCGGAACAGGCTTTCCTAAAAACTTTAGCGATTTGCATTGAGAAACTAGGCGAAACTCATCCCAATACTCAAACAGTCTGGGAGAACTTCCGTCTCTTATTACATCAAGTGATTCAGGAGCATCGCACTTCAGAACTCTCCGATCATCCAATGACACGATCTCTCCTCCAACAACTCCAGAACGAGGAATCTTAGGGGGCGATCGCACAAATTCAACCTGCAATCACTGAATTTCATCGCTTATCCGCACCTCCAACAAGCGCAGTCGCACTTTCAATAGAAATTTTGGAACTGTACGGAGGAAGTTTGGTTTTCAGTGTAGAAAAGAAAGAAAGCAAAGTATCAATCGTTGCCCTTTAGATGCGATCGTAGGCTTCTGAAATGACGACCCCCGAAGATCAAATTCCCCGGAATGTGCAAAATGTGGCAGAAGGTGCCGCTGCATACCAATTCAACAAGCCGCAAGCGCCTGTAATTGTCGGTGGAACTGGGAATCAATATAACTTCAACTATGGTGTGACTCCTCCGGTTACTCCTGTGGCATCTGGGGTTCCGCATAACCTGCCTTATAGTGGCGCGATCGCATTGATCGGACGGGAGGACGATCTCCAACGGTTGCACGAGCAACTTGAACAGAGGGCAACGGTGGCGATTTCCTCAATCTCTGGGATGGGGGGAATTGGCAAGACCGAATTAGCTTGGCACTATGCTAATCAACAGTTAGCCTCGGAACAGTCGCCTGCTGCGGTCTGTTGGTTGAAAGCACGAGAAGAGTTGGGCACACAGATTATCGGCTTTGCACAGGGGAAGTTGGGACTGACGCTACAACCCGACATAGAATTTGCCGCAAAGGTCGAGTTTTGTTGGGAGCACTTGCGGCAATCTGAGGCGTTGGTGATTTTTGATGATGTGCAGCAGTTTGATGATGTGCGATCGCTCTTAGCTCCGGTGCCGTCTCGCTTCAAAGTGCTTCTGACAACGCGCCAAAAGTTTCGGGGACCTGTGCAAGATTTTGAAATCCAGGTGTTAACGGAAGACCAATCGCTGGAGTTGTTACGCGCGATTGCATCTCCAGCGCGAATCGATGGGGATTTAGAGACGGCAAAGCAGATTTGTGAGTGGTTGGGCTATTTGCCGTTGGGATTGGAGTTAGTGGGACGGTTTTTGGCACGCAAATCTGACCTGACGGTGGCAATGCTTTGGGAACGGTTGCAGGCGAAACGATTGGACGCGATCGCGCTGAAGCAAGCGGCTCCCGAAATGACGGCACAATTGGGTGTAGCAGCCGCGTTTGAGTTGAGTTGGCAGGAGTTAGATTTGCAAGCGCAACGAGTCGCGGCGTTTTTGAGTTTGTTTGCCTTAGCCGAGTTTCAGTGGGAGTGGGTGCAGGCAGCGTTGCCGGAGGAAGATGAGGAAGAATTGGAGGAAGTGCGAGATCGTCAGTTGGTCGATTTCAGTTTGCTGACTCGAACGGGGCAAGGGATGTACGAGCTGCATCAATTGCTGCGAGAGTTTTTTGCGGTGAAGCGATCTCAAATGCTCGAAGATGAGGTGATGAAGCGATCGTTTTGTGCGGCGATGGTCGCGATCGCAGATCAAATCCCCCAAACTGTGACGCTAGAAATAATTGAACGCTTCACGGCTGCAATTCCGCACCTTAAAGAAGCTGCCACTACTCTGAGTTCTTGGCTCTCTGACGCAGATTCGATTGCGCCATCGACTCAGCTTGCCTGGTTCTATCAGGGACAGGCAGCGTATGCAGAGGCACTAATTTGGAAGAAGCACTGCCTGAGGAGCGTTGAAAACCGTTTGGGATCTAACCATCTTCATGTAGCGGCTGCGCTCAACAGTTTGGCAGAACTTTACCGAGAGCAGGGACAATACACAGAAGCTGAACCACTTTACAGAGAATCATTACAAATTCGGGAAGAGCAGCTAGGGCAAAATCACTTCGATGTAGCATCCAGCCTTAATAACTTAGGATTACTTTATGTCGCACAAGAACGCTACCGTGAGGCAGAGCCACTCTACAAAAAAGCACTGGCGATTTGGACACAGCAATTAGGCTCTAATCACTCTTGTGTGGCGACTGCGTTAAATAACCTGGCAGGACTTTATAGATCAGAAGAACGCTACCGTGAGGCAGAGCCACTTTACAAAAAAGCACTGGCGATTTGGACACAGCAATTAGGCTCTAATCACTCTTGTGTGGCGACTGCGTTAAATAACCTGGCAGGACTTTACCAATTACAAGGATGCTACCGTGAAGCAGAATCCCTATACATGGAAGCATTAGCGATTCGAGAGCAGCAATTAGGCTCTGATCATCCTTATCTAGCAACCAGTCTTAACGATCTGGCAATACTTTATGACTTGCAGGAAGATTACCGTAAGGCAGAGCCACTGTATCGTCAATCATTGGCAATCTGGGAGAAGAGTTTGGGATCTGATCACCCTGCTGTATCAGATAGCCTTAACAATTTGGCAGCGCTTTACCATTCGCAACGATGCTATAGTGACGCAGAACCGCTGTATCTGAGAGCAATCTCTATTTCCTATCAACACCTAGGAGAAACTCATTCCAAGACCCAAACCTTTTTGGAAAATTTTGTTTTGTTCTTACAGAAAGTAATTCAGGATCATCGCACCACAGAGCTTTCAGATGATCCAATGACACGATCGCTCCTCAAACAACTTCAACCGATGAAGCCGAAACATCAAGCACGCGGATTTGGAAAGCGATCTCAGTCCTGAAATGGGCGATCGCAGTTTCTAGAGAAATCCTGAGAAATTACGGAAAGCAATCGTAGCCTGTAGTAGAAAAGACACAGTCCTACCGGAGGAAAATCAAATGGCAGAGCCCATCAGCGCCGTTAGTATTGCAACCCTTGCCTTTTTGACCCAGCTTGCCCAAACCGAACTTGGCAAGAAGTTCATCGAATCCGCCGTCGGTAAGCTGGGTGAGAAGACCCTCGAAGGTGGACTCGGACTCATTCACAAACTTAAGGGTTTGATTATCGGAAAAATGAGCGGCAATGCCGAAGCAGAAGACGCGATCGTCGTTGCCAATGCTGGAGAACCCGAAGGAATCGACGATCTTGCCTATTATCTCAAGCGGGTCATGAAACAAGACCCCGCCTTCGCCAATGAATTGCAGCAGATTGCCCAACAAATCATCAACATCGAAAAAGTAGAAGGGCGCAATGTGATGAATGTCTTCGGCGGACAAGGATTACAAGTGAATGATCCCCAAGCACCTACTATTCAAGCCGGTGAAAATGCCAACTTCACCTTCAATTACGGCAAAGATTGAGCGCAGTTGTCCGATCCCGGCACTGATCAAGTAAAGCCGTTCCAAAAAATTCCCCACCTGCCGTCCCCCAACTTCGTTGGACGGAAAGCGGAACTCGCTCAACTGGATCAGATTCTGCGATCGCACCCCGAACTTAAGACATGATCGAAGAAAGTGAAATCAACCCATGCCCTGAGTCAACTCACGAACACTCAAGCTAGTCGAATCCCTCGTTCAAGCCATCTGATCGCTCTCCCAAGAAGAACGATCGCAATGCTAAAATTCTGCCCGAGTTGCTGGACACGGGGACTGCCCCATGATCCGTTGTGGACGGATGTGCGATCGAAATTCTGCTATCTCTGTGGAACTTCGTTGCGCGCTCGTTGTGGGAATTGTCGTGAATTGATCGTGTCACTCAAATTTCGGTTTTGCCCGTACTGTGGCAGTACCCATAAAAGCTAAAAACCGCGCTCAAACACCTTATTACTAATAACTTTTCTGATGCTTCGACATTCTTCCAAACCTGGTGCCGCACGATCTACATTTACCTTCTGCCCAATCCGATGGCAGGGGAAACGATGTGCCACAGTGAGGACACTTGGATAACAGCCGAAGGCAATGCTGCTCACATCCTGCAACAGATTTAAACTGCCAGTGCAAACGATGGAAAGCAGCCTCGTTGTAGCAAGCAGCGCAGAGGCGAACAGTCCCTCGGATTAAGGCTTGACCAGGAGCAGGAAATAAAGGTTTCAATTCATTCACTTGTAATCCGATGAGCTTTCCCAGCTTTGCAAGTTCTTCATCGGCTGGATATGGATTGAGCCGAAACTTTTCCCATCTTGAAATGAGTACACCTCCCAAGCCTGCCATCTTGGGTTGTGTCGCAAAAATGGTAGGCTAGGGAAGCTCAATTTTCTCTAGCTTTGCTCTCAATGGCGACTGATTCCCTGTTCAAATGGCATCACTTTCTCCCCGAAATCATCTTGCTGAACGTACGCT
>JAESGH010000423.1_pt1 | contig 25126 bp, 26 predicted proteins | sample 9269641 | NCBI WGS metagenome assembly JAESGH01 (sample SAMN14515345, study PRJNA621665) | algae metagenome | isolation source: Phormidium tanganyikae FI6-MK23 and co-occurring heterotrophs from granitic... | place: USA: Fort Irwin, California | collected 1998-05-24
CGGCCATTGACAGCAGGCATGGCGCGCGCTCTAAGCGCGTCATGACTTTCGTCTGCCTGCTCGCCCGCAACTATTACGCCCCGTCCTCATAGAGGCGGTGGCATTTTCATGTCTCAACCGCCGCGCTGGCGGTTGAAATCAGGCAGTCACCCGGCATCGCGGCCCCTCCAGAGGACCACGCGATGCTTGCCCCGAACACCACCAATCCCTCCGTCGGCCTGATGGGCTTCGGCGCCTTCGGTCGCCTGATCGCCCGTCATCTCAAGCCGCATTGCCGCCTGCTCGCCTTCGACCCGGCATTACCGGCGGATGCAGCCTCGGGCGGCATCATCGCCGCCAACCCGGCCGAGATCGCCGCCTGCGACATCGTCATCCTCGCCGTGCCGGTCTCAGCCCTCTCCGAGGCGATCGCGACCTTGCGGACGCATCTGCGCGCCGGGGCGATCGTCGTCGATGTCGGCTCGGTCAAGATCGGCCCGGCCGCGACCATGCTGGCCGAGCTGCCCGATGACGTCGAGATCGTCGGTACCCATCCGCTCTTCGGCCCGCAGAGCGGCCGCGACGGCATTGCCGGCCTGAAGATCGCGATCTGCCCGATCCGCGGCCGCAGCGCCTGGCGCATCGCCGCCTTCCTGCGCCGCGTGCTGCACCTGAAGGTCGTCATGACTACGCCGGAGGCGCATGACCGCGAGGCGGCGCTGGTCCAGGGCCTGACCCATCTCATCGCCAAGATCCTGGTCCGCATGGAGCCCCTGCCGCGCCGCATGACCACGGCGAGCTTCGACCTCCTGATGCGCGCGACCGAGATGGTTCGCCATGACAGTCCCGCCGTCTTCATGGCTATCGAGCAGGCCAATCCGCATGCCAGGCCCGTGCGCGACCGCTTCTTCGCCCTCGCAGAGGAGATGCGGGAGCATCTCGATCGGGATCGACTGGTTCCTGACGAAGTCGACCGGAAGGTCCCCGCACTGCTGCCGGAGGCGGTCTCCTAGGCCGCCTTCGCCTCGGTCCTCAGGAACCCCGCGAGCTTGCTCGCCGGCAGCCCGGCCTCCGTCGCGATCCGCGTCGCCAGCGCTACAGCCGCCGGGCGCGGCTGGCCCATCGGCCGGTCGAGCCAGTAGGAGACCGGATTGAGCGCGGTGCGCTGATCGACCCTTGCGATCCGTCCGGCATCGACCTGTGCCTGCGCCAACGGCGGGCGCGACAGGGCGACGCCGAGCCCCGAGGCAGCTGCGTCGAGCACGAGGTTGTAATCCTCGAAGCGCCGATCGTTCGCTCGCGGCCGGAAGTCGAGCCCCTGCGCATTGAACCAGGCGCGCCAGCCGGCGGCGTCGGAATCATGGATCAGCGGCTGGTCGAGGAAGCGCTCGGGCCTGCCTTCGCCGATCGCCTTCGCCAGCTCCGGCGAGGCGACGGGGTAGCACCACTCCTCGAAGAGCTGCACCGAGACCCGGCCCGGCGTGCCGCCGCGACCGCAGCGAATGGCGAGGTCGATCCCCTCCTCCTCGAGGTCGACCTTGCGATGGTCGACCTGCAGCATGATCCGCACAGCGGGATCGCCGCTCTCAAGACGTTGCCAGCGCGGCATCAGCCAGAGCGAGCAGACCGACGGCGTCGCGCTGAAGCGCACCACCGCCGCCCCGCGCGGTTCGCTCCAGCGGTCGGAGGAATCGGCGAAGACCTGGAAGGCCTCCTGCGTGCGCTGGAACAGGCGCTGCCCCTCCGGCGTCAGCGCGACGCCGCGCGCCTGGCGCTCGAACACGCGCAGGCCGAGCCAGTGCTCGAGCTTGGCGACCTGCCGCGAGACCGCGCCATGGGTGAGGTTCAGCGCTTCGGCCGCGGCCGAGAAGCTGCCGGAGCGGGCAGCGGCCTCGAAGGCGCGCAACGTGTCGAGTGGTGGAAGCGGCGAGCTGTGATCCATACTCACAGCTCGTCATTGAATTACTCGTTTGTCAATCAGCTCGCCGAGGCGCTTATCGAAGGGGAACCACGGCTCAGCCCTCATCCTGAGGAGTGATCGCAGATCGCGTCTCGAAGGATGAGGGCTGAGGAAAATCGCCTTGGAGTCTCCCATGACAACCGTCCCCTCCGCCGCGTCCTCCCGGCCCGGCTCCACCCTCGACGCCATGCTGCTCTTCACTATCCCCTTCACCGTGATCGCCTGGGCCTCGTCGTTCCCGGCGATCCGGGCCGGCCTCGCCGGCTTCGGCGCGCTCGAACTGGCGGCGCTGCGCTTTGCCATCGCCGGCGTCTTCGCCGCGCTCTTCCTGATCGTGACGCGGCCGAAGCTGCCCGAGCGCGCCGACATCTGGCGCTTCCTCACCGGCGGCATCGTCTTCATCGCGCTCTATGCGATCTTCCTCAATCTCGGCCAGCGCGTCGTCCCGGCGGGCGCGGCGAGCTTCATCATCAACACCAATCCGATCATGACGGCGGCGCTCGCCATGCTGGTCCTGAACGAGCGCTTCAGCGCCCTCGCCTGGGCCGGCACAGCGCTCGCCTTCGCCGGCATCGGCGTGATCGCCCTCGGCAACGGGCTCGATCTCAATATCGGTATCAGCGTTCTGCTGATCCTCGGCGCCGCCTTGTGCAACTCGGTCTCGACCGTGGTGCAGAAGCCGCTCTTCGCCCGCCACAAGCCGCTCACCGTCGCGGCCTGGAACATGGCGCTCGGCGGGCTCGCGCTCACGCCATTCATGCCCGGCGCGCTGGAGCAACTGCCGGCCGCCCCGGCGCAGGCGATCTGGTCGGTGATCTGGCTTGCTTTGGTCTCGAGCGTCGTCGCCTACGGCACCTGGGCGATCACCCTGTCGCGCCTGCCGGCCGCCCGCGCCGCCAACTTCCAGTACTGCGTGCCGCCGGCGGCGATGCTGATCAGCTTCCTCTGGCTCGGCGAGATTCCGACCGCACTCGGCCTGATCGGCGGCGCCATGGCTCTCGCCGGCGTGGTGCTCGTCAACCTGAAACGGTGAGGCCTGACTTGCGGTGGACGAGGGCCCCATGCTCTCGTCCACCCATGCCTGAACCGGCCAGCATAACGATCAGAGCCCTCGGCGCCTCCGACGCCGAGGCTTTTCGCATCCTCCGCCTCGCCGGACTGGCGGATACACCCGAGGCTTTCGGCGCCAGCCTCGCCGAGGAATCGGCTCGCCCGCCGGAGCGCTTCACCGAACGCCTGACGCCGCCGGCGCCGAGCCTGGTCTTTGGCGCCTTCTCGGGCCCGGACCTTGTCGGCATCGCCGGCTTTCTCGCCTATGAGGGCGAGAAGCACCGCCATATCGGCCTGCTCTGGGGCGTCTACCTGCAGCCGGACCAGCGCGGACGGGGCACGGCCACAAGACTGATCGGCACGCTGATCGCCCATGCGCGCCAGCATGTCGCGATCCTCCACGCCGATGTCGGCGCCGATAATCACGCCGCCCGCCGGCTCTATGAGAGCCTCGGCTTCCGCCTCTACGGCATCCAGCCCAAGGCGCTCTTCGTGAACGGCCGCTATATCGACGAGGCGCTGCTGGCGCTCGACTTCACGGAGCGCTGACGCCGGCGTCCTTTTTCGTCGCTCGGCCTTCGATCCCGAGGATCGGTTTGGCTAGCAGCCCGGCCAGCAACGTCTGCTCCCATGCATCGAGCGGCTGCAGGAAGGCGAGTTCGCTCGCCAAGGTATCTTGGCGCAGAGATAATTATCTTGACGGAAAGATATATCCCAGCTATATATCTTTCCGTCAAGATAAATTGCTCCACGATCAACCACGGAGGCAGCTATGTTCAACGTCCTTCGGTCCGAAGACCAGCAGCGCGGCGCCAATCGCACGGTGCGTTTCGAGGGCGCGGCGCTCGACAGCCCCGTCTCATTCTTCATCGTCGACGCAGAACCGGGCCAGGGCTCGATGCTGCACGTCCACCCCTATTCCGAAACCTGGATCGTCCGGAAGGGCGAGGCCGAGTTCACCGTCGGGGGCGAAAGGACGCGCGGCCATCCCGGCGACATCGTCGTCGCCGCACCTGACATCCCGCATCGCTTCGAGAATGTCGGCGATGGCCGGCTGGAGCTGATCTGCGTCCATCCGAACGGGCGGATCCTGCAGCAGAACCTTTGACGCCCCCCAACCCAGCGAGAAGGAGAGCCACTGTGTCCAGGATGATCTTCGTCAACCTGCCCGTCACCGACATCGCGGCCGCAACCCGCGTCTACGAGGCGATCGGCTGCAAGCAGAACCCCGATTTCAGTGACCACCAGTCCTCGAGCATGGTCTGGTCCGAGGCGATCACTTTCCAGCTGCTCACCCGCGATTATTTCGCGACCTTCGTCAGCAAACCCGTCGCCGATGCCCATGCCGGGGCGCAGGTCCTGCTCGCGCTCACCCAGGAAAGCCGCGCTGCGGTCGATGCCGTGGTCAAGGCTGCGGCAGATGCCGGTGGCAAGGCCGATCCGCGGCCGGCGACCGATATGGGCTGGCTCTACAACCGCGCCTTCGAGGACGCCGACGGCCACACTTTCGAAGCCGTCTTCCTCGACATGTCGGCGATGCCTGCTGGGTGAGCCAGCCATGCGCCAACGTCGCTCAGACCGGCGACTGCCAGCCGCCGATATGGGAATAGACCGCGTCGCGTAGCTCTCTCACATCGCGGTTGAGCTGCCCCAAATGCTGCGGCGTCTGACCAGATGCCGCCAGCAGCCGATCGCCGAGGCATCCAGCCCTCGACCGCAAGGCGCGGCCCTGATCGGTCAGGGAGACCACCACCTGCCGTTCGTCGCCGGGGCTGCGCATCCGCCTCACGATCCCGGCGGTTTCAAGCCGTTTCAGGAGCGGCGTCAGCGTGCTCGATTCCAGCGCCAGCCGCTCCGCGATCGCCCCTACGGCCTGCTCTTCCTGGCGCCAGAGGACGTTGAGAACGAGGTATTGCGGATAGGTCAGCCCCAATTCGTCGAGCAATGGCTTGTAGGCCCGCTGAATCGCGATGCCCGCCGAATAGACGGCATAGCAGAGCTGATCTTCCAGTGGCACGGGGCCGCTCGCCTGCTCCGGTGTCATGGCCAGCTCCTTTCAAATCTCACGCCGTTCACGGAATCGCGAGAACCAATATCGCGATAGATATCGAGCTGGACAAGAGGGGCAGCCTCATTTACCGATATCGATATCGCAATAACAATTATCGCGATTTGAGTGGAGATTGCATCATGAGCACGAAGACGAGAAATCTGCTGGCGGCCGCGACTGCGATCGGACTCCTGGCCGCTGCGGCTACCGGCGCGTCGGCCCAGACAGCGCCGGTCAGGAATGTCGTGCTGGTGCACGGGGCGTTCGCCGACGGCTCGGGATGGCGCGGCGTCTATGACGACCTCGTCCGTCGCGGCTACAAGGTCACGATCGTCCAGAACCCGCTTACTTCGCTGGCGGACGACGTCGCCGCGACGAAGCGGGCGCTTGATCGCCAGGATGGTCCCACCATTCTCGTCGGCCACTCCTGGGGCGGCACGGTCATCACCGAAGCGGGCGTCGACCCGAAGGTCGCTGGGCTCGTCTACGTCTCCGCCTTGTCGCCGGATGCCGGCGAGACCACCGCCGACCAGTACAACGGCTTCCCGCCGCCGCCCGAATTCGTCATCGAGACGCATGCCGATGGCTTTGGCTTCATCAACCGGGACAAGTTCAAGGCCGGCTTCGCCGCCGACACCAGCGATGCGGACGCGGCCTTCCTGCGCGACTCGCAGGTGCCGATCAACATGTCGGCCTTCGGCACGAAGCTGAACCATGCCGCCTGGCGGAGCAAGCCGAGCTGGGCTGTGGTCGCAACCGACGACAAGGCGTTCGACCTGCGCATGCTGCGCAAGATGGCCCAGCGCATCGGCGCCAAGGTCACCGAGGTCGCTGCCAGCCACGCGGTCTTCATGACCCAGCCGAAGGTCGTCGCCGAGGTGATCGACGAAGCTGCGCGTGGCACCGCAAGCGCCGCACGGTGACAAGGGCGGATCGCGGCTTCGCAATTGGACGGGCGGCGCTTCCCAGCTCCGCCCGTCAGCGCCCTCAAGCCTCCGCGAACAGCCGCCGCTGCAGCTCGTCCCATAATTCCGGCGTCTGCGCCGCCAGGATGCCGAAACCCTGCTCGGCCGGTCTGTACGGGCGCCCGTCGAAGCGGGCAGCCCGGCCGCCGGCCTCTTCGAGGAAGAGCGTGCCTGGCGCATGGTCCCAGGGCAGGCCGCGCCAGAACACCACGAAATGCTGCTCGCCGCGCACGATCGCGGGATACTCCTCGCCGGCGCAGTGCAGGCCCGGGGTGATGGCGGCGATATCCCGGCCATTGGCCTTGACCCGCGCGCTGATCTCGGCCGGCAGGAAGCGGGTGAGCACGCCGCCACGCAAGCCGGTCCATTGCGGCGGCTGCCCGATCCTGACGCGCTCGCCATCGACCCAGGCGCCGGAGCCGCGCTCGGCGACGTGGAGCCTATCGGTTGCTGGGCTCAGCATCCAGGAGGCGACGGGCTCGCCCTGGCGCAGCAGCGCTACCATCATCGAAAAGCACGGGCTACCCTTGACGAAATTGGCGGTGCCGTCGACGGGATCGACCACGAAGACAGTGCCCTCGCCCAGCCCCTGCAACAGCTCCGGCCGGGCCGAGACCGCCTCCTCGCCGATCACGCGCGAGCCCGGCAACAGCTCCGGGAGCCGGAGATTGAGCAGCCGCTCTGCCTCTTCATCCGCGATGGTGACCTCCTCGCCCGGCGTTTTCACCCGGACCTCGGCCTCCGCCAGCTTCTGGAAGCGCGGCATCACCACTTCAGCCGCGACCTCGCGCAGCAGGTTCGAGACCCGCTCGATCAGCACCTGTCCCGCCATCGTCAGAAGCCCCGCTGTTCCAGTTCGGCTTCCGCCTCGGTGACATAGTCCCGGATCACCGGCACGGCGCTCTTGTGCGGGCCGAGCAGCAGCTGGAAGACCATGTCGCCGCCGATGTCGAAGGAGATCGAGCAGGCGGAGAGGTAGAACTCCCACATCCGCGCGAAGCGCTCGCCCAGCATCGTCACCACCTCCGGCCGATGCGCCATGAAGCGCTCGCGCCAGGCTTCCAGCGTCCAGTGATAGTGCCGGCGCCAGAACTCGCAGTCGGAATGCCAGAGCCCGGTCTGCTCGACCGCGGCGAAGACCTCCGACAGCGCCGGGGCATAGCCGCCGGGAAAGATGTACTTGTCGAAGAACGGGCCGGTGAAGCCCGGCGGGCCGACGCGGCCGATGCAGTGGACGAGCGCAATCCCGTCGGGGGTGAGCAGGTCGCGGATCTTCTCGAAATATTCGAGGTAATGCGCGACGCCGACATGCTCCATCATGCCGACCGAGACGACGCGGTCGAAGCTGCCGGTCAGCTCACGATAGTCCCTATTGATGAAGCTCACGGCATCGCCGACGCCGGCGGCTTCCGCTCGCTTCTGCGCCGCCGCCATCTGGTCGGGCGAGACGTTGAGGCCCGTCACCTTCGCCCCGCAGGCCGTGGCGAGATAGATCGAGAGCTCGCCCCAGCCCGAGCCGATATCGAGCACGCGCATGCCGGGCTCGATCTTCAGCTTGGCGGCGAGATGGCGGAGCTTGGCCTTCTGCGCGTTCTCCAGGCCGACATCGGGAGAATGCCAGTACGCGCAGGAATAGGTCATCGTCTCGTCGAGCCAGAGCCGATAGAAATCGGTCGGGATGTCGTAGTGGTGCTTGACCTTCTGGCCGGCGACGCCGAGCGGATTGTGCATCCGCCAGCGCCGGATCTTGAAGCGGATCTTGCGGATCGCGGCCTGCAGCGGGTGCTTGCGCAATTCGCTGCGCTGGATCCAGAACAGCGTCAGAAGATCGTGGATGGTCGAGCCGTCCTCGAACTCGATCCGCTCATCCATATAACCTTCGGCCAGCGCCAATTCTGGATTGAGGAAGAGCTCGCGCTCGATCTTCGTATCCTTGAAGCGCACAGTCACCTCGCCGGCGACGACCGGCTTGCCGGCGAAGCTGAACTCGGTCCGCCCCGGCCCGAAGACATGCCGCTGTCCGTCCGGAGCGATCACGGTGAGCCGGCCCTTGCGGATCGAACGCTTCAGCAGTTTCGGCAACAGCAGCATGGTCGGGCAGGCTCCGGTCGGTCGGCGCAAGCTATTGGCTCGCCTGAGGCAGCACAAACCTTGCGTGCAATCAACCTGACTCCACAGTCATCGCAGCCATGCTAGGGCTTAGGGCGGAGGCGCTGACCTGCGCCATTCTCGATATGGAGACCCGATGTCCTGGCGTGATTTCTGGAACGGCGAGCACGCGATCTACGTCTCCGATCGCCACAAGGCCCTGCATTATCGCCGCATCGCGCAGGATATCGCCGCCGCCGTGCCGTCAAAGGACGCCGCCGTGCTCGATGTCGGCTGCGGCGAGGCGCTCTCGGCCGATCTCGTCGCCGCTGCCAGCGGCAGGTTGATCCTGTGCGAGGCAGCCCCGACCGTCCGCGAGAAATTGAGAGCCCGCTTCGGCAGGCTCGCCAATCTCTCGGTCGTCTCACCGGAGGAGGTCGAGGCGCTGCCGGATGATTCGCTCGATCTCGTCGTCGCCAATTCGCTGATCCAGTATCTCGGCGAGGACGAATTGAAGCGGGCGCTCGCGACCTGGCTCGCCAAGCTCAAGCCCGGCGGCGAGCTCATTCTCGCCGACGTGATCCCGCCCGATCTCTCAGCCTTGACCGACGCGACCGAATTGCTCGGCTTCGCCTGGCGCGGCGGCTTCCTCGTCGCGGCGCTTGGCGGGCTGGTCCGCACCGTCTTCTCCGACTACCGAAAGCTGCGGGCGCAATACGGGCTTTCGACCTACAGCGCCGTCGGCATCACCGCGCTGGTCGAGGCGGCCGGCTTCAAGGGCGTCACACGCCGCACGAATTTCGGCCATAACCCGCACCGCATGGCCTTTTCGGCCCGCAAGCCGCTGACGCTGGAGGCTGCAACGCCATGACCACGCTCGCGCTCACGCTCACCATCGTCACGCTGGCTTTGGCCGGCGCCATGGCAGGCTTCTTCTACGCCTATTCGATGTCGGTGATGTGGGCGCTCGACGCCGTCGATCCCAAGGCCGCGATCGCCGCGATGCAGAGCATCAACATCGTCGTGCGCAACGCGATCTTCTTCCCGGCCTTCTTCGGCACGCCGGTCGTGGCGCTGATCGCTGCCGGGCTGTGGTGGCAGGCGGGCGCCGGGCAGGTCGCGCTACTGCTGGCGCTCGCCGCCATCGTCTATCTCGCCGGCGCCTTCCTGCTCACGATCGTCGCCAACGTCCCGATGAACGAGGCGCTCGCCATCGCGACGATCCCGACCGATCCCGAGGCCGCGCGGTTGCTGTGGAAGACCTATTCCGACCCGTGGACGCTGTGGAACCATGTCCGGACGGGCGCGAGCTTCGTCAGCGTGCTGCTGGTCGGCTGGGCGCTCTACGCTGCCGGCCAGGCCTGATCAGGCGCCTTCGCGATCGGCGAAGGAGAAGAATTTGTGCCCGGCAAAGGTGAAGATCATCACGATCAGCGTGGTGACCAGCTGCATCGGCAGATAGGGCAGACCGGCGACCTTGACGAAAAGGTGCATCAGCACGCCGGTCAGCAGGAAGCCGCCGAAGGCGATCAGGCCGAAGCGCCAGCTTGCCTCGCCATGGCTGCGCGTCGCCTCGAAGGTCAGCCAGCGGTTCAGCACATAGGAAACGACGCCGCCGAGCACAAAGCCGGCCAGCGAGGCCACAACGGGGTCGGCTCCGCCGAGCTCGACCAGGCCGATCAGCAATCCATAATGCGCGACCGCCGCCATCACGCCCGAAAAGGCATAGGCGATGACCTGGCGCGTATGGCGGGGAAGACGGTGCAGCATCCGGGATGCCTATATCCCGGATGCTGAACGGAAGCCTATCGGTATTCAGCCCGCATCGCTGCCGGCGAGATTGGCCGGCATGCCCTCGACGGGCAGGTCGAGCGCCTGCTTCAGCGTCTCGAGATTGTACTCGCGGATTCGACCGTTCGTGGGGTCGCTGACATAGGCGCTGCCGCCGACCACCGCGAGCGAGGGCGTCGGCGTCTTGGCGCCGTACTGGCAGTCGAAGGCCGATACCGCGTCGAAGCTGGCGAGTTCCTTCCAGTTGACGACGTCATAGACCCTGAGCTTGCCGTCCGGAGTCAGATTGGCGAGCCGCCGGCCATTTGCGGAGAGCTCGAACTGGCAGGCCGACTGGCCGCCCGGTACCGGCAGGATATCGGCCGGGGTCAGCGATTTGGCGGTCGGGTCGACCCGGAGCAGGCCGTCATAGGGTGAGGTCTTGCCGTAATTGGCGACCATGAACTTGGCGCCGACCCTGGCCTTGATCGCGCTGATCCGGCGTTCGTCCGGATAGGCGAGCTTGTGCGCGGCGAACTTGCCGCCGGCCTGCGACAGCACCAGCATGCCGCCGCCCTCCCCCTCGGCGCAGCCGAAGACATGGCGGCCATCGGCCGCGGCATGACCATGATAGAGCTTGCAGGAGGCGTCCGGCTTGGCCGGGTCGTTGAAGGAAGCGAGCCTGGCCCAACCGCCCTTGGTGCGATCGAGTATCTCGAAACCATTCGGCCGCGACGAAGCGCTCTTGTCCTCGCCCTTCACATAGACCGGGTTCGGCACCGACATCAGCCAGCGCCCCTCACCCAGCGGCACGACGATGCCGTGCTGCGGCCCTGGGCTCGGCCATTCCGTCAGCGCCGGCTTGTCCTTGGAAAGGTCGTTGATCGCGACCAGCACCGCCTTCGCCGTGCTCGGCCCGTCCCAGGGGCGGATGCCGTCATAGAACAGAGCGAGCTGGCCATGGCCGGAGATGACATGGGCCGGCTTCTGGCCGGTCAATGTCAGGTCGAGGAGCTTCACAGCCCCCTTTTCGATGTCGTTGTGGTCGCCATGCGACTCGATTGTCAGGCCGGTGTCGAGGAAGCGGAGCGTACCGGCATCGTCGCCGGTCTTGATCACGACGAAGCGGCCGCCCTGCGCGGTGGCGAAGCCGGGATTGGCCTTGGGCACGTCGAAGCTGAGCGTGACCTCGCCGCTATCGAGATCGAGCACGCGGACCACCGGCTTCTCATGGTCGGCGAAGACCAGCCGGCCGCGCAGCACGGCATGGTCATGGGCAAGGGCCGGCAGACTCGACAGCACGGCCGAGATGGCGAGCGTGGACAACAGGGAAAGCGGTCGCATGGTGGTCTCCAGGGCGGGCGATAAGGGATGAGGTCTCAAGCGGCGGTAGCCCGACGCCAGGCCGGGAACGGGTCGGGCAAATCGCGATAGCGCTCGGGCTTGAAGGAGATGGTCGGGGTCTCGCCGAGCAGGCAGGCGTCGAGCCCGGCGCGGATGGCGCCTTCGTCCATCCCTGCGCCGATGAAGACGAGTTCCTGCCGGCGATCGCCCCAGACCGAGTGCCAGTGCCGGTTCAGGATGGCGCGCCATTCGGGATGGTCGGGCCAGCGCGGCCGCGGCACGGCAGCCCACCAGAAGCCCATCGCCTCGGTGCGGCAGATCGAACCGGCGAGCGACATCTCGCCGACCCATTCAGGTCTCGTCGCTAGCCAGAAATGCCCCTTGGCCCGGATCAACCCCGGCCAGGTCCGGGCGAGGAAGGCGTTGAACTTTTCCGGATGGAACGGCCGGCGCGCCCGGTAGACGAAGGAGGAAATCCCATATTCCTGGGTCTCCGGCACATGGTCTTTGAAGCCGTAGAGCTCCTTGTGCCAGAGCGGGTGCTCCTGCGCCTTCTCATGGTCGAACAGGCCGGTATCGAGGATCTGGTCGAGCGGCACCCGTCCGAAATCGGCCTCGATCAGCCTGGCATCCGGGTTGAGCGCCCGGATGACGAGCCCGGCCTGCGCCACCGCTTCCGGCCCGGCATCGCCGACCTTGTTGAGCACGACGACATCGGCGAACTCGATCTGCTCGACCAGGAGATCGACCAGCGTGCGCTCATCGCTTTCGCCGGCCGTCTCGCCGCGCTCGCGCAGGAAGTCGCGCGAACCGTAGTCTTTCAGCAGGTTCACCGCATCGACCACCGTCACCATGGTGTCGAGCCGGGCGAGATCGGAGAGCGAAAAGCCATCCTCATCGCGGAATTCGAAGGTCGCGGCGATCGGCAACGGCTCGGCAATGCCGGTGCCCTCGATCAGCAGGTAGTCGAAGCGGCCGTCGCGGGCGAGCCGGCCGACCTCGGCGAGAAGATCGTCGCGCAGGGTGCAGCAGATGCAGCCATTGCTCATCTCGACGAGCTTTTCGTCGGTGCGCGACAGGTCGCCGCCGCCGGCCCGAACGAGGTCGGCGTCGATGTTCACCTCGCTCATGTCGTTGACGATGACCGCGACCTTGCGGCCCTCGCGATTGTTGAGGACGTGATTGAGCAACGTCGTCTTGCCGGCGCCGAGAAAGCCGGAGAGCACGGTGACGGGAAGGCGGCCATCCATCTCGGGTCTCATATTTTGTTACGTTGTAACATTTCATAGCGAGCACCGATCGCGGACGCAAGGCTGCCGTGCAGGCGCGTCGCTGGCCTTCCACAGCGCGCGCCCTAAGCTCCCCTGCTCATGCCGATGGAGAAGCCCGCGCCATGACCGAGATCGACCTGCTGGTGCGCGCCGAATTCCTCTATCCGGTCAGTCCCGGAATGCCGGTGATCCCCGATGGCGAGGTCGCGATCGCCGGCGGGCGCATCCTCCATGCCGGCCCGCGCCAGCCCGAGGGGCATTGGGCGCCGGCCCGCACCATCGGCGGCGCCGGCCGCGTTGTTCTGCCCGGCTTCGTCAACTGCCATTCGCACGCGGCCTCTCTGGTCTTCCGAAGCCAGACCGACGACCACGCTGCCAAGGCGGCGCTGCTCGAAGTCGCCTTCCGGATGGAGAAGGACATCACGGAGGAGGAATGGGCACTGCTGGCCGAGGCCGGCTGCGCCGACATGCTCCAGTCCGGCATCACCATGATCAACGACATCTGGTACGCGCCGCATCGGCTCGCCGGGACGGTCGAGGCCTGCGGCCTGCGCGCCCAGATCGCCCACAAGGTCTTCGATGTCCGCCTGCACGAACTCTGGCGCGGCGACTACACTCACCACACCACGATCGGCGAGGAACGCCTGCGCGACGGCGTCGCCTTCGCCGAAAGCTGGCACGGCGCCGCCGATGGCCGCATCACCGCGCGGATCGGCACGCACGCCACCGACACCTGCTCGGCCGAGCTGCTCAAGACGGCTCGTGCCGAAGCCGACCGGCTCGGCATCGGCATGCATATCCACGCCGCCCAGAGCGTCGCCGAGGTCGATCAGATCAAGGCGGCGCATGGCTGCGGCCCGGTCGAGTTCCTCAGGGACGTCGGCATGCTCGGCCCGGATGTCGTGCTCGCCCATCTCGTCTTCGCCGGGGCCGGCGATCTCGATGCGGTCGAAGAGAGCGGCGCGACCTATGCTCATTGCCCGACGATCTATCCGCGCCGCGGCCGCTATCCACCGCTCGAGGAGATCATGGCGCGCGGCATTCCGACCGGCTTCGCCACCGACTGGATGCTGAACGACCCGTTCGAGGGCATGCGCAACGCCCTCAACGCCATGCGGCTGCGCCTGGGAAGCCCGACCGCCCTCTCCTGCGCCCAGGCGCTGGAACTGCACACGATCGGCGCCGCCCGCGTCATGGGTCTTCAGGACGAGATCGGTTCGCTGGAGCCGGGCAAGAAGGCCGACCTGATCATGGTCGACATCGACCGCCCGCACCTCCAGCCCTATTACGGCGACTACGCCGCGCTGGTCTATTACGCGAGGGCGAGCGACGTGGTGACGAGCATCGTCGACGGCGCGATCGTCGTAGAGGATGGCCGTCCAACCCGCCTCGACCGCGAACGGACGATGGCCCGGATCAGGGAGAAGGTGCCGGGCTGGCGCGGAAAGCTTGCCGCGCTCGGCAGCCGCGCTGTGTTCGGTCCGGGCTGTCCGTGCTGCGGTTAGGCTGACTGCGCTACCGCTCGCATCGTCATGCTCGGCCTTGTGCCGAGCATCCACGTCTTGAACACCGCGCTCGACCAGCGAAGACGTGGATGGTCGGGACAGGCCCGACCATGACGGAACAAGCAATCAGACGTCGATCTTGATCCGTGGCACCGACGGGTCGCGCCGCGCCGTCTCGATCACGCTGTCGAGCAGGCCGGGAAAGCGCCGCTCGAACTCCTCGCGGCGGATGCTGAGGAAACGCACCGTCCCTTCCGCCCGCGAGCGCGTGATCCCGGCCTCGCGCAATTTGGCGAAGTGGTAGGACAGCAGCGAGGGCGAGGCGAGCTCGGTGAAGGCGCCGCAGCGTGCTTTGTCGACCTCGTCGCAATCGGCGAGCGAGACCAGGATGCCGAGCCGGATCGGATCGCCCAGCGCCGCGAATACGTCGGCCGGCAAGACGTCCTCGATCTCGGGATGGAAGAGCTGCTTCATCACCTCAGGCTTAATTGCCTCGGCCGCTCCTGACAAGTTTCAATGATCCTTGAATTTAGGATTGACTCATGGTCGGCCGACGCCCATGATTCAACGATCATTGAAATAGTCGGCAACTCCCCACGGAGCGCTCTGCCATGGACATCCGTCTTCTCCTGCTGGCCGGCGGCGCCTTCGCCATCGGCACGGGCAGCCTCGTCATCACCGGCATCCTGCCCAATCTCGCCGCCGCCTTCGGCGTCAGCGTCGACACCGCCGGCCTGCTGATCTCGATCTTCGCCATCGCCTACGCCATCGGCTCGCCGGTGCTCTCCACCTTGCTCGGCAATGTCGAGCGCAAGCTCGTGCTGGTCGGCTCGCTTACCGTCTTCACTCTCGCCAATCTCGTCGCCGCCTTCACCAGCGATTTCTCCTCGCTGATGCTGGCGCGCATCGTCATGGCGCTCGCTTCGGGCGTGTTCATGCCGGCGGCGAACGCCGTCGCGGTGGCGCTCGTGCCGCCCGAGCGCCGGGCCCGCGCCATCGCCCTGGTCACCGGCGGCATGACGGTGTCACTGATCCTCGGCGTGCCGCTCGGCACCGCCGTCGCCACGCTCGGCTGGCACTTCCCCTTCCTCGTCGTCGCGCTGTTCGGCGCGCTCGCCCTCGCCGGCCTGCTGCTCAAGATGCCGGCCGGCCTGCCGCGCGGCGCCAACACGCTCGCCGAGCGGCTCCAGGTCGCGCGCCGCGGCGACGTGCTGTTGGCCCTCGGCACCACCGCGCTTTGGACCACCGGCGCCTTCACGCTCTACACCTATGTCGCACCCTTCCTCTCGGCCTATGCCGGCATTTCCGGCCATTGGCTCAGCGCGACCTTGGTGCTGACCGGCATCGGCTCGGCGCTCGGCAACCAGCTCGGCGGCCAGGCCAGCGACCGCTTCGGCCCGGTGCCGACGCTGACCTTCGTGCTGACCCTGCTCGCAGCCTCGCTCTCCGCCGCCTCGCTGGTCGCGGTGACCTTGCCGCCGACGGTCGCGATCTTCGTCCTGCCGGTGATCCTGATGATCTGGAGCGGCGCCGGATGGGCCGGGCACCCCTCGCAGATGTCGCGCCTCGCAGCGATGGCGCCTGACGCCGTCGTGGTCGCACTCTCGCTCAACGCCTCGGCGCTCTATGTCGGCATTGCGGCGGGCGCCGCGCTCGGCCAGCAGGTGCTGCGCCATGGCGCCTCCTGGGAGCTCGGCTTCGTCGGCGCCGCCTGCGAGCTCGGCGCGCTCGGCCTGCTGCTGATCGCGACGCAGCGGCGAAAAGCTGCGGCGCGCGAAGCTGCCCGCATCGGCGAGATCGCGGCCACGCCCTCCACTCGCTGATCAGCATCGGCCAATCGACCGCTTGACCCGCTCGCCGTCACGGCGGGCGGGTTTTGTTATCGGGGCGAGAACGAACTCAGGCCCTGACCTCGAACACCATGTTGAACGGTGTCTCGGTCGCCCGGCGGAAGCGGGTGAAGCCGGCGTCGAGCGCGACCTTGCGCAAGCGCATCTCACCAGCCTGCGCACCGAGCCCCAATCCGACCTCCTGCGCCATCGAGGCCGGCGTGCAGATCATCGTCGATGCCCCGTAGAAGATCCGGCCGACCGGGTTGATGTTCTGCTTGAGGTTGTCGTGGGCGAAGGGCTCGACGATCATCCAGGTGCCGCCCGGCGCCAGCGTCTCCTTGACATGACGGCCGGCCCCGACCGGATCGCCCATGTCGTGCAGGCAATCGAACATGGCGACGAGATCGTAGCTCGCTGCCGGGAAGTCCTTGGCGCTCGCCCGCTCGAAGACAATGCGGTCGCCGACCCCTGCCTTGTCCGCCGTCTCCTTCGCCTTCTCGATCGACGGGCCGTGATAATCGAAGGCATGGAAGCGCGACTTCGGATAGGCCTGCGCCATCAATATGGTCGAGGCGCCATGGCCGCAGCCAACATCGGCGACGACCGCGCCCGCTTCGAGCTTGGCCTTGACGCCGTCCAGCGCCGGAATCCAGCTGCTGACCAGATTGGTGTTGTAGCCCGGCCGGAAGAAGCGCTCGGTGCCGCGGAATAGGCAGTTGCTGTGCTCGTGCCAGCCCAGGCCCGCGCCGGTCCTGAAGGCCTGCTCGACCTTGGGCTCGTCGACCCACATCGACTGGACGATCTCGAAGGCGCCGGCGAAGAAGGCCGGACTGCCCTCCTCGGCGAAGGTCATGGCCTGCTCCGGCGACAGGCTGAAGCTGTCGCTGCTCTCGTCATAGTCGATGTACTCGGCGGCAGCCTGCGCCGAGAGCCATTCGCGGACATAGCGTTCCTTGAGGCCCGTCTTGCCGGCGAGTTCGCCCGCCGTGACCGGCTTCCCATCGGCCATCGCCTTGTAGAGGCCGAGCTGGTCGCCGAGGACGATGAGCGAGCCGGTGACACAGGCTCCGACGTCGCCGACGAGGCGTCCCACCAAGGCATCGAGTTTCTGCGGATCCGGTTCACGCATAGCCAAGCTCCTCTGGTTGGGGAGGGCGTGGCCGGGGCCTGACGCGAACCGGCTCGACGCCATCGCGGAAGCGGATGCTATACCCCGCGGGACACTGCTCAACTGCGCAAAGGGTGAAATACGCCTTTCGTGCGCGCAGGACCTGTGTGTGCATGACAGGAAGAAGCGCTTTCCGCTTCCCCCCGTCGCCTTGCCCGTCTATAGCGAGCGCCTAGCATTCATCTTTGGGCACGCGCCGGCCTCCGCTCCTTGCGATCGGACGGGCTTTGCGCGCCCGCACGGAACCGGTCGAGACCATGCCCAAGCGCACAGACATCAAGACGATCCTGATCATCGGCGCGGGCCCCATCATCATCGGCCAGGCCTGCGAGTTCGACTATTCCGGCACCCAGGCCTGCAAGACGCTGAAGGCCGAGGGCTACCGCATCGTCTTGGTCAACTCGAACCCGGCGACGATCATGACCGATCCGGAGCTGGCGGATGCGACCTATGTCGAGCCGATCACGCCCGAGATCGTCGCCAAGATCATCGAGAAGGAACGCCATGTCCTAGCCGGCGGCTTCGCCCTGCTGCCGACCATGGGCGGCCAGACGGCGCTCAACTGCGCCCTCTCGCTTGAGAAGATGGGCGTGCTGGAGAAGTTCGACGTCGAGATGATCGGCGCCACCGCCGATGCCATCGACAAGGCCGAGGATCGCGAGCGCTTCCGCGAGGCGATGACCAAGATCGGCCTCTCGACCCCGCGCTCGCACCACGTCAAGACGCTCGGCGCCGCGCTGGAAGCGCTGGAGGATATCGGCCTGCCGACGATCATCCGCCCGTCCTTCACCATGGGCGGCACCGGCGGCGGCATCGCCTACAACAAGAGCGAGTTCATCGAGATCTGCGAACGCGGCATCGACGCCTCGCCGACCAGCGAGATCCTGATCGAGGAGAGCGTCCTCGGCTGGAAGGAATATGAGATGGAGGTCGTCCGCGACAAAGCGGACAACTGCATCATCGTCTGCTCGATCGAGAACCTCGACCCGATGGGCGTCCACACCGGTGATTCGATCACCGTCGCCCCGGCACTGACGCTGACCGACAAGGAATACCAGATCATGCGCGACGCCTCGCTGGCGGTGCTGCGCGAGATCGGCGTCGAGACCGGCGGCTCGAACGTGCAGTTCGCGGTCGATCCCGAGACCGGCCGGATGATCGTCATCGAGATGAATCCGCGCGTCTCGCGCTCGTCCGCCCTGGCGTCGAAGGCGACCGGCTTCCCGATCGCCAAGGTCGCGGCGCGGCTCGCCATAGGCTACACGCTCGACGAGATCGAGAACGACATCACCGGCGGCGCGACCCCGGCCTCTTTCGAGCCGACGATCGACTATGTCGTCACCAAGATTCCGCGCTTCGCCTTCGAGAAGTTCCCCGGCTCCGAGCCGACGCTGACCACCGCGATGAAGTCGGTCGGCGAGGCCATGGCGATCGGCCGCACCTTCCAGGAATCGCTGCAGAAGGCGCTGCGCTCGCTGGAGACCGGCCTCGACGGGCTGGACGAGATCGAGATCGAGGGCATCGGCCAGGGCGACGACCGGAACGCGATCAAGGCGGCGCTCTCGACGCCGACGCCGGATCGCATCCTGCAGATCGGCCAGGCGATGCGCGCCGGCTTCACCGACGAGCAGATCCATGAGAGCTGCAAGGTCGACCCATGGTTCCTCGAGCAGATGCGCGGCATCGTCGAGACCGAGGAGAAGATCCGCGCCCATGGCTTGCCGCAGACGCCGATCGCTTTCCGCCAGCTCAAGGCGATGGGCTTCTCCGACAAGCGCCTCGCCGCCGTCTCCGGCAAGAGCGAGGCCGAGGTCCGCACCCTGCGCCGCTCGCTGAAGGTGCGCCCGGTCTACAAGCGCATCGACACCTGCGCCGCCGAGTTTGCCTCGCCGACCGCCTATATGTACTCGACCTACGCCATGCCCTTCGCCGGCGCGCCGGCCGACGAGGCCAAGCCATCCGACGCCAAGAAGGTCGTCATCCTCGGCGGCGGGCCGAACCGGATCGGCCAGGGCATCGAGTTCGACTATTGCTGCTGCCATGCCTGCTACGCCCTGCGCGACGCCGGCTACGAGACCATCATGGTCAACTGCAATCCCGAGACGGTCTCGACCGATTACGACACCTCGGACCGGCTCTATTTCGAGCCGCTGACCGCCGAGGACGTGCTCGAGATCCTCGAGACAGAGAAGCAGGCCGGCACGCTGCACGGCGTCATCGTCCAGTTCGGCGGCCAGACCCCGTTGAAGCTGGCGCATGCGCTGGAGCAGGCCGGCATCCCGATCCTCGGCACGACGCCGGACGCGATCGACCTCGCCGAGGACCGCGACCGCTTCAAGCGCCTGCTCGACAAGCTCCATCTCAAGCAGCCGAAGAACGGCATCGCCTATTCGGTCGAGCAGTCGCGCCTGATCGCGGCCGAGCTCGGCCTGCCCTTCGTGGTGCGCCCGTCCTATGTGCTCGGCGGCCGCGCCATGGCGATCATCCGCGACGAGGTGATGTTCGAGGACTACCTGCTCGGCACCCTGCCCTCGCTGATCCCCTCCGAGGTCAAGGCCAAGTACCCGAACGACAAGACCGGCCAGATCAACACCGTCCTCGGCAAGAACCCGCTGCTGTTCGACCGCTATCTCTCGGATGCGATCGAGGTCGACGTCGATTGCCTTTGTGACGGCAAGGACGCCTTCATCGCCGGCATCATGGAGCATATCGAGGAAGCCGGCATCCATTCCGGCGATTCGGCCTGCTCGCTGCCGCCGCGCTCGCTCTCGCCCGAGCTGATCGCCGAGCTGGAGCGCCAGAGCAAGGCGATGGCGCTCGCCCTCGACGTCGGTGGCCTGATGAACGTGCAATACGCCATCAAGGACGGCGAGATCTATGTGCTCGAGGTCAATCCGCGGGCCTCGCGCACCGTGCCCTTCGTCGCCAAGGTGATCGGCCAGCCGATCGCCAAGATCGCGGCACGGCTGATGGCCGGCGAGAAGCTTTCGAGCTTCGGCCTGAAGCAGGAGAAGCTCCAGCATGTCGGCGTGAAGGAGGCGGTCTTCCCCTTCGCCCGCTTCCCCGGCGTCGACGTGCTGCTCGGCCCGGAAATGCGCTCCACCGGCGAGGTCATCGGCCTCGACCGCTCCTTCGACGTCGCCTTCGCCAAGAGCCAGCTCGGTGCCGGCTCCAAGGTCCCGGTCAAGGGCACGGTCTTCGTCTCGGTCCGCGACGAGGACAAGCCGCGCATCCTGCCCTCCATAGCTGTTCTCGCCGAGCTCGGCTTCCAGATCGTCGCGACTGGCGGCACGCTGCGTCTCCTTCAGGAGAACGGCATCCGCGCCAGCAAGATCAACAAGGTGCTGGAAGGCCGCCCGCACGTCGTCGATGCGATCAAGAACGGCGAGATCCAGCTCGTCTTCAACACCACCGACGGTCCACAGGCCCTGGCGGACTCGCGCTCGCTGCGCCGCGCGGCCCTCTTGCACAAGGTGCCCTATTATACCACCTTGGCCGGAGCGATCGCCGCGGCGGAGGGCATCAAGGCCTATTGCAGCGGTGATCTCGAAGTGAGGTCGCTGCAATCCTATTTCGCCCGCGCCGCCTGACCGGCCGCGCGGCGAAGTAGTTTTCTGACGATCGGGAGCGATTCGGGCACGCCGGCTCTAAGCTGGCGCGTGACCGATCGCTTTTCATAACTGGGACGGAACGATGGACAAGGTTCCCATGACGGCCGGCGGTTTCGCCGCCCTCGAAGTCGAGTTGAAGCAGCGCCAGCAGGTCGAGCGCCCGCGCATCATCACGGCGATCGCCGAAGCGCGCGCACTGGGCGATCTCTCGGAGAACGCCGAGTACCATGCGGCCAAGGAGGCCCAGTCGCTGAACGAGGGCCGCATCATGGAGCTCGAATCGCTGATCGGCCGCGCCGACATCATCGATGTCAGCAAGCTCGGCGGCGACACGATCAAGTTCGGCGCGACGGTCAAGCTGATCGACGACGACACCGAGGAAGAGAAGCTCTACCAGATCGTCGGCGAGCCGGAATCGGATGTGAGGTCCGGCAAGGTCTCGATCGGCTCGCCGATCGCGCGGGCTTTGATCGGCAAAAAGGTCGGCGATTCCGTCCAGGTCAACACGCCCGGCGGCGGCAAGTCCTACGAGGTCGTCAGCGTCGCTTTCCGCTAGAGCCCGTTCCGACCAGCTTGCACCGCAAGCTGATCGGTAAAACGGTCTCTAAACCAGGAACAATCGACATGGCGGGACGACTTGGCCAGTCCTGCGGCAGTCCCTAGATTAGAGGTGTGACTGCCGCCGGAGACTGCACCATGACCACGCGTCGCGCATTTCTCACCGGGTCCGCCGCGCTCGCCGCCGGTGGGCTCGTTTCGCTTCCCGCCCTGGCGCAGCCGGTCTCGATCGGCGCGATCAAGGTCGATGCCCGCAGCCTCGGCCCGCTCGGCTGGGGCGAAAATGCCCCGCGGATCGGCCGGGCCTTCGAAAGCAGGCTCGCCAGCGAACTTCTCCCCTTACGTCGCCGCGGCGGCCCGACCTTGTATGTGACCGTGCGCTGGCTCTGGCTCGGCGCGGGTGTCGGCGGCGGCATGGCGGGTGATGGTGGTGGCGGCAGCGACGACAACATGGTGAGCGTCATCGAGGTCGCCGATCGCGGACGCCCGCTCGTCAGCCGCGAAATCCGTTCGATGCTGCCATCGACCTCCGGTGGCGCCTGGTATCGCCCCGATGTCGATCAGCGCCGCATCGCCGCCCTGCTCGAAAACAATGCCCAGTGGATCAGACGTTACCTTGATGCCTGAAACGATGCTGACGCGCCGCACTCTCCTCGCAGCCCTTGCTGCCGCCTCGCTGGCAGGCTGCCAGACGACCGCGCAGACCGCCGCGCCCGTCCCGATCGGTGCGGTTCGCGTCGACACCGGGCCGCTCGCGGCCAAGGGACAGGCTGCCACGGCAGCCCTGATCAAGCCGATGCTGGAGCGCGAGCTCGCCAGCCTGCGCACCACCGGCGGCGCGACCCTGCAGGTCACCGTCACCGGGCTTTACCTGACGAGCTATGCCGGCGGACAAGCCGTCACCCTCGGCAACGACACGCTCGAAAGCGTGGCGGTGCTGATCGGCGCCGACGGCCGCGAAATCGCCCGCTACCCGATCCTCGCCATCATGTCGCCGAGCTATGGCGGAGCCTGGTATCGGCCGGACGTCGATCAGCGCCGGGTCGAGGCGCTGGTCGGCAGCAACGCTCAATGGATCAGGCGGTCGGTCGGGGGCTCCTGACAGTCGAGCCGAAAGCCGAGCCCGGCGGATTTACGCGGCCGCGACGCTTCCCTATCGTCATCGCCTCTCTTTCTCCACGAGGGAAACAGCGATGTCGCGTGGAGTTCTGGTCGCTCTCCTGCTCGCCGGAAGCGCATCATCGGCCCAGGCGGATGGTGCGTTCTGGAACGGCCGCTGGTCCGGGCGGATTTCCACCGGAGCCAATGTCAGCATCAGCATCTCGGGCGGCAATGTCACCGAGTACCGTTTCAGCGGCCGCGCCGGGAAGGTCGCGTTCGGAAGCGTTTCTGCCGAACGCGTCTCCTTTTCACCGGGCTCTGCCGCGATCATCACCATGACCCCGGCTGGCCCGAACCAGGCGAACTATGCGTTTTCCCACCCGCAAATGGGCTCGGCCACCGGCCTTCTGACGAGGGCGAATGCTGGCGTTGCCTCGGCACCAGCGCGCGTTGCGGCACGGGTACCCAATACTTGGGTTGGTACCTGGGGGAGAAGCGATGGCTGGATGCTCACCGTTTCGCAGGGCAGCATGGCCTATCAATATCGGGGAGAGAGCCTGGCCATCTCGAATATCAGCGCAGATGCGACCCGCCTCGCCTTCGACATCGCGCCGGCCGGACGAATGGTTCTGACCATGCGTCCCGGCCAGAAGACGGACTATGAATTCACTGCCGGTGGCAGGACGACGCGCGGCACAGCCTGGCGCCGATAGGGCAACCTAAAACGGCGCGATCGGGGCGTCCTTGACCCGGTCGAGCGCCAGCGCCGTGCGGACATTGCGCACATTGGGCAGCGCCGTCAGGTCGGCGACGAAGTCCTGGAAGGCCTTCAGATCGGTCGCGACGCATTTCAGGATGAAGTCGATGTCGCCCGACAGCGTCCAGCACTCGCGCACCAGCGACCAGTCGCGGATCCGCTCCTGGAAGGCGACGAGGTCAGCCTCGGCCTGGCTGGCGAGATGGACGAAGGCGAAGCAGACCACCTCGATGCCGAGCTTGCGTTCGTCGAGCAGCGCCCGGTAGCCGGTGATGATGCCGGCCTCCTCCAGCGCACGCACGCGCCTGAGGCAAGGCGGCGGCGAGATGCCGACCCGGCTCGCGAGCTCGACATTGGTCATGCGCCCATCACTCTGCAGCTCCGCCAGGATGCGGAGATCGATCTCGTCGAGTTTGGAACGCACAAATCCTCCTGAAAATCGGACGCGCAGGTGTAGACGCGCCGCTGGCGCGTTACAAGGCATCGACCACGCCAATTCCGGGCCAACTCGCCGTGCCGACAGAAACGCCGCCTTCCCTCTGGATTCTGACCGACGGCAAGGCCGGCGACGAGGTGCAATGCCTCGGCGTCGCCGAGCGCATGGGCGTCGTCCCGGAGATCCGCCGGGTCAATCCCGGCAAGCCCTGGAGCTGGCTGATGCCGCGCGGGCCGATCGATCCGCGCGAGGGGCCGGACCGGCCGGGCAGCCCGATCCGGGCGCCCTTCCCCGATATCGCCATCGCCTCGGGCCGCCGCGCCGTCGCCTATCTGCGCGCTGTGAAGAAAGCCTCGAACGGGGCGACCTTCACCGTCTTCCTCAAGGACCCGCGCACCGGGACCGGCACCGCCGACCTGATCTGGGTCTCCGAGCACGACCGCCTGCGTGGCGGGAACGTGCTGGTGACGATCACCTCGCCGCACCGCCTCGCGCCGCAAGCCCTGGCCGCGGCCCGGGCCGAGCCATTGCCGGAGATCGCCGCCCTGCCCTCGCCGCGCGCCGCTGTTCTGGTCGGCGGTGACAGCCGCCACCATACGTTCCGGCCTGATGATATCGAACGCTTCGCGCGCGAGCTCGATACGCTCGCCGCCTCCGGCATCGCGCTGATGGGCTCGCGCTCGCGCCGCACCCCACCGGCGCTCGACGCTGCGATCGGCGAGGTTTTCCGCCGCCATGGCGGCTGGTGGTGGGACGGTTCAGGCGCCAACCCCTATGTGCCACTGCTCGCCAATGCCGACGCCATCGTCGCCACCGCCGATTCCACCAACATGATCGGCGAGGCTGCCGCCACCGGCGTGCCGATCCTCGTCTTCGAGCCGCATGGCGGCCACGGCAAGCTGGCGAAGTTCCTGGAGGCGCTGAAGCGCTACGGCGCTGTGCATCATTTCCAGGGCAAGCTTGAAGGCGGCCCTTACGACCCGCTAGATTCGACCGGAACGATCGCGGCCGCCGTCTATGAGGGTTGGCGGCGTCACAAGGCTGCGACGGGGCTGGCGTGAAGCCACTCCGATACCGATATGTCCGGCTCGTGCCGGCTCAGGAACAAGACAGATGGCCCATATCCACGCCAAGGTGATGATCATCGGCTCCGGCCCGGCCGGCTACACCGCCGCGATCTATGCCGCCCGCGCCCTGCTCCAGCCGGTGCTGATCTCCGGCCTGCAGGCCGGCGGCCAATTGATGATCACCACCGACGTCGAGAACTATCCCGGCTTCGCCGACGTGATCCAGGGCCCCTGGCTGATGGAGCAGATGCGCGCCCAGGCCGAGCACATGGGCACGAAGATGGTCTCCGACCACATCGCCAGCGTCGACCTCTCGCAGCGCCCGTTCCGCTTGTGGGGCGATGCCGGCGACACCTATTCCTGCGATTCGCTGATCGTGGCGACCGGCGCGCAGGCAAAGTGGCTCGGCCTGCCCTCGGAGCAGGCCTTCCAGGGGTTTGGCGTCTCGGCATGCGCCACCTGCGACGGCTTCTTCTTCCGCAACAAGCAGGTCGTGGTGGTCGGCGGCGGCAACACCGCGGTCGAGGAGGCGCTCTATCTCGCCAATCTCGCCGCCAAGGTCACGCTGGTGCACCGGCGCGATTCGCTGCGCGCCGAGAAGGTGATGCAGGAAC
>JAESGH010000424.1_pt1 | contig 24967 bp, 16 predicted proteins | sample 9269641 | NCBI WGS metagenome assembly JAESGH01 (sample SAMN14515345, study PRJNA621665) | algae metagenome | isolation source: Phormidium tanganyikae FI6-MK23 and co-occurring heterotrophs from granitic... | place: USA: Fort Irwin, California | collected 1998-05-24
GTTTCCCCACAGTGCCAGCCCACGCAATTGCCATCTTTAACGCTAAAGGCGGGGTAGGAAAGACTTCAACCGCGTATAACCTTGCTGTTGCCCTCGTGCGCTTTCACAGTAAGCGCGTACTGCTTATCGACATTGACCCTCAAGGTCACGCAGGAGCTGCTCTTGGAGTCGATATCATGAACGTCGAGCATCGAATCGATGAAGTACTCCTTGAACAAATTGGAATTAAAGACACGATTGTAGAGACCTCTTCAGGAGCTGACATTATCCCGTCAAACATTCTCCTTGCTGAAGCAGAAATTCCACTCTCTGGAATGCCTGGAAGAGAAGTACTTCTTCGACGTGCAATAAAAACAATTTCATCTCACTACGATTTTATCCTCATTGATTGCCCTCCAAACGTGGGAATGCTCTCTGTCAATGCACTCATGGCCGCTCAAAAGCTCATTATCCCCGTTGACATGAGCTACTTAGGGCTTTTGGGCATTCCAGTCATTGAACGGATGCTTCACCTTATTCAGACACGATTAGAGCATCCAATTGAAATTCTAGGAGTCGTTGCTACTCGCTACGATCAACGGCTTAACATCGCAAAAGATGTTCTTTCCTCTCTTAAAAGTCATTTTGGTGAGCGCCTCTTTGAAACAATCATCCCTGAGACCGTAAAGGTGAGAGAAGCACCTAGTTTTCAAGTTTCCATTTTCGATCATGCTCCCGATACCTCTGGAGCGATAGCGTACCAAAAATTCACAGAGGAGATGCTAACTCGTGTCAAGTAAACAACCTGCTAGAAAGCCCGCTATGGGAATTAATCCCTTAGGAAGTGGTGGAGGCCTCTTTGATAAAACGGAGCCCGTCACCCCAACAGATAGTGAGACAAGTGAACCGTCAAAAAGCACTTCAAGGAAGAAGCAAGAATCTCAAAATCTAGAAACTAGAAAAAAGAATCTAGAAAATACAAAGGAGAAATCTGGATTTTTGCAAGATATTGAAACCTCTAAGAAAGAATCCATCGGTCTTCAGGTTACGACTGAAGTCAATGACTGGCTCGATGACCTAGTGAAAGCTAACCGAAGAAACACTGGACGAAAACTTCCAAAACAAGTCCTTATTCAAGCAGGAATTGAATTGCTTCGAGCAATGCCAGTTGACTGGTCTGAAGTAGGAGACATTGAGGAACTGCGAAATAAGTTGTCCCAGGTTGCGAGATTGGTAGAAGAGCGCCAGTAGCATAGAATCTATTTTCTAGAAAATAGATTCTATGCCAAGAAGGTCAGATTGGACCGCTTGTAAAGAGTCGTTGAGCCAGTGCAACTAGCATCACTAACCATGAATTCAGTAAAGTGAGGTTTAAAGTGGTTGAAAATTTCAACGGCTTCAAAAATTACTTTAAATTTTCGTCATTTTCGGTTCAGTATTCTTTGGAGAGGCAGAGCGTGTGAGGGATGCGGTAGAAGGAACTGATCCGACAAACTTATTTGCAGGCGATAGCGATTTAACAACATTGCTACGATCGCACGATTGGTCACAAACGCCCTTGGGTGCGATCGAAACCTGGTCAGACAGTGTGAAGATGACTGTGCAGATCTTGTTAACCGAACTCGATCGAGTAAATCAGCCAGATCAGGCACCGTTAGAACGAGCAGTTGATCTGCCGCAGGAGTGCCGATCAGCCGCCCATCAAGCGGCTCAAGCTAATGCCTTTCGAGTCAGGCTTACTAGTGCACTGCGTCCGCTGACCGATGCCGATGAAATTCAGGCGATCGCCGCCCGCATTTTGGGCGAATCTCTAGGCGCAAGTCGCGTTATTTACATCGAAGTTTTACCCGGCGATCAAGAAGTCATCGTTCACAAAAACTATACGAACGGTGTAACCGAACTGGGCGGGTTGTACCGCCTGGAAGACTTCGGACGCAATTTGACCGCCGACCATCGAGCGGGGCGAACGGCGATCGTCCCCGATGTGGCAAACTACCCTAACTACACACCGGACGAAACGGCAAGGTATCGATCCATTGAGATTGCCGCGCATATTGATGTGCCGTTGATCAAAAACCAGCAATTCGTCGCGTTGCTGGCGGTGCATCAGGCAACCCCGCGCCAGTGGACGGCAGACGAAGTAAAACGAGTTGAGGAAACCGCCGAGCAGACATGGGCTGCCGTCGAACGTGCACGGGCTGAAGCAGCCCTGCGCGAGAGTGAATCCCGTTTTCGGCAAGTGGCAAATGCTGCTCCGGTGCTGATCTGGATGTCTGGAACGGATAAGCTCTGCAATTTTTTCAATCAGCCGTGGCTCGACTTCACTGGACGGACGACCGAGCAAGAGATGGGAAATGGGTGGGCAGAAGGAGTCCATCCTGATGATTACCAGCAGTGTTTAGCAACCTACGTTACTGCCTTTGATGCTCGGCACCCGTTCCAGATGGAATATCGCCTGCGACGATTTGATGGCGAGTACCGTTGGATGCTCGATACTGGAGTGCCTCGCTTCACAGGCGAGGGTGCTTTCTTGGGCTACATCGGTTCCTGTGTTGACATCGATGATCGCAAACAAACCGAAGTCGCTCTGCGCGAATCGGAGTCACGCTATCGGACGCTGTTTGAGTCGATCGATGAAGGCTTTTGCGTGGTTGAAGTCTTGCTGAATGACCAGGATACGCCCATTGACTACCGCATTTTAGAAATCAACCCGGCTTTTGAGCAACAAACCGGACTGCGACAAGTTGTTGGTCAAACAGCACGTCAGTTAAATCTAGAAGAGCACTGGATTGAAATTCCCGGTCAAGTGGCACTAACGGGTGAATCTGTGCGCTTTGAAAATGGCTCCAAAACCTTGAATCGTTGGTTTGATGTCTATGCCTGCCGCACCGGTGAACCGGAGGCGCGCAAAGTGGCGATCGTCTTCAAAGACATTAGCGATCGCAAGCAGACAGAAGACCTTTTGCAGTGCGCTGCAAAATTGGATGCGTTTCGCGTCTCTCTCACCGACGCACTCCGTTCGCTTGCTGATCCCATAGAGATTCAGGCAGCAGCCAGCCGTGTGCTGGGCGAGTACCTTGGTGCGAACCGCGTGGCATACTTCGAGATTCGCGGCACTGATTGTGTCGTGGAGCAGGATTACGTCAATGGAGCCGACGCACTCTCTGGCAGCTACCCGGTTGATTCGTTCGGAGCCAAGCTGCTCTCAGCGTACCGCACGGGTCGCGTCGTGTCTGTGTCCGACGTACAAATCGATCCCAATCTATCCCCGGAACAACGATCAGCCTACGCCGCCATCCAAATTGGTGCCTATATCAGTATCCCATTAGTAAAAGGAGGTGAGCTCGTCGCAGTGCTGGCGGTTCACTCAACCGAAGTGCGAACTTGGACACCGGACGAGGTATCTCTAGTAGAAGAAGTCGCCGAGCGCACTTGGGCAGCCGTTGATCGTGCCCGCGCTGAAGCAGTTCTCCGCCAAAATGAAGCCCGCTTTCGTCGCATCTTTGACTGCGAAATGGTGCCAATGGGCATTTATAACAAAGTAGGTGGAGTGATTGCAGCCAACAATTCCCTGCTCAATCTGATTGGCTATACGCGGCAGGAGTTGGAAGCGGGACAAATCAACTGCCAAGCCTTGACTCCGCCAGAATATCGATCGCTGGATGAAAAGGCACTTAGTGAAATCGAAGTGAGGGGCGTGAGTACGCCCTATGAAAAAGTCTATCTTCACAAAGACGGCAGACGCATTCCCATTCTCATCGGCGCTGCATTGTTTCTCGAAGATGCCAGCAGTGGTATTTTGTTTGCCATTGATTTGAGCGAGCGCAAACAAGCCGTCGCCGAGCGAGAACAGCTCTTACAACAAGAGCAAACCCTGCGCCAGCAGGCAGAAATTGCAGAACGTAAACTATACGCCCTTTTGGCCAGCATCCGCGAAGATTTTCTGTTGTTCGATCACGACTGGCGCGTGGCCTATCTCAACCCCCAGTCCGAGATCACCATGCAAAGGCCGCGCGACCAAATTTTAGGCCATCGCATTTGGGAGCTGTTTCCCGACCTGGTTGGAACAGAGTACTACCATCGTCTGCATCAGGTCATGCGAGAACAGGCCCCGGTTCAGTTTGAGTACCACTACGACACCTGGGATGTCTGGTTTGACAATCGCGTTTACCCAAGTCCCGAGGGCATTACCATCCTCTGCTCGAACATTACCAATCGCAAACGCGCCGAAGCTGAACGAGAACAGCTCTTGCAGCAAGAACAAATCGCCCGCGAAGCCGCCGAGAACGCCAACCGAATCAAAGATGAGTTTCTAGCCGTCCTGTCGCATGAATTGCGCTCGCCCCTTAATCCCATTCTCGGTTGGTCAAAACTGTTAAAGCAGGGAAAACTGGATACGGTAAAAACCGCCACGGCATTAGAGACGATCGAGCGTAACGCCCAACTTCAGGTGCAACTCATTGACGATCTACTCGACATCTCTCGGATTTTGCAGGGTAAACTCAGCTTGAATGTGCTGCCAGTTGATCTCAGCACCGTCATTTCTGAAGCGCTGGAAACCGTTCGTTTAGCCGCAGAAGCGAAAACGATTCACATGCAAACGACGATCTCACCCGGTGTTGGCATGGTGATGGGCGATGCTGGACGGTTGCAGCAAGTGGTATGGAATCTGTTGTCCAACGCCGTCAAATTCACCCCTCCAGGAGGACACGTCACGGTCGCCTTAGCTTCACATGAGCACCAGGCTCAAATCCAAGTGAGTGATACTGGCAAAGGCATCAAGTCCGATTTTTTACCCTATGTCTTTGAGCATTTCCGGCAAGAGGATGGAGCCACCACGCGCAAGTTTGGCGGCTTGGGCTTAGGACTGGCGATCACGCGGCAAATTGCCGAACTGCACGGCGGCACCGTCGCGGTCGAAAGTTTGGGGGAAGGAGCGGGAGCCACGTTTACCGTTCAAATTCCCCTGGCATCTCGCTTTGCCGTCTTGCCCGCGATCGAGCCGCAGTCCAGCGCCACCGAGGACTTAAGTGGCATTCACATTCTCGTCGTCGATGATGAAGTCGATTCGCGTGAGTTTGTGGCGTTTGTTCTAGAACAAGCGGGTGCAAGCGTCACCGCCGTCGCCTCTGCGATTGAAGCACTGCAAGCGTTCTCCCAAGCCTTGCCAAACATTCTTGTGAGCGACGTTGGGATGCCAGAGATGGATGGCTATATGCTGATGCGGCAGATTCGCAGCCTGCCCCATGAACAGGGTGGACACATTCCGGCGATTGCGCTCACGGCCTATGCCGGAGAACTCGATCACCAGCAAGCAATCGCCGCCGGTTTTCAACATCACATTCCCAAACCGATAGACTCAGAGGTCGTGATCACCATCATCACCGAATTAGTATCATCAGCCTGAAGTGGGCAGCACAAGCACCACCTGCTTTTTAACACTTGCCCATATAAAATTCTGCAAAGTGGCATTTCCGGCCGAGTAGAGAGGACTCCTGGAATGTTTAGACTTGCTTTGTCTCAGCTCTAAAGAAGCAGTCTGTAGGTCCACTCTTTTTAGGCTTCTCTAAGAGCATTTTTCTTCTAATTGGAATTGCTTTCCGTTACATAAAACGGAACCCCTCACTCCAACAGATAGTGAGACAAATGTACCGTCAAAAAGCACTTCAAGGAAGAAGCAAGAATCTCAAAATCCAGAAACTAGAAAAAAGAATCTAGAAAATACAAAAAAGAAATTTGAGTTTTTGCAGGATATCGAAACCTCTAAGAAAGAGTTCATCGGTCTTCAGGTCACCACTAAAGTCCATGACTGGCTCGATGAAGTGGTGAAAGCAAGTCGAAGAAAGAAAGGACGAAAACTTCCAAAGCAAGTCCTCATTCAAGCAGGAATTGAATTACTTCGAGCAATGCCAGTTGACTGGACTGAAGTAGGGGACATTGAGGAACTGCGAAATAAGTTGTCCCAGGTTGTGAGATTGGTAGAAGAGCGCCAGTAGCATAGAATCTATTTTCTAGAAAATAGATTCTATGCCAAGAAAGTCAAATTGGACTGCTTGTGAAGAGTCACGGGTTTTCCAAACATCAATGCGATTAAAAACAGCGTTAATTGCACATTTGCTTTGATTTTGCCACTACAAAGCAATAAGGTAGCAACAAAATTCAATATACGGGTAGTTTCGATTTCAGTGCTTCGTGTGGGTGAAGAGACCATGCAAGGACTTGGCCCATGGTTTCAAGTGCTGGTTCTTTGCGTGGATGTCCTCCACTTGAATTACTCTTATGTCACAACCGACTTTACGGGAATCAGACCTGGCTCAGTTTACGGGAAGCGAGGTTCTTTATCGACACGGTTTGTTTGGCTATCACTACACCGAAGGCGTTCAATACGTCGCTCAGTGTGGGGGTGCTTATTGGTTGATTGACGCTATTTTTAGTTGGCAGAGGGAACAGTGCATTCGCGAAGACGCCATGCTTCAAGAGATCCAATTTTGGACGCTTCAAATACATGACGATCGCAGTGCCACGTTGACGTGTGAACGAGATTCTAATGATGTCGTGATCACTCAATCTATTCCCTGGACTGATTTTCCACTGAGTTCGATTCGATTGTACTTCCAGGAAGGTGTTTTACTACTTCCGTCTGAGTACTAACGAGTTGGTCGTGCAAGGAGCAATTCATCACAGAGTTGTTTGAGTGGTTTTTAACCTTTCCTTGCATGATCTGTTCACCGAAAGATGATTTCTGAAAAGAGGCGGTCTTAACCATTGAAAGGCTTAGCTCTGTGCCAGTTGACTGGATAGAACAGCGCTAGCGATATAGAATCTATCTTCTACAAAATAGATTTTATTTTCTGCTAGAAAATTCCTTACACTGCTCTCACTGGCCCTTAGATCGTACTGGTTCAACTCAGATCGTGACGCTTTGTCCATGTCCTCTCGATATCGATTCCCCAACGAAATTATCAATTGCTGTGCTTAGCTTTATTATGCCTTTCACTCTTGAGCTATCGAGGCATTGAGAATACGTCTCCAATTTAAAGAAGCAATTCGTAGATCCACTTATTCCGGCTTCTCTCAACGTATTTTTCTTTCATTTGAAATTACTTTCCGTTACCTATTAAGCAATAACTTGTTGGCCCTAACATCCGTAAACCAAAGGCAGCTACGTTTGAATGAAAATTCATCGCACGCCACTTAGTGACTTCAACTCAATAAAATCGCGTGCGCTCAAAGTTGCAATGACTCACAGCGCGATTGCAACAGGGTGCTCTTTTGGGCTGGTAGCCTTGATGCGTGAAGCGATCGCTAATCCATTTCTGACTTTTGTTGTTGGACTGCCCGTAGTAGTTTGTTATATCAGAACATTAAACGTTGTCTTAGACATCGTGTTGGTTGAACGAGCGAGGAGACAGGAACAAGCGCTTCGGGGCGGGCGAAAAGTAATTGGCGCTCCGCCGCAAAGCAGTCTCTTTGCGAAAGCACTCGTTGAAACCCGCAAGACCGGAAAAAAGATTTTAGATCGCTATTTAATTGGGTTTGAGGCGGAAACGGGAGCGCCACTTTGGGTCTCAGATGATGACCTCTGCACCCACGCCGCCGTGTTCGCCAAAACCGGAGTCGGGAAAACCCTGTGGTTAGAGTCGTTGTTAATGCAACAAATGCTGCGGGGACGGGCCAGCGGGTCAACATTCATTGATGCCAAGCGCGACTCTGGCACGTTGGCTCACATTATTTACATGGCTCAGATTACTGGGCGCATTGAGGATCTCATCATCATTGATCCACTCAAGCCTCTTCACTCCTACAACTTTGTCGCAACCTCTCAACGAGCCGATGTCAAAGCCCGTAAAGTGCTCAGAGCAGGGCTTCCACCAATTGCTGATGCCAGTACCGCAAAGCATTACGATCGCCTCGCAGCCGATTCTGTGTTCCGAATTGTGCGTGCACTCGATAGCTTGGGACTGTCGTGGTCCATTGAAGATGTTGCTGTTGCCTTAGGGTCTTTTGCAATCGCATACCCTCACTTAAAAGCCATGCTGCAATCTATCAATGCTCAAGACGCACTCTTAGAACTTGCTCACTTTGCCACAAGCTACCGGACCCCTAAAGGCACGCTAGATGTGCAGAAACTAACCGACAATGTACGAGGTATTGCGTCTGAGTTGCACTCGATCGCAGCTGGAGACGCAGGTGAGCTGTTTTGTGCCAATCATTCAGACCTGTGTCTGACAGACGCAATCATGCAAGGCAAGCTTGTGTACTTTATGCTGCCACGACTAGAGGAATCAGAAGGGGCAGCGCGAATGCTCAAGGTGTTTCGCGAAGATTTGGAAGTCTCAATTGGTGAGGTGACCTCTCATGAGAAGGTTCGACTAGATGACCCGCACTTGGTAATTATTGATGAAGGAGCCTCTACGTTCTCACCCAGTTGGGCTAATTTATTTGAACTCGCTCGCAAAGGACGATTTGCGCTCCTGTTTGGCGCACAGTCTACAGCGGGATTAAGTGATCGCTCAATGGGATTGAGCCCTGAATTCTATGAACGAGTGATGGCGAATGTAAATTTGAAGGTTGCCATGCGACTCGGCGACAACACGACTGCCGTTGAACTTTCAAAATGGATGGGCAAGACAACGGTGCTGAAAAAATCGGTGAGCCGATCAAAGTCGAAAGGAAGTGCCAGCTCTGCTGTCTCTCCACTGTTTGATGCCACCGCCAAGCGTCAGTCTGGGCGCTCTTCTAGCGAAAGTTTTTACGAGGAAGAAGAAGATTTTGTCTCTGCTGATGAACTCAAATACGGCTTGCAGGCAGAGAAGGGGCTCGCTTGGGTCGATTTAGGCGGTAAACTCACCAAAATGCGGGCATTATGGGTCGATTTCCATCTTCCAACTTCATGGAATGGACGCTACCTTGTGCCTCGCTTAGAGGTTTTTGAAAAGGACTCTCTTTCACTTAGTGCTTTAGTTAATCAGGCTGTAATTCAGCGCGAGACGATTGATGAAAATCTGCTGCCTAAAGAAGCGTTAAATCCCCACGCTGTAAATTCGCCCCCTTTAGAGACTCCCGCTCCGACGACGAGAGCACCATCGTCGAATGAAGCTTTTACGCCTTCCCTAAATGCGAGAAAGGTCCGTGATTTGCGTTATGGCAATACCGTTACCGTTGCTACCGCCAAGCACCAAGAGAACCCTTCAACCCTTGCCCGTAAGCTGCGATTTGTCCCAAAGAAGAAGTCTCATTGATAGATGCCTGCTTTTCCAGGCAATATGAGTGGTAAGTAAGCCAAGTAAAATAGATTATAATCTATCAGATCTGAATTCGTTCAATTTCATCGAGGGTAAGGCTTTTACCCTACGCTCCTTGATTCAAATGGCCAGGCATAACTGGGCACTTTGTAGAAAAGTAGATTGAGCTACTATGTCGTACCCTAATGACAGAATTTGATGTGGCCTAAATGATTCAAGGAAAGCTTTTTGATCCCTCGATTACCCTATCTGAACTAAAGTCTCATCTCTGGGAAGCTGCAAACATTTTGCGTGGTAGCCCCGTTGATCGAACGGACTGGAAAAGCTATATCCTGCCACTGCTCTTCTTTAAGCGTGTCTGTGATGTGTGGGACGAAGAGCACGAAGCGATGATCGCTGAATACGGCGATGATTTCCTTGACGAGCATCGCTTCCAAATTCCTGAAGGTAGTCATTGGCAAGATGTACGGGAGGTAGCGAGTAACGTAGGTACAGCACTTCAGAACGCAATGCGGGCCATAGAAACAGCTAACCAGAAGCATCTCTATGGGGTATTTGGAGATGCCCCGTGGACAAATAAAGAGCGGCTCCCTGACGAACTAATAAAAGACCTACTTGAGCACTTTTCCGCCTTAAACCTAAGCAATAAGCGCGTCACTAGCGATGTAATGGGAGATGCTTACGAATATCTAATCAAGCAGTTTGCAGACACCACCAAAAATAAGGCAGGAGAGTTTTATACCCCTCGCAGTGTCGTGCGGCTTATGATCGATATTCTCGATCCTAAAGAAGGGGAGACTGTCTATGATCCGGCCTGTGGTACAGCTGGCATGTTACTTGGAGCAGTTGCCCACGTTCGTGAGCGGGGAGGTGACCCTCGGACGTTTTTCGGAAGGCTTTATGGCCAGGAGAAAAATCTTACAACTGCTTCAGCAGCGCGGATGAACCTTCTCATGCATGGGCTTGAGGACTTTTCGATCGAGCGAGGCGATACTCTACGACATCCAGTCTTTTCAAGCTCTAGTGGTGGACTCGCCACCTTTGATGTAGTGATCGCCAATCCGCCATTCTCGCTGGAGCAGTGGGGCAGGGAAGTTTGGGAGAGCGACCCTTGGGGGCGGGCATTTGCAGGATTGCCTACGGATACAAGCGGCGACTTTGCCTGGGTGCAGCACATGGTTCAGTCAATGGCTGAGCCTCATGGACGGATGGCGGTAGTGTTGCCTCAAGGCGCTCTTTTTCGCAGCGGTATTGAAGGTCAGATCCGACAAAAGCTCTTAGAAATGGATTTGATTGAGGCGGTGATCGGATTAGCACCGAACCTTTTTTATGGGACTGGTCTTGCTGCTTGTATCCTGGTGTTGCGCCGTCGTAAAGCTAAGAACCACGCCAAAAAGGTGCTTATTGTTGATGCCTCCAGCCGCTTCCGTAAGGGACGAGCGCAGAAATTCCTTGAGCCAGAACACACAACTGAAATTCTCTCTTGGTATGAAAGGTTTGAGGATGTAGAGGATTACGCTCGTGTAGTGTCGCTCAAAGAAATTGAGAAGGAAGGTTGGACACTGAATATCTCGCGCTATGTCTTGCCGCCTATTGGGGCAGATATTCCACCGCTAGATGAAGCGATCACCGTTTTCAAAGAATCGCTCACTCGTTGCCGCGAAGCTGAAGATCATCTACGTCAGGTCATGGTGGAGGGAGGATGGCTCGAATGAGTACACATATTACCCAACAGGCGTTAGAAAGCTACCTTTGGGGAGCAGCGACAATTCTTCGAGGTTTGGTTGATGCAGGAGACTACAAGCAGTTTGTCTTTCCGCTCTTGTTCTACAAACGACTTTCAGATGTGTGGGATGAGGATTATGTCCAGGCGCTTGAGGAAACGGGTGACATTTCTTACGCCTTAGAGACAGCCAATGACCGTTTTGTTATTCCCGACGGCTCTCATTGGAAGGATGTTCGCACAACACCCAAAAATGTGGGCCAGGCGCTTCAGAAAGCGATGCGAGCAATTGAGGCGGCAAATCCTGGTCATCTGGATGGGGCTTTTGGAGATGCCCCGTGGACAAATAAAGAGCGTTTGCCCGACGCAACGTTGAAGAATCTCTTGGAGCATTTCTCTAGCGTGGTGCTGTCATTAGCGAATGTTCCAGAGGATGAATTAGGCAACGGTTATGAGTTTCTCATCAAGAAGTTTGCAGATGATAGCGGCCACACGGCACAGGAATTCTATACCAATCGCACAGTGGTTCATCTGATGGCTCAGATGCTTGATCCTAAGCCAGGAGAAAGTATTTATGACCCGACTTGCGGTACTGGAGGAATGCTGATTTCAGCCTTAACTGAGGTGAAACGCAAAGGAGGAGAGCACCGCACCATCAAGCTCTACGGGCAGGAGCGAAACCATATGACCGCCTCCATTGCCCGGATGAACCTAGTGCTGCATGGCGTAGAAGATTATCAGATTCAGCGTGGTGATACGCTTGATAAGCCTGCATTTGAGGAGAACGACCGGCTTCGTACGTTTGATGTCGTTCTAGCTAATCCGCCGTATTCGATTAAGCAGTGGGATCGGGAGGCCTTTCAAACTGATAAGTGGGGGCGAAACTTCTTAGGCACTCCGCCTCAAGGACGAGCAGATTATGCGTTCTTCCAACACACTTTAAAGAGCCTTGATCCGAAGACGGGACGGTGTGCCATTCTTTATCCGCATGGGGTGCTTTTCCGCAAAGAAGAAGCAGAAATGCGTCAGAAGCTGGTCAAGTCTGATTTAGTAGAGTGTGTGCTGGGGCTTGGCCCAAACCTCTTCTACAACTCGCCGATGGAGGCGTGTGTTGTCATCTGCCGAACTAAGAAGCCGAAAAACCGTCAAGAAAAAATTATTTTCATTGACGCGGTGAGTGATGTGGCGCGAGTGCAAGCTCAAAGTTTTCTCAAAGAAGAGCACCAGCTTCGGATTTTTAATGCGTATCAAACGTTCACCGATGACCCAGGATTTTCCACGGTTGCAACGCTTGACGAGGTGGCTGCCCAAGAATTTAGTCTCTCGATTCCGCTCTATGTTCGCCGCAAAGCCAATCATGGAGACCAGGCAGAGGAGAAGTCCCTCAAGCTAGTTTGGTCCGAGTGGGAAGAGTCTGGACAGGGCTTCTGGCAAGAGATGGATAACCTTATAGAAATGCTTGATGATTTAAAAGAGTAGAAAAAAGTTTACCGATTTGGTAAACTAAACTATGATGCTTCAAGCATGGAAATTACCTTCGGCGATAATAAACTCCAGAAGCTATGCGAGCAGCAAGCAGTAGCCCAAAAGCAGTTAGGAAAAGTAGGTGCTCGAAAGCTTTGCTCTCGACTCGCTGACCTTGCCGCCGCAAGTTCAGTGCGGGATCTGGTAGCAGGGCGACCGCATCCTTTAAAGGGCGACCGCGCTGGCGAGTTTGCCTTGGATTTAGAGGGTGCAAAGCGGCTCGTCTTTAAGTCAGCCAATGATCCAGTTCCCTACAAGGGTGATGGAGGAATTGATTGGTCGAATGTTACGCATGTCTGCATAGTTTTTATCGGGGATTACCATGACTGAGATAACACATCCCTTTACTCCAGATTGGATTTCTCCCCCTGGTGACACCATTGCCGACCTATTGGAGGAGCGCGACTGGACACAAGCACAACTGGCAGATCGGTTGGGATATACCACCAAGCATGTGAGCCAACTGATTAATGGGAAAGCTTCCATCACTGAGGAAACCGCAATCAAGCTAGAGCGCGTTTTGGGCAGTACAGCTGAATTCTGGCTTAATCGAGAGGCGCAGTATCGTGCTCAATTAGCCAAGATTGAGGAGAAAGACCTCTTACAGGCATGGGTTCCGTGGTTAGACGATCTGCCGGTTCAGGAGCTAATGAAGCAGGGAGTGATCACCCAACAGCGGCTTGTAGCTACGAATAAGCCAGGCGTTGTAAAAGACCTACTCCAGTTTTTTGGAGTGGCTTCGCCGGAGGACTGGCAAGAAGTCTATGTCGGAATGGAGTGTTCTTTTCGTCGGACGCGGGAAGCCCAGAGTGATGTGGGTGCAATCGCAGCCTGGATTCGGCAGGGAGAAATCGAAGCAGAACGGCTCGATTGTCCTAAATACAGCAAACCAAGATTTGAGAAGACAGTGCGAGCCATCCGAAAGCTGACGGTGTTAACTCCAGAAGAGTTTGGGCCAGCGATGCAGAAGCTTTGCTGGGAGGCAGGAGTAGTGTTTGTGATGGTTCCGTCGCTTCCGCGAGCCCATGTAAGCGGCATGGCTCGGTGGCTGAATCTCCATAAGGCGCTGATTCAGCTTTCGCTATATGGCAAACAGAACGATCGCTTCTGGTTCACGTTTTTCCATGAAGCTGCTCACATTTTGCTTCATGGCAAGAGCAATATTTTTCTGGATGAGTGGGATGGGGGCGCAGCGGTGAAATCAGAACAGGAAGAGGAAGCAGATCAATGGTCACGAGAATTTTTGATTCCGCCACAGTTTGATGCGGATCTGCCCCGATTGAAGTCGAAGGATGCTGTAGTTGAGTTTTCAAAACGGGTTGGAATTCATCCTGGCATTGTGGTGGGGCGGCTCCAGCATGATGGGTTGATTGAGCCAACCTGGATGAATGGACTCAAGGTAAGTTTTCGGCTCAAAGGGGCTCAATAGAAGTATGAGAGGACAGGCAGCTCAAGTAATGGGGGAATCTGAGATGTTAAAACCAGGGTGGCAGCGGGTGAAGTTTGGCGATGTCGTCAGATTGAGTAATGCCCGTTGTTCTGATCCAGTCTCAGAGGGCATTGAACGCTATGTTGGGCTTGAACACATTGACTCCGATGACTTGAGAATCCGGCGTTGGGGATTAGTGGAAGATGGAATTACTTTCACCACTCGCTTTAAACCAGGACAAGTATTATTTGGCAAGCGGAGAGTTTATTTACGAAAGGTTGCTGTTGCTGATTTTGAGGGAATCTGCTCTGGAGATATCTATGTATTCGAGAGTACTAATCCAAGAGTGTTATTACCAGAACTGCTGACGTTCATATGTCAGACGGAACGCTTCTTTGAGTATGCAATTGATACTTCAGCAGGGTCGCTGTCACCCCGAACGAATTGGAAGAGTTTAGTAAATTTTGAGTTCGCCCTGCCGCCACTTGAGGAGCAAAAGAAGTTTTTCGAGGTAATGAATGCCATTGAGAACTGTATAGAGAGTATCAAACAAGCGAAATCAGTAGCCCGAAATCTGATTCTCGCTATCAGTTTTGAATTCTTTAATGACTGTAGGGCAGAGACTAAAAGAGTTAGTGAGATTTCAGAGCTCGTCACCAAAGGGGAATCCCCAGGGTGGCAGGGATTTTCATATTCTGACGATGGAATACCTTTCATTACGAGCGAACATGTACTTTTCAACAAAATTGATATTGACTCAGTAAAATTCATCCCTGATGCGTTTCATCAGAAACTTGCAAGGAGCCAAATTAAACCAAGAGATGTTCTTGTAAACATTGTTGGCGCATCAATTGGTCGTGCCGCAGTAGTTCCTCAACATATAAGGGAGGCAAATACCAACCAAGCTGTAGCAGTCGTCAGATTGGATGAAAAGCAGATTATCAGCGATTACTTCGTTACTTGGTATTTGCTACCTACTACACAACAATTCATAGCTTCAAGACAAGTCAATACAGCGCGAGCAAATATTAGCCTGACGGACATTAGAGACTTTAAAGTTCCGGTACCAGAGATCGATTTGCAAAAGAGTTATCTATCAAAAATAACTAGTGTCACCAAAGCATTGGATGCTTTGAATAATCGTTATCTCAGAGCGGTGGAAATTAAGAAGCAAATTCTAAACGCCTAAATAACCTTGCTATGTTCAACGAAGCTAACACCGTCGAAGCCTACCTCCGCAATCTCCTTTGTGGAAACGCTGCTGCAAATGCTCCTCCTGACGCTGGCTTTTCCCGTCAGGGCAGACGACTGAACGGTCTCGGCTGGTATTACCTTCCTCCACAGCGACTTTCTCGGCAGCCACAAGAAGTCTTCATTGAGTCTTTCGTTCGAGAGGCACTGATCCGCCTCAATCCAGAGATTGCAGCCAACCCCGATCGAGTTGAAGAAGTCCTCTACCGACTTCGAGCAATCGTGCTCTCGATTCGCAGTGATGGCCTTATCCGAGCGAATGAAGAATTTACTGCCTGGTTTCGGGGTGACAGAACCATGCCCTTTGGCCCCAACCACGAGCACACCACCATTCGCCTGATTGACTTTGAAAACCCAGAAAATAACCAGTGGGTAGTTACAACTCAATACACCTTCCGCGCTGGCCCGATAGAGAAACGTGCGGATCTAGTGCTCTTGGTAAATGGATTTCCCCTGGTGCTAATTGAAGCCAAAACTCCCGTACGACAAGCAGTGAGTTGGGTTGATGGCGCACTCCAGGTGCATGACGACTACGAGAAAAACGTCCCTGAACTCTTTGCCTGTAACGTCTTTAGCGTCGCCACTGAAGGGAAAGACCTACGTTTTGGTTCCATCCGAATGCCAATTGAGCTTTGGGGTCCGTGGCGAATGGATGATGATGCCGTGCCTCAAGGACTCTCGGACCTGCAACACGCGGTGAGTTCACTCCTTCGACCCACCGTCATTCTCGATATCCTGTCAAACTTCACCCTCTTTGCCACTGACAAGAAAAAGCGCCGACTCAAAATTGTTTGTCGCTATCAACAGTTTGAAGCTGGAAACCGCATCGTCGATCGCGTCATTGCTGGCCGTCCTAAGAAGGGCTTGATCTGGCATTTTCAAGGGTCAGGCAAATCACTCCTGATGGTGTTTGCCGCGCAAAAGATGCGAATGGATCCGAAACTCAAAAACCCTACCGTGCTCATCGTGGTTGATCGCATCGACTTGGATGCTCAGATTAGCTCTACCTTTCACGCTTCCGATATTCCTAACCTGGTTAAAGCCGAGACCCGCGAAGAGTTGGAGCGGCTGCTTAGGCAAGACACCCGCAAAATCATCATTACTACCATCTTCAAGTTTGCAGAAGCTGATGGTGTTCTCAACGATGCTGACAACATTATTGTCCTGGTAGATGAGGCCCACCGCACTCAGGAAGGCGATCTGGGCATGAAAATGCGAGCCGCGTTGCCTAATGCATTTCTGTTTGGCTTTACTGGAACACCAATCAACAAAGTTGACCGCAACACCTTCTACGCCTTTGGTGCCGAGGAAGATGAGCAGGGCTATATGAGTCGCTACGGGTTTGAAGAATCGATTCGTGATGGAGCCACACTACCGCTTCATTTCGAGCCACGCTTAGTGGAACTGCACATCGATAAGGAAGCGATCGACGAAGCCTATGCTGAGCTAACTGGTAATCTCTCAGACCTTGATCGAGATGCTCTAGCAAAAGCTGCTTCTAGGATAGCGGTGCTCGTGAAAGCACCTAATCGCATTACTAAAATTTGTGCTGATATCGCCGCACATTATCAGGCTCATGTTGAGCCAAACGGCTTTAAGGGCATGGTCGTTACTTATGACCAAGAGTCCTGCCTGCTCTACAAAGACGAGCTAGAGAAGCATCTGCCACCAGAAGCAATTGAGGTTGTTATTTCTGCAAAGGGAAATAATGAGCGATTCAAACCCTACGATCGCACCCGTGACCAGGAAGAGAAGCTGCTCGATCGCTATCGTGATTCCAATGACCCGATCAAACTCATCATCGTTACCGCCAAGCTCCTCACCGGCTTCGATGCACCGATTCTCCAAGCGATGTACTTGGATAAACCGCTCAAAGATCACACCCTGCTTCAGGCTATTTGCCGCACTAACCGCACCTACGGCAGCGAGAAGACTCACGGGCTAATCGTGGACTACCTTGGTGCCTTTGATGATGTAGCAAAGGCCTTAGAGTTTGATGAGAAAGGCTTTCAGCAGGTGGTTTCTAACATTACTAAACTCAAAGATGAGCTTCCTGGCGCAATTCAAAAATGCTTGGCTTATTTTATGGGCTGCGATCGGACATTGAGTGGCTTTGAAGGGCTAATTGCAGCACAAGATTGTCTACCTAATAACAATCTCCGAGACGAGTTTGCAGCTGACTACAGCGTGCTTTCTCGTCTCTGGGAGTCTCTTTCCCCAGATCCGATTCTCCAGCAGTACGAAGCTGATTATCGTTGGGTTTCTCAAATTTATGTTTCGGTACAGCCCACCACAGGTATGGGCAAACTCATCTGGCATGCCCTTGGGGCTAAGACCATCGAACTCATTCACCAAAACGTTTCGGTCGAGGCCATTCGAGACGACATTGATGAAATTGTGCTGGATGCAGAACTCCTAGAGGTTTTACTCAACACCCCTGACCCCAGGCAAAAGTCAAAGGAAATTGCAATCAAGATTGCACGACGACTTCGACAGCACCTGAACAATCCCCGCTATAAGGCCCTTTCAGAACGCCTGGAATCCCTTAAAGAGCGACACGAACAAGGTCAGATCTTAAGCGTTGCCTTCCTAAAAGAACTTCTCGACCTGGCACGGGAACTCCTTGAAACAGAGAAAGAGACCCCACCCGAAGAAGACGAGGATCGCGGCAAAGCAGCGCTCACCGAGCTGTTTATGGAAGTCCAAAACGATGAAACTCCAAAAATGGTCGAGCGAATCGTGAATGACATTGATGAAATTGTTCGGTTAGTTCGTTTCCCCGGCTGGCAAAAAACCAGCGCTGGTGAGCGAGAGGTAAAACGAGCACTCCGCAAAACGCTTTTCAAATACCAGCTTCATCAAGATACCGAGCTCTTTGAGAAGGCGTATAGCTACATTAGACAATATTACTAGTCTCCGCATTCATTCAGGAAAGAAAAGCAGAAACAAGTAATTCTCAAAGGAGAGCTGCCATTAAACCTTCCTACAACAAGGAGCAATAGGTAAATGAGCACAGCCCAAGCCGTATTAATACGGGTGAACTACAATATACTTTGATGGTTATTCTTCCAATAAATAATCTTCTAAAAAATCACACCACGGGGATGGTAAATGCGCGAAGCTATGGATTGTTCAAACAAACGCAGGATTTTGACAATTGATGGTGGAGGCATCTTAGGTACATTTCCGGCTGCGTTTCTTACCTGCTTAGAGAAGCAATTAGAGCAACCAATCGGCAACTATTTTGACCTCATCAGCGGCACCTCTACAGGAGGAATCATTGCTCTTGGCTTAGGCATGGGGTTGAAAGCAGCTGAAATTCTGCAAATGTATGAAGAGAATGGACCAGAAATTTTTGGTCAACATAAGAGTACATTTCAGAACTTTTTGGCAAGCAAGCTTAGATTAATGCGCTGGCTTTATCGACGTAAGTACAGTTCTGAGAAGTTACGCTCTACTCTCGTTGGCCTTTTTGATGACAAAAGACTTAGCGATGCAAAGCATCGACTCGTTATTCCTGCTTGGAATCCTCTTACTCAATCTGTTTACATCTACAAGACACCACATCATTCTCGCTTTCGGACAGACTACAAGTCTCGGATCGTTGATGCTGCTCTTGCCACATCTGCGGCACCAACCTACTTTCCGCAGCATGAGACTGAAGAAAGCATAGGTCTTATGGATGGGGGCATTTGGGCTAATAATCCAATTGCGGTCGCTGTCGCTGAGGCAATTGGAGTGTTAAAGTGGCCTGCTAATGAACTCTATGTGCTGAGCCTTGGTTGTTTAGATGAAGTACACACTCTTCCCAAATCAGCAGGGATAGGGCCTTTAGCGAGTAAGTTAGTTTCATTATTCATGAACGGACAATCACATGGAGCAATGGGAATTGCCAAATTGTTGACTGGGCACGAACATGAAAGAAACGCTATATTTAGGGTTAATCATACAGTTACAGCAGGAAGATACCCCATGGATGGCACTTCTGCCATTAGGGATCTCAAAGGACTTGGCTATTCTTTCGCGCGTGAACAATTTCCCAGCCTGAAACCAGTGTTTTTCACTACTCCTGCTGAACCGTTCGAGCCCCTCTATAAAATTCCTGAAGAAACGTCATGAGGCTATTGAAGCACTTCGATACGTTCCTAAAAGACATTGTTAACCTCAATCAGGGTCGAATTGATAGGCTGGAAGGTCATGTAGAAGCAATTCAAGATTTTTTGGAATGTAGCGACTACAGCCCTGACATTATAAGGTTCTCCCCACAAGGCTCATGGGCACATAAATCAATAATCAAGCCTCGTTCCAACAAAGAATTTGATGCGGATCTGGTCATGTTCGTTGAGCAGTTTGAGAAGTGGTCACCAAAGGACTATGTGAATAATCTCTATTCCGTCTTCAGGCAATCAGAGCGGTATCAAGAAAAAGTTTCACGCGCCACTCGATGCGTTGTACTAGACTACTCTAGCGATTTTCACCTTGACGTTGTGCCATGCATTGTTGATAGTGACGACGAATCCATCTTTAATGTATGCAACCGTAATAAAGACACTTTTGAAGAAACAGCACCAGAAGCTTACTCAGATTGGCTTTCAGAAAGAAATACTTGGACTGGAAAGAACATGCTCCGGTACTCGATTAGACTGCTCAAGTATCTGCGAGACATTAAGGCCACTTTCTCAGTTAAATCAATTTTACTCACCACCCTTGTGGGAAATTGTGTTGACGATTCAGACCAAAGCGTTCAAGAGGAGTTGTTCCTTGACCTTCCTACTTCTCTGAAAACTCTTACTGGACGACTTGATGACTATCTTCAAACAAATTTCATCATGCCTGTAGTTAGGAATCCTGTCCTCTCAACAGAGACCTTTAATCGTCACTGGGATCAGGAGAAATACGAGAATTTTAGAGACTGTATTCATCGTTATCGTGAATGGATTGATGATGCCTACGACGAAGAGGATAAAAATGAGAGTATCCGAAAGTGGAGAAGAGTTTTTGGCGATGAGTTTGCTAAGGGTGAAGTAAAAGCTGCAGCGACTTTTTCAGAATCAACTTCACTTATTGCGCTTACAGGATGTAGAGATGTGGTGAGTGCAGTTCTGGCTAAAGGAGCTTACTTCTTAGACAGTTGGATATCGCCTAAATTGCCCCATGTAGAGAAACTTCGCTGGCCAATTCGCAAAGGACCGGGAATTTCTGTAAGAATTGCTGCGAGCGAATATACAGACCGCTATGCTAGCCAAAGCGTTAGGATTTTAGAATCTGGGAAAGTAGTGGAAAAGGGGCGATGGATTCGCTTTGAAGCAAGAAACGCTCTTGGACTACGATATACCTCTCTAGATTTTGAAGTAAAGTGGCAGGTTGTCAATACAGATATAGCAGCAGTGCAGGCGGACCAATTGAGAGGTGATTTCTATCAATCCAGTGACTCTGGTATTCGTTGGGAGTCCACAAGCTATCACGGAGCGCATTGGGTAGAAGCTTTTATTATCTCCCGACGAGAAGGCAGATGTTGGGGAAGAAGTGGTAGGTTCTTTATAGTAGTTAACTAGCTCCTCTAGTCTTTTGTCGAAGCAGTTAGAGCTGGAGCCTAGAGACGAATTCATTCAATTTCATCAGGGCTAATGCTCTTATCCCTATGATCGTAAAGAGCAGTCGCTCGAACATCGCTGTGATTTAATCATAGAATCTATTTTCTAGAAAATAGATTCTATGGTCATAAAGTTCATACTACCTTGCATTTGTCAGTCCGGGAGAAGGAACCTGCTCTCAAGATGGTGAAGTCCTTATTTGAGAAGCAATTTATCAGTCCTACCTCTCCCCAACGCTTATTGCAAGTTGTGGAAACTGGGTGAACGCTGAAACCACAATTGAAGAAGATTTTCAGCTATTATTTAAGGTGATTTTACTATCCCTAAAGGGTATATGGCTAGAATGTTACTTTGACTGATCGCAACATTATTGTTGCTACCGCGATCGCTGGCTTAAGAATCTTAAAAAAATATAAAACCATGGTCTTGACTTGCAACTTCATGCAGTAACATTAGCTACTGCTTCACGCAAGGCTGCACCAGCTTACTGAAGTCTCATACAGCGGTAAGAGTGAGATTGATATCAACCTCTAGATGATCCTATTGATTGAGGGGAAAAGCATTCGTTTTTACTGATGTATTTATTAATGCAAAGAAAGAATTTGCGACCATCATTGTATATTTGCTCTAAGTTGTAGCGCTCTGCACTTCTCGAAGTTCAAGTCGTCAAATCCAGGACGCACATATGCTCAATGTTCCTGAACGTCAGTCTCTGAAGGCACCTGATCTATTCTCTACTAATTCATCTTCATTAAACGCCGCATTGGAGACCGATCTCACCATTCGCTCTCTCCCCGATAATAGTGCTCGAACAGCTCGGATTGAAGAGAATCCATATGCTTATATAGATGGTTTTTCCTTCGGGCTCTTCCCTCCGAATTCTCATAACTTTACACTTCCCACCATTGCCGGAGATTCAGTCGAGATAACATGGCTGATCGAGGGAATGCGCCAAGGAACTACCTTTTCCATCTTTTCCGACTCAGAACCATATTGGCAAGACTTCACTAAAAAACTTAGTGCGAATCAAGGATCTTACCGATACATTGACTTCACTGATGGAGAGCGAATTCAAGTCAAGGTTAACCCCGTATATGTAGGTGGTGTAACAGTTACTATCGCCAAACGAGGAAACATCGTAGCACGCCCTTTAAACCTTGATAATATCAACAATGGTTTTGTTACCTGGGGGTACAATGTTGAGTCGAATCGAACTGATCAAAGCTTTACTTTGCCTCCTGGATTAAATGCGGTCGCAAAGCTTGCCTATATTGATGAGACTGGACGAGTTATTCAACTTCTTGATCAAAAACAAATTGAGTTCCGCAACAATATCAATTCCTCGTTTACAACTCTAGTTCCATCATCTACTCCAGACGGTGCAGCATTCATTCGGCTTTTTATTGAGAAAACTGGAGCATTCGCTGAGACAACCCAAGAAGATAATACGGTAACTGTCAAAAATCCGCTGCTCAAGCCAAATCTCATTATTACCGAGCCAAAATTTCTACCTGGAGGAGGCATTGAATACGGATTCAAGGTCGACAGAAACTATGTTGAAGCCGCTCTTGGAAAGCAAATTAAACTATCATTAATTTGGGTAGACGAAGCGGGAAATTGGATTAAGGAGGAAGACTCCAAATTCTATAACCCAAAATTAGCAAAAGATTATTTCGATTCAATTAAAATCAATCGAAACATCTTAGAAGGAAAACCATTTGAAGCAAAAGGACTTATTGCTTTTATTGATTCTGAGCAAGTCGTTGCGGAGAACAACGAAATTGATAATGCCACAACTCTACTTACTCCCTTTGTCTGGGATATGCCTCAAATTATGACTAATGACAGCCTTCCTGTAGCAGCAAGGCTAATGCGTCAATGGCTAAGTGGTAAACCAAAGAGGGCTACTAACTCTCGTGATTTTTCTCTCGAAATTGATTCTCAGTCCGTTAAAATAGATTGGCTCACTTCGGGGAATGCAGACGCCACAGGACGTGGCAAGGCTGCTTATGACACGATTCTAAAAACAGCCCTCGATAGTGAAGGTATATCCAATCTTGGTAAAAAAGTTACCGCATGGTTTAGGCGGAATTCAACAAAAAATTCTTTGTCACTCTCACGTATTCTTAAATCTGAGGTAAATAATACAAGAGCTTTGTATGCATGGAATACTCGAAAGCAAGATGTAGTAGCTCCTGCGAAATGGGAGGACGCTGGCTACCTCTGGGCTGGCGTTCAGACTTTAGCAGGTCAATACCCAGACGACTCTTTCGCGTCACTAGGGCGCTATACGTTCTATGCAACTCCAAATTTTGTCGCTCGTCGAAATGGCGATAAAATAGAGATCACTGTCAAAGAACTTCAAATTTTCACGTTGGATTCTTTTGACTTTATTGAAGACGCAAATTCTAGTTTAGGAACTTGGTCAAAAACCACTGGGGTTGTTTTACCAACAGATATTTTCACTACAGATGGGGTAAAACTTACAAATAAAACTTTTCAAGATTATCGAAACACCATAGGGCTTGGTAAAGATTTCCTGGTTCAAAGCGATATTCGCAAAATCAACGTAAATGCAACCTTCACATTTCCAGTAGCTGCAAGAAGCAAAAGAACCTTGGAGCAAGAAGGGCTAGAGGGAGAAGAGTTAATTTATGATTATGGTGTAGATCCAGGGGAGAGTATCCGCTCAGATGAAGAGGAAACCTTTGGGAACTTGGCCTAACGTACCAGAAAAGCAGTGAGGTGAGGTAACGCTCATCTCATTGGAAAAACTTTAGGTTTCTCCTTATTTTTAAGAGCTATTCTACAATCCCTATGCAGGAGCCGCAGAGAATTGTATACAGTCCCCTCTTCACTACTACATGCCTTCTTTCGGTTGCAACCTATCTTTCTCCATTGCTCTTGATTTTAGTGGGATTTGTATCTCCACAGGCAGGGGAGTGGATTGTGGACAAATGGGAGGTTGCATACCTGTTAAGTATGTGGAGCGTTCTCATACTCACAGTGATGCTGTGGTTAAGATCCTTTCAATCGCCTTCTGATAAGCAAATGATAGCTCCGAGAATTCTTCTCGTCGCTTGCTGCCTACAAGCTATCGCCCCCTTTGCAACCTCCATTCTTTCATTGATCTCAAGGGTACGTCCAGCTAATTGCTCGGTGGTTATCCAGCTAGGGTTACTGCTACAGGGCAGTGACGATGAACTTTATCCACATCTCAATGTTCCCTTGGTCATAGTTCATCTTATTGCCCAAGGGCTTCTCTTTATTGTAGTACTCTACTCATTTCTAAGATTTAAGGAGCAGAAAAAGATCAAAGTTGGTTGGTCGTCCTTTCATCCATCAATACTTGTGCTGATAGGGTGGCTTGGAAGTTGCGGGGGAGCATATAAAATTGCTTTTATTGCTTTTTCAGTGATTTCCTGGGTTATTATGCAATAAATTCAATCAGCCATAGAATATATTTTCTAGAAAATATATTCTATAAGACTTAAAGCCGAATTCGCTCAATTTCATCCAGACTAATGCTTTCATCTCTGCGATCGTAAAGCGCCGTTGTGCGAACATCACTATGAGCTGCAATCTTTTGGGCATTATCTCGGCTCCCTCCATTTCTCAAGTAGTTGGTAATGCCACTTGCTCGAAATGTGTGATTGCAGGCATCAGTATTTACGCCCGTATCTTCTGCACGGCGCTTAATCATTGCCCATGCTTCTCGTCTTTCTAATCTCCGTTCTGTAAGCTTTCGTGTTCTTCCCACTGTTGTACGAAAGAGGGGAGACTTTTTCTCTTGAGTGATATCTGCAACATTGAGATACTCATCTAAATACTGTTCCGCTGTGTGATGGACAGGAACTTCATGATATTTGCCTCCTTTCTCGTGAAGGCGAATCCACGTGCGTCGCCCTTTGGTGAAATAGTCTTCAACTGACATACCAATAACTGCACTAATTCGAGCAAAGCTATAGAACATCGTAGCTATCAACGCACGATCTCTCAGCCCTACTACATGCGAAGTATCAATTCCTCCTAAAAGCTGCTTCATCTCTTCATCAGAAAGCACAGGGGTTTTTCCCGTTTTTACACGATGTTTAAGGTTGTGTCGCAAAAATGGTAGGCTAGGGAAGCTCAATTTTCTCTAGCTTTGCTCTCAATGGCGACTGATTCCCTGTTCAAATGGCATCACTTTCTCCCCGAAATCATCTTGCTGAACGTACGCTGG
>JAESGH010000425.1_pt1 | contig 24861 bp, 25 predicted proteins | sample 9269641 | NCBI WGS metagenome assembly JAESGH01 (sample SAMN14515345, study PRJNA621665) | algae metagenome | isolation source: Phormidium tanganyikae FI6-MK23 and co-occurring heterotrophs from granitic... | place: USA: Fort Irwin, California | collected 1998-05-24
AACAGGACTTCTGTGGAACAACCGCAGAAGTTCTCGGAAATGGGACAGCCCTGTAAGCGTTGCTGAGTCAAGCAAATAACTCGTTTTCTGGCTCTGGGCAATCGTCTGTTAGCCTCACGAGTTTTCGGCTTGAACGTCAGCTTGCGATCGGTATGTTCTCGCACTCCTGCTTGTGTTTAACGGTTTTCAGCTCCTGACGAGAAAGTACGATCGCGTATTCGATCGGTAGTTCAGGATCGATTGTCAATCGAATCTGCTTTTGAGTGGCTGAGATGACGGTCAACGCCTCACCGTCAACGTCTATAACCTGTCCGGGCACTTCGTTCGCGCTGATTTCCTGCTCTGGCTCTGCCTTTGCCGCTTCGTGGGCGGCTTTAATGGCTTCGATCATTTCGGCTCGATAGGGGAAATTGACGATTCTATAAGCCTTGGCTTGCTTGCCTCTTCCTTCTCCTTTTGGTCTGCGTTTTCGCGTTTCGCCTTTATCTCGTTTTCGGGACTCACTATCTTCGATTTGCGCCTCTTGCAAAGTGGGCGTTTCAGCGGTCTTTGAGGATAAAGAGTACCGAAACTGACCTAATGAATAATCATTATGTCGTTTTGGGGACTCTTTATTTTCAAGCGTGATCCGAGTCTGCTGAATTTCCGCCCCTAGCCGTCGCGCCAAAACATCATTCACGAAAGAAATGGGCGAACTTTTGCCGCCAACCGTCAGACCCAAAACTTCCTTGACCTCGATCGAGTGTTTCAGCGCTTGCAGTGCGACAAATCGCACTACGCCCGATTCAGCGTGGAGCACTGTCCCTTCTGGTAAATTTAGAATCTGATCGAATTGCAGCTTTTTAAGCAGTTCGATAACCGCTTCGCGGCTTGCGTAGCTGGGTTGCCAGATAGTGCCAGTCGATTCGATCTGCCGTTGTAGTTCCTGTTGATCGAGTTCCCGCGCAATTTCTGGATAAACATAATTCGCCGCGTTCCTGATCGATTTTCGATTGCTTCGCGAGGCATTGCCTTGTGCCCAATATTTGCGAATCCAATCTTCCAAATCCACTAATTGCCCGAATTTATCCCGTTCTAGCGCCTTCTGCGCGAGTAAATGGTCGCTGTAGGTTAACTCTTGCTTCAACATCTGCCGCGCCTGTTTGCAGGTGATCAGGGAATCGTCCAAGCCCGACCAAAGCTTGACGAATTGATCGGCTAAAATCTCTTTCGCCTCCTTAATTTCTTTGTCGATTCCGGGTGGAACTATGAAGGGGACAGTCTTAACTTTGTGCCCGTCTTGTTTCAGCAACTCGATCAGGGTCGATCTCAAAGTGTTCGACCCTGCTTCGGTGCGAACCTGGAACTCTGCGGCTAAAGTTTTGGCGATCTCGATCGCTTCGATTTGCGTTTCAGAATTTAATTTGTGGGATTCGATCGCGTTTTTAACGTTTGCGTCCCACTTCTGAATGAGCGTGTCCGCGTTTAATCCCTTGCGGGTTTGTGCTCCGGTAGCGCAAACGAATAAATATCGAGGTACTGGCGGACGATTACGCCCAAGCATTTGGTGAAGCTGGCGCGGTTCGCCGCCAGACCCATACTCAACAATGGCATCGAAATAATGTTCGTCGATGCTGACACCGTTCTCGATCGTGGGAGTCGCGATCAACAAAACGATCTCGCGCTTGGGAAGTTCGCGATCGGGGTGTTTGATCAATTCGCGAACTTCCGGATCTGTCGAAGTTTTGGAGTCGATTCGCTGAGTCTTAAATTTGCCGCCGAATAAAACCTCAAATTGTTCTGCTGCTTCTTGAGAAGTCGTCATCAATAAAACGCGCTTGCCTTCTTTCAAAAGTTGCCGAGTTTTTGCGATCGCGCCTTGTTTGTTCGCTGCTGCTCCCGCTTGAGAGTGATCGATTACTTCCCACTGAGGAGGTAGGTAATCATTACGACAAATAATCATTTCCAGCTTGCCGCCCGTCAATTGGCGAATCGAATCGATCGATAAGCCGGATAGATTTGCCTCACCCCCAATAATCGCCCCGTGTCCTTTTGCTGCTAAATCGAGCAAAGTCTTGAATTGACAGATAATCTGCATTCTTCGTTGTGCCCCAATCGTTGTCGAGTTCAGCAAGTGGGTCAGTAGTGCATCCAATTCGTCAAGAGCCAAGAGAAAAAACTGCCCGCTCTGTGCCGCCCGAATTAGGCGATCGAACCGTCGCGGGAGAGAATCGATACAATATGCCAGCCGCTCGGTAGCATCCATTTGCGCCCGAATAAAGTCGCCGCCTGCGTTGTCCAAATCCGCAATGTGTATCGCTTCGATTTTTCCTGCCGATTGCCGCAATAAATTGTTTCTGCTTCCGATCAATTCAACGAGCAGATCAGGGTAAATCTTTCGCAATTCTTCAATAACCGAAGCGAACCAAGTCGATTTTCCAGTGTGCATCGCCGAAGAAGCAAACACTCCTTGCCCCATCTTTACTATAGGGAAGCCGCAGTCGCTCACCCATCGCTGATTGGCTGTTATATCTGCTTTTAGATAAGCCGATCGTTTCAGAATTTCCAGCGAGTAGGCGATCGACTCGCAAGACTTCCAAGCCTTAAAGTCGATCGCTTCTTTCAGTACTGACTCAAAAGCAAGCCCGCCGTAAAGCTGGATGAAATCGTCCGCTCCCTTAGCCCCTGACCAACTCGCCACTTTTACCGAAGCTTTAGCCGCGATCGCTTCTCCTAAAATTCGAGTATTCGCATTAACCTTGCGACGGGTTGACAGTTTTTCGTCTTCGTCAAAAGCGATCGTTACTTGGCGCTTGCCTCTGACAAGTTCATCAAGATCGACACACAAACGCCGCTTATCGTATTTGCTCTCGCGAGTCTCAAATCCAGCGGAGCAACCGTAAAGCGAGATTGCGGGAATTCCTAAGCTGAGAATTGATAGGCACTTCCATCCGCCCTCAGTAATGATTAGCGGCAGTTTTTTAGCATTCGGGGAAGTTTGAAACCAGTGCCAGAACGATCCGGTTAAAGGAACTTCGACCCCGAATTTTTCCGACATCTTGCGCCGAATATCCACGGGCACGGAAGGCATAAAGATTTGCGCCCCTTTCCCTTTGACCGACTCGTATTTGATCGGCTTTTTGTCGTCCTCCGCAACTCGGAAAATATCAAGCTGATGCTGAAAACTCGAATCGTCCTCGTTGATAAAACCGAACGATTCGTTAAACGGAATTAACCTATATCCCGCATGCCGAGAGATTTTCCAATTCAAGCGCTCGTGAGTTTGTTCCAGATCGAAAAATCGAATGTTCGCGTCAAGCACCGATTCCGAGAGCATCGCTTCAGAAATCGCTCTCTTCAGAATCCGATCTTGGAAGTTGAACGCTTCCGAGTCGGTCGATCGCGCCTTTACGATTGAAACGCTACCGTTTGGCGGGTTCCAGACATCGCTTAGATATCCGCCTTCCCGCTGAAATTCGCCGTTCTTACGCGCCCACCCTGCGATCTCATCTGCGCGGCAGTTGCCCCGGTTGTGCTGATCGGCTAGATCGCCATACTTCGCGTAGTTGGCTTGCCGCCGATCGCGTCCATCTTGACCGCTGCGATCGCTGTGTCCCTTTAGGTGGCTAAGTTTAGCGCCCCGCAATGTTTCTAGACGTTCCCAAAGGTCGCGGTTTTCGACGGGTTTTTTATCGGCGGTCTGCCAATTGTTTTTAACCCAACCTTCAAGCCATCGGCTATAGCCGTTAACGACATAAGCGGAATCGCTAAAAATTTCGATGTTGTCTCGATTCGGGTGATTTTGGATAAACTCAAGTGCAGCGATCACCGCAAGCAATTCGGCTCTTTGATTTGTCGAGTTCTTCTCGAATCCGCCGATCTCGTAGGTTTTGCCGCTGGGGAATAGGATTGAAACGCCATAGCCGCAGTCGCCGCCCTTGCCCGAACCATCTGTATAGATAGCTTTAATATCTCTCGCTTTAAGCTTTGCGGTTTGTTCGCGTGCCCATTCTTGGGTTTGCCTATCCCATTCACGATCGGATAGCTCTTGCAATTCTGCTTCGATTTCAGGAATAAAAGTCATCATTAGACTGCTCCTCCTAGCTTCAAGAGGTTCGCAGTCTCGTTATGAGTCTTATTTGTGATAAAATTGAGACAGAAATTGAGATGCTGATAGGCGCGTGCAGAAATTAAATTGCGAGAAACGGCAGAATAGGCAAGGGCTTTAGATAAAGCGGACAGATTGCCCCTTGATTTCTGCGTACAGTAAAGGCAGAATGTAAACATTAATAGGAAACGACTATTTGTCGTTTAAAGGTTTCGGTGTTGACGCACCGGAGCCTTGTTTTTTGTCTGGACGCGGCTCTGAATCCAGACCTTGCTTGATTATCAATCTTGCGGAGAACTGCGCTAACGCTTGAAACTGTCTCTACATAACGGTTTCAGCATTTATCACGGATCTTGAGAATAGCTACACATACGGAATAATAGAATTCAATCGATGCTGAGATAGAAATCCATCGACTCAATTCTATTATTTAGGCTTCGTTATAGTGCTGAATCTATTCAAAATCTCTAAACTCTTGCTAATTTCAATAATTCCTCGATCAACGCGACTGATTTCGGACGAAATCAGCGATCAAATTTCGCAATTCGATCAGTCCTGCCGTGTTTGAAGCGATTTGCTCGGAGTTCAGCGCAATTTGTCGATCGTTCGCTTCTTGGCGATCGGCAACCTGATCTAGCTGGCTCTGCGTTCGGTCTTGCCGCTTAGACAATTCGCGAATCGCCAGTACCGTCGTTTCGAGCAATGCTTCTAGACGATCTAATCGATTTGGGTCACTTGCTTGTGTCACATCGTCCACCCTTCAGAACCATTTCTGCCGTTAATTGCAGTTCTGGAAATTCGATCGACAACACGCGATCACCCTCGCGAAACTCCTTCACCGAATATCCGCTACTTGCCAGCCGCAGCACTCGCACGACGGCGCGATCTGGATCGACTTGCCAATATTCAGGAATGCCTCGCGCGGCGTATTCTCTGGGCTTTTCGACATAATCGCGATCGTGGTTCTCGCGCCCCGGTTCCCCCGGTGAAACGACTTCAACGACCAAACGCGGCGCGGGCATTTCGGGCTTTACTGCCGATCGACTCGATCCCTCGATCTGGCTGAATCCCTCCTCGCTCAATACAACCAAATCAGGAATTCGACTTGTGACAAAGCGACTTGTGACAAAGACCTCAGTTCCTCGTCGGATCAAATAATGTGGCGTGAATTGAGCCAGAGTAACGAATAGATACCCCGCAATCATGAGATTGAGATCCGATTCGGTAGGCAATTTAACTATCTCTCCGTCAACTAACTCAAAATGACACTCCGGCAAGTCGCCGGGGTCTAGCGCGGCGTATTCTTCAAGCGTCCTAAATCTTGTTTTTGATTGGGTCATGCCTCAACTCCCTCGCCTTTCATTAGTTCAGCTTTGATCGCGCCTGCCTTCGCCACAATTGCGGCAAAGGTAAACGGCTCGTCGTCCGGAGTCATTTGCTTGATCGCTTCATATACAAGCGCCAAGTATTCAACCTGGCTCCCCTCGGTGCGACCGTCAATATCGGCTTGCTTTGCGATCAACTCCGCGATCGATGAATCAAGTACATAGTTTTTTCTGGCGGTCGGTCTACTGCGCTTCGGTCGTCCCACGGTATTAGATGTCATGTTTACACCTCAAGGCTACATTGATTTGCTTTGACTCCTGCATAATAACGCTTTTATCTGTTCCAAATACAGAAGATTAGCTTATTTATACGAGCGAAACGATAATTAATGCTGAAGGTTTCTTCTGTATAAAACACAGAAATAAGCGTTACCTTAGATATATCGAATGCAAGCAAACAACTCATGACACAGCCCACCGACCAACAGATCGCGCCCTCCATCCAACCCAGTTGCAGCCAATGCCGAGAATATTCGGATGGACTTTGCAAGCTAAAAGCCCGCGCTGGATGGGAGGAACAATCGCGCGTCAAACCAACGCGATCGGCGTGTCACTTTGCAGATCTGTTGCCGTTCTAACTTCGCTCCCTCTTACTGAACCATTGAAAACCGAATAGGTAGCCAGTGACGGCGTGAAACTCTCCGAGAGTCTGTAGCCTAGCTGGAATTCCTTAACCAAGATTTCAGCACCCGCCGATCGACTTCTAGCAAAAAGATCGATCGCGGATTGCTGGACTCTCCAGCTAGGCATTTTCCTTACCCTTGGGCGGTGAAACTCCGCCTTTTCTTACCTCAAACCATTGCAACGTAAAGCTTTCAGCGATTTTTAGCCACTAACACCGCATCTAATCGGTAGCCAATCGGTAGCTATCTGGTAGCAATGTAACTCAACGCGATTCTACCTCTACCCCTGCTTGCTACCAACTAGCTACCCCAACCATCAAAAAACGGTAGCAACCCTCAAAACCTCAAAAAACAGCAAAAATCATGACACAGACAAAAGAGCAAGTTTCGACTCATAGCGCGACGAAGTTAGGTAGACAGTTTCTCGCATCGATCGACCCTGGCAACCAAAACGTTGATGTTGTCTATGCCGAAGTAAGAAACAAGCGCGGCAAAATTTGCTTTGAAAATGCGAAGCATGAAACAGTTCCCTCGCTCGTTAGCTCTGATGTTGACGACTATACATTCACTCAAAGCGATCGGATTGATGGGACGGGCGAAGTTCTGACCCGCCAATTCGGAATTGGAGCTTACCCAGGGGCGCAATGGATCAAAGATACGCCCGATGGTAAGGCGCAATGGGTACTACCTGCATTAGTTCATGTGATGTGGCAGGACTTAAAAGACGGTGATTCAATCACCGTTTACACTTCGGTTCACAACCCAGAAGCCTACCGCGCAGAGATGAAAGCGGCGCTGAACGGTTCTTTCATCTTTATCAAGGGGGATGAACAGAAAGCAATCACAGTTAAATGCGATCGCGTTCTAGTCGAAGGTGTGGGCGCAATCAAAGCACAGAAGCCAGCGACGATCGCGAACCTGCTTTTAGACTTAGGCGGACAAACTGTGATGCTTGCTCCTTACTCTGGTTTGAAGCTGACGGCAGGATGCGATCAGCCGTATCAACTGCTGCATCAAGGGACAGCGCGGCTCATTGCCGAGTTCACCAAATGCCGCGCAGTGAATGAGGCGCTGAAACGAGTCTTGACCTATCAGGAAGCGCGATCGATTATCGACAACCCGCTACACACCTTCAAGGGGCACGATTTTTCTGGATCTGTGAAAGCTGAGGTAGACAAGTGGCTGAATCAAGTCGTGAAGCAAGTCGAAAGCCTAGCACCTTATCACGTTGAAGAATGCCCGAACAAGTTTGCTACGGGCGGCGCTGTTTTGATTCCCAGCGTTCGGGCTTGGCTCATCGATCGCGGTTACATTCCAGTTTCAGACCCACTAAGCGCCAATGTTCTAGGACTGTTCGAGATCGCTAAGGGGATTGAGGAAAAGAATGGACTCTAACAAAAGAGCCTTACGGTTCTCTATCTCCCAAACGCCCGTTATGACTGAGTTTTTCGAGATAATTTGGGGCGATCACCCGCAGCTTAGAGGATACAAAACCGAAACCGTTTTATTTGCCCTTTCTGCCTGCGCTCATCGATCGACCGTTGCAACAGTTCCTAGAAGTGAGTTGCCCCAACTAGAAGCGACTCTAGACAGCGAAGCCGAGCAGTCTGACCCATTCAACAATTACGACGATCTTGATTCTTAACCACAAAACCACTTTGGAGACTTTGACCAATGCCTGAACTCGAAGGACTTGAACAACTGATCGATCGCCTGACTCAATCGCGCCGCGCTGTTGAACTTGCAGAGATTCAGCAGACTTTGTTTGAGATTGCAGACGTGATTGAGCTTCGTTTATGGGCTCTGCAAAAACAGTCCTAATCAAAAGCCGATCGCCCAGCCCGTGACAAGGAAAGCGATCGGCTCATCCCCAAACATCAATCAGAGGATTCTTCAATTATGACCACAAAACAAAGTGTTATTAGCTATCACGCATCCAGTAACGGATTGAACGATTTGATTAAATCGAGAGGCGATCGACTGCTTGAACTCACTGGAGTTGAGAAATTGCAACTCATCGCAGCGATCGCGCTCTGGCAAGCAGAAGACAGCCAAACTGAAGAGGCGGGCGGAGATCCAAGAACGATCGACGAGTTTATTGATGATTCATCGATCGAGTTTTCCGGTGATGTCCTCGAATGTTTGTCACACGTCAAAGATTGCGAGATTGATGACTTGCTGAGTTTGATTATCTCGATCGGACATCAAATCAAAGAGGGGGCTTATCTGCAATGAAAGACTTTCTCGGATGGCTTCTAGTTCTTACCGCGATCGTCTATATCGCGCCATCTGTTCCAACAATTATCAAAGCAACATCGATCGCATCTCAACAATTCCAGCATGACTTTCAGGAGTTGCAGCGGTGAAACCTTTTGTGATCAACAAACGATTTGCTGTTCGGATGTCGTTTGTATTCCTACTACTGACTGGAACAACAGTGCATCAAACATCTTTGCAGCGCTGGCAGAGCGACCTTGCAGCAGCACAACAGAAGGCGAATCGTTCTAAGACCGATGAACAGGATTCGAGAGAGCGCATCAAATCCCTCAGTTCCGATTCCACGATCGCACTAGAGCGTGTCAAAGCTGGATGTCAGCCGATCGTCCAGACGCTTAACAACCGTCCGAGCAGGTTCCAAGCAGATATGCGGGTGTTTGATGCTCAGACTTTCCCCCAAAATCCTAAGACTCCCAGGTTTGATCAATCAGGCAATCCGATCAACGGAGTACGACCCCTCCCGGAAGAACTGATCATCTGTAACGAGTTTGGCGATACCGCGATCGTGGGTTTCGATGGTGCGATCTCCGACATCAAACGGGTGCAACCTTCACAGCTATCCGAATTCTTGACCCACTACAACCGCAAACAACAGGAGAGATCGAACTGATGAAAACTCAAAACTCATCGAACGAACCGAACTGGACACAGCCCAATCAGACAACCGGAACGCGCAGCATGAAGGCTTCTAACTGGCGTTACCTCAAATGGTTCATCTACTTTGTCTGCGGCATTCTAATCGCTTATTCAGTTGTGCCGTGGCAAGCTGCCGGAAACGCGATCGGAACGGCGATCGTTTCTCTACCCCTGGTTCGACAGCTTCAAACCGTCCCTCTGTTGGGATTGCTGATCAGTCTGATTGTTTGGATTCTCCCAAATCTGATGTCTGTTTTGCTCTGGGCACTCACGCAACTAATTGAAATTACACCCGTCCTTCTGCATGACCCAGAAATCTACAACGCGACGATCAAGCAGTTGCGAACTCATGAGGCATCGCAGCCGAGCGATCATCCGACTGTTGAGAAGTTCCAAAAGAAAGTCAGTCACTACCTGATCGATATTTTCAGAAACATCGGTACGTATGCAGCACTGGCATACGTGACAGAGTTAACCGTTAACCTTTGGTACTACTTGCCGTATGGTACGGGCTGGAATGATTTCGTCCGTGATTTTGGTGTGTGGGATGCGTCCCTGATCAAGTGGAGCGATTTCTTTCTGATGATTGGCTCGATCGCGGTTGTCGAAGTCTTAGTTCTCTTCATGTTGAACGTTCACCGCTTTTTCAAAGCGATTAGTCCTCGCACCGCAAAGCACATCTAACAAATTAGGAACCTCGATCGCAGTTCAGAGCGCGATCGAGGTTTTGCTTTATTAGTCCCTACCCTATCAAGGTTTGAAATATGAGCAAGCTTACCAAATCTGTCAGTCCTGAAACATTGCAAGCCTGGGGAGTCGATCCATCTGCACAGATTGAATATTACGACGGGACGATTTTAGTGATTGACGATGCAGAGCCAGAAGGCGGAATCGGCTTGATGGTGAAAGCAGGAACCGCCGCACTATTTGGCGTTGCAGTTTTCAGCAATGCGCCTTTAGTGGGTGCAACGATGTTCCTTTACGCAGGATACAAAGTGATGGCTACGGTGAAATCGCTGTATGGCGGAAGCAATAGCCTAACGAGTCGCATTGAAGCTGATCTGAAGGTCGAACCTGTTCCCGATGGTTGGACAAAGATGCCGCAGTTACCAGAATCGGAACCAGTTCGCATCGTGACACAGCTAGGAGAGCAAAGCGCGATCAATGTTCCATCGCAATCTTCAGAGCCGTTTGCAATCCCGATCGCAACTCCTGAATCTAAGCTGTTCGACTGGAACCAGTTAAACAGCGCTTACGATGACTTTCCTCATCTACTGTTACTTGGCAAGACCGGAGCGGGGAAATCTTTTCTAGCTGAGAGAATGGGGCGATTTCTAACCGGATCAACGATCGTGATTACTCCCAAGAAGAAGCCGAAAGACTTTATCGGAATGCAGGTGATCGGAGTGCCTTACGACTTTAGAACGATCGCGGCAAACATTACCGGATTGAGCGAGATTGTCAAACAGCGCGAAGCCGAAATGAACCAAACCGGGAAAGATGACTTTTCCCCGGTGAACGTGATTCTAGATGAGGTTCCAACCTTTGTTGCTGGATGCAAAGACATCGGCTTCGATGTAGTCAAGGATCTGAAGTTCATCATTCGAGCAGGTAGAACGAGCAAAGTTCGATTGATTCTGTTAGCCCAAGGGCAAGAGGTAAAGACGCTTGGAATTGAGGGTGAGGGCAGTTTGCGAGACAACCTCAGCTACATTTACCTGAAAGGTTTTGCCGAGCCTGAAGCGCAAAGGCTGAGGCTGGATATCTCCAAGTACGATCGCCCGTGTCTGATTGATAGCAAAGTTGCAGACATCGCGGCGCTCGTTGCCTTGTCTCCTGATCCCACGCCTCAACAGGTGGTTGGACACCAGCCAACCGCAACCCCGCAAGACTTAGAGCGAATGTACAACGCGCCATCCGCCGAGCATGAGGCAGAGGAAAGCGTTTCAGAGGTTGAATCCTCACAGCCGTTGATTAAGCAAGCGTTTCCAAATTGGAAGCAGAAATCGATCGAGGTTGCAGCGTCGATTGTGGATTGGTTAGCGGCGCGGTCTGATAAGTCATTTGCACCTTCCGAAATTCGTAAATCAATTCGACGGTTGAAAGATGATCCAAGCTTACCGACCGAGCGGCTCAAGCTTGCTCTAAATTCGCTTGTTTCTGCCCAGATTTTGATTGAGTCAGACGGCAAATACTCGATCGCCCCCGCTATTCCCAACACTAACGACGATTACGATTTTTAGGAGCAATTATGGATTTTCAAGACGTAGTTCAAGCCACTCAAACCGGGCGATCGTTCAAGATTAAACAGCCCCGATTCTGGGTGCTGTGTTCACTCTATTTGCCGGATGAGATTGCAGAAAACTTACCCGCGATCGACGTTACAAAAGTGCGAGGGCAGTACCTTTTAGGCTTCAACTTCAAACTCGTTAAAGGGGAATATTTCCCCTACTGTGGGCACATCTGGCAAGTGGCAAATAACCCAATTCAGTTTCCGACTAGATACAAGACAACGGGACGGAAGGATTCACCATTTATCATGGCTAAATATATTTCGACTTATGAGAGCGAAGCCGAAATGTTTGCAGCCATGATCGAGCATTCTCTTAACAGTTAATGCCTGCCCATGAGACACGAGACAGACGAGACAGAGGGGTCATTTTTGACCCATGAGACACGGGATAGCTTTGTCTCATGAGTGTCTCACGGTTTTGTCTCGTTGGTTTGTCTCGTTTGTCTCGTAGATTAGAGCGATCGATAATTGATTCATCAAACTATTAGAAAAATTACGATTATTTGATCGTAAATTACGTTTTTGTATATGGCTAAAGATCCCTGTGAGAATCGTTAGCGCGTCCTTGTAACTTCGGTTTTATATTTCACGGACTCAGTCTTAGGTTGTTCATCTCGCTGAAGTGTATGACCTTCATTGTTTGTTACAAAAATATACATATTGATGTGTGCTTGGCTTCTCTACGTTTCTCTCCTGAGGGTGAGGCAATCAGATTGCCTAATTGGCTCTATTAAGCCAGAGAAAGAGAAGGGATAAAACATGGAGCATTCTGCTAGTCAGGTGAGTGTTAGTGGCAAAACCCAAGCACATCAAACGCAATCTTTAGCAGGAGTAAAAGTCTTGCTGGTGGAGGATGAGTGTGATATGGCAGATTTACTGCTGTTTATCCTGAGTGAAGCCGGAGCAGAAGCCATCTGGGTCATGCAAGCCAATGACGCTTTGGCTCAACTTCATCGCTCTCGTCCAGATATCCTCCTTTCTGACATCAGATTGCCTGACTGCAATGGCGATTGGCTGATCCAAGAAATTCGTCAGGCAGAATTCGGAAGAATGCCTCGCCTTCCAGCGATCGCCGTTACATCTTACACGCGAGGATTGAACGCAAACACGGTTTTGAAAGCTGGATTTGATCGGTTCTTGCCCAAGCACATTGACTCGGAAGAAATTATCTCAGCCATTCTCGATCTGGTTTGACTGAAGGTCAGATGTCTCGGTCGGGACGGCTGGCAACGTGACGATAAAGCTTGTCCCCTTGCCCTCTGCACTTTCAACCTCAATTGTCCCTTGATGCATTTCAGTCAAGCTCTTCGCCAGGAATAAGCCTAAGCCCCATCCTTCCTGCTTTCCAGCAGTCTTGGTACGACGAAATTGTTGAAAAAGAATGGATCGCGCCTCTGGAGAAATGGGCTGACCTTCGTTATGAATAGTGATGTGGATTGTCGTTGCAGTGTGTTGCAGGGTGAGGGTGATTGGCGTATCAGGAGCACCATATTTCACCGCATTCGTCGCAATGTTTTCAATGACCCGCCGCAAGGACTTGCGATGGCAACGGGTTTCAACCGCATCAGCAGAAACCAGCACAAAGCGTTCTTCATAAGCGAAGTTCAAATCCTCCACAACCTCTTGAAGTAGCTGCTCTAAATCGCAATTCTCAAACGTTAAACTCAAGCCCTGCCCTGCCCGTAACCGACTGGTATCGAGCAAATTTTGAATCATCCCATCCAGGCGCTCGATCGCACCGATCATTCGAGCTGTGACATCATAGTGGCGATCACCCCGTTCAAATCGGCGTAAAACCAGGTGTGTGCCCATTTTTATAATATTCAGGGGATTTTTCAGGTCATGGGTCAGTGTCACCATAAACAACTCCTGAATCTCGCTCAACGTTTGTGAGAACTGCGTTGCTGCATCATTAACGGCTTGCTCAATGGAACTGATGATAATGTCTCGTTCCCGCGTAGTTAACGGCGCTTCTTCCTCTAGCACCTGACAAACCACCTGGCGGAGAATCTGATACTCCAGGATCAGTTGAGTAATTGAGTAATCAGCATATCCCGCACGTTCCCGTCCATGCTTCCTGCCAATTCGATCGCTTTCCACTTTATCAGCGTTGATACGGGTAGAGGTGCGTGCAATGGCGGTTGATAATTCAGTGACGAGGAAGCTTAAGTACTGCGGTAGCGAATTTTGCAAGACCAGCGAGTTTTGATGCAGGGAGGCACTGACTTCAGCCCGTGCCCGCTCCTCCCACAGTCGCATGATTCGCTCTGCCTGTTGCTGAAGCCGCTCAGCTGCCGGATTAATCATCAAATTTGCCTTTTATTGTCTTGCCTAAGTTCCAGGATGTATGGATCTTATGTTAAGCGGAGTAACAACTCGCTTTTCTAGTTGTTGATCAACTTCATTCTTACGTCAAGAGAAATGTTTTTGTACTATTCCAAAACAACCCTCAAATCCAAACATGACGGTAAGAGAAACGAGATCGTCTTTTGGAATGTTGGCAGAGTCAGCAAGACGTCGGACTTTGGATCAGCCATAGCAAGCGCCTACTCGAATGGAGCCGCAAGCTTGAGTCACGGAAAGAGATCGTCGCTTGAGAAAGAAGCACCCGTTTTTCGAGAATACGGGTTACAGGCGTTTTCAGTGCCGCTTGATTGATAAGTTGCGACTAACACCGCTGACAACTGGGAAGTTGAACGTATCAAAGTACGGAAAATCAGGTGGAATTGGATTTAAAGAAGACTTGCCTTCTTTGCGAAGAAATACGAAAAATTTCCGCCTAATTCCCGTGCCGAGGGGTAATATGCGGAACATGAGTCGGTCTAATGTCCCCAATTCCGGTATTAGACAGAACGAGTCGATCTAATCGCCCAATTCGGGATGTTATGCCGATTTTGTGCCATCTAAATCGCTGAATGAGGACATTAGGACGACGAGTTTCGGTCTAACGTCCAGATCCGGATGGTTAGGCGGAAAGAGTCAGTCTAAATAATAGTTATCTCGCTTAGGTTAGGGGTGATGGAAGTGGTTTCAAAGTCATCTGTTCGTATTCGAGATCAAGTAAGATTCAGCAAATGATTACAGAAGCAACCTAAATGAAGCCTGAAGTCATTACTGCAATCATTGCGGCGATTGTCGCAGTTACTAGCGCAGTTATCAGTATTTATGGTCAAAATCGCATTACCCGATTAACTGACCGACTCACGAAGCAGCGAGAAGTCGAATCGCGTGAAGCTCAGACGGCTGCTTTGATGTCTAAGTACCGAGACCCCTTATTGCGCTCAGCGATTGATCTTCAGAGCCGCTTGTACAACATTCATCAGAACAGGTTTTTGGAGCGTTTCTATCATCGATCGCCATCCTCACAGAGCTATGCGATAAACAACACTTTGTACGTTGTGGCGGAGTATCTTGGATGGGTAGAAATTTTACGCCGAGAAATTCAGTTCTTGGACTTGGGCGATCTGGAACTGAATCGTCGCTTGAGTGAACTACTGGTTAATATCAATCAAGCATTTGCACATTACAAAGCCGGAGGCACTTTCCAGCTCCATAACGGTGAGCAGCGAGCAATTGGGGAAATTATGACAGTTCCTCGTTCTAATAGTGAAGCAATTGGATATGATTGTATCGGTTATGCAACGTTTGTGAAGAAGATGAGCGATCCGGAGTTTGCGGGTTGGTTTGCGAAGCTGAGAGATGATATTGAAACGATGGGAAATGCACCAAAGGTTGATGCTGAGAGACTTGTATTAATTCACAGTAAGCTCATCGATCTAATTGATTTCCTTGACCCTCACCACGTCAGAGTGCCACCAAAGTACCGGACTAGAATTGAGCAGAAATAAAAACCTTGTTTACAATCGTGTTAGGGCATAAGTCAAATCGGCAACACCAGGGCGCGAGATAACAAACCCAATGCACACCGACCGCCGAGAGATTATCTGTGAGTGTTCAAAGTTATTTGCGGCGGGTGATTGGGATCGTTATGCCTATAGAGCAATATGGAACAATTTATTAAATCAAAGTTGTTAAAAGCTGATCTCGTAGAGATCGATCGGCAGCTTGAAGATGCTGGCTTCAAAGATATGTCGAGTATTGTTTTAGTTAAGCAAGCTTTCGTTGCAATAGCCAATTTAGTTGATTTCGAGCTAACAGTTCGACCCATGTACGCTGAGCATAGAAATTTATCGGCAATTTATGCGAAAGCATCTAAGGAATATGAGTTTGCGAAGTATCTGAGAAACAAGTTTATCGGCCACATAAAGCCTGAGTTATTAGGGAAAGCGATAGAGTGGAAGCCTGAGATCAGATATATGCTCAAGGACACCGACAAACCAGAAGTTATGTTTATATATAACCTTTGGGTGTTGGAAACTGCTATAAACACTTATACAAAGCCAGATGGAACTCATAAGATATTCGAGTCAGAAACGGATCTCGTTTACCCACCTGATCGAAAGAGATTCCTTATATTTTTAACTCATGTAATCGGATCTGGCATTGAATATCTTGAAGCTCTAAGTGCTGCTATAGGTCAAGGCATCGAAATGTTAGACCATACCCAGCAGGATTTAGAGGATTGGCTTGCAGCAGGTAAAACAGAATTTGAGTACATCAAAAAATAGCCATAACGCCGCAGAGCGCGGCGTTATGCTTCTTAGTCTGGCTAGTGGGGACAGCCTATTCAGGCTCTCAGCCTAATTACAGTCTTAAATTCTGCAAGATGCTTAGCAGAGATTCCAATAGAGGCTGCAATGCTGCAACACGATCGAGCAATAGCCTTTATCTCTGCCACCTCGATCAGTCTGTGAATTATGCAATTCCCGTATTGCTTACCTGTAATGTGAAACCGACCCGCGATCAAGTTGATCGCGGGTCGGTTCTTTGTGTCTGTTGATTGAGGTCACTTCATCACATCGAGCAATGAAACGCGATCGCATTCCTGACATTTCAGCGATCGCACTTCTTGATGCGAGTCATCGTCACTCAGCCAGTCGTTATTTAAACTGCCGCAGCTGGGGCAGGCGATCCAGCCGTCAGCATTCGTATAGAGCGACTGATGATGCACTATTTCTAGAGCTTGCTCTGTTTCTGGCGATTCTTGAACGTCCAAATCTACTGCCACATTTCCAAAGCCCCCTTGCAGCCCACTCTCAGAGGGCAAACTTCCGCTCTGCCCTAGCACTTGCTCAATTCTGGAAAGACGATCTCTAATTTGCGCCAAATGCTCAGACTCGGACGGCTCCGGTGGTAACCCCAACCGATGCAGAATTGCATTTCGGCAGAGGTCGGTCAGAGTTTTGCCAGACGATCGAGAGCGCTCATTCAATTTGTCGATCGCATATTGCGGCAGTCGAATGCCGATACTTCTCATCGTGGGCATTTATGCTTAGTCCTTGCTAACGCTGTCGATCAATTTTGCAAAAATGCGTAAGCGTCGTTATCGCAATAAGGAGAGCTAATTCTCAATAAAGGGGTGATTTTTGCTCTCGAAGGTAGGATTTCCCTAGAAATGCCTGAAAGCACTGATTTACTATTGTCGTTTCCTCTGAAACGACAATAGAATTAAACAGATGAGTTTTTGAGGCAATGGGTTATGTCGAAGGTTGAGGGGAAAGGTCAAGCCGCTATCTTGAGTAACGAGCAGATCGATCGGGTGATCGAGTTGTGTCGCGCTCCGTATTGCTATGCAGTAGCGATCGCTGCTTACACAGGTTGCCGCATGGCTGAGGCGATTTCACTCCGAGCCGAAAACCTGAACCTATCAGAAGAATTGATCACACTCACCCATACCAAGACGAAACGAGTTCGGGATATCGAGATGCACCCTGAATTGACCGACATTCTAAAATCTGCCCAACTGCCCCAAACTGGGTGGCTATTCCCTTCAATTCGTCGTGATGGACACATTTCCCGCCAAAGCGTTGATAAGGAATTGCGCGAGGTTTGTGAAGCGCTGGAAATCAAAGGAGTCGGAACGCATAGCTTCCGACGCTCACTCGCTACCAATCTGCATGGGAAAGGTGTCCCAATCAAAACGATCGCATCCATTACTGGACACGAATCACTGAACGAACTCTCTCGATATTTAGATGTCACGCCAGCACAACGGAAAGCCGCAATCTTGCAGCGTTAGAGATCGCATTCTCTTCACCAATATTTGATAGCACCTCCCAGGTCATGCCACGCGGCGAGCGGTTTTTCTCTGAGAATGTACGGAATTCGGATTATCTCTATACCTCTATACGGTTCCTAAAAGTGACTTCTTAACTTCACTCTTGGTTTGTGAGGTCGAAGTGCGAAAACGCCACTCTGAAAAGCAATGCTATACAAGTGTGAGGATCGGACACTTTCTAGTGAAATGTGTCCGAGTTCTTTGCTGGTGGGTGTTAGGACTTCAAATTGCTGGATTAAATCTGCAACGATTTTGGCGATCGATGACTTTTGACTTTGAGAGGAATCTAAATTTCAAGATGTTAGACCCGACCGAAATCGCGTGGAGCGTGCGTCCCTTTGCGTCTGTTTGTGATTGTTTGCGCTCCTATGCGATCGCAGCTCGTCACTCACATTTGATGTAAAGCCCTCGGAACACAGAGTCAGTACACTCGTTTTCGTCCGGCTGCATTTGCACGCGAGACCATTCACCTTTGAAGATAGTGCTGTAGGTCTTAAAGCAGATTCCATCGCGAACTGATTAATTGAACGGTTCGTTTAATTTGGTTATTGGTAATGTATCAATTGGCAACGTATTAGTTGGCAACAATATCCTCCCTGGATTTGTAACCTTGACTGAGCTAGCCTTGCAGACCCAGCGGTTATTTGGCGCATCTCTGGTAAGGTCTTTGTCTTTGCATACGCTTTCGCACTTCCCGAACGTGCTGCTTGTAGACGTGTCTTTGCGCTCGCAATTTTTACCAGTTTTTTCCTGCCCCTGTACAGGCTTAGCGAGAACGTTTGATGGGGACAAAGTTAAGAGTGCAGCAGCAGTGCCAGTGATTGCGAATAAAATCTTCAAGTTGATAGTTTTCATTGGGTTCTCCTCAAACGCTTTACAGATTACCTAAGCATTCTTGTCCAACTATAGTGTTTATAAGGTTTCTGCCACTATTACCCTCTCAGGTACTCTTTAGGCGGTTGAGCCATTGAGTCTTGATTCGTTGCGAAGCTCCGCCTTCACTTGAAAAAACCGAAAAAGGTAGCACAAATCCCCGCACTTCCGTTTAGAAGCGCGGGGAATGTGGGCGATTAACCGTAGTAATCCGTAGTAATTCGTATATAAAAATGCTTATTAACCTTGATTAAACATGATTAAACTTGATTAAATTTACCGATATCGAACGAGATCGCACTTTCTTAGGTGGGCGGAACCGATGCCCAGAGAACGCCGCAATCGCCCACTACGGCTTAAAGGTAGGTTTTCCGGCATTTCCCCGGCGAGGGTACGATCGCGCTTCTTAGTTGCGGGTGGAAGGGGAGCGCGATCTTATTTGGTAAGATTGCGGGCTCAAAAATGCGAAACTTTGAAACTTTGAATCACTGAATCAGAATTTAATTGCTCTGTCCAATACGATTCTTTCCAGTCTGGGCAGACGACCGTGATTTCGCCGCCATAGATGTTTGTTGCCTCAAAATGACAGAGATATTTTGTTTTCGGTTTCTCGCAGCTCGCGCGGTTGCTTAAGTTCAAACTTCCAGATAGCATGGTCTAGCCTCGTAATCTTTTTGTAGTATTGCCACTACAATTTTACTCAACCCCGTTGATCTGCCTCTCACCAGAAGCGAGATCGACGGGGTTTCGCTTTGGTTGAGGAGTAAACTGTTTAGCAGTTGTTCATCAACTGCTAAACAAAGCGCTAAACATCATGCGAGAAAAACGAGAAATGATCGGATTTCGTATTCCGAGCCGCCTTCTGGAAGAAGTAGATCGACAAGCGGTAAACGGCAAAACCCGCACTGATGTTTTAGTCGAACTGCTCGAAAAGGGGCTAGGAATGAGCAGTACAGAGCTTGATAGCAAGCCGTCTAGCGATCGTTTAGCAGATGTTGAGCAGTTGTTGAGAGATCGTCTATCAAACGTTGAACAAACGCTTAGCGATCGTATTGCAAAGATTGAGCAGTTGTTAAGCGATCGTATATCGCCCGCACCGAAGCCGATAAGCGATCGTCTATCAAATGTTGAGCGCCCTCGCGAGAATCGCCTAGAATCCGAGTCAATCATCAGATCGGATATTGCAGATGATCCGATGATTTGCCGCAATTGCGGAGCATCTGAATTGCGAAGGGAAGGATTCGGAAAGCTTCGGGCTGATGGGACGCGGGGGCAAAGATGGTGGTGCAGATCTTGCGGCAAAAACTTGGTTTATTGAATGAGCATATCCGGTCGATCTACCGGATATGCTTCACCGCCGAGCGGTTCTTATCGCGGGATGACGTGCCAAACAATTCTGCTTGACGATTTTGCCTGAGCCAAAATTCTTGCAGGGCTAACCGCTCGATATGGCAGAGGTCGTGGAAGTAGCTTCAGGATTCAAGGCGTTATTCCAGCTCACCCGATTCTCCCCAAGCGTCATTGTGTGTAATATTCGTCTTCCTGACATGATGGGAGAGGAACTTCTTCAGTCCATTCGATTAAAGCAACCCGATGCTAGCCAACAGATTCCCGTAATTGCTGTTGCGGCTGGCAATCGAGAGTTTTCAAGCGCAGAAGCCTCCACAGCAGGCTTTGATGGCTTCTTATCCCACCCCATTGACCCAGAGCAACTCGTTGCAGAAATCTTATCGTTAGTGGGACGCTGAACAATAGCTGACCGATTAGCGGTTTATTGCTTTGAGCGAACTGAGGGGGCAAACCTCACAAGTCAGTTTTAGGGTTAAGCCGACATCCGGGCAAGTGCGGCTCGTTCTGGAGAGGGGCTAAATGAGTAGGCGACCAGAAACTCACCGAACCCCCATCACAAGTCTTTGTGCCTTAAGGTAGACGGACAACACTTATACCATGTGGTGGCATATAGGATGGGAATACAGTGGTTTTCATTTTATGCCTGCGACCAGCGCAAAGCTCAACTCCAGAGAAACCGACCGCTTAGATCTGGCAAATCTTATGAGAGAAATGCGCCAACGTCTAAATCTTTCACAAGCTAAGTTTGCGGCGAAGCTAGGGGTTTCATTCCAAAGCGTCAATCGTTGGGAGAATGGGCGAACTAAGCCCTTGCCGATCGCGCTGAAACAGATTGAACAACTGCTGCATCAGATGGGGGATTCTGGCAAAGATTTGCTCATCCAATACTTCTCAGACTCAGGGAGCAGATCCGATGACTGATAGTCTAGATCATAACGATCTAGTCCTCAGAGATTCCCCGCCAAGTTCTCGGGAAATCTCTGAGGCGGATGTCCTCATGACAGGGGTGCTGGCGAGCCGCCCTGCACGAGAGCCTGATTTTGCAGCGGAAAGCCAAGCGCTTCGCACCCTTGCCCAACACCTGATGGACGAGCCACAGTCCATGCTGAAAACGCTGGTTCGCTTGGCACTCGATCTTTGTCGAGCCGATACGGTGGGGGTTAGCTTACTCGAAACCGCGCCGGATGAGACCTCGTTTTTGCGGTGGGTGGCGATCTCGGGTGCGCTAGAAGCGTTAGAGCAGAGCACGATTCCCAGCAACTTTAGTCCTTGTGGCACAACTCTTGCTTGTAACCAGCCCCAGCTCTACAGCTATCCTGAGCGGTTCTTCACCTATTTGTATCACCCGCAGTTCCCGGTCGTGGAAGGATTGGTCATTCCACTATGCGTCAACGATCAAGCGCTAGGCACGCTTTGGATTGTGTCGCATCACGAGGAGCGGCATTTTGATGCCGAGGATCAGCGGCTGATGATGAGCGTGGGAGGCTTTACGGCTGCTGCGCTGCACAGTCTGCAACAGAGGCAGCAGACGGCAGCCACCGCATTGCGACAAAGTGAGCAGTTTAATCAGCAGATCCTGGACAGTAGCGATGACTGCATCAAGGTGTTGGACTTAGAGGGACGGCTTTTGTTCATCAGCCAGCCAGGGCAAGCGTTGCTAGGCATCGAGGATATCACGCCCTTTCTCAACACGTCTTGGGCTGAGTTTTGGCAGGGAGCCGATCAGCAGGCAGCAATCGAGGCGATCTCCAAAGCAAAAGTAGGTGAAATCTGCACCTTCCAAGGGTATTGCCCCACGCTACGAGGCGAACCTAAGTGGTGGGACATTAAAGTCAGTCCCATTCGTGGTGCAGAGGGGCAAGTTGAACGGCTGCTGTGCATTTCGCGAGATATCACTGATCGCAAGCAGGCTGAGGCGGCACTAAGAGCGAGCGAGATGGAGTATCGATCTCTGTTTGAGTCAATGGACGAAGGCTATTTTCTCGCCGATGTCATTTTTGACGAGAACGACCAGCCGCTTGACATCTTCTATATAGACGCGAATCCAGCGGCAACTCGAATGGTGGGGCAAGATTTCACCGGACGACGGCTGAGCGAAATTGACCCAGATTATGAATCCTACTGGTATGAAATCTTCGGTCGCGTGGCTCGCACCGGCAAAGGTGAGCGTTTAGAGCAATACGCTGAGCCGAATCAAAAATGGTATGACTTCTACGTTTTCAAAGTCGGCGATGAAGACAGCCGCCGCGTTGCTGTCGTTTTCCAAGACATAACGGAGCGCAAACACCGCGAAGCGAACGCTGCCTTCTTAATTGGCATCACTGAAGTGTTCTCACGCCTCTCGACTGCCGACGAAATTATGCAAGTCGTCGGAGCGAAGGTCGGCGAGTATTTGAAGGTCAGCACTTGCAACTTCACAGATGTAGATGAAGCACGGGGCGAAGTGACGGTTCATTACGGCTGGAACAGTCCAGAGGTGCCGAGCACAGTGGGCACATTCCACATCATGGAATACTTGAGCCAGGAGTTCGTGTGGGCAAGTTGTGCTGGAGAAACATCTGTAATTTGTGACACGCAGACCGACCCGCGCACTGACGGACCCGCCTATGCCGCGCTGCATATGTATGCGTTTGTCACCGTGCCGTTTCGCCGCAGCGGCCGGTGGACGCATTACATCGCGATCTGTGATGCGCGTCCGCGCAACTGGCGTGACGATGAAATTGACCTGATTCGGGACATCTCAAACTGCATCTTCCCACGACTCGAACGTGCTCGTGCGGAAGCAGCCCTGCGCGCATCGGAAGCAAAATATCGCTCGCTGTTCGAGTCGATGGACGAAGGCTTTTGCATTTTGCAGTTAACCTTCGATGAGGAGCAAAACCCCATTGACTACCGCTTTATGGAGGTTAACCCTGCTTTCGAGCAGCAAACTGGGCTCAAGAATGCCCTCGGCAGAACCATTCGCGAGCTTGTACCAGGCATTGAGCCGTTCTGGATCGACCTCTACGGCACAGTTGCCCTAACCGGTCAACCGAGGCGCTTCACCGATTGTTCTCAGGTGATGAAGCGATGGTTTGACGTGAATGCTTTCCGCATTGGTGAACCGCATGAGCACAAGGTCGCGCTGCTCTTCAATGACATCACCGATCGCCAACAGGCAGAAGAGATCGCGAGGCGCACCGCCGAATTGGATGCTTTCCGCCTCGCCCTCTCTGACGCACTTCGCCCGCTTGCCGACCCAGTAGCGGTTCAAGCCACTGCCAGCCGTTTGCTGGGCGAATATCTCAGGGTCAACCGCGTGGTCTACTTCGAGGTTCGCGGCACAGATTACGTCATTGAGCGCGATTACGCCAATGGTGTCGCAGGACTCGTGGGTGGTTACCCCATTGATTCGTTCGGCTCTAAACTGCTCGCCGAGTACTGTGCGGGTCGTACCGTGTGTGTGTCGGATGTGTCAACTGATGCCCACCTGTCTCCAGCGCAGCGATCAGCTTACACCGCTATCCAAATTGGTGCTCACATTGGTATCCCACTAGTCAAGGACGGCGAGTTCGTCGCGGGTCTGGCAGTTCACACGTCTGAACCGCGCGCTTGGACAGCGGATGAAGTGGCTCTAGCGGAAGAAGTTGCCGAACGGACTTGGGCGGCAGTTGATCGCGCCCGTGCCGAAGCCATTGTCGCAGCAGACCTCCAAGCTACCCAGCAACTCCGCGAACTGGGAGCACGGCTTGTCATTGAAGGCGACATTCAAACGCTGTATCAAGCGATTATGTCGGTTGCGATTGCCCTCACCGAGGCGGATGCGGGCACGGTGCAAATCTTCGACGAAGCGGCGCAAGAACTGGTGCTACTCGCCACACAAGGCTTTGAGCAGACGATGCGCGAGCGTTTCCACCGGGTGAATGCAAATTCTCACACGCCCTGCGGCATCGCCCTTAGGAACGGCGCTCACAGCTTCGTTGATTTCGATGTGCCCCAGAGCGAAGACCCCGATGGTTCCATGCGAATGCATGTAGAGGCTGGGTACCTCTCTGGGCAATCCACGCCGCTGATCACCCGGTCGGGCAGACGCATCGGCATGGTTTCCACTCATTGGCGTGAACACCATAGACCCAGTGATCGCCAGTTGCGGTTTCTGGATCTGCTGGCTCGCCAGGCGGCTGACCTGATTGAACAGCGGCAGACCGTTGCCGAACGGGAACAACTCCTAGCCCGTGAGCAAGCTGCCCGCGTTGAAGCCGATCGCGCTAATCGGATCAAAGATGAGTTTTTGGCGGTGCTCTCCCATGAATTGCGAACGCCCCTCAATCCGATTTTGGGTTGGTCAAAACTCTTGCAGAACGGCAAGCTAGACGCAGCCAAAACCCAGCAGGCATTGCAGACGATCGAACGCAACGCCAAGCTGCAAGCAGAATTGATTGAAGATTTGCTCGATGTGTCCCGGATTCTCCAGGGCAAGCTCAACCTGAACGTCAGTTTGATCAATCTGTCCTCCATCATTAGAGCCGCGATGGAAACAGTACGGCTAGCGGCAGAAGCCAAATCAATCCACCTGGAAGCAAGCTTTGAACCAGACCCCCCGCTCATTCAAGGCGACGCCACCCGGTTGCAGCAAGTCATTTGGAATCTGCTCTCGAATGCCGTCAAGTTCACGCCAGCAGGAGGACAGGTCAACATTCGACTGGAGCGCTTAGACTCTTTTGCTCAGATCACCATTAGCGATACTGGACAAGGAATTGAGCCTGACTTTCTCCCCTATGTGTTTGAATACTTCCGTCAAGCCAACGCAACCACGACCCGAAAATTTGGTGGACTGGGCTTAGGGCTGGCGATCGTGCGGCACTTAGTCGAACTACACGGCGGCACGGTCTCAGTCGAAAGCTTAGGGGTCGGGAGAGGAGCAACGTTTACAGTCAAGTTACCACTTAGCCCTATCCAGACGATCTCGACTCAGAACGAGCGATCGTCAGAATCAGCTTCTACTTTGAACGGGATTCGAGTCCTAGTGGTGGATGATGAACCCGATTCGCGGGAGCTTGTTGCCTTTGTGTTAGAGCAATCAGGAGCAGAAGTCATGGCGGCTACGACTGCCTATGAAGCATTGGAAATGTTGAATCGATTGAAGCCGGAGGTCTTGTTGAGCGACATTGGGATGCCAG
>JAESGH010000429.1_pt1 | contig 24346 bp, 21 predicted proteins | sample 9269641 | NCBI WGS metagenome assembly JAESGH01 (sample SAMN14515345, study PRJNA621665) | algae metagenome | isolation source: Phormidium tanganyikae FI6-MK23 and co-occurring heterotrophs from granitic... | place: USA: Fort Irwin, California | collected 1998-05-24
TAGTGAGAAATAAAATATTATATAGAATGTTTGCCGTTGTAAAACGACAATCAATATTTATAGACAACTATTTACAAGCCGCATAAAAAGTATTTTTGGATAATAATTGATCTTAGAATACGCAAAGGAGCAAAGGTTTGTTTCACACAAGAGTTTATTTCACGCAGAGGGCGCAGGGGAGCAGAGATTAGAGATACTTCCTCTGCTCCTCTGCAGGCTCTGCGTGAAATGAAATTTTTCAAACTCATATTGCTTTCAAATAATCTGCGTGAAATATCTTTTTAATTCTTTGCTCCTTTTCGCGCTTTGCGTGAACCCATTTAACATTCGCGTGAACCAGTTACACTTTTTAATACACATCCTTCAGATACCTGTCCTGGTTCTCTAAATCCAGCACATACTGCCTTGCGGCTTCTTCACTTAGCTGACCGTGCTCGGCAACGATCTGTACCAGTGCATTCTCAACATCCACACTCATCGGATCTTTTGTTCCGCATAGATAAATACATGCGCCTGATTCCAGCCAGTTGAACAATTCCTTTCCCTGCTCCAGCATCTTATGCTGCACATAGATCTTTTCTTTCTGATCCCGTGAGAAGGCTACATTTACTTTGTTCAGTACGCCTGTTTCAAACCAGTTCTGAATTTCCGTTTGATATAGAAAGTCAGATGCAAAATGCTGTTCACCAAAAAATAACCAGTTGCGGCCTGATGCACCTGTTGCATCGCGCTCTGCAAGGAAAGAACGGAACGGAGCGATCCCTGTACCGGGACCGATCATGATCACATCTTTTTCTTCGGAAGGAAGTCGGAACCTGTTATTCGGATGGATATAATAAGAGATCTCGGAACCCACCGGCAATTGTGCGAGGTAATTAGAGCACAGGCCGTATTTCTGTTCATCATTCACTTTGAAACAGTTGCGGGAAACCGTTAAATGGATCTCGCCGTTATGGGCTTCAGGTGATGATGAAATACTATATAATCTTGGTGCGATGGGATCCAGAATATCCACCAGTTCCTGGACATTCAAATGGGCAGGAAAGGAATAGATCTTTAATAAATCAAGCAGACAAAAATTCGCTGCAGGGATTTCCTGTTTTACGAGTTCTGCATATTTTTTTACTGTTCTTTCTGCGAGAAAATTGATGTTGACAGTTTGCCTGAATAATACTTCCGCAGCATAGGTCTGGTCTTTATAATTCACTTCCGCCAGTTCATCCACCTGCAACAGGTCAAGAATCTGCGCTACAATTGCTTTGTCGTTATGCGGTACAAGTCCTAATGAATCACCAGGCAGGTAACTCACTTCTTCCGCTCCTATTTCAATATGAAAAGTTTCTTTATTTGAATCAACATCATTCAGGTTCACACTTGCAAGGATCTCACCGGCATAAGTCTGCTTGCCTGCTTTCTTTTTTGGTGTTGCAACCTGTGCAGCTTCTGGAGCAGCTGTTCCCGATAATTTATTCAACACTCCATTGAACCAACCTTTTGCATCGTCTTCAAAATCTGTATCACATTTGATCAGGTCATGGATCCTTTGTCCGCCAAGTTTGTTGAGTTGAGCATCCACATCCTCTCCTGCCTTGCAGAATAAAGGATAGGAAGTATCTCCCAATGCAAGAACGGAATACTTCAGCTTTTCCGCTTTGAATCCATTGTTATGAATATGGTCATAGAATTTTTTTGCAGCTGCCGGTGGCTCACCATCTCCCTGTGTGGAAATGATCGCAAGAAAATATTCTTCTTTTGCAATATCGTTCACACGGTACTGGTCAAGTGAAACAACCTTGGGTTGAATGCCTTTTGATTTTGCTTCAGCAGCAAAAGTGGATGCAAGTTTTTTCGAATTGCCGGATTCCGTTCCATAAGCAATCGTGATCTTGTTCACTAAAGGCTTTGCATTCGCAGTTTCCATTTCTGCAGGAACCGTGCGTTGCTGCCCGTTTGCAGCAACTGCTGCGAGATACCCGTTGATCCAGATCAGTTCTTCTCTCGTAGAATTCTGAACAAGATCCAGGACCATTTTCAATTTAGTAGCACCGAGCATATGAATAATTTGTCTGATTGATTATGAAGTATGAATCGCAGTATCTGCAACTGCAGCATTCAGGGCCTTGTTTAATGGCTGGAAATAATATTCATTGCCATGGTAATTTTTCAGCCACTTAAACTTTTCGTGCAGCGAAACCACTTTCCCGATGATGACCAGTCCCGGTGAAATGAACTGCACTTTTTCCGCACTGATCTCTTCCTCAAATCTGAATGTTCTTACACGCTGATAAGGAGTAGTCGCCTGCTCGATCAACGCAATTGATTTATCTGAACCGATATTTTGTTCGCGTAATTTTGAGATCACTTTTACCAGGCTTTCACCTGACATATAGAACACGAGTGTATCATCTGTCCTTGCCAATTCCTTCCAGTATTCATCAGATACAACATCGGATTTATAATAGGTCAGAAATCTCACTGCAGTAGAATGATCTCTTGCAGTTAATGGAATGCCTGCATAAGCTGCGGCTCCCAATGCTGAAGTAACACCCGGAATTATCTCGTAAGGAATATCGTTGGCCACCAGTGTTTCGAGTTCATCGAGTACATTGGAAAAAATGGAAACATCTCCGCCTTTCAATCTCACTACCAGTTTTCCCTGCAATGCATAATCAAGCAATAATTGATTGATGGTAGTCTGCCGGGTGGAATATCCTTTACCTGCCTGCTTTCCTGCATAGATCACCAATGCTTCCGGAGAAACATATTCTTCAATTATCTTGCTGCTCACCAACCTGTCGGTGATCACCACATCTGCTTTTTGTAAAAAGCGGGTAGCCCTCACCGTTATGAGTTCCGGATCTCCCGGACCGGCTGCTGCAAGGATTACTTTTCCGGTTGTTGTATTGCTCATTGAGTTTGTTTTAATTTTTTACTGAATCATGCACGCTCCTACCGTTACATGACTCGTCTCATCAATCAGGATTGCTCCTCCATTCACTCTAAGCTTTTCATAAGAATCGAATGCAATCGGAGAAGCTGTTTTGATGCGTGCTTTTACCACATCATTCAGTCCTGCTTTTCCAGGGAATTCGATCTTCTGCAGAGAGTTTACATCAAGTTGATATTCGATTTCCTTCACTACTGATTTTACTACTTTGCTGTTGAGCTGCAACATGTATTTATTACCAGACAGCAATGGTTTATTATCCATCCAGCAGATCAGTACATCCAGTTCATTTTCAACTGACGGAAGATTGGATCCGGGTACGATCAAATCACCACGGGAGATATCGATATCATCTTCGAGATGCAATACAATACTTTGCGGAGCGAATGCTTCTTCCACTTCAACCCCACCCAGTTCAATTGCTTTGATCTTACTTTTCAAACCGGATGGAAGCACCACAACATCTGCTCCTTTGCGATAGATTCCACTCACAATTCTTCCGGCATATCCGCGATAGTCGTGAAGTTCATCTACCTGCGGACGAATCACGTATTGTACAGGAAATCTTCCTTCGTCGAGGTTGATATCTTTTTCAATATTTACATTCTCCAGGAAATTCAGCAGGGATGAACCTTCGTACCAGTCCATCTGTGTAGAGCGATCAACAATGTTGTCACCATTCAGTGCACTGATCGGGATATAAGTCACATCTTTCAGTCCAAGTGATTTTGCTACTTCTGCATAATCGATCACGATGTTGTTGAATACATCCTGTGAATAATTCACGAGATCCATTTTGTTGATCGCAACAACGATGTGGGGAAGTTTCAACAGGGATGCGATGATCGAATGACGACGGGTTTGTTCAACCACACCCTGACGCGCATCGATTAAAATGATGGCCAGGTCTGAGTTTGAAGCTCCGGTCACCATGTTACGGGTATACTGGATATGACCCGGCGCATCAGCGATGATGAATTTTCTTTTTGGTGTAGAGAAATATTTATAGGCTACATCAATCGTAATTCCCTGCTCACGTTCCGCACGAAGTCCGTCGGTTAGTAATGCAAGATCGATCTCACCATCTTCTTTATTCTTACTCTGCTTTTCGATTGCCTCGAGCTGGTCGATCATGATCGATTTTGAATCGAATAACAATCTTCCGATGAGGGTTGATTTTCCATCATCTACAGAACCGGCAGTTATAAATCTTAGTATATCCATTAGTAATTATTTAAAAATATCCGTTCTTCTTCCTGTCTTCCATCGCTGCTTCTGAAACCTTATCATCGATGCGGGTTTCACCGCGTTCACTGGTTTTTGTTGCGATGATCTCACGAATGATATCATCAATGTTTGATGCGGATGATTCTACTGCAGCGGTACAGGTCATATCACCTACTGTGCGATAGCGTACTGTTTTTTTCGAAACCTTATCGTCTGCATCGAGTGTAATGAATTCCGACATTGCTACGAGCTGACCTTCATGCTCCAGCACTTCTCTTTCATGTGCGAAGTAGATGGAGGGAAGTTCAATTTTCTCGCGACGGATATAATTCCATACGTCGAGTTCCGTCCAGTTACTGATCGGGAACACGCGTACATTTTCTCCCTTCACTATTCTTCCGTTATAGGTACTCCAGAGTTCAGGACGCTGGCGTTTCGGATCCCACTGACCAAACTCATCTCTAACAGAAAAGATTCTTTCTTTCGCTCTTGCTTTTTCCTCGTCTCTTCTTGCACCGCCGATGCAGGCGTCGAATTTGAATTCTTCGATCGTATCGAGTAAAGTGTAGGTCTGCAGTGCGTTTCGACTGGCGAATTTTCCGCGTGGTTCAGTAAGTTGTTTCGCCTTGATTGTGTCTTCAACTTTTCGAACGATCAGTTTCTCACCAATTTTTTCAGCAAGCTGATCACGGTAATCCAATGCTTCCTGGAAGTTGTGACCCGTATCAATATGTACCAGGGGAAAAGGAAATTTTCCCGGGCGAAATGCTTTCAATGCAAGATGAACAAGACAGATTGAATCCTTTCCACCTGAGAACAATAATGCCGGACGTTCGAATTGTCCTGCCACTTCTCTGAAAATATGTATCGACTCTGCTTCCAGCTGGTCCAGGTAATCGAGATGATATTTGCTCATGTATACTTGTTTCTTTTTTATTATTCAGATCATAATCATGAAAACATATTCAATCATGATCTTTAAATTCTCTTATCTCTATTTATGCACGTGCAATCCGCACTCTTTTTTACTTGCATCTTCCCACCACCATCTTCCTGCCCTGAAATCTTCTCCGGGCCTGATGGCGCGCGTACAGGGTGCGCATCCGATGCTGATGAAACCCCGATCGTGCAGAATGTTATAAGGAACATTGTACTGATCGATATAAGATTTTGTTTCTTCAGTCGACCAGTGCAACAGCGGGTTGTATTTGATGATGTTGTTTGATGCGTCGTATTCGAAGATTTCAAGATCCTGACGTGCAGGAGAATGTTCTGCTCTCAAACCGGTGATCCAGATCTCGTTTCCGCTCAGCGCTCTTTGGAGCGGTTCAACTTTGCGGATAAAGCAGCATTGCTTGCGCAATTCCACGGAATCGTAAAAGGCGTTTGGACCGAACTCGTGAACAAAGTCCTGGATCGGTTCAGCCTGCGGGTAATAGGCTTTGATCCGGGTATTGTACTTTTCGTGGGTCGCATTCCAGACAGAATAAGTTTCCGGAAAAAGCCGGCCGGTATCGAGGGTGAAAATGGAAACCGGGAAGTTATTGGCAAGAATTAAATCGGTCACCACCTGGTCTTCAAAGCTAAAGCTGGAAGAAAAGGTCACTTTGCCCGGGTGACTCTGAACCAGCAAACGAATCGTTTCCGGGATGGAAAGTCCACTGATTTTGTAGAGTAATTCTTTGATATATGTTTCTTGTGTTTCGGTCATTTGATTTCTTTAAAAGTGGCTATGGACAATCGTTTCGACTAATTCTCATCAGCAACAACAGGGTTGTTTGCCTTGCGGGCGGGAGCACATTCGGTATGAGTTATAAGTTGCCATTAGTCTACCTACTTGGTGGACAAAAATAATTCAGGATGTCTAACTGAGCAAAAGAATTTCGCGTTTCAGTGAAAATAGTGCCGTGCGAATGTTTGTTAGTTTACTAATTTCTGCCCCAACTCTTCTTGCTCCTCTGGATCCTCTGAGGATTCACCAACACTGTTTTCTAAAGAATAATCTTATTAAAAATAAATTTTGCGAAACCGATCAGTTGCGCTTATATTTGCAACCGAACGGTTTCGCAATAATGTTATATTATGAGAAGAGATGTATTCCAGGCAATAGCTGATCCTACCCGGCGGGCAATTCTGACTCTTATTGCTGTTCAGTCGATGACGCCCAACGCCCTTGCAGAACATTTTGATACTACCCGACAGGCGGTATCAAAACACCTAAAGATCCTGACCGAGTGCGAACTGATAAAACAGGAACAAAGCGGTCGCGAGATCTACTATCAGCTTGAACTGAAAAAAATGAAAGAAATCGATCAATGGCTTGAACAGTTCAGAAAACTCTGGGAGAAGCGATTTGACCAACTCGACACAATATTATCAACCATTAAAAACAACAAAAAATGAAAAACACATTGTTATTTGATTTCATTGTAAACAAGGAAGACAATACAGTGCTTGTGAAAAGAGAATTTGATGCGAATCTTGAACTGGTATGGGACGCATGGACAAAACCGGAATTACTCGACCAGTGGTGGGCGCCCAAACCCTATCGTACAGAAACCAAATCAATGGATTTTCGTGAAGGTGGTATGTGGATTTACGCTATGATCGGTCCTGATAATTTTAAGCAATGGTGCAAGAACGATTACCATACAATTGAAATGCATAAAAGCTATACAGGACTGGATGCTTTCTCCGACGAAAACGGTAACGCTGATAACAACATGCCACGCACTTATTGGACCAATACGTTTGAACCTTTGGAAGATAAGACCCTTGTTACGGTATCTGCAAAATATGATAGTCTTGCAGACCTCGAAAAGATCATCGAAATGGGCTTCCAGGAAGGATTCACTATGGCATTGGGTAATCTTGATGAGTTACTTTCGACATTGAAATCAAAGTAAAGGTTGACCAATACGACAGCTTTAAAAAAAACACTCTGTATCGTTAACTCCTGAACCCATTCTACAATCTATGCTTAAATAAATTTTTGCTGTGCCACATAAATTCAACTTCGAACTTATTTTAAATAAACCGTCTGCGTAAACGCTCCATTCACTGCTGCGTCCCAAACTTCCAGTCGGGCCCATTTTCTTCCCTTCAGATCAAGTGAAAATTTAAAAGTTTGCTCTCCGAAAGGAAGTGTTGAATCCAGGTTGATTTTGTGACGATAGGTTTTGTTTCCATCACCTGAAATGATCTCTGCATATTGTAAGGGGAAAGTCCATTTCACCTTAAAAGAAATGGCTCCCTTACCATTTTGATCCAATGAAACTGTATCTCCCGTACTCTTGCCATTTAGTGTGAAAGTCGGGATCAAAACCTCGCCGGTGGTTGAAAAATATTTTCCTTTCTGCATAGCATCAACGAGTGGTTGCCATCCTTCACCATATTTTGGAAGTTTATCCATCTGCATATAATTCACGTTCATATGCGCATACATTTCATTCTGTTCTGTAATGGTGAAAAGATCCGCTTCGGCAATGATCTTTTTGGGCATTCCCCAGTTATTCATATCATCCAACAGTTCAAGCACTCTTTTACCGAGAAAAGATTGTGAAAGATCGGCGGGCATTGACTTCCAGGCACCTCCAAGAAAACGATCCGACTTAAAGAAATCTTCATTCTTATATTTATCAGGATAACCTGTTGAGCCTTTCGTCCTGGGGTGAGCCGTCCATGCCAGACCATTTTCGCGGTTCAGGAGCTCAAGCATTTCTTTTGAATCTTTGATTCGGTATACAGTTCCATAAACAGGGTCTTTCGTTACAAATGATTCTCCATTCTTTCGATCCATGATCCAGTAAACAGGCTTTGGAAAAATCTGCAACCAGTGACCTCCAAAAAATTCATTCGGTTCTTCGCCGGGAAGTAATAAAAATTGATCCGAAGAAAGCTTGCTGCACATATCAAACAAAGCTTTCAATTCTTTCAGGCGCAAAGAATCCGGTTCTTTCGGATGCGCCGTATAATGGAATTCACCCAGGTGTACCATATCAATTCCCAGGTTTTCCAGAACAGTTACAAATTCAGGTTTTTCCTCAAGTGGCTTCCCTTTCATAAGAACATTCATTACGTATTCATTATGAAAATGACTCGACATGGTTTTATACCCCGGCAACTTCGCATATACATCGCTGTTAGTAAATCGTTTTACCTGTGTAAGTGCAGACTGTGGATCATCAGGAGTAACGAGACAGAAAAAGTTCAGTCGCTGTTTAGTACCCGGAGGTGCATTGAACCATGGAACGAATCGCCTGTCTCCATAAAGATCCTGGCGGATTCCAATCCCATATTCCGATACCATTTTCCTGTATTGACTTCCATACCAGGTAAACTTCAAATTGAACGCTTCATCAAGCGGATAGAAATATTGATGGGGTGCAGGAAACACTGCAAGACTGCCCTTCTCTCCTTTCCCGATAATCGTACGATATTTTACTTCTGCATTGATGGCCGTATCATTTAGGGAAGGTTGAATAGATTGAAGTTGCTGCTTAACATCAGAATAGGCAATCTGCTCCCAATTCATTTTTTTGCTGATCAAACCTGCATCATAGAGGATCGCTGTTGAATCAGTCTGAGTCGTTACTACCGCTGCGATATTGAACAGAGGACTACCATTATAAAAAGTAATTTCCAGTCTTCCTTCAAAACCTGGAGCAGAAACTTTTCCAACTGATATGATTGTTCTTGAACCTTCAGTGCTGACCCATGCAGAATCCTTTCTAAATTTTACGCGGTGAGTCTGGTGAGGTTTTTGGGGAACTTTATCAAAGAAAATATTCCATCCATTCTGTGAAACAAGATCGCGTTTCCCAACAGAGAGCAGGAAAACAGGATCCAGGTCTTTAATTACTTCAGTTATATTACTACCACTGGTAGTTCCCATACTTTTAAATAAGCTATTACCGTCGGAAAGATCCAGTACCATATTTCCTTTCAAGCCTTTACCTGCCGGCCAATTGACAAGGATCTGCTGACCCGATTTCCTTACAGATGCTCCATTCTTTCCGTGATAGTTTTTCATATCAACCGGAACCTGTGCTGTTAACCCAACAGAAAACAGTATGGCAAGGCAGGCAAGGATGGGCTTCATGCTAAATCGTTTTAGTTAATTTGCCTAATGTAAGGAAAGCGACAGAGATTAGTCGTAAGGAATCGTTCTAAAATTAATGGCAGCGAAATTTTAATTTAGCAGGGAACCATTAAGCTTCTAAACATGAAATCATTTCTTACCGTTATATTGCTGGTCACTGGCTTTACCCTTTCTGCACAAAATTGTGATTGTGCCAGCCAGCTCTCCTATACAATCCGGTACTTTGAAGAAAACAGTCCTGCTTTTCAAAAGATCAAAAACAATGATAAGGATTTCACCACCTATGCTAAAGGGATCTTAAAGATCAGAACAGAGGCATTTAAGGAAAAAAATACTGATCGTTGTATATTCTATCTCGACCGATATGTAAGATTATTGAAAGATCATCATAGTGGAATTGGATTTAATCTTAAAAAAAAAGACCTTGGTTCAGCAGAAAAGATAGAGGCATTCAAAAAATCAGATGAATATCAAAAATTTGAAAAAATCGAAATTGACACCTCTACACTTATTCCCTACCTGGAGTCAAAACCATCAAATGATATAGAAGGAATTTATAGTGATGGAGGAAATCTCGTATTTGGTATGGTCCATAGAAAAGGATCAAAAAACCAATACCAGGGTGTATTACTCAGGAAGAACAGGTTGATGGACCAGGGACATGTTTTATTGGAGCTAACCATGAAAAAAGACAACTTCTTCGATGTAATTTATAATATAGGATTACTTGGTTTTAACTTCCAGAGAATCTATAAAAACATCGTTATTGAAAATGGACAAATACCTTCTTTCGGATTTTCGAAAGCCTCGGGCACAATGGAAAATTCAAATTATTATGAATTTAAATCGCTGGATAATTCGACCAATTATCTTCGGCTAAGTTCTTTTGATTCAAAACACATTATTGAACTGGATTCACTTTATACAACAATTGCAACACAACTGGCAACCAAACCCAAACTTATATTAGACCTTCGGAATAATGGTGGAGGAAGCGAACGATCGTATTTAAATCTCCTTCCATATGCTTATACTGATCCACTAAAAATTGATTCCGCACAGATCTGGGTATCACCGGAAAATATTAAACGTTATGAAGAGAGTGGAACAGATCAGTACAAAGAGGTGATAGAAAGAATGAATTTGGCCAAACCTTTTACATTCATACCGTTTACAAAAGATGCAGTATATACATGGTCACTTGATAGCATTACTACATTACCTGCGAAAATTGCGGTATTGTATAATAGGGGAACAGCAAGTGCCGCAGAAGGATTTATTCTCTACCTCATGCAAAGCAAAAAAGTTATTACAATAGGCGAAAATTCCGGAGGTTATATTGGCTATGGAAACGTAATGACTGCACAAACTCCATGCGGGCAGTACACCATTCAGTGTACTACTACAAAGTATGCTGAGAAGTCGAAATATGAATTTACCGGCATTCCTCCTCAATACAGGCCAGGTAAGCTCCAGGACTGGGTCGTCTACGCAATAAACTTGATGAATACTCAATAATCCAGGTAACCGTGATCCTGTGTATAGAGAACTCCATCTTCACTATAAACAAAACCTGCAGTATAGTTAACATTGAACGGAATACCGGTTACTAATTTTCCTATATGATTATAAAAATGCATCAAATATTTTCCATCAGGATAAGAATCATTGACGGGAAAAATCAAATACTTATCTGTGATAACGAATAAAGAAATAACATATTTTAAATAATTTCAAATCATCAGAATGGAATCCATCATAATAAGAAAAGTTATCCAGGATGAACTAAAGGATTTAATTACGATCAGCCGCCAAACTTTTTACGACACTTTCTCCGGAGTCAATTCAGAAGAGAACATGAGAAAATATCTGGATGAATCTTTGTCGGAAGAAAAAATACAATCCGAATTAGCGAATGAAAATTCAGAATTTTATTTTGCTGTTCTAATACAGGATAAAAATTCTTCAAAAGCTAAAAGAATGGATGATGAGATCTATACTGCTGAGCATGAAGAACAAATAATCGGTTATCTCAAACTGAATTTCGGTAATGCGCAAACCGAGTTAAAAAATGACCATGCAATTGAGATCGAAAGGATCTATATACTTAAAGCATTCCAGGGTAAAAAAGTTGGTCAGTTACTATATAACAAAGCAATAGAAACTGCACAGGAAAGAAACGCTGCATTCGTTTGGCTGGGCGTTTGGGAAGAAAATCACAAAGCCATCAATTTTTACAAAAAGAATGGTTTCATAGAATTTGACCAACACAAATTCGTATTGGGTGATGACATGCAAACCGACCTGATGATGAAGCTGGAGTTACCATATTAATCCAACTGATTTTAAAATATTACCACATAAATGATCTCCTGGAATTATGTTTCCGAATCCAGATTAGATGATCAGGAAGCTAAAAATTAATTCAAATTGAATTGTTGGAACAATAACAGCAATCTCTGAATACCTTCATGCAAAATTCAAACGCTGATCCATGCTGCAGGAAGAACTCAACCGGTTCGACAGAACATTATCCATCCTGATCTTATTACAATCGAAGAAACTGGTACGGGCGCAGGAGATCGCCGACCGTTTTGGAGTCAGTTTACGCACAATCTATCGTGACATCAAATCACTGGAAGCTGCGGGTGTTCCTGTAATCGGGGAAGCGGGTGCCGGATATACGATCATGGAAGGTTATCGCTTACCTCCGGTGATGTTTACAAAGGAAGAAGCCGGAAGTTTTGTGGCAGCGGAAAAACTCATGCAAAAATTTACAGATGCAGGATTAGGCCGGTTCTTCGAAAGCGCCATGAATAAAGTGAAATCAGTTTTAAAGGGAAAAGAAAAAGAATGGGTCGCAGCACTGGAGAAGCAAATATGGGCAGAACCTTCCAGCGAACTTTTCAACAAAAATGTTCCAAATGCGTTGGAGATCTTATTTAATAGTATAGGAGAACAAAAGCAGGTTTTTCTTTTGTATCATTCCCTGAGTTCAAATCAACCTGAACAACGTAACATTGAACCCATCGGCGTGTTTCACGAAAATAACCATTGGTACCTTCTTGCTTTTTGCCATTTACGAAACGACTATCGCCAATTCCGAACCGACCGGATTCAATCCATAAAAAACACAGAGTTTCCTTTTTCAAAAGAACATGGAAGCATTGACGACCACCGAAAAAAAGATTCTTTGTACAACAGGCAACAACGCGTAGTGATCTCTGTAGAAAAAAGAATTGTCCGCTTGATTAACGACGATAAAAAATATTACGGGTTTATATCCCAGGAAGAAAAAGAAGAGGAGGTGGAAATGATTTTTATGACTGCGCATTCAATGGAAGGACTGGCACGCTGGTACCTCATGTTTGCAGATTATGCAAGAATCATTGAACCGGAAACTTTTAAAATTAAAGTCAGGGAGATCATGGAGAAGTCGAGGGCTAATTTGGAATTGTAAGAAACTCAGGATAGTTAAAATGAATGAATAAGACCAGGAATTCTAATCCTGGTCTTTTTTTTAATATCAGTTTTATCACATTTCACTGGTTAGATTAGGGTCTGTCCCAGAAAAAAGGCGGTTCAATTCCAAGGGATCTCAGGTAAACATAACCCTGTCCACGGTGATGAATCTCATTATCAATAAAATAAAAAATAGATGACCAAACCGTGTTCTCATATTTGCCAAAAATCATCACGACATCATGATAGCGATCGGAGGCAATCTGCGGAAACAGCCTGTTGATCTGCTCTGTAGCTTTATCCCACTCTTTTAAAATGTTTGCTTTCTTATTACCGTGTTCGAAATTTTCTACCAGTTCACCCGGCGTCCCGCCAACAATTTCCTGAAGTCCCGGCCCGGCAATGCCAATCAATTCCATTACCATTTCTGCAAAGGTCCTCATTCCACCAATTGAGTAATTAAATAGTTCTTTCTCCGGAAATGCTTCTATGGTTTTTCTTGTGAGTTCACGATGTCCCTGCAAATGCTTCAATAATTCAGCTGGTGTAATGACCTGGTTCACCTGGTTGATTGTCTTTTCCATAATGGTTAATTATTTATTTAGTCAAAGGTGCAACCGGGTTGTGACAAGGGTATGTCAGCAGGATACGCTATCTCAAAAAATATTCATGGTTTTTCAAACGAGGACTGTTACCAGCAAATAATTTGCATGGATTAAAAATTTGTCCTGGTCTTCGCTTTCATTATGGTCTTCGAACAGGTCAAGCAGTTCATTGTACAATTGATCCGACTTTTCATTCTTTGAAGCATTTTCAAAAGCATTCATGGTAGGACCATAATACAGTTTGAAGCGTTGAAGAAACTCTTCAGCAGAAAAATCGCCTTCAAAAGTAAACACCTGTTTTTCAAAAGATATATTCTCTTCCGGAATTCCTGCTTTTCGAAACCTGTCAATTACAACTTCCTCTTTACCCCATAATGCAGGACTTATAAATCCTTCAGGAGGAGGATTGTAGATCCCGCTTATTTTAAGTAATTGAGAAACCATCGTTGGATCACCCGGAATCCAGTTGCCCATAACAATTTTTCCGCCTTTCTTCGTTACACGAACCATTTCTTTTGCAACGTCATCGGGTCGCGGAGCAAACATGGCTCCGAAAATCGAAATGGAAAAGTCGAAACTTTGGTCTTTGACGGAGGAAAGATTCATGGCATCACCCTGTTCAATTGTGATGTTTGACAGACCTTTTTCAGCAATTCTTTTTTTACCTGCATTAACAAGTGTTCGGGATATATCAATTCCCGTAACATCAGCACCTGATTCAGCGGCAGGAATTGCTGTGGTTCCATCTCCACAACCAAGGTCCAGAACTTTCATACCAGGTTTGATCCCAAGCCTGGAAACCAGCTCCCTGCCGCTGTTTCGCATTGTTTCTGCAATCCTGGTAAAATCTCCTTTTTCCCATAAGGCCTGGTTTGGATTGATGGGTTGATCTGTTGCAGCTTGTTGACCAGTGGGCTGTTCCCTTACAGCGCCAGCATTTGTGGTTGACTGACTCATAATTGTTGTTTGAAGAGTTATTAAATGAAGGGTATGGTGCTATCAACCAGGGCATGCTATTAAGTTACTTATTTAAAGGAAATCTATTTTCATTATTTTAGAAGGAATTGATAGGGCAGTTTATAAAACGCACTAATCAACTGTTCGCATTTAACCAACTTCCGGAAATCAACATATATGCTTCGAATACTTTTTACTGCTGCAGTTATACTTTTAATTCATATTCCAGCTCAATCACAGCCAAAAATTAAATACACCATCAGTGTAGCAGAACCTGCAACACATTTTTATACGGTTGATGGTATTTTTAAAAATATCAACGCGGATACACTTGTATTAAAACTGCCCAACTGGATGCCGGGATATTACCAGCTGATGGATTATGCAAAATCTCTTCAGCTGTTAACGATCAGCGATGAAAAAGGAAAAACACTTCCCTATCAACATCCGAACGATCATACTTTTATCATACCACACAGTAAAAACAAAACGATCAGGATCATTTATAATTTTGAAACATCTAAACAGTTCGTAGCAAATAGTTATGTGGATACGGGAAGGGCTTATATCATCCCTGCGAATAGTTTTTTATATCCCGAAAATCAACTTAATCAACCCGTACAGGTAGATGTAACATTGAACGAAAACTGGAAGGATATCGCAACGGGCTTAGACCCTGTAATTGCATTAACCGGGAGAGCAAACACTAAAAAGATTATCCCAAACAAACAGGCCACAAATTTTGCAGTAAAAAATCTATCGTCTTCACCAAAGGTTGTTTCTTTTCTCGCCTCCGACTTTGATGTTCTTTACGACAGTCCGATCTTAATCGGTAACCTGGAAGAGCTTCCTTCCTTCACAGTCAAAGGAATTCCTCATTATTTTAAAGGTTATAAAACGGGAAGCTTCGACAAAATAAAGTTCATGGACGATTTGAAAAAGATTGTGGAAACTGCATCTTCCATGATCGGCGATATCCCTTACAGTCATTATACATTCATTGCTATCGGTCCTGGTCGCGGAGGAATTGAGCACCTCAACAATACCACGATCAGTTTTGACGGAAACAGTTTAAATGATCCAGCTTCGTATAACAGGATGATGAATTTTATTGCGCATGAATACTTTCATCATTACAATGTGAAACGAATTCGTCCCCTTGAACTCGGTCCATTCGACTACGAAAAGGGAAACCGTACCAACCTGTTGTGGGTAAGTGAAGGATTATCGGTATATTATGAATACCTGGTTGTAAAAAGAGCAGGATTAATGACTGAAGATGAATTATTGAAAGTATTATCCGGGAATATCACATCTGTTGAAAACAATCCGGGAAAAAATTTTCAATCACTGCAGCAGGCAAGTTATAACACGTGGAGCGACGGCCCTTTCGGGACGCAGGGCAGAGATCCGAACAAAGCGATTTCTTATTATGATAAAGGTCCGGTAGCAGGTTTGCTTCTCGACTTCGAGATCCGGAATTCAACTAGAAACAAACGTTCACTGGATGATGTAATGAAATTACTTTACTGGAAATATTATAAAGAAAAAGGTCGCGGGTTTACGGAAGCAGAATTTCAGCATGCCTGTGAAGAAATTGCATCCAAACCTTTATCGGAATTCTTCGAATATGTTTATACTACCAAAGAACTGGAGTACGATAAATATCTTGCATTTGCCGGATTGAAACTGAATTCAACATCAATACAAACTGATAAGGGTGAAAGAAAACAATACAGGCTGGAGAGGATGAACAACAGTTCGAAACGGCAAGAAGAGATCCTGCAGAGTTGGCTGGGGAAATAATAGTTAATCTGCACTCCTACTAATTTTTGCAATCTCTTTTCTGATCCAGGAATAATTGACATTATATATAAACCAAATTCCTCCTGTCGCAATTAACCTCTATTCTGTCGTGATAGAACAGTTTTATATTCTATTCTTCCATCTACATTTGAATTCAATCTTAACCTAAAACAATCAATCATGGCAAGCGTAAGCACCTATCTCAATTTCCCGGGAAATACAGAAGAAGCATTCAACTTTTACAAATCAGTTTTTGGTGGAGAATTTTTTGGAAATGGCATCATGCGGTTCGGGGATATTCCGTCTACTCCTGAGAATCCTGCCTGTCCGGAAGGCGATAAACATATGGTGATGCATGTGGAACTACGCATCCTCGGGGTACATACCTTAATGGGAACTGATGCTCCTGAATCGATGGGCTTCAAAGTGAATTTCGGAAACAACTCCTATATCAATCTGCAACCGGATACAAGAAAAGAAACAAAGGAATTGTTTGATAAATTATCGGCCGGAGGAAAGGTTGAAATGGAATTGCAGGATATGTTCTGGGGCGATTACTTTGGCAGTTGTACCGATCAATTCGGCGTTAACTGGATGTTTAATTGCGGAGAGAAAGTTCCGGCATAGCGATGAATATAAGTTATATAACAATTTAAAATATACCTCCTGAAAATGGCTTTGCACTTGCACAGCCATTTTCTGCTTATTATTTTGTTGCCTTAAATAACCCGAACCCTTATTAATGAAAACTCTAAAACTACTGCTCCTCTCCTGCATGATTTCCATGCTTGGCTTTTCCCAGGACACTGACACAAGCTTCCAGAAACAAATTGATTCAATTGAAAAATCCTTCACGTACCAGCGAGGTTCGATCACTTTAAAAGATGGGATCGGTACGCTTACAGTACCTGCAGGTTTCAAATACCTTGATGCAAAACAGGCAGAACGTGTGCTTGTTGATCTTTGGGGTAATCCTTATTCAGAAAATATCACTTTAGGGTTATTGCTTCCCGAGAATCATGGAGTGATGAGTGATTCGGGGTATGTATTCAATATCCAGTACGATGAAATCGGATATGTAAAAGATGGAGATGCGGATGATATTGATTACAAGGAATTGCTGGAAACGATGCAATCTGAAGCCAAAGAAGAAAATGAAACAAGAAAAAAAGAGGGATATGAAACGATCGAAGTTGTGGGATGGGCATCAACTCCATACTACGACAAAAATAATAAGATCCTTCATTGGGCAAAGGAAATCAGGTTTGGTGAAAATGAGGGCCACACACTCAATTATAATATCCGTGTATTGGGAAGAAAAGGTGTATTGGTATTGAATGCCATTTCATCCATGGAAAATCTGAATTATGTAAAAGCAGACCTTCCAAAGGTTTTAAATGTTGTACAGTTCACTGCCGGCAACCAGTACAAGGATTTTGATTCATCAGTAGATAATGTAGCAGCCTGGACTATCGGTGGATTGGTTGCAGGTAAAGTACTGGCAAAAGCAGGAATACTTGCAGTGATCCTTAAATTCGGAAAATTAATTGCAATCGGCGCAGTTGGACTTTTCGGATTTATCTTTAACAAATTTAAAAAGAAGAAAGAAAATACAATTGAAGAAGAAACCTCATCTGACAATATGGATGCACAGGTTTCTGAAACCAATGCAATTGTGGAAGCTACTGCTGAAACAAATGCAACTGCAGGAGTTAATTCTGAAACTCATACACCAGGATTTGATTCTGAAACCAGGGTAACTCCAGAAGTTGTTGAAGAAGAGAAAAAATAAAACCCGGATTCAAAATTTCTAGAAAAGAGTCTGACTCAAAATTATGAGTCAGCCTCTTTTTTATTTAGTAGCCTGAAGCTTGGTAACAAAACTAAGACCTGATTGCCCCTTATGCCCTGAAAGCTTCCTTTCAGGAACAATTCATTCACCATAAAAATCAATTCATTGCTCTATTGATTTTCCAGCGGAATTCATCACAATAATTTTAAATTTTAAAATTATAATTTATGAATACCCCACTACCACACATCATAGAAAATTGCATTGGTGAAAAACTAATCTTCCATGAATTGGTTAAGGAACCTGGTGGAGATAAATTGCTGGTTGAAAATTTTGTGCAACCCGGTATTGGTCCGGTAATGCATACACACTGGTTGCAGGATGAATGCCTGACAGTAATTGCAGGAAAAATCGGTTATCAAATCAAAGGAGAAAAAGAAGCATTTGCAGGACCGGGAGAGTCTGTATTTTTTGGAAAGGGTGTGGCTCACAGGTTCTGGAATGCAGGAGAATCAATATTGCATTGCAGAGGCTTTATACAACCTGCAAACACGATTGTATTTTTTCTCAGTTCCATCTTTGCAGCACAGAACAAAACCGGCAATGCAAGACCAGAAACCTTCGACGGCGCTTACCTCTTAACAAGATATCGCTCCGAATATGACATGAATGAAATTCCATGGTTCGTTAAGAAAACCATTATACCTATTACTTACCAGGTTGGAAAATTATTGGGAAAGTATGATCATTTTAAAAATGCACCAGAGCCGGTAAAGACTTAAAAGCAAACTCAAAATTTCTGCATCTATACCTTTCTATATTCAACTCGATTAATTGCAATTTCAACAATCGATTTCCAATTTCCTAACTTAACTCAAATGCCTCAATGTAGCTTAAATCGTTAACCTCAAACTGCTTCCAGGTCTTCCTTTCCCGGCTTCTCCCCTGCATCCTCCTTTTTTTCTTCCTCAATTACAGGAATTGCTTTTCTGAAAATCAGTCCTGTTTCCGCAGCATGTTCAGCAGCTGACACCGTATTTTCAACGATCACCATTTCAATTTTAAATTCCTTTAATGAGTTTGACACATCAATAGCAACCTGTCGGCGTTCAGGCAACTTAACATCACGAATATAAATGGCCAGGATCCGGCCAGGAAAATCATGAACAACTTTCTGATAGATCACAGGATCATCCTGCCCGCTATCTCCTATCAATACAAATTTTAAATGAGGATATGCTTCAAGGATCTGCACGATCTCTTTGAGTTTATGTCCCATATGATTTGCATCTTCCTTCTTGTGTTCAAAACCGAAATCGCGCAACAATAAAGGGCCAGCAGGAATTTTATTCAGATCAAGAAAATCTTTAAGCAAATCGTACAGATTCCACGGACTGCTGCTCACATAAAAAACAGGATTGTTTCTCTTTCCGTTTCTACCAAGTTGAAGAGCTTTATAGAATTCTGCAACACCGGCGAAAGGCAATCTGGTTTTTGCATTGTTAAGAAAAGTAATTCTTCCCATTGCGAGTAAACTCGTGGCGTTTGTTTTTACGATCGTATCGTCGATGTCGCTAATGATTCCATATTCCGCATCGTGCGGAGGGATCATTACTTCTGCGTGTGTGCTCAATCCGAATTCAAAAGGAATTGGAGCATCAAGCATTTCAACAGGGATTTTGTGCCAGAGTTCTTCATTAATTACCGGAGTAGCGGGATTAAGTTTAAGAACAAAATATCCTTCTTTATCACTGACAATTTCATGTTGCTCTTCCGGAAGTTTGACAAGTAATTTTGCGTTGGGTACTTCATCGCTTTCAAAACGTTTGTACATATTCAGGATGTTATTTAAAACTGTATCCTTATCACCCGCTGCGGCAATTTTTTTATCTTCAAGCACTCGCCCTTTCACATACATCCGATTTACCGTGCCGTAGGTTCTGAAAGGAACAATTTGAACCGGATCATTCCATCCCAGTTTCCTGTAAAAATCATTGCGCAAATCATCGAAACGGTCTTCTATTGCAGAAGCATATTTTGAAAGAAAACTTTTAAAAGCAGACATGTTCGGATAAGTTTATTGAATGTATAATTCCTGTTCGGCCTGATACCCCTGATACCTCCCGATAACTCCTATTACCTCCTGATACCCCCTGGTACCACACAAATATTTCCCGAGGGATCATGCAAAAACCGCCCCCCGCTTATTGCAAAGAGCAAAATCAACAAATACTCCTGATTAAAATACTACTAAACCCTGATGATTTTCCCATTGCCCCCTTCTTTCGCTTCTCTAATTTAGCCTATGCATGGAGAAGAGATCCGGAATCTGTTACTGCAGATGGGAATCAATCCTGTGACAGTCATTAACGGAAGGAAGCAGTGGGTATCATTGGATTTTAGTCATGATGATGTGATCATTTCGATCATTAAAAAACATAAGGGTCGATGGAGCCAGCGTTTCAATTGCTGGTATGTCGACAGGGATAAAAAGCTGTTGCAGAACCTGGTCAGGGAGATTGGTGAGTTGAAGGGAATTGAAACGGAAAGAACTGAAATCATCCAGGTCAGGAAAAAGATCAGGTTGAAGGGATATAGTGAAGAGACGACGCGCAATTACATTTATTGTATGGAGCGATGGCTGGAATTCATTTATCCTAAAAGTCCTGATGAAATTTCCAAGGAAGAGATAGAAGAATATCTTTTTTATCTGATCTGGGAGAAGCGGATGAGTGAGAGTACTGTCAATGGGATGGTGAGTGCCATCAAATTTTATTTTGAAGAAGTCTGCGGTCAGCCCAGGACCTTGTATAACATCACGAGACCGGGCAAACCTTTGCAGATTCCCCGGCTATTTTCGAAGAAGGAAGTTGAGAAGATCATTAAGAATACGGATAACCTGAAGCATCGAACGATGTTGCTGGTTTGTTACAGTAGCGGATTGCGGGTCAGTGAGGTGGTAAAATTGCGTGTGCGGGACATTGACAGTGGCCGGATGGTATTGAATATTTTGGGAGCAAAGGGAAAGAAGGACAGGATTGTTCCTTTGTCGCCGGTGCTTTTAAAATACCTGAAAGACTATTATACCGTTTATCATCCTGAGGATTATTTATTTGAGGGGCAGGGAAAGGGGATGTACAGTACGAGGAGTGTGCAGCTGATCATGAAGCGGGCTAAGGAAAGAGCAGGAATCAAAAAACAGGGAAGTGTTCATGCTTTGAGGCATAGTTATGCCACTCACCTGCTGGATCGCGGAGTAGACATCACGTATATCCAGAAGTTATTGGGTCATCATGACCTGAAGACAACCTTAAGGTATCTGCATGTAACGGTGAGGGATTTGAATCATATCAAAAGTCCGCTGGATGACCTGGATTTATAGGTTAATGCAATGAGTGAAAAGCTTCCAAATGTAATTGTGAGAATTCAGAAATAAATTGTGGGAAGTTTTTAAGCAATTGAAAATTAAAACTCATATAACCATCAATTCTCCTAAAAGCGAAACTCTCCCTCCTATAACAGAAACACCCCCTACCCCTCCAAAACTTTCGCTTTTCGTCCAACTCCTTCCCTTTTTCCGAAACTTGTAGCCCGCCAAAAATTCGTATATATTTGAGTTGTACGAAAACCTACCCTCTTATATTCTAATCACACCATTTACACGTTTCATCTAACCAACATTCAATAAAACACATTTGCAAGAAATTGTCCGATCACTTTCGGTGAAATATTATCAATGAACACAAAATTTAATTCATATCAAAAATAAGTGCAGCACAAATTTCACATGCAAGGCCAGTTAGGATAAGTAATTGAGAGTAATCGTTCTCGGATTAGTATAAATTTTCTATTCTTATTGAATCATTTCAAATATGCAAAAGGAGTTCTGAAGATTTAATTTGCAAACACTTAAATTAAAACTCTTCGAACTCTTTTATCAAGCTACCACTACCGGATCCGCAACTATAAAATTTTTTCTTTCAGTTATCAAATACTGCAGGCTGCGTATTTCAAACTGCAGTATGAATATCAGTCACCAAATCCCTACAAAACAAAATCTCAAACGGAAAAAAATTCCCAGGTCTATTCTTTCAGACCGTTCATATTCATTCCGGTCTTCGTACAACAAGGGCTTTGGGAAAGTTGGGTTTGGGAATAAGCCTTCGGCTTTTGTAATTCTATTGAACTTTGGTACATTGGCCGTATTAATACAAAAGATACGGCCAAGGCCAGGCAGGAGGAATTCTATTTCCCAACCTTCCCAAAGCCCCGGACGTTGGCAGCAAACCTCTCTCCTCTATTCTTCGCAAGCCTTTACAAAATATTAATTCAATTCAGCACAATCGCCCTTTCTTCCATCTTATCAATTATTTGAAGTGATCCTATTTTCTGTCATTCAATGTTGAAATAGTATAAATCTCTATAAACAAAATCACATTAATGTTTGCAGCCAATTCGCTGTCCAGTTCGCGGCCACAACTCTACATGATTTAAAAATCGTATAAGAAATACCAATTCCATAAAATGCATCTTAAGTAAGTAAAAAGAAAACGTTGTAAAAGGTGTTCTGAAAATTTGATCATCAAAAACTTAAATCAATACCCTTAATTCAAAGTGTATACTTAGCAATACCAAGTCACAATTATTCCTATTTATTTTTTATAAGTGACTTTAATCTGGCTTCGTAAATCTGCTTTCAAAATGAAACTCTACCTCCAAATGTCTATAAAATCATCTTTCAAGGAAGTCGCAATCAGGAGTTTCCTATTGTTCAGTTATCCGTCATTTACATTCCGGTCAGCTGCCAACAAGGGCTTTGGTAAAGTTGGGTTTGGGAATAAGCCTTCGGCTTTTGTAATTCTATTGAGCTTTTGTACTTTGGCCGTATTAAATACAAAAGATACGGCCAAGGCCAGGCAGAAGGAATTCTATTTCCCAACCTTCCCAAAGCCCCGGACGTTGGCAGCAAACCTCTCTACTCTATTCTTCTCAAGCCTTTACAAGATATTAATTCAATTCAGCACAATCGCCTTCTCTTCTATCTTACCAATTATTTGAAATGATCCTATTTTCTGTCATTCACTGTTGAAAGAGTATAAATCTTTATAAACAAAATTACATTATCGTTTGCAGCCAATTCGCTGTCCAGTTTGCGTCCACACTCTACATGATTCAAAAATCGTAATAGAAATACCAATTCCATAAAATGCATCTTAAGTAAGTAAAAAGAAAACGTTGTAAATGGAGTTCTGAAAATTTGATCATCAAATACTTAAATCAATACCCCTTATTTAAAGTGTGAACTTAGCAATACCAAGTCACAATTAATCCTATTCATCTTTTTTAGTGCCTTTATCTCTGGCTTCGTATTTCTGCTTTCAAAATGAATCTTAACCTCCAAATCCCTATAAAATCATCTCTCACGGAAGTCGCAATTTGGAATTTCTTATTGTTCAGTTATCCGTCATTTACATTCCGGTCAGCTGCCAACATGGGCTTTGGTAAAGTTGGGTTTGGGAATAAGCCTTCGGCTTTTGGAATTCTATTGAGCTTTCGTACATTGGCCGTATTAATAAAAAAGATACGGCCAAGGCCAGGCAGGAGGAATTCTATTTCCCAACCTTCCCAAAGCCCCGGACGTTAGCAGTAAGCCTACTTTCTACTTATTCTACGCTGTCCCTTTCCAAAATTTAAATTCCTTTACTTCAATCATTCACTCGGGCATTTATTTGCGAGTCAAACAAATAACCTCCTTATAATTTTATAGTGCAAAATTTTGCAGAGCACATTCGATGATCGCACGTAGTCTACTTTCGCCATGGAAAGTTTCTATCTCTCCTATTTAGATTAGTTATACTACGTCCTGAGGAAAAGGTAAAAGTCAAATTACCTGCATACATCAAAAAAGGTAAAAGGAGTTCTGATTATTCAAATATCAAACTCTAAAACTAAAACCCCTTCGTTTATAAAACGTTGATACTAATACCGGATCCGCAACATTTAAAATTATTCTTCCAGCTTTTACTAATCGCCGGCTTCGAATTGTTACCAGTAAAACTTGTATCGATTTCCAAATCTCTATCAAACAAATATTCATTATAATATCAGTCAGGTATTCCTTTAATGGTAGGCCGTTCATTTACATTCCGGCCAACTGCTAACATGGGCTTTGGTAAAGTTGGGTTTTGGAAATAAGCCTTCGGCTTTTGTAATTCTATTGAGCTTTTGTACTTTGGCCGTATTAAAACAAAAGATACGGCCAAGGCCAGGCAGAAGGAATTCTATTTCCCAACCTTCACAAAGCCCCGGACGTTGGCCGCCATGCAGTGTAAGTACCCCTAAAAATCAGACGATTTAAAACCAGAGCAATTTGCTTAATTTTAAATACGTCATCATGAAAAAAACACGATTCACAGAAACACAGATTGTTTCTATTTTGAAGCAACAGG
>JAESGH010000433.1_pt1 | contig 23963 bp, 21 predicted proteins | sample 9269641 | NCBI WGS metagenome assembly JAESGH01 (sample SAMN14515345, study PRJNA621665) | algae metagenome | isolation source: Phormidium tanganyikae FI6-MK23 and co-occurring heterotrophs from granitic... | place: USA: Fort Irwin, California | collected 1998-05-24
TTCGTAACTCTTAAGTTTGTCGGTGACAATCACCCGTGGCACGAAGGTTTGTTTCTTCAGCAGTTTACGAAAAAACCGCTCTGCTGCCTTGGTATCCCGATGCCGTTGTAGCAAGATATCCAAGATAGGTATTGTCAACTTGACCCAAAGGTAGAATAATCGTCCTGATTCCACTCCGTCCACGATTCCTGACCCATGTACTCCCGTCATCGATTCCCCCGCGAAATTATTAGCCACTGTGTCTGGCTCTACGACACGTTCCCTTTAAGCTACCGGGATATCGAGAAGATGATGCTCTATCGGGGAATCGAGGTGACGGATGAAACGATTCGGGAATGGTGCCAGAAATTCGGGCAGCAGTACGTTAATCAGCTTCGTCGCAAACGTCCTTACCTCACGGATAAATGGCATCTGGATGAAGTGGTCGTGAGAATCGGCTTTGTACAGCACCTTAATGGAGCGCTAGCTTTCTTGTCGTTTCCCTCTCCTAAAAATTGTCCGGGCTACTGATGAATATTAGGCAGCTTTAATGTTTGCACTTGCTATCTCACAGCCTCAAGAACAACATATTTAACCCTTCAGTCATGGTGGGATGAGTTAACACACCATCGCTTAGGACGGTGTAAGGCATCTGAGCCTGCATCACTATTTGCACGGTTGAAATCACTTCACCCGCTTCGTGACACAAGAGTGAGCAACCGAGAATGCGTCCTGTCTTGGTATCAACAATTGCCTTCATTATTCCATCAGTTTGACCCAGTGTTTTTGCTCTGGGAATGGCTGAGGCATCTAATCTAGCAACTCGAATGGCATATCCTTGTTGCCGTGCTTCGGCTTCAGTCAAACCCACATGAGCCAGTTCCGGATCAATGAACAGACAGGATGGAACCAAGCGATCGCGTGTGCTGCGGCTGCTGCCATCAATCAGATTTGCTTTGACAATTCGATAATCGTCGAGCGATACGTGAGTGTATTGCGGACCGCCATTGATATCACCTAGCGCCCAAACGTTTGGTACGTTTGTCTCCAGGCGATCGTTGACTACAACAAATCCACGCTCGTCGGTTGCTATACCAGCAGCGGCTAAATTGAGATCCTCAGTGTTGGGCGCACGACCAACAGCAACAAGCAAATGCGATCCCTGAAGAGTGATTGTTCGATCAGCAACTTGAATTTGTAGTTCAGTTGCATGACCCGTGCGATTGACTCTTAACACCTTTGCCTTTAGCAAGAATTTAATGCCATCTCGTTCTAAAAGTGTTTGAACGGCATTAGCGATATCAGAATCTTGATTAGACAGAATTTGCTCACTTTGCCCAATTACAGTAATGCGAGAGCCAAAGCGCCGAAACATCTGAGCAAACTCCAAGCCAATGTAGCCGCTACCAAGAACAATCAGATGTTCTGGCAGGTGTTCTAGCTCCATAATCGACTCATTGGTCAAGAAGCCAGTTTCTTTGAGTCCCGACACCGATGGAATTGACGGTCTTGTACCTGTATTGATAAAGAAGCGTTCTGCGGTGAGGTGCTGGGTTTTACCTTCGACGGTTGTCACTTCGATTGTTTTGGGCGCAACGAATTGTCCTGTTCCAATGATCAGGTTGTGTCCTAAAGCAGTTTCTAGGTTGTGCAAATTCATGTCACGCATGGATTGGACAACCGTCCGTTTGCGTTGAATTACAGCGGCTAAATTAACGGTAAGTGCATCGGTTTTAACTCCATACGTAGCACTATTTCGCACTGTATTTGCAACATGAGCACTCGCTACCATTGTTTTGGTGGGAATGCAGGCAACATTGATGCAAGTGCCACCAATCATAGTTAAGCTGCGTTCCACCAGAGCAGTTTTCCGTCCGTCAGCAACTAGCGCTGGTGCAAGTGTTTTACCTGCTTTGCCGCCACCAATAATAATGTCATCGTAGTACTCAGAATCCATACTTACACTACCTAACGTGAGTGGTCATTTGGCACCAAAGTGAATCTGCATGAAGGCAGTATACTCATCCTCTGAGGTTTCCCGTCGTGCCTTCACCATCGGTTTGATGTCCTCCGTTGCCACATAGCGCAAACGATTTGTGCCATCGGTTGCTGCCTGGTAGATTACCTTCGCAACGTCCTCCTCTGTAGCTTGGCGCACGTTGCGGAGACTTTCAAAGACAGCGTTGGTGTGAGCGACAAAGCAATCGTAGTCAGGAATTGCACTATTCTCTACAGCCTCGCTGCCAATACGTTGCTCGAACTTCGTATTTGCGATGCCACCAGGCTCAATGATCTTCACGACAATATTTTGCGAGGTCAGCTCGTAGGAAAGGGCTTCGCTGAAGCCTTCGAGGGCGAACTTGCTAGCGCAATATAGGGAAAGCATCGGCAGTGTAACTATGCCCGCTCCTGAGCTTATATTGAGGATCAAGCCAGCTTTGTTTCGCCGGAAATGCGGCAAAACCGCACGTATAGTATCCATGACTCCAAAGACATTGACGTTGAACTGCTCCGCTACTTTTTCGGGCGGCGTTGCCTCAAACAACCCGAAAAGCCCAAAGCCAGCATTGTTGACCAAAGCGTCGATTTGCCCAAAGCGGTCGATCGCAGCCTCGATTGCTTTGGTGATGCTCACGCGATCTTGAACGTCCAATCGCGTGACAAGTACGTTGGGGAGTTGAACAAGTTCTTGTTCTTTCTCAGTTTGCCGCATTGTAGCTACAACATTCCAGCCTTCGTGGGCAAAAAAACGTGCAGTGGCTTTGCCCAGCCCAGAGGAGGTTCCCGTAATCAGAATGGTTTTTGGCATATTTGTTTCAAATACTGCTCTTTAGCAACATGGTTACCATTAAGTGTTTAGGGGTTAGATTTCGTACCTCTACCCGATCTACAACCTTGAGTTTGGGGCTACTGCATGGCTTTTACAATTTCATCTGTAGACAGAACTGCGTTGGCGATATACCCAAAGTTGATTAGTGCCGCCTTGTAGCCGTCGCCCAGTTCTGGATGCTGAGGGGCAGCGGTTGCGTCTTTGACGACGAGCACCTCAAATCCTTGTTCGATTAAGTCACGCAGGTGAGCTTCAACACAGATGTTGGCTAGCATTCCAAGGAGAACCACTTTGCTGAAGTTGCGCTTACGCAGTTGCAAAACGAGGTCATTGCTCTGTGGTCCATACACCTTGTGGGGACTGACGACGATCGTTTTTCCATCCTCTATAAAGGGCTTGTAGCGATCGAGCCAGTCCGCACCCGAGCCTAAGAAACCGTCAAGGCTCAACGCACCCTTGCGATCGAACTCTTTAGACTCCAACATCATTCGCTCTACGGTTCCGGCAAAGCTCCAGCCATAGTCGGTGGGGTAGTAATAGTGGGGGGAGATGAACACCTCAAAGCCAGTTTGTTTTGCAGTTTTGAAGACTCGCTCGATATTCTCGATGGTCTTGTTTTCCCTAACACTGTCGCTCACTAAACCCCAGGAGGCTCCTGTTTCGTTCAAAACATCATTTTGTGGATCGATAACGACTACTGCGGTGTCATTCTTGTTGATGTTCATTTTTTTCTGGTCTGTTAATTTCACGTTACAGTTGCAAAAAGACAAGTTTGATACACCCGCGATGTGTTTATGCTTCTCTAGTTATTGGCTGCGGCATGCTCAATGATTTTGGCAACGGCTTCTGGATGGGAAACCATCACTACATGTGACGCGCCCTTCACGACGATCGTCTCCTTGGAGTTGGCGCGCTTTGCCATAAACGATTGCACCACCGCGGGAATATTTAAGTCACGATCGCCATAGATGAACCAGGACGGGGTGGCTTTCCATGCAGGCGCACCGGAGGCTTCGTTCAGCGCAGCTTCCGTGATCGGTCGTTGGGTGGTGGCCATCAGCTTCGTCTCGGCGACAGGCACATCGGCGGCAAACTGCGCGTGGAACTTGTCCTGCCGGATGTAGAGATCCTTGCCGCTATCGGACAGCGCGATCGGCGGCGCGAGTGTCGGTCCGAGCGTGCTGCCCGGATACCGACCTGAGAGTTCAACGGCGGTCTCGCCCGTATTGGGAGCGAAACCAGCAACGTAGACCAGTGCCTTTACGTTCTTGTTGCCATTGACTGCATTGGTGATTACTGCACCTCCGTAGGAGTGCCCAACCAGCACGATGGGACCCTCGATACCCTTAAGGATGCTGGCGACATAGCCCGCGTCGCTCTTGACTCCGCGCAAGGGATTGGCGGCGGCGATCGTCGGATACCCTTTCGCAATCAACCTGGTCAAGACGCCGTTCCAACTGGAAGACTCGGCAAACGCGCCGTGGACGAGGACGATGGTGGGCTTGCTGTCTTGTGCGCTTGCAGTATTTATAATCGCTCCTAGAGAAGTGATGATAGTGGTTCCTAAAAAGAGTGCAACGATCAGAAGCAGGCGGATACTCTTTCTGAAGGTAAGCATGTTCATGTTGTGATCTCCTTTGAGTTTGTTTATCTTATTAGGTGGCGAAAGGACAGTTTTCACACCGATTCAATCGGGTACAATGCCCTTCACTCAGTAAGTGTCGACACTAAAGATTTTCTGGGTCGTAAGGATGGCTCTGGTAGGATGTCCAGACGCGCCACGTAGGTCTAAAAATTTTCATCCTGGGTATTCACAATGATGTATTTGCTCATGCGTTTCTCCTAGTGAGGATATTTCTCTTACCAACTGAATTACTTCAAAAGCAGTTTGAGCCGAGTTAACGAAGACCACCCGAAATGTGCAGCGTCTCGCCCGTGATCCAGGCTGAATCCGCAGACGCGAAAAAGACAGCCGCAGGTCCGATGTCTTGCGGCTGTCCAATACGACCCAGCGGAGTTTGTGCTTCAACCTGTTTGCGGAAATTACCAAGAGCAATTCCCGCTGTGTGCGTGCCTTCCGTTTCTACTACACCAGGATTGATGGAATTGACGCGGATGTTGCGTGGACCTAGCTCTTTGGCTAACGACTTTGTTACGGCGTCGACTGCTGCTTTGGTGGCACTATAGACTGAGCTAGTAGCAGGCGCAAGGGTGCTGACGATCGAACTGATATTGATAATGCTGCCGCCCTCCGAGCCAAAGTGCTTTACACCTTGTTGAGTGGTGAGAAGTAATCCCAACACATTAAGATCGAAGTGCTTGTGGAAGTGTTCTTCCGTGATGTCTTCGAGTGAAACATCTTCATAAATTCCGGCATTGTTGACCAGGATGTCAAGCTTGCCGAATACCTGTTGCGTCTGGGTAAAAAGACGTTCGACCTCTGCCCTTTTAGAAACATCTGCTTGTATAGCGATCGCCTTTGGCAGCAGCGAATTTCCCGTCTTCCCCCCTGTGCTAGTAATCTCTTCAACAACGCGATCGGCTCCTTCTTTACTCGATGCGTAGTTGACGACTACGGCTGCACCCTCGGCTGCTAAATGTTTGGCGATCGAGGCACCGATACCTTTAGACGCACCTGTGACGACTGCAATTTTTCCATCTAGTTTCTTCATCGTTCTAAATTCTATGGGGGTTAGAGCTTAAAGGACTTGTCCATCACAAGTGCGATTAACACGAGAACAATCCATCTGGATTGTTGAAGTAATGTCTTACCTAAACGCTTTAGTGTTAGGACTTGATGAATGCCAGCAGGTCGGCATTGAGCTGTTCCCTGCTAGTGTCGCCCAGGCTATGCGAGCCGCCGGGATAAATTTTCAAAGTTGAATCTTTGACAAGCTTTGCAGATAAGAGGGCAGAAGCACCGATCGGCACAATCTGATCATCATCGCCGTGGATGATCAGTGTCGGTACGTCAAACTTTTTCAAATCCTCGGTGAAATCTGTTTCCGAAAACGCTTTAATGCAGTCATATCCGTTCTTATGACCGGACATCATGCCCTGCATCAACCACGAATAGATCATCCCTTGAGAAGCTTTAGCACCTGGTCGATTGAAGCCGAAGAACGGACCACTTGCCACATCTAGAAAGAACTGCGATCGGTCTGCCAAAAACGCCTCTCGAAAGCCGTCAAAGACTTCAATAGGTAGCCCACCCGGATTTGCCTCCGTTTTGAGCATGATCGGTGGCACTGCGCCCATTAGCACTGCTTTGGTAACACGGGCTGTTCCATGCCGTCCAATGAAGCGTGCCACTTCGCCGCCACCCGTAGAGTGACCAATCATCACTGTATCGTTCAAATCCAATGCCTCAAAAAGTTCCGCCAAGTCGTCGGCGTAGGTGTCCATGTCGTTGCCGTTCCACGGTTGGCTTGAGCGTCCGTGACCGCGACGATCGTGCGCGATGCAGCGGTAGCCGTGCGAAGCAAGAAAGAACATCTGTGATTCCCAGGCATCGGCGCTGAGTGGCCAGCCGTGGCTAAAGACAACGGGTTGTCCTGTACCCCAATCTTTGTAATAGATTTGCGTACCGTCTTTGGTTGTAATTGTGCTCATATAGCTCCTAAGTTGAATGGATTGAACATTAACTTGATGTCCTGTTTTGTTTGTGACGATAGATCGCCGATCGAGCAATAGCCCGTTGAAGCGTTGTGATCACTTTTGAATCCGCTTTAAATTTGCGCCATGCCGCCATCGACAAATAATTCAATGCCATTTACAAAGCTGCTGTCGTTTGACGCGAGAAAAACAACAGCCTTGGCAATCTCATCGGGCGTACCGACTCTTCCCAATGGAATGGTGACAGCTTGGCTGTCCACAAATTCCTGTACCTGCTCATCACTCAGTCCCATCAAGTTATAGCCTGGAGTTGGCACCACACCAGGGCTGATGGCGTTAACCCGAATCTTGCGCTCTTTGAGGTCGAGTATCCAATTGCGGGCAAACGATCGCACGGCGGCTTTGGTGGCGCTGTAAACACTAAGGGCTGGGGTACCCATAGTAGTAGTAGTCGAGGCGTTTAGAATAATAGAAGCGCCTTCTGGCAAAAGAGGCAGTGCTTTCTGCACAGTGAACAGCAAACCTTTGACGTTAGTATTGAAGGTTTTGTCAAAGTGTTGTTCGGTGATTTCGCCGAGTGGGGCGAGTTCTCCACCGCCAGCATTGGCGAAGACCACATCAAGGTGTCCTTGCTCTTGTTCAATTGTGGCGAAGAGGCGATCGAGATCGGACATCTGGGAGGCATCACTCTGGACACCCGTGACGTTTTTACCAATCTCTTCCACAGCAGCATCCAGTTCAGGTTGGCGACGACCTGTGATGAAGACGTAAGCACCTTCAGCAACAAAGCGCTTGGCTGTAGCAAGACCGATGCCGCTGGTGCCACCTGTGACAAGCGCAACTTTTCCTTCTAGTTTTTTCATGATGATTCCTGTAATTGTTGAGTTTGAAAGAGTCGTCCGCAACAAGGTGCGAAAACATGAGGACTTATCCTTAACTTGCAATGTCCGATGTCACATCAGAAGCTCCCACTTCTGCCATCTTTTGGGTGTTGTCGTAATCTGTTGCATGAACAGTTAGAACCTTCGTCATCTTTTACCTCACACTTGTTGAAGTTGATAGCTGTTTGTGCATCCAATTGCATTTAAGCCCGCTACCCTAAATGCTGATCTAAAAACGCCAACGTGCGATCGCCCGCCAATTCTGCGGCTTCTTTGCGATAAGCGGAACTGCCTACGCGACTAAACCCGTGACTGACTCCTTCATAGCGATAGATTGTGACCAGGGGGTTGTCTTTCAGTCCTTGCTGAATAATCGTTTGAGCACTTGGTGACACGTACTCGTCATTTTCAGCCATGTGCAAGATCAGCGGTTTCTGAATCTTGGTCGCCTCTGCTAAATTCTTGTCAATGTCAACCCCGTAGTAACTGACGTTGGCATCCGCATCGGTACGGGCTGCCATGAAATATGCCAGTTTGCCGCCCAAACAAAAGCCCACACTGCCGACCTTGCCTGTGCTGCTGGGATATTGCCGCAGAACAGACAGGGTTGCCTTCAGGTCTTCTACGCCGCTATCCACATCAAACGCTTGGAGTAGCTCAAAGGCTCTAGCCCACTGCTTCTTATCTTCAGGATCAAGTTGCACATTAGGTTCCAGTCGCCAATATAAATCTGGCACCAGTACCAAATAGCCTGCATTGGCAAAATCATCGGCAGTCTGCCGCATATTTTTATTGACCCCCAGAACTTCTTGAATCAGCACAATCCCTGCACGAGGCTGACTGCTGGGTGCTGCTAGATAGGCATTAAAACTGCCCCCGGGCAAGGCTGGAATGGATACAGTTTGAGTTGTCATGATGTCCTTATTTGCTGTCATCATTCGCACTCATCAGGCAGGGGTGGGTTGCAGTCGTGGCTTGAGAAATTGACGAATGTGGTTGGCGATCGCCTCCCCCTCTTCTTCCAGCGCAAAGTGACCGGTATCGAGGAGATGGAACTCAACATCTTTCAGATCGCGCTGGTAGGGATAAGCCCCTTCAGTAGGAAAGATGTAGTCGTTCTTACCCCAAACAATTAGCGTGGGGGGTTGATGGTTGCGAAAGTACTCTTGCCATTGCGGGTATAGCGGTGGATTTGTACCATAGCTATAAAACAGCGCCAGTTGAATCTCAACATTTCCGGGGCGATCGAGGAAGAGTTGATCTATATTCCAGTTGTCAGGGCTGATCATTTCAGGATTGCGAACTCCGTTAGTGTATTGCCACTTTGTTGTTTCCAGTATGAAAAAGGGCCTGAGTTGATCCGCATTCTCAGGAGAACGGTCTTGCCAGTACGCCTTGATCGGGTTCCAGAATTCACCTAGACCTTCCTCGTAGGCATTCCCATTTTGGACAATCAACGTTTCCACTCGTTCTGGATATTTAGCTGCAATCCGATAGCCAATCGGAGCACCATAATCCATTACGTAAAGGCTGTACTGCTTGAGATCGATCGCGGTAATGAATTTCCCCACAATCTCGGCTAGGCGATCAAACGTGTAATCAAACTCATCCACCGTTGGCATCGAACTATTGCCGTAGCCAGGATAATCGAGTGCAACTAGATGGAAGCGGTCAGCAAGCCCAGGCATCAGATTGCGGAACATGTGGGATGAGGTCGGGAACCCGTGCAGCAGCAGAATTGTTGGATTACTACGGGAACCAGCTTCTCGGTAGAAGATATCTAAACCATCAATCGATATCGTGTGGAATGTGGTCATAACTTTACTCCTTGTTATAGGTGGTGTTGTGGTGTGACAATTGTTAGTGATGATGCATAGTCCTGTTATCATCTCTATCCCACGGTCAATTGATATGGAACCATGTTACTGCTGGAAATAGTCGCGCCAACTTTTGGGTAAGGCTTCAAGTTGAGCCGCGCGGTGACGTAAATCTGGATTGTCCTGCTCACGAACATAAAGTTGAGTGATATCGGCAACAGTGATATTGTTACCATCCCGGCTCACCAACTTTAGAGTGTCTCCGGCTCCGACTTCGCCCTCTTGCAAAACACGAAAGTAGAATCCGGTACGGCGGCTGGAGAGAAATCGTTTAACCATATCAGCTCGACCAAACCGAATCCCCAGTTTGTAGCAGGGTAGACGAGGCTGAGTCACCATCAACGTTACCGTGCCGATGTGAAAGCGATCGCCAATGTTCACATCTTCTTCCCTCAACCCAGTGGTCGTGAAATTTTCACCAAAGATGCCGGGTGTTAGCTCTGTGTCAGACAATTCACCTCGCCAGTAATCATAATGCTCAAATGGGTAGACATAGATTGCTTTGTCTAATCCACCATGAACTGAGAGATCAGCCTGTCCATCACCGTCTAAATTGAGCGATCGCACCAACACCCGTTCGTTGACTGGCTGTTTGAAGATCCCAGTGCTGACTGTTTTACTTTTCCAGGTCACTTCACGCGGAAGTCCTACATTGACAGAGATGAGTTTCATCTTTAGCTCCGAAGTCTTGGACTACACTGAACTTCATAGTAAACATCAATGCTTCCAGAGTTTTCTGTCCCGACGGTAGGGTAAGGCATTAGAGCCTCCTTTTTTGCAAATTGGTTGGTTGTGCATGCTTGGACTGAAATTAACAGGATTGGTATGTGTTCATAACATCATGTGGAGGGTAGATCTCCGGGCGCACCCAGAAGTTCGTCGCCAATTTCGGTAGAAATACGCTCAAACAGCGCCATGTCCGGTGGTTCTGTCTCATCCACCGTTCCCACTGCTGCAATCAGCCGAGCAAAGGCACTGGGCGCAGCAACGACCAAACCGCGAGCTGGCTGATCGCTGAGCACAGCGACAACGTGGGAGGTACTTGGAGAAATTAGGTAGCTTTCACCAGGGCTTAGCACAACCTTGTTCTCACCTGCCCAGACCGTGAACTCTCCTTCCAGCACATAGAGTTGTTCAGAATAGCGCGTGTGGCGATGGGGAGGAGTCTGGGTGCCAGGGGGGAAGTAGCCCTCGATTAGATCGTACTGACCTCCGGTCGTAGTGTGATCAGCAACGATATTGAGGTGAGTGCCAAAAAGCCAGAGAGGTTGTGTCATGAGATTGCTCTTATTGCAGAAAGTACTTGCTGTGAAGCGCGATCTGCGGCTTTAATCAAGTCGGCTGCTTTTTCGCCAATCATGATGGTCGGTGCGTTCGTATTGCCTGTCGTGATCGTTGGCATGATGGAGGCATCCACAACACGCAAACCATCAATTCCATGTACTCGTAGTTCAGGATCTACCACCGCCATTGGGTCAGTGCCCATTTTGCAAGTGCCGACCGGATGCCACACCGTACTGCAAGTTTCCCGGACGTAAGCGTCTAGCGCTACATCACTCTGCTTGTCAGCACCCGGAGCGATTTCCTTACCGCGAAACTCATCCAAAGCACTGGCATTGAACAAGTGGCGGAGTAATTTAATTCCTGTTACTAGCTTTTGTACATCAGCTTCACTTTGAAGATAGTTCATCCTAAACATCGGTGCGTCTTTGGGGTCGGGGGAACGCAAACTGACACTGCCAATGTTTTGGGGATGAGTCAAACAAACGAAACTTGTGAAGCCTAAACCAGAGTGGGCGTAACCGGGTGGTGCCAACACAACGGGACCGAAGAGAAACTGTAAATCTGGCGCAGCATTTAGATTACCTTCAGTATGTAAAAACAAGCCAGCTTCGGCGATACTACTGGTGCTTGCCGTGTGTAAATCCTGAGTTGCCTCGTGTGCCACAGACACGACAGGGTGGTCTTGGAGGTTTTGACCCACACCCGGCAAATCAGCCACTACCGGAATTCCCAAGGCTTGTAATTGCTCTGCATCCCCAATGCCGGAAAGCAGCAGCAGCTTGGGCGAATCGAACGTGCCCGCACTTAAAATCACTTCCTGGTTGACCCTAACTTGGTGCAGTGTGCCTTCGTGCAAGTATTCCACTCCAACAGCGTGGGTGTCCTCAAATAACAAGCGAGTGACCAACGCTCCTGTCATTACAGTTAAATTGGGACGCTGGAGAATGGGCAGAAGGAAGGCAGCAGCGGTACTGTGTCGCTTCCCATCCTTGATGGTCAATTGATAGAGTCCTGCTCCTTCTTGCTGCATTGCATTGGAATCGGGATTGTGGTCATAACCTAATGCCACTGCTGCGTCTATAAAGCATTGAGATACCACAGCAGGCGCAATGTGATCAGTCACGCTCAACTCTCCATCGACCCCATGAAACTCGGACGCGCCTCGCTGCTGGTGCTCCGATTTCTTGAAGTAGGGTAAAACATCTTGGTAACTCCAACCCGGATTCCCCAATGACTGCCAGTGGTTATAATCGTGAGGATTGCCCCGCAGATAAATCATGATATTAATCGAACTGCTGCCTCCCAGGACTTTGCCACGGGGACAAAAGATTTTGCGGTTATTTAGGTAAGGTTCTGGTTCAGAGAAATAGCCCCAGTCCACCTCAGAGCCTAGTAGACTGAGGCATTCTGCTGGGATCTGAATTTCTGGTTTCGTATCTGGGTTACCTGCTTCGAGGAGTAACACGGTTGTGTCACTGTCTTCAGTCAGACGGTTGGCGACAACGCAACCTGCCGATCCTGCACCAATCACAATGTAGTCATAGTGAGTCATAAAACTTTCCTGCGCTGTCTGTAATGGATGAATGGAGTCAGGTATGAACGACAATAGGTTGAGTTAAAGGTCGATTCCTAAAATACTGCTGAATCACTTGTCTGTTTTAGGTGAAGAAGAAGCACTGATCTAAACCAGAAAAAGTGGTTAGATGCTAGTAAGCACTGGTTCTCAGCACGTAGCCAACACTCCGAACTGTGTGAATTAATTGTGTTGCACCTTGTGCTTCTAACTTAATTCGCAGGTATCGGATGTAGACTTCGATGACATTTGAACTGGCGAAATTCTCGTAACCCCAGACATCATTCAGAATTTGCACACGGGTCAATACTTGATTAGAATGCCGCATCAAATATTCCAGCAAATCAAACTCTTTAACCGTCAGTTCAATTTCCTGATTGCCATAGTAAACCTGTCGCGCTTTTCGATTGAGAACAAGCTGCTCAAACTGTAGAAGATAAGCTTCTTTTGCTCCTTGTCTTAAGTGCGCTCGAACTCTAGCGATTAATTCTTCTACAGCAAAGGGTTTGCCAAGACAATCACTCGCACCTGCGTCTAGACCCATGACTCGTTCAGAGACTTGCCCCTCATGGGTTAATAGAATGATGGGTACATCATTGTAGGTTGAGCGCAGCCGATGACAGAACTCCATGCAGGAGATTCCTGAAAGAGTCCAGCCCACAATAATCAACTGTGGGTTAGTTTGGCGAGCAGCTAGCAATCCACTGATGCCATCCTCCTCTACGCTAACCTGATATCCCTCAAGGCCTAATTCCTGCGCGATGAGATGAGCAAGTTGACGGTCATTTTCGACCAGTAGAACGTGTGATGTGACTGCTTCCATCACCGCTTTGTTAGCACGATCTTGAACACTGAATTGAGGGATAGTTTGTAGCATCTTAAAGTTCTGCCTAAATTGTGGGGTGTCCATGGAGCGGTGTCTGTGTACCTGAAAAAGATGAATACTTGTGTAATAAACAGTTTTTTGATTGGGCAATTGAGAATCAAAGGGCTTAATGACTGGCAGCTATTATCGCTGCCATCAATTGTGCAATGTTCCAGCGATCGCGATATCGAATTCCATTGATAAACAAAGCTGGGGCAGTCGTCACTCCACTTTCTAATCCACCTTCAATATCTTGATTGATCCGATCGACGTGTACTGGTTTAGATAGATCTTGCAGGAACTGGCAAACATCGAGTCCTAGATGATTGGCATACTCGACAAGATAGCCGTTGCCCAAGGCTTCTTGATGGGTGAACAGCATATCGTGCATTTGCCAAAATTGACATTGTGCTGCTGCTGCTTCCGCTACCTCTGCTGCTTTTTGAGCTTGAGGATAGGCTGAATGCTCATCGATAAAGTGACGAAACACGACACAGAGCCAATTCTCTTCAGGAAACCCAGAACTGAAATGTTGCTGAATTTTCTGAATCAATTGGTGCACTTCTCTACACTGAGGGCATTGGTAATTTCCATACTCCACAAGTACGATCGAGGCATTAAGTACTCCCTGATAGTGATCACGTTGTGAGGGTAGAACCAGGAGTTGATTAGAATGACTATTTTGATTCATCAGATCATCGGACATACTAGCAAAAGGGGTTTTCACGGCATCGAAAGATTGCCATGATTCCTGTCTGTGATTTCTGTCGCCTCCGTTATTTGTATGCCTTTAGCCTATGAAATTAATGCAGTTTTGTCGCCAACTCAAAGTTGAGTGACTGAGGGCATGAAACAACAGTTGCTCACTATCCCTGCAACGAGCCCTCAACCGAACTTAAGTTCAGTTCTCATCGCTGGTTTCACAACTTAGCCAGTCCCCGCTTTAGTGCAGTAATCACTGCTTGTGTGCGATCGCTCACACCTAATTTGCTCAAAATTCGGTTAATGTGGAATTTGACCGTACTCTCGGTAACATTCAAAGCCACACCAATATCATGGTTGCTCAAGCCAAGCGCCATCTGACGAATAACCTGTTGCTCGCGATCGCTCAATTCTGGAATATTCATCCGTTTCACTAACTTGGCAGCAACTTCAGAAGGGATATATTGTTGCCCGCTGTGAACAATCTGAATAGCGCTAAGCAAAGCATCCGGTTCGGCATCCTTGAGCAAATAACCTTTGGCTCCGGCACGTAACGCTCGATAAATATCTTCGTCACCATCATAGGTAGTCAGTATGATCATGCGGGCATGGGTAAATTCAGCACAGATTGCTAGAGTCGCATCCGCACCACTCATCTGCGGCATTTGCAAGTCCATCAAGGTGACATCAGGTTGTATCTGTCGATATAGGGCGATCGCTTCCTGTCCATCGCCTGCTTGACCCACCACCGTCATATCCGGCTCATTTTCAATCATCGCGGCTAGTCCTTGCCGGACAATCGTGTGATCATCAACAATCAAAACGCGGATCGCTGTAGGCTGACTCATGCTGATGCCTCTCGATGTACAGATATGATCACTTCGGTTCCCTGCCTCAGTTGGCTCTCGATCGAGAGTTGTGCCCCAATACGTTCGGCTCGTTCGGTCATCCCCAGTAGACCAAACCCCCGATTGAGAATAGTAGGGTTGACTTCAAATCCTTGCCCATTGTCTCTAATTTGCAAGAAGCATTGCGTCGATTCATAAACTAACTCAATCCGAATTTCGGTCGCGTTCGCATACCTGATAGCGTTTGTAAAGGCTTCCTGTGCAATTCTTAAAAGATTGTTCTCAGTTTCAGCAGGTAGTACATAGGGCGTGCCGACAATCTCACAAACTAAGCTAGTTTCAGTTGAAGATTGCAGAGCCGCTACAAATCGTTCTAGCGCTGTCCAGAGATTGCCCTCTTCTAGCGATTGGGGACGGAGTGCCGCAACCGATCGTCGAGCTTCTGTCAGCCCGCTGCGAGCCAGATCTCGCACAGTATTAATATGGGTTTGAATTGCGTCGGGGTTAGTGATCACCAATCGAGAAACGGTTCCCATGTGAACCAGAATCCCCGTAAAGGCTTGCGCCAGAGTATCATGAATTTCTCGCGCTATACGGTTACGTTCCTCTAAAATTGAGGCTGCTTCGGCACGTTTGCGATCGCTGATATCTGTGTTGAGAGCATAGAATCCGATAACTTGAGCCTTACCATTCAGGTTGGGAATTAAAGTTGTACTGATATATTTGTTGCCTGATGGTAAAGACATTTCGGCTTCAAAGGTAGTCGTTTGTCCTGCCAATACCTGATTCATATAGGGTTCAACCCTTGAATACATTGCATCGCCTATAAACTCACGAATAGACTTGCCCAAAATTTCGTCTCGACTACAGCAACACCAAATTTCGTAGGTGTAGTTGACAAAGCGATAACGCTGATTAGCATCAAAATAAGCAATACAAACAGGCAGAATATCTGTGATTAGCCGTAATTCCTGTTCTCGTAAGTGAAGCTCGTCGTAGGCATCGCGTAGTGCAATTTCGTTTTCCTGTAACGCTGTCGTTCGTGCTGTAACCTCTTGTTCTAAAGTGCGGTTGTAATCGGTTAGTAGTTGCTCGGTTTGTTTGCGCTCTGTAATGTCTTGAAAGGCTACGATCGCATATATCACCTTGCCCTGTTCATTAAAAACGGGAGTACCCCACACTTCGACTGGAATTGTTGCGTTATTTTGGTGAATTTCCATATCATCAACTGTGGTACGTTGACCGTTCAACGCCTGAATGGCTGGCAGTTTTTCAGTTAGATATTGTTGGTCTGTTCCGGCCAGATAAAGTTGATAGGCCTCTGCAATTTGATCCAGTGTTACGGACGGATCACTTCCTTTCCCTACTAACTGAATTGCCCGTTGATTAAAGTAGTAAGGACTACCTACTGCATCAAATACAGCGATTCCTACGGGAACCGCTTCTAGGAATTGAGCCATTTGACTTTCGCTGGCACGGAGTTTTGAATAAAGTTTGGCATTTTCGATCGCAATGGCTACCTGGGTTGATAATAAGTGCAGAACTTGTATTCGATCGGGTGTAAAAGCTCCAACCGTCAGTTGATTTTCTAGATACAACATGCCAACAAGCTTGCTCTGATTCAGCAGCGGCAAACAGAGCAGTGATTGAGGTTGATTCTGCTGGATGTAGGGGTCATGAATGAAATTACCTTCATGAGTGGCATCATTTAAGAGAACGGCTTCATGCATTCGGATCACATACTGAATAATTGATTCGGGTAAGCGATTTTTCGTTGGAAACGCTTGCAGCACCTGCGTTGTACAGACATTCTCATCATCATTGAGTTCACAAGTAGCTTCAATCACCCATACTCCTGAGCTTTCTAAAATCAAACATCCGGTTTGTGCGCCTGCATTCTCGATTAAAATCTGCATCAAGGAACGAAGCAGCTGCTCCAGTTCAATTTCACTCGAAATCGCCTGAGTTGCTTTCATTACCGCTGCTAAGTCGAAAGTGCTGTCTGAATGATTGAAGGTGCTTCCAGAAGTAGTGCGGATTGGCGTAGAAGCCACATCCGACAACTGAGGAAAGAACTGCGGATAGTGAGTTTCTAAATCTTTGACCTTTGCCATTGCTCCCCAGCGTTTATAGCAATAGTGAGCTTCTTTCATATAAGTTTGGGCGAACTTCTCTCGACCTCGCGCCAGATAATGTTTAGCGGCTAATTCATAGGCTAAAGCTTCTTCCTGAATATATTCATTTTCCCTTGCTCCCTGAATCGCTTGCTCGTAAAACTCTTCTGCCTCAAGCAATTGACCCAACACTCGTGCTGTCTCTGCTTGCACCAAGTGATATTTATGCAAATAATTCATAGGTGCATAATGTGCCCATCGTTTCATTTTCTCCTGACTAAGAGCAACTTTTTCAAGGATTTTCTCCTGTGCTTGAGTGCTGCTTCGGGGATATATTGCGAGTCTTGCCAAAGAGCCATAGAAGTAGAACGGAGGCTCGCCGAGCGACGCTGTAACGAGAAACAAATAATTCTCTGCTAAAACTAAGTTTTCAACTGCTCGATCATACTTAGAGAATAGATAACATAGGAAAAGTTTGTTAAAATATACAGTGATTGGAGTTCCATCGTTTGCTGCTTGATGTTGCGGCAATCCATTCTCTTCATTGTAAGATTCGCCAACGAGACGGGTTGGATCGATTGAGCATCCCATTAAATTTAAGACAGCCTGATGAAATATTTGAGACCAAATAAGTGGTTCTTCCTGTTTGATTTGACGGATTGCTTCACAATAAGTCGCCATCTTGCGTTCAACCTCCACAAGTTCCTCTCCGCTAACATAGAGTTGAAAGCAGTAAGTATGAGCGCATTGGGCGGCAGCCTCTAAATCCCCAGTTTCCAATCCACTTTGATAAGCTTCTAGTAATGGCTCCAGTGATTCTCTACTATGTTCTTTCCAGTGGTTGATGAAGTGATTTACGAACAACGATGTTCCAGCTCTGAGCGGATGGGTTTTCGACTGTGACAACAGCTTTAGAGCAAGCTGTCCAAACTCATAGCCAGCCTCAATGTTTCCAACCTCTCTACAAAGAATGAATCCATAGGTAGCATATGCAAAGGGAGATACAAATGCATTGCCGTATTGGATTGATAAGTTGACTTGTTTAGACACAAGTAGAGGCATCAAATCAGGAGCGGCATTATGGGCAGCAATCGTGATGCTTGATAAGATTCGCATCGTCGCCAATTTGTCCGGATTGGTCATTTCTGGCAAATGAACTAAGTCCTCAATGGGTGTTTCCCTGAGGTGGGATGTGATCGCGTCTAATTCACGCTGAATATCAAACTGAGTTGGCTCTTCGGAAAAACTAATCCCTAGTCGCTGCAAAACTTGCAATCCGGTATTGACTGCTTTCAATCGCTGGTTCTGTGCGATTTCAGTTTGAATTTTGACTTCATAAACCTTCACGACATCAAGAATAGAATTGGCTTCTTGTAGAACGGTTTCTGCCCAATAATCCACCTGCTCAAACTCACTATTCAAGAACGCAGCTTTTGTTGTCTCTACATATAATTCCAAAGTCAGGTCATAGTTGGTTTGCCAGCTAGATGCTGCTAACCATGCTCTGCCTGTGTTTAAATAGGTTTTTGCCACGCTATAGGCGATCGCCCCTTTTGCTTTCTGACCTGCCATTAAATTCAGTCTGGCAATTTCATCGCGTTCTGCTTCATCTGTAACAAGCTCAATTCCATAATTGAGATGATCGACAATTTCAAACAGCTGCTCTGATCTCCGTTCTGACAACGTTTTTTCGAGGAGATTACGACCGATTTGCAGATGAACCACTTGTCTCTGCAACGTGTTAATCAAAGCATAGGCGGCTTGCTGCACGCGATCGTGCAAAAACTTATACTCTTGAACTAATAAGTTCTCGTCTAATTCAGAGAGAGGCTGAATCAATTCAGCTTGAATCGCTACCAACAAATCCAAAGAAATTGCTTGAGGAGACTTCCCACAAACGATCGCCAACGTCTCTAAATCAAATTCAGCCCCAACACAAGCGGCTAAGCGGAGCATTTGCTGACTACCCTCTGGTAGTTTCTGCAACTTGAGCAGTAGCAACTCCACCACATTATCAGTAATGTTCTGGGCTTGGATCTGCGCCATGTTCCACTGCCAGCTTGAGAGTGCCACATCAAAAGTCAACAGATTTTCGCTATGCAGCATTCTCAAAAACTCGCCAACGAAGAAAGGATTCCCCTCCGTTTTACGCAACACCAACTCAGCTAAGGAACGCACAGTGTCAGTATTTTGATGCAGCGTCTCGGCAATCAACTGACTCAACGGCTCTAGCGTTAAGGGTGCCAGAATGATCTCTTGCAGCACTGCCCTTTGTTTCCTCAATCGCTCCAGCGTGAATACCAGTGAATGCGTTGGATTCACTTCATTATCTCGATAGGCTCCAATCAGAAATAGAGCTTGAGTTTGCTCGTCAAGCATCATCAGTTCGATTAACTTCAGCGTGGCTGAATCTGCCCACTGGAAGTCATCAAAAAAGATTACGAGTGGATGATCTGTTGAGCAGAATACTCGGATGAACTGCTGGAAGACGCGATTGAAGCGATTTTGAGCTTCTGTGGCTCCCACCTCTGAGACGGGTGACTGCTTGCCGGTAATCAGTTCCATTTCGGGAATCACATCAATGATGAGCTGTCCGTTGCTCCCTAATGCCCCAAGCAAGCGCGATCGCCATTGGTGCAATTGCTCATCAGGTTCACCCAGCAATTGTTGCACCAATTGTCGCAAGGCGTGGGCGATCGCGCTGTAGGGAATATCACGCTGAAACTGGTCAAACTTCCCAGAAATAAAATAGCCGCGTTTTGCCGTGACTGGTTTGTAGAGTTCCTGCACTAAAGCGGACTTCCCAATTCCAGCGTAGCCAGACACTAACATCATGGAAGAAGATACGGGGACGCGGAGACGCGGGGACGTGGGGATATCGTCCCTCTCCGCGTCTTCCTCTCTCCGCGTCTCCGCGTCATTCCCCCCTGCCACTCTCTCAAACGCTGCCAATAATGCTGCAATCTCTGCTTCCCGCCCATACAGTTTTTGAGGAATGTGAAACTGATCGGAAACATCGTGCAGCGCGAGTGGAATGGTGGAAATTTGCTTGGTTTCTTTTAATTGTTCTGCCAAGCTTTCTAAATCTGCTTTGATGCCCCAAGCACTCTGATAGCGATCTTCGGCATTCTTCGCCATCAGTTTCATGACAATATCCGAAACGGGCTTAGGAATTGTTGCATTCAGTTCATGCGGCGGCACAGGTTGTTTAGCAATATGACAGTGGACTAACTCCAATCTGTCGGTTGTTTCAAACGGCAATTGTCCGGTCAGTAATTGGTAAAACGTTACCCCGAGCGAGTAAAAATCGGTGCGGTAATCGAGCAGGCGGTTCATCCGCCCGGTTTGCTCTGGAGACAGGTAAGCAAGTGTGCCCTCTAACACATGAGGACTTTTGAACGTCGGATTCGTGCGATTGAATCGGGTAGCAATCCCGAAGTCAATGATTTTAACCACGCCCGTATCCGGATTAAAAACAATGTTTCCAGGGTTAATATCCTGGTGAATGACAAGGGCTGCGTGGATTCCGCTTAGGGTGTTGGTGAGGGTGATCGCAAGCCGCAGGAACGTGGCTAAAGGCATCGGGCAAAAGATTTCTGGTCGCTTCCGCATCCATTGCTCTAGAGACTCTCCACCAAAATCTTCTGAGAGAATCACAAGCGTGCGTTGATAATCTTGCTGACTATATGCCTTGATCACACCTTCCAGGTCGAGGGAACGGGTAATTTCGTATTCCTGTCGGTAGCGTATTAATTCTTGAGGAGAGGGATAATCTTGCTTCAGCAGCTTGATGACGATCCCCAGCCCATCGTCTCTGATGCCCCGGCATACTAAAGAATTGGCACTTTCGTAAATTTTGTCTTGGATGGCAATACCCGGTAAAGCAACCATAGAGTTTCTCTAGGTAAGTTAGGATGAGGCACACCTCAAACTATAGAAGACTCATCACAACTTTGGGCTGTAAAGCCCCTCCAATGATTCATCCCTCCAATCAAAAATTCTGACACAGCTAATTCGCCTGATGATCTGAGACGGCAATCCCTTCAACTGGATATTTTACCCAAACAGCAGACTGATAAAACGGTTGTGTCGCAAAAATCCGACGAACGATTCAGGTGCGGGTGGATGAGACGTACATCCAAGTCAAAGGAGTGTGGAAATATCTGTACCGTGCCGTGGATTCGGAGGGCAATACGCTGGACTTCATGCTGAGTGCAAAGCGGGACGGTAAAGCCGCAGCCGGTTTTTGGGCAAAGTGCTGAAGGGGACTCACACTCAAGCACCACGAGTGATCACGGTGGATAAGAATGCTGCCTATCCGGTGGCAGTCGAAGCCTTGAAAGGCGATGAAACGCTGGCAGCAGAGACGGAATTTCGGCAGAGCAAGTACCTGAACAAGGTGATTGAGCAGGATCATTGCAATATCAAGCGATTGGCAAAACCGATGATGGGATTCGGCTCATTCAACAGTGCGAGACGAACCTTGAGCGGGATTGAAGCGATGAGTATGATTCGCAAAGGACAGGTGAAGGGAATCAGCAGAGGGGACAGGATGGTATTGTCAACTTAACCGGGCTGTAGAATAATCGTACTGGTTCAACCTTGTTCGCAACTTCCTACTGATGTATCCCGTCATCGATTTCCTGCCGAAATTATTAGCCATTGTGTTTGGCTGTATTACACCTTTCCGTTGAGCTACCGGGATATCGAGAAAATGATGCTGGTCGCCTACGGCGTGGCGAAGCCAACGCGGCATTGAAGTGACGTATGAAACGATTCGGGAATGGTGCCAGAAATTCGGGCAGCAGTACGCCAATCAACTGCGTCGTAAACGTCCGTTCATCACTGATAAATGGCACTTGGATGAAGTGGTCGTGACAATCAAAAAGCAGCAATATTATTTGTGGCGGGCAGTAGACTTAGAAGGGAACGTGCTGGAAGTCCTGCTACAACGCCATTGGGATACGAAGGCAGCCAAACGATTCTTTCGTAAACTGCTGAAAAAACAAGGCTTTGTGCCACGGGTGATAGTGACGGATAAACTCAAGAGTTACGAAGCGGCGAAGAAGCAAGTAATGAAGAACGTGGAGCATCGACAGCACAAAGGGTTGAACAATCGAGCGGAGAACTCCCATCAACCGACTCGAACACGAGAGCGACGAATGCGACGCTTCAAATCTCCAGGGCAAGCGCAACGATTTCTCTCAGCATTTGGACCGATTCGAGACCACTTCCATCCGAAACAACACCAACTGACTGCCACCCGATATCGCCAAGAACTGCGCCAAAGATTTCAAGATTGGCGAGAAATCGCTGGGCTAAAATCGGCTGCATAGTCCGAGCGCTCCTGATAATTCAAGGATCAGCGTGCTTAATTTTGAACATAACCAGTTAAGTTGACAATGCCACGCACGCTACCAGAAATTGTCAGGATCTTGCTCATGGTTCGTTAGGGATATGCTGACTGAGCGGATGAAGCAAGTCAGAGGCTGCCACGAGTGTTTCAGTAGAGACTGGAAGTATGGATTGGAAGGACGACCCATAAGCCTCTAGAGTGTTAGTTGCTCAAAATAAGTTTTTATGGGGCGCAGCGAGGTTTCTGTCGACATCAGGGCAACATAGTTGTCCGGTCGCAATAAGACGCTAAAGGCTTGATTCATGCCGAAGACTACTGCCACCTGTGGCTCAAGTAGGATGTTATTGAAATCAAGCCATTTAGTATCCCAGTTTTCAAGTTCTGTTTTCAAGGCATCAAAATCGCTCGGTGTCTTTGAGAACATGAGCAAATGGAATTTTGGTTGGCGCAGTTTGTCATAGATACTTTGACCTGCTACCAGAAAGTAAGGCATGCGATCGCCCGCTTTAACGTTGAACGATGCATCACCTGCATGTTGGCTCAACAAACTGTGGCGATACTGAATGCCGATTTGCGAGATCAGCGAAAACAAAAACTGTTTAACGGGATTGAGTTTGATGAGAGAGGGAAAAACAAGCGGTAAAACAGCCGTGCGCAGGAAAGTGAACAGCCAGTTCGAGCCTGCAGCAACGTCAAAGGCTCGATCGGTTGTTTGCAACAGATGCTTTGCGTTTTCCAGTCGTTCGTCATTGTAAGACTGCAAAAGCGTTTTGTCCGCTTTACCGTTCAAAACCAACGCCAATTTCCAAGCGAGGTTGTAGCCATCTTGAATCCCCGTGTTCATGCCTTGCGCTCCAACGGGCGTATGCACATGAGCAGCATCCCCTGCGAGAAAGCATCTGCCCTGCGAGAATTGACTGACGTGACGCGAATGCACTTTGTAGGTCGAAAACCACTCGACATCGTGAACGTGCAGTTCAAAGTCGGCTTCTTGCTGAATGCGCTGCTCAATTTCAGCATACAAAACGTCACCTTCGTCCTTGGAGAATGCTTCGGGAAACGTGCCGACAATGCGATAACGGTTTTCGCCTTTGAGTGGAAAAAAGACGAGCAGCGAATCTTTTGTGAGACAAACCTGAAGCGCATCGTGAGGCAGTGTCCAATCAATCTGGGCATCGGCAACATAAAATAGTCGCTCGAAGGTGCTGCCTCCAAAGCCAAGTCCAAGCGTCTGTCTCACCAGGCTTCTTGGGCCGTCGCAGCCAATCAAATAGTTAGCTGTGATCGTTTGAGAAAGGCCGTCCACCGTTTTGACCTGCGCTGTTACTTTTGCGTCTGTTTGCGCAAAACTTACGAGTTCGGTTTGCCAGCGAACGGTCTTGCCATTCTGTTTCAGATAGTCATAGAGCAGTTGCTCGTTTTTACTTTGCTCAAAGAACAGCACGTAGGGATAAGCCGTCAAGCCTGTACCAAGGTTCGACAAATTGAGTTCGGCACGCACTTCGCCGCTTTTGAGCATTCGTGCTTTGCGAGCGATCTCTCCCTGTTCAACGGCCGGTTGTGCCAAACCCAACTGCTCATAAATCTCCAGGGTACGAGCATGAACACCCAAGGCTTTGGAAGCAGCGGTGACACCCGCGCGCTTCTCAATCACAACAAAATCAAGGCCGTAGCGGACGCACTGACAAGCCAGGGCCAACCCAGTGGGACCGGCTCCGATGATCATCACATCCGTTTGGATGATTGTGTCTCCCATGTCGTGTTGCAAATCGTTCATCATCTCCTCCAACGTGAAGCGATCGGGTAGGAATGAACGTATGCTCAAATTCTATGAGCGTTTAGCGCCAAGCGCAACTCCGAAGGAACCGCTCATGCTGCCAAGAGGGATACCTGGAGATTGGGGGTTTTTGCATGGTTGTGTCGCAAATATTTTAAAGTGACAAGCGAACGGGTCCCGTTGGTATTGACTTAAGCCATCACTCCGAAGATTTCATTGATGAATTCTACTTGAGATACACTATCCCCTTGTCTGACTCCTC
>JAESGH010000434.1_pt1 | contig 23622 bp, 23 predicted proteins | sample 9269641 | NCBI WGS metagenome assembly JAESGH01 (sample SAMN14515345, study PRJNA621665) | algae metagenome | isolation source: Phormidium tanganyikae FI6-MK23 and co-occurring heterotrophs from granitic... | place: USA: Fort Irwin, California | collected 1998-05-24
GGGGTCGGGGTTGGGGGGGGGGGGGCGCCGGCGGTCGGGGGGGGGTGGGGGGGGGGGCCCCCCCCCCCCCCCGAAACCGAAACGAAGTGAAGCCCGAAACAGCCCGACCCGAATGAAAAGACTATGCGAAGGCAAAGGGACACGCCCTAATAATATTAATAATATGTCATCCAACAAAAACGCCCTGATCCGCTACAAAACGCTGGATAAATGCCTGAAAACCAAATACCGGAAATATACGCTGGAAGATTTGATCGACGAATGTTCCGAAGCATTGTTCGAGTACGAAGGAAAAGAATCTTTTGTAAGCAGACGCACGGTGCAGCTCGATCTGCAGAATATGCGAAGTGAAAAATTCGGGTATAAGGCTCCGATTGAAGTTTATGAAAGGAAATATTACCGCTACAGTGATCCGGATTACAGCATTCATAATATTTCCGTGAACGAAAGTGATCTGAAGGCTATGAACAATGCCGTCCAGATTCTGAAACAGTTCAAAGATTTTTCTATGTTTAAAGAAATGAACGGGGTCATACAGAAGCTGGAAGATTCCATCCATGCTACCAGCCATAAATCGATTATTCATCTCGATAAAAACGAGCAGCTGAAAGGGCTCGAGCATATTGATATTCTTTATGAAAGCATTGTCAGCAAAAAAGTCCTACGCATTCTGTATAAAAGCTTTACGGCAAGAGAAGCGAACAGTTTTACCGTTCATCCGCAGCTGCTAAAGGAGTACAACAACCGCTGGTTCCTGATCTGTATTTACAAAGGCAAAATGTACAATCTGGCGCTGGACCGCATGGAACAAATTGAACATGAGGAAAAAGCCGAATATATAGACCGGAATCTTGATGGCGATGAATATTTTAAAGATATCGTAGGGGTAACTGTCTCCGAAACAATGAAACCGCGATATGTTGTTTTCTTTGTAGATTCATCAAATGCACCCTATGTAAAAACAAAACCTTTTCATAGAAGCCAGGAAATTATAAGTGAAAACGAAGAAGGAACCATGTTCAGAATCTGTGTGCAGATCAATTACGAACTGGAACGCCTGTTATTAGGTTTCGGGGAATGTCTTATTGTGCATCATCCAAAGAAACTGAGAAAGAGAATGGAGGAGAAATTCAGATCGGGATTTAACAATTATAAAAACCTGAACCCAGAAGATGAAGAATAAAGCGAATGCTGTATGGCTTGGAAATTGTATTACCCAAAACACAAAAATAATAATATGAAATCAAGAATATTAAAAGCTGTAGTAGCAGTGGTAGCACCTTTGGTGATAGAATTTATTATTAAAAAAATCGCTGAAAAGTTTGATGAAAAACCGGCGGAAGATAAAAAACCCGTTCCCGTACAAAACTGGGAGTAGTTAGATTTAATATTGTGAAAAAAGAGGCGTTACGAATAACAGCCTCTTTTTTTATATAAAATCATAGATGCCATTTTTCCAGCCGAGTACTTTAGAAGAGTCTGCTTTAAGCCAGTTTTTCAGAATTGTCGCATAGACTTTCCTGAAATCTTCCGTGTAAATAAGGTCTCCTTCATTTAATTTAGTAAGATCGGGTAACGGATTCAGCATCCCTTTCTTTTTGAGGCCACCGCTGATAAAAAACATTTGGTTGGCCGTCCCGTGATCGGTTCCTTTGCTCGCATTCTGGGCGACCCGTCTGCCAAATTCCGAAAAGGTCATCAGTAAAATATTGTCGAAAAGCCCGTTGCTTTTCATATCTGCTACAAACGATTTTACCGATTCATTAATATCATTAAAAAGTTTCTGCTGCCTGTCATTCTGATTAACGTGGGTATCGAAACTTCCTATGGAAAGGTAGTAAACCCTAGTATTGATATCAGATTTAATAAGAGATGCCACTGTTTTGAAATCCTTTCCTAATTGTGAATTGGGGTAAGTTTCCGTTGTTTTCTTAGCCTTGCTTTTTTCAAAAATATAATCCGCATTGTTAATGGTTGAACCGAGCGTCTGATAAAGATAAGAGACGGTCTCATCTTCATGATGATGGTCGTACAACGATTTAAAGTATTTTTCCTGACTGGTTTGGTACAATCTTTTCGGGTCTTTAAATGCAAAAGCTTTATTTTTTTCGCCCTTTAAAGCCAGACTTAGCATGTCATCTACTTCCAGAGCCTGGGTAGGATGTTCGCAACGGTAACATTCTTCGTCCAGAAATCGTCCGAGCCAGCCGGTTTCAAGATATTCATCGCTTTTGCTGGCCGAATGCCAGATATCCATGCTTCTGAAGTGGGATTTGTCGGGATTCGGGTATCCTACATTGTTCATTACGGAAAGTTCGCCATTGTCATACAGTTCTTTAAAATACGAAAGGGCAGGATTGATCCCTGTTTCATCATTGAGAACCAGTGAATTGTCTATAGCGATAGCGCTTCTTTCTTTAAAATAAATGTCATTACGTACGGGAATGATCGTATTCAATCCGTCATTTCCCCCGGTAAACTGAAGGACAATCAGAATTTTTTGGTTAGGTTCAAGCGCTTCGTCGAACGTCATGGCTTTCAGGAAATTCGGTAGCAATAATGAAGCGGTTGCCAGCGAACTTATTTTTAGGAATTCTCTTCTTTTAATTAGCATACGGTTTAGCTTTAATTTAAATTACATCAGCTGATATTCAGGGGTAGACATTAAATTGATGACATTCATCTTGATACTTTTATCTGAAAAGTTCTTCACGGAATCTAGATCCAATGATTTTGAATTCTGAATCAGATATTCTGCAGGATTTTTCCCATTGAACACTTTTTCCACACGCTCCCAGTCAATCGTGATATTGGGGTTTTTGAAAGCTTTATTTAAGGTATTTTCCCTTGATTTCATTCCCATATCGATATCATCATCCGGTCTCGGACTGTATTCCAAAGGCCGTAGTCCGGACCAAATCTGTGGAATCTGAAGCCTTAACATCAATGTTGAGCTGTCGATCCAGGATTTTCCGTTAGGCCAGCCTGCCACATTGGGCGGATACAAAAGCATCTGTCCCAGTAATTTCTGGTAGACGATGAGATTTTCGGGATTCTGAATATTCATTGGCAGCGTCCGCATGATTCCGGCCATGAGTTCTATCGGTGACTTTATTCTGTTGCCGATATTTTTCGATTCATAAAACCAGGAACTTGAAAATATTTCGATCATCAGTTTTTTTATGTCATAACCGGATTTGTAAAAGTTATTTGAGAGCCGATCAATAATCGCTTTATCTTCATTTTCATTAACAAAAAAGCGGTAAACTTTTGCTGTAATAAATCTGGCAGTTGCTTTCTGTTCAAGAATAATATCTAGGACATTATCTCCTGTAAAGTTTCCGGTTTTATTTAAAAATGTTTTGATTCCTTCGTCATGAAGTTTTTTTCTCTCCTGAAAATTCCCTTCTTTATCATAACCCCAACCTGTAAAAGCTCTCGCACCTTCTCTAATGTCTTTTTCAGTATAATTTCCTCTTCCCATTGTGAACAGTTCCATCACTTCCCGTGCAAAATTTTCGTTAGGATGATCTTTTTTATTCTGCTGGTTGTTGAGAAAGCCCAGCATTGCCGGTGCCTTGCTCACTTCAAATAGCAATTCCCTGAAATTTCCGAGCGCATTTTTTCTGATTACATTCAAAATTTGCCGGTTGAACTTGGGGTTCTGAACCCGAGAAGCAAAATGTCCGTGCCAGAAAAATGCCATTTTCTCCCTCAGCTGTTCAGTGCCGGTTACCATTTTATAAAGAAAATTGAGATTAAGTTCCTCATTCTGTAAACGGTTGATTTTTTGTATTTCTTTTCTTTTTTCAGCGGGAGATTTGTCATTCATATAATCCAGCGTTTGCGTTTCTATATCGGTAGTATCATAATTGATATAGGTAAATGTTTCCTCCTTCAGCAAATCATCAAGCAAAGTGTCTGCACTTTTATTCGTGAGAGCTTCATATTGGTTGATCCCCGCGCCAAAGCCTGCACGCCAAAGAAGATGTTTATTTCGGGTAATTGACTCGATTGCCATAGCTGTATTTTGTATTTTGGATGGTGTTGTAATGCTAATGTTAAATAGAATATCGGTTAACAATTGTTAATATACACATTTAAAAAGTTAATGCCAATAAAATTAAACAGTCATTTAAATTTAATGAATTGAAAATCATTATTTTGTGAAGGAAACGAGAGTGGATTGCCCACAAAAGCCACGGTTGGCACGATTTTTACAGTTTTGAGCTTAGTAAAATTAAAAAATCAGAGTTATGAAAATGTTAAAACATGCAATTTTATTTGCGGGAATTTTTACTGCTGGAGCTTTGAGTGCACAAGACGCACAAATGAATAATATGATTAAAGTAGGAGCAAATGTTGGTTTAGCAGTTCCGTCTGATAATACTTCAATGGCAGTAGGAGTAGATGTGGCTTACCAGAACCTTATAACTCCCGGATTCGGATTAGGTATTGCAACCGGATATTCCCATTATTTTGGAAAAGATAACAATGGATACAGCAATAATGATGTAGGTGTTGTTCCTGTAGCTGCTTTATTAAGAATTTATCCGAAACAGACAGGTTTTTATTTTGGAACTGATTTAGGATACGGTTTTCTGGTTGGTGATGAAAAAGTAGCATCCAATACTACCCTTGACAGACCGGACGGCGGTTTTTACATTAAGCCTGAAATCGGATACCACAACCAGGACTGGAATTTCTTTGTGCAGTACCAGAAAGTATTTGTAGGAAGCAAAGGAGATTTGCCGGGCCAGGACTATAATGTGGGTAACATCGGGGTAGGATTTTCCTACAATATTCCTTTAGGAAAGTAGTTAGATTTAAATATAAGCAATTATTAGCCAAACCTTTTCGAGTTTTTGAGAAGGTTTTTTATTTCTAACGAAAATTTACGAAAAGTATTATTATATTTGATAAAATTTGAGGTTATGATTTTGAATCCAAAATTTCCGCTTTATTTACCAGGAGTGAAAAACGCAGGCAATGATAACATTTCGATCATTGGTGCCAACCTTCGTGAAGATAGTACAACTTTAGGCTATTTTATTTCCGGAAACGGAGGCCTGGAAGTTAAAATCCAGAATATATATCCCACTAAAGAATATGCATCTTTTGCAGATATTTTAAGGAAATTTATTCAGGATAACCAGCTAGAGGATGTTAAAAGACTCAGCGTGGCTGTGCCAGGACCGGTACTCAACGGGAAAAGTAATCCCGTAAGACTGGGATGGAATCTTGATATTGAAGATTTTAAAAGAGATTTTAATTTTGAGAGAGTAGATATGCTTAATGATCAGGAAGCATCAGCTTACGGAATGGCACTACTGGAAGATTCCGATCTTGATCCAATCTACACCAGTGGAAATCTCGAAAAAGGAAACGTTGCGATCCTCGCACCCGGAAACGGGCTTGGAGAAGCTGGATATTTTTTCGACGGAAAATATATAAGGCCTTTCGCAACAGAAGGAGGACACTCCGAATTCTCCCCTAGAACAAATGTTGAGGTAGAATTCTACCAATTCCTTAATAATATCTACGGAATTGTAAGTTGGGAAAATGTATTGTCTAAAACGGGATTATTTAATATTTACCGTTTCTTAAGAGACGTAAAAAGACATCCGGAGCCGGAATGGCTTGCTGAAAGGCTGTCTGAAGGCAATTTTGTTCAGGAGCTTTATAAAGCAGCCGTTGAGGATGATGTATTGATCTGCAAAATAGCTCTGGATACGTTCCTTGAATTCCTTGCGAGAGAGGCGAATAACCTTACCTTAAAACTGAAAGCAACAGGAGGATTGTTGATTTCAGGCGATATTCCACAGGAAATCAGGTCTTATATCGATAAAGATAAGTTCTACGAAAAATTCAAAATAAGTGATAAGATGGAAGAAATGCTCAGAAACATTCCGATCTATCTCAATAAAAACGAAAATACAGCTTTGAATGGTGCAGCGCTATACACTGCTTATTATCAAGACTAACTTTAAGCTCCGGATTTCCGGAGTTTTTTTATGGATAAAAATTATTGCATTAATTGATATACATCAATGAAATCTATCAATTCTGTTGATTACATTTGCACCAGTAAATATAACAAGCAAATAATTTTTAATCAAATGAAAAAAATATTCCTATTAGCAGTGTTGGCGAGTGGTTTAGCATTCGGACAGGCTAAAAAAGTAGTAAGCTCTGATGTTCAGTGGTGGGGTTACAAAATCGCAAAATCTGAAGCAAGCTCACATAACGGAACCGTAAAGGTAAAATCCGGTGAAATGGTGATGAAAGGAAATCAGTTGGTTGGTGGTACTTTTGTGTTAGACATGACTTCTATCAATGCAACAGATCTTTCCGGAGAATATCAGCAAAAGCTGAACGGACACCTTAAAAACGGGGATTTCTTCGAAGTAGAAAAATACCCAACTGCAACTTTTAAAATCACAGGTGTTAAGAAAAACAACGATAATGTGTACAACTCCTTAATAACGGGTAACTTAACGGTAAAAGGAAAGACAAACACGATTTCTTTCCCTGCAAAAATTACGTATGCCAACGGAACTGTGAGCTTAGCATCAAAAAAATTCTCCATCGACAGACAAAAATTTGATGTAGCTTACAAATCTACCATGCAGGATGTTCTTGTGAAAGATGATATGGATTTGCAGGTAAAAGTGACAGCAAAATAATTTAATCAAAAAAAGATTGTTAAAAGTGTAGAAGTTCTACACTTTTTTTTATTTTTGTTGAATTGTAAATAAAAAAGAATGAAAAGATTACTATTGTTTGCTATGATGTGTGTAAGCATGTCATTTGTTTTCGGTCAGAAGAAAGGAGATAAAGTGGTAAAAGTAACATCATCCGAGATCAGATGGTGGGGATATAAAGTAGTGAAAACGGTTCCTACAACACATTCGGGAACGGTAAAGCTGAAAAGTGGGAAGTTTACTTTTGACAAGACCGTTCTTATCGACGGCGAGTTCGTGATCGATATGAAGTCGCTTATGGCCGGTGATGTTTCAAGCCAGGATGCAGATATGGTAAAACTAACGAACGATCTCAAAAGTTCAAATTTCTTTGATGTTAAGAAGTTTCCGTTGGCGAAATTCCACTTAACGAAGATTATTCCGTTGGCAAACAGCGACTATAATTCTACTGTTTACGGAGATGTAACGATAAAAGGTGTGAGAAAAACAATTACTTTTCCTGCAAATGTTTATATCACCCAGTTTACTGTAGTGATAGAATCTGCAAAATTCTCCTTAAACAGAAGAGATTTCAAAGTATTTTACCAGTCTTCTTTGAAAGATTATTTCATTAAAAACGAAATGGACATTCAGTTTAAGATTTCAACCGAGAAATTGGATAACGAAAACAGAACTACGGTTAAAAAGAAAAAATAAGGCAGTGGTCTTTCAATAAAAAAACAATGAGCGATTTCTTTTGAAGCCGCTCATTTTTTTGTCTTAATTTTTTATTTTAGTAGTATGAAAATATATGTAGTAAGCGGTCTTGGCGCAGATTTTAAGGTACTTGAAAAAATACAGTTCCCAAAACAGCATGAAGTTATTTTTATCGACTGGCTCATTCCGGAACAGAATGAGGAATTTCAACATTACGTAAAGAGAATGGCAGAAAAAATTGATGAGTCGGAGCCATTCTATTTATTAGGCTATTCCTTTGGCGGAATTCTGGTTCAGGAAATCAGTAAGCTGAAACCTGCCAAAAAAGTTGTTATTATGGGCAGTATCAGGTCGGATAAGGAAAAATCAGTTTTAATAAAGACCGGACAGATTACCAGAATCCCGAAGCTTTTACCGGTAAGATTCTTTAATGAAAAGACAACGAATATATATTCCATGTTCAGGAAATTCTTTGACCCTAAGAATCCAAAAATATTGCAGTATTTCCAGATAAGAGATCCTTATTACCTAAAATGGTCTATTGAAAAAATTTCAGACTGGAAATTTGAAGAAAGTCCCGATGTTATACAAATTCTCGGAGATAAAGACATTGTTTTCCCAATCAAAAATTGCCGACCCGACTATATTATTAAGGGAGGAACCCATTTGTTTCCTGCGACAAAATCTAAAGAGGTATCTGGTATATTGAAAGGGGTATTTGAGTAATTTTTGTATTTAATACTTAATAATGGTAATTTTTTTTAAGGGGTAAATTTGTTTTTATTATATTTTTTTAAAAATTTATGTTTACATTTGAGGGGTAAAACATAAAATTCTATGACAGTTGGATTAAAATGGATTGTTTCATTTTGTATTATTACACTTGTTGCTGTAGGCGGACTATTCTGGAGTCCGATTGCGGATTTTCCGAATACAGGAGAATTTCTCGGTGAAGAAAATATTGTCGGTGCAGATGTTGCCTGGATTCTTGCCGCTGCAGGACTAGTGCTTCTGATGACTCCCGGACTCTCATTTTTTTATGGAGGAATGGTTGGCAAAAAGAATGTCATTTCTACAATGTTGCAGAGCTTCATCGCATTGGGAGTGATCTCCATTCTTTGGGTGGTTATCGGTTTCTCTTTATCCTTTGGAGATTCTATTGGTTTTACCATAAATGGTGAACATTACGGGATTATAGGAAATCCGCTCAGTTATCCTTTTTTCAGCAGAGTAGGAGTGTTGCCTCATAAATATATGGCCTCTACCATTCCGTTTATTTTGTTTGCTTTATTTCAGATGAAATTTGCGGTGATCACTCCGGCTTTGATTACCGGATCTTTTGCTGAAAGGGTACGTTTTATTTCTTATCTTTTATTCATGGTGCTTTTCAGTATCTTTATTTATACTCCGCTTTGTCACATGGTTTGGCATCCGGAAGGCCTTCTGAACAAATATTTTGGAGTGAAAGATTTTGCAGGAGGGACGGTTGTTCACATGAGTGCAGGTTTTGCAGCTTTGGCGGGAGCTTTGGTGGTGGGTAACAGAAAGAGACCGCATCATGATCCCTCCAATATTTCCTACGTCCTGCTGGGAACGGGAATGCTTTGGTTCGGATGGTTCGGATTCAACGCTGGTTCTGCGCTCAGTGCCAATGCTACAGCTGCAACAGCATTTGGAACAACAACCATTGCCTCTGCTTCTGCGATGATGACCTGGATTTTTTTCGATCGTATCAATAAAAGAAAAGTTTCTGCTTTAGGAGCATGCATCGGTGCAGTGGTAGGTTTAGTGGCGATTACTCCCGGATGTGGTTTTGTTTCGGTTTCAGAAAGTTTATTTATAGGATTTATTGCTGCAATTGTTTCTAATCTGATGCTCAACTGGAAAGCGCTGAAAAAAATAGATGATACGCTGGATGTATTTGCCTGTCATGGTGTCGGTGGAATTATGGGAATGATTTTAACGGCAATTTTCGCTCATGGGGAAAATGCAAGCCTTCTTCACGGCGGACTAGAAGTGTTTGCGCACCATATGGCTGCATTGCTGCTGGTATCAATCTTTACCTTTTTTGGATCACTGCTTTTATATAAAATTACAAACCGTATTATTACCTTGAGGGTTTCTGAAGAATCGGAAAACCTTGGACTAGACATTTCCCAGCATGAGGAAAGTCTGTGTTGAAAGAGTAGTTGATGATCGTCAATTGTCAATGGTCAATTGTGAATCTATTAAAATGTGGATTTAGATTGACAGCGAAGCGAATTGACCATTCAGCATTGATAAAAAATTGATTATCAACACGGAACAGTGAATTTTTAAAAATAAATTTAAAATTAACTGCAAAAGCAAATTGACCATTCAATATTGACATAAAAAAATCTACTAGTGTTCATATAGTTTTAATTAGAAAGCCGGAGCTGATTTTACATCTCCGGCTTTTGCATTTGGATTTATCATGTATCTTTGTGGTAAAGAATAAAGGAAGAATTTCTATATGGAATCAATATCGGTTTTTGAAATTATAAAAGTGGGAATTGGACCGTCCAGTTCACATACAATGGGACCATGGAATGCGGCTTCTGCATTTATCAGGATTATCAAAAGAGAAAGATCAATTGCAGAGGTTAAAGAAGTTTTCCTTGAATTTTTTGGTTCTCTCGCTAAAACGGGGATCGGACACGGAACCGATATTGCCGGAATGTTGGGATTAAACGGAGAAGATTTTAAAACCATTGACACCACAAAGATTGATGAAAAAATTGAATTCATAAAAAACGCTCAAAAGATTAATCTCGGTGGCGAAAAAGAAATTCCTTTTATATACGGGCATCACTTGGTTTTAAATATGCAAAAGTCACTGGATTACCATCCCAACGGAATGATCTTTAAAGCCATCTTTGAAGATGGGACCGAACTTATTCAGGATTTTTACTCGGTGGGAGGAGGTTTTATTATGAGCCAGGAAAAAAAATCAATAGAAAAACACTGTATCCGTACATTATATCCTTGCCACAAATCCTCAGATATTGTAAAATATTGTGAGAAACTCGGCCTGACAAGAATTTCAGATCTCATTTTAATGAATGAAGAAAGCTGGAGATCTCAGGAAGAAACAAAACAGGAAGCGTTATATATCTGGCAGCAGATCAAAGAATGTATTTATAAGGGTGTTAATAAAGAGGGAATACTTCCCGGTGGACTTAATGTTTCGCGTAGAGCAGCTGGAATCAACAGGAAATTACTTGGCGATAAAATTTATAAAAATAAAGATGAATGGTTTCAGCAGGTTGTTGATGCAGAAGAAAATTTCACCAATATCAATAAATGGATTTCATGTTTTGCATTGGCGGTGAATGAAGAAAACGCAAGTTTCGGAAGAATTATCACTGCACCGACAAACGGCGCAAGTGGTGTAATTCCGGCGGTGTTAATGTACGCGCAGGCCTTTACACCTTTTACCAGTGAAGATGATATTATACGCTTTTTGTTGGTAGCAGGGGAAATCGGGACTTTATTCAAAAAAAACGCAACTATTTCCGCAGCAATGGGCGGCTGTCAGGCTGAAGTAGGTGTTTCATCCGCAATGGCTGCAGCGGGACTTACCGAAATTCTCGGCGGCAGTGTCGGGCAGGTTCTTATGGCCGCAGAAATTGCTATGGAACATCATTTGGGAATGACCTGCGATCCGATCAAAGGATTGGTTCAGATTCCATGTATTGAGAGAAATACAATGGGAGCTATCAAAGCAATCACTGCAGCCAATATTGCCCTTGAAAGTGATCCGGCAAAAGCAAAAGTAAGTTTAGACCAGGTTATTCAAACTATGTGGGAAACCGCTTTGTCTATGAACGACCGATTTAAAGAAACTTCTGAAGGCGGATTGGCGATTGCAGTAAATGTGGCGGAATGTTAAAATAGAATTTAATTTTATAAAAATAAATACTAAAAAAATACCTTTGAGAATTTATAGTAAATACTCTTATACTTTAAGTATTATCTTAAATTATTTTTTTACCGTAATATCAGGATTTACTGCAAGAAGTTTTTGCTCAAAATCATTAAAATCTTTCGGGGAAATAACAATACTGTCGGATTTGTAATAGATTTCCACTCTTCCCGAAATTGCAGGTGCGGGTGATGAGATCATATTTGAAGTTTTCTCTATTTTATAAATCTCACTAATCCTGATTTTTGTGGTGCCGAAAATAGAGTTTTTGATATATAAAGAATCAGAATCCATTCGGTAACGAATCGTAAGAGTAAGGAAAAGTATAATTCCAATAATGGCAAGCGGGACGAATACAATTTCCCAATTATTGTTTTTAATTTCTGAAAAGACAGGAAAAAATACAATACAAAAGATAGGAATATACAGTTCCCAACCGATTCTTACAGGTATATTTTTCATAGCTACAATAGGTTCATAACAAATTTAAGAAAAGCTTCCTTAATTTAAAATATTACTTATCTAAAATTCCCCTGATTTTATTGGCATTGGAAATAAGTTCTTCAAGGTATTCGAAGTTTTCTTTTTCTAAAGCCGATTTGAATTTTCTTAATTGCGAAATATGTTCATTGAGAACATCAAGAACATTCTCTCTGTTTTGTCTGAAAATAGGAACCCACATTTCCGGATGTGATTTTGCCAGACGCACTGTGCTGGAAAATCCGGAGCTTGCCAGCTGGAAAATCGTTTCTTCTTCCCTTTCTTTTTCTAAAACAGTATTTGCTAATGCGTATGAAGTGATGTGTGAAATATGGGAAATGTATGCTGTATGAACATCATGGTCTTCCGCATTCATATAAATTAAATGCATATCGAGACTTTCCACAATTTTCTCCACTGTTTTCAGGGCATCTTCGGAAGATTCTTCACGGTTGCAGATCACGCCGGCTTTTCCGGCAAAGCTTTCTGAAACAGCAGATTTCGGACCGCTGTTTTCCGTTCCCCACATTGGGTGAAAAGCAACAAATCTTGATCTTTTAGGGTGGTTTTCGACAGCTTGTACAATTCCGGCTTTTGTAGAACCTGTATCCATAATGGTTTGATTTTCATTAATAAGATCCAGGATTTGAGGCAGTAGTTTCCGTGCAGCATCTACCGGGATTGCAAGAATAATTAATTCAGCACTTCTGATTCCGTATGCAAGATCTGCTTTGGAATCTATAATCTTCAACTCTAAAGCTTTATTAAGATGATCGGTGCTGTTATCGATTCCGTAGATAAAGTCTGCTATTCCCTTAGATTTTAATTTTAAAGCAATCGATCCGCCGATCAAACCTGTCCCAACAATACTTATTTTCATCTTTTAAATTTTAAAAATAAAAAACCCCGCCAAAGGACGAGGTTATGTTTATGTATACAAGAAATCCTTATCCCAGATCTGAGTTAAAAATTCCGTAATAATATGTTTTGTTTTTTGTTATCACAAAACGAAGATAGGTAATTTTTTCTAATTGAAATTAAAAAGTGAATAATGAATTTTGCTTCGTAGCCCAATGGTCCATTCTCTTAATTCACATGAGATTATTCACAGCAAAGCTAATTGACTTTAAAATTCACCATTCACTTTTTAAGGATTGCTGATAATTAACGTAGAAGGAATATCCGATAGCCATAGACTTTTACTGTCAATCAGGTTTTTCCAGCTTTTGCTGCTGATCAGCATTAAGTCCTGAGAAGCCAAAAATTCTTTTTCAATTTTCTTTTCGTTATATAAGGTGATGTGATTGGGTGCTACCTGTTCAATGCTTCGGATAAGCTCTTTTACTTCAATATTGCTTCGGATCTGTCCGGCAACATCAAGGATGATGATTTGGGAATTATTATTGTTGATGAGCCTTTTGGCGTATTCCAAAAGATAAAAGTCGGCGAGATTAAATATCGGAACGAATACTTTATCCGCAGATCTGAAATTTTTATCCACCATAATTCCTACCGGAATATTGGTTTTGTCCAAAATCTGAAGGGTAAAATCATCAAAAGGCGAGGTGTTGAAAATATTGCCTTTTCCTTTTACCGTATTGAGCAGCTTTTCGGGATTGATGATTTTGGTGGTGAAACCTAAAAGCCTTCCGAGTAAACTTCCTTCATACATTGATTTTCCCAGCATAATGAGCAGTAGATCATAATTTCCTCTATTTGAAATATGGGTGAGATCACTTTCGATATCAGTAGAAGCTTTAAAAAGAGTCGTGATTTTCAGGTTGAGTTCGTGCGAAGTATCACTCACATTTCTGAACTGCTCGTTTTCATATTCGTTTATATCGTAAGCATGCATTTCGTTTACCGGTGCAATATTCATGGCGGTAATGCTTTTATTGGCATTCATTTTTTTTGTAAAATCGTGTGCAAGCTTTAGCAGTGTGCTTCCTGATTCAGGGTTATCGAAAGAAAGTAAAACTCTGTACTGGGCGTCATTATTGTCTTTATCTTCATCATCGGCTTTTTTAGATTTAAAAATAAAATTGATAAAATCCAGCGCCGGGCCTGTCATGAAAGTAGTAAATAAGGCCATGATTACCATCATTGCAAAAATTTCAGGGCTTAAAACGCCAAGGTCATAGCCAATATTTAGAACAATTAATTCCATTAAACCCCTCGTATTCATCAGCGCGCCGATAGTAAGGCTTTCTTTCCAGTTGATGCCTAAAAATTTGGCCGTTAATGCACTGCCTGCAAATTTTCCGACAACAGCAGTGAGGATAATAAATCCTGCAGTAATCCAGAGATGTCCGTCATTTAAAAGTCCTATCTGTGTACGAAGTCCCGTAAAAACGAAGAACAGCGGAAGTAAAAGTACCAAAGCTACATCTTCAACCTTATCAATAAACATTGTTCGGAACTTGGCGTTTTCCGGCATAATGGCTCCGGCCATAAAAGCGCCAAACAATGCATGAATACCAATTACTTCCGTAGTATACGCAGACAGAATTAAGGTTAAAAAGAAGATGGCAACCATTGGTTTGTTAATTGTATTTTTCCCGGCCTGCAGATCTCCGATTCTCTTTAAAAACGGCCTTACGATTTTTATCATTAAAAATACGTAGGCTATCGCCATTAAAATAACATAAATAGAACTGGCAAAAGATCCAGCTTTTACAATAGCGATTACCGCTGCCAAAATACACCATGCGGTAATATCATCTGCTGCGGCACACGTTATAACGACAGTTCCGAGTTTGGTTTTCTGAAGATTTCTTTCCTGAACGATTCTTGCCAAAACCGGAAAAGCAGTAATACTCATGGCAATTGCAATAAATAGGGCAAATGAGGTAAACTGAATTCCGTCAGGAGCAAATTCGCGGTAGACGAAATATGATAAACCCACTCCTAATGCAAAAGGAATAATGATACTCGCATGACTTATAACTACCGCATCATGTGCTTTTTTTCTCAATACACTAAGATCCAGTTCCATACCTACGATGTACATAAAAAGTATCAATCCGATCTGACTTAAAAACTGCAGATTTCCTAATGATTCTTTCGGGAAGAGAAAAGCTGAAAACTCTGGAAAGTACATTCCTACAAGTGAAGGTCCTAAAACGATTCCGGCAATCATTTCACCAATTACGGAAGGCTGCTTGATCTTTATACAGATCCATCCGAAAAGCCTTGCTACAAGGATAATGGTAACAATCTGCGACAATAAAAGTGCCAAAGGATGATGAAGATTCGCCATGAAAGATTCTGCGAAACTCTCCCACATGGTAGAACCTGTATTTTTAGGCGGCGCAATATTTTCTCCGATTTCCAGTGTTTTCCCTTCAACAAAAAACCAGTACATCAGCATCGAAAAGACTGCAATAGTACTGAGGTAAAAAATAATGTTCCTGTATTTTCCGAGATTCATAATTCCGATTTTTTGCAAAATTGGCAAGAATAAAAGTATAAAAAATAGTATTATTTTCTAAATGTAATGAAAGCTGTAAAAAATGCAGTAAAATTATTTACCAAACAGATCAGAAAGTTTTTTCCTGTAAATTTCTCCAACCTGGAGTTTCAGAAAACCCACATCGTCAAGAGTAATGGTAGTAATAATTTCGTTCGTTGAAAATACTTTTATGGAAGATAATGCGATAATTTCTTTTTTATTTACCTGTGCAAAATCTTTTGAAGGAAGCATCTCCAAAAGGTTTTTAAAGTTGAGGTTTTTCAATACAATATTCGTTCCGTCATTGAGGATAATGTCTTTGTCGCGGCTGTCGATCTCCGAAGTTTTGATATAAGCAATCTGATCTGTAAAGATGACAGTCTTGCCGATATTGGTATTCCATTCGATAAAATCTTTTTTCTGTGTTTTCTGTACGAGTTCTCTGGCTTTCTGAAATGCCTGGATAAGTCTTTCCTTTTTTATAGGTTTTCTTACATAATCTACCACATTGAGATCGAACGCTTCTGCTGCATATTCTTTGTAGGCCGTTGTGAAGATGATTTTCTTTGAATCCGGAATAAGTTCTGCTACTTGAAGACCATTCATTCCCGGCATTTCAATATCTAAAATGCAGAGGTTGCAATCAATATTTCCGATTTCATTTAAAAAAATGTTTGGATCATTGAATGCCTTTACCACTTCGACATTTTCGATCTGTTCGCAAAGAAGTTTCAGGTAACTGATGGCCAATAATTCATCATCAAGAATAACGCATTTTATCATAAAATTCTCCTAGATTAATGTTTAATTCTGCCGTAAAAATGCCGTTTTTTGAATTTTTGTTCAGCGTGTAGAAATTGTTGTAGATCATTTTCAGGCGCTGATCCAGAGACTGGCTTCCGAATCCGCTCTTCTCTTTTTGCAAGGTATTTTTCAGCGAAGCTTTATTGCTTACTTTCATCGAAAAAATTCCGTCCTGCAATTCCATCTGTATAGCAATGAATGAGTCCTGGGCAAGAAAATCGGTATGTTTGAAAGCATTTTCAATTAAATCAACCGAGATGAGCGGTGCAAAAACTTTTTCGTCAAATATGGCATCCGATTTATCAATTTTAGATTTAATTCTAAAATCAAAAAGTGGATTGATCTTTATTTTATTAATCTCAATAAGGCTTAACGCAAAATTTAATTCTTCCTTCGGACTTACAAATTTGTTATTGCTTTCATACAGGATATAATCGAGAACATTCGCCAGTTTATCAAGAGACATATACGTCTGATAAGCATGTGACTGTACGGAATTAAGAATATTTTTGAATAAATGCGGATTCAGTTTTGTGCCGATGTGTTCTAGCTGAACTTCATTCAATCGCTGCTGGATAATCTTATTGGCTTCCGAAAGTTTTGCATTTTTAATCTTAAACTTCTGGTTTTGGCTGAACAGATAAATGCTTACCGTCAAAAAAAAGAAAATAGCAAAAACCCCGATGAATATCAGATAATCATGAATCATGTAGTAATTGCCTTCCATTGTTCAGATGGTATTTTCTTTTAACCGTTTAGTAACAGCGAAATTTTATATTAAGCTTGACGATGCATTATTTCAATCTCTTTAAAGACACCATCGTGGCCTTTTCCTCACATTTTTCGAATGTAATTTCATAGGTTGGGTTTTCGTCAGGATAAATTAGACGATAATCGGGACAAGGCTTCTTCTGGGCATGACTTTTATCAAAATCAATTTTTCCTTTGGTAATAATGCTGTCTTTTAAAAATTTTTCATTAACATTTAAAGCAGCCATTTCAGCTTTAAACTGATCGGAATAGGTAAAATCCTTAGACAGTGTTTCTGCGATAACACGACTGTTGGGAAGATACCCGCTGCAGCTTGCGCCTTTTTTGTTTAAGATAAAGAATACGATGATAAGCCCAGGAATAAGACCAATCATATAAAATTTGAGTTTTTTCATTAGAAAATTAAAAGATTGATATCATGATAGGTAAGCCCGAAACGGTCACAGATGATTTTCTTCGTATGCCGTCCTTTGTACATATAAAGGCTTTGCTTCATTTCATTTTTGCGCACCAGCATGTTTTCAAAACCGCCTTCTTCGTCGTAATGGAGAATATAGGAGAGGAAAAAATTGGAAATAGCTTTCGTTGTCGTTCTCGGCATTCTTGAGGTAAGATTCGGAAGTCCGCAGTGTATTACGCCGTGTTTAATAATGTAAGGATTTTCCATGTCTGTCAGTTCGGATGTTTCAATAACCTTTCCGTTGTCGATGGTAATATCGATGATGACACTGCCTTTTTTCATTTTCATGACCATATCTTCAGTCACAATGGGTGTCATATTAAGTCTTGGCAACGCTCCGATTACTACATCGGCTCTTCGTAAAGCTTTTTTTAATTCTTTAGGATCGATAATAGAAGTTGGAACTCTGCTGTCTACTAAGGTGTGAAGTCTTCTTAATTTTGAAAGTGAATTATCGAAGACCCTTACGCTTGCACCGAGTCCGATTGCGGCTTTGGTGGCAAATTCCCCTACAATTCCTGCTCCTAATATCACCACTTCGGCAGGTCTTACTCCTGTGATTCCTCCCAGCATCAGTCCGTTTGATAAGGCTAATAATTCAGAGGCGTACAAAATGGAAACTGTTCCTGCAATTTCGCCGACGAGCCTTACTAAAGCCAATTGCTTATATTCATCAACAATAAATTCAAAAGCGATGGCATTTACTTTCTTTTCGGCAAGTTTCAGGAAATAATTTTTATCCCTGAGGTTGATCTGAAGCGCAGAAACAAGATATGTATTGGGACGCATGTAGTCGATTTCCTCGTCAGTCGGAGGATTTACCTTGAGGATCAGATCCTGAGAAAATGCCTCTTTCGGATCGTTGGTAATCTTCGCTCCTGATTCGGAGTACTGAAGATCTGTAAAAAAAGAACCAACCCCGGCCCCGGATTCTATGATAATTTCATGACCACTTTCTACCAAAACCTGTACAGCATCTGGTGTTATACAAGCTCTTCTTTCATTCAGAGAGGTTTCTTTCGGAATTCCTATGCTGAACTGTTTTCCTTTTTTAATGACCTCTAGCTTTTCTTCTTTCGGCATCAGTTCCTCTTCGGTAAAAGGAGTAAAAATATTTGTAGTACTCATCCTTTAAATAATTAAATTTTTACAGACCGTTATTTACATTCAATTTCAGAAACAAAGATACATAATATTTAGTCGAATGAGATTTCTCTCTGCTCACCAGTGTTGTTAATGCTCATTTTGTGATACTTAAGGCCGTAAAGTTCTTCTTCATATACTTCGGGCCATTCAATAATGCATAAAAAAGCATTATCCAGATATTCTTCGATTCCGATATCATACACTTCATCAATATTTTTCAGGCGGTACAAATCAAAGTGATACACTTTTCCCTGCGGTGTATTGTACTCGTTAACAATAGAATATGTTGGAGAGCTTACTTCGTCTGTACTTCCCAGTTTTTTCAGCAGAAACTGAGTGAAAGTGGTTTTTCCGGCTCCGAGATTGCCTTTTAAGAGGAGGATGTTGTGCTCTAATGCTAAAGCGACTTTTTCTGCAATATGTTGCCAGTCGTCCATATGATGAATCGTGAATTGCATATTTTTAAACAAAGATAATTAATTACAATAAATTATTTATAAACAAAAAATACTGAAGAAATTCCTATTTTTATTCGCCGTTTTACTTACGATCTGAATACAATTTTAAAGCCTATTTGTTATTTTTTAGATTATTAATGTAAACCTGATTTAAATATTCTGCCCGTGTTTTTGCTCTTTCAGGATTTCTGTACCGGTTATTTTTTACGGGGTTTTCATAAAGCGATACAATTTCTGCTATTTCAATAGATTGCAATTCTTTAATATCCTTTTTAAATAACGATTGCGAAAGTTTCGAAATACCTTTTCTGTTTTCCAGAAAGTCAAAATGGCTAAAATTAAATGCGAGACATTCTTCCTGGGTGTAATTGTGTTCAAGATATCTTGCAACAACAAACTGATCTATACTTTTTTTGTTGTTAATTGCTAAAACAGGCGTCAGTTGAAAAGCAGTAATATTGCAAGGGCATTCCTTTCTCTGATTATTTTTATTTATTACTGATTGCAATAACAAATGCCATGAATTTCCATGCAGCGCATTCGGGTAAAGAGTATTATAAAAATTGGTGAAATTTGCCGGAAGTTTTTCGCTGGTTCTTATTTCGTGAATAATTATTCGTTTATCATAATTACCTATGATAAATCTTCCGCCAAACTCAATATATAAAAACAGTAAAACGATTCCTGTAAAAGCTAATGCTATAGAGATTTTTAAATATTTCATCATATATAAATGGAGCTATTTTATTCAAAAATAATTAAAATAAAACTCTAAAATAACTTTAAGCAGGAATTAATCTTGTTACTTTGCTATATTGTACTAAGAACATTTTTTTGTATATTTTTGCATCATGATTTCCAAACAGACCATTGATAAAATATTCTCAACAATCCGTGTAGAAGAGATTGTGGGAGAATATGTGCAGCTGAAGAGGGCAGGGTCTAATTACAAAGGACTCAGTCCGTTTCATGATGAAAAAACGCCAAGTTTTGTGGTTTCTGCCAGCAAGCAGATCTGGAAAGATTTTTCTACGGGAAAAGGAGGAACGGCGATTTCTTTTTTAATGGAAATTGAAAACTTTACCTATCCTGAAGCACTTCGCCATGCTGCCAAAAAATATGGGATTGAAATTGAAGAAGATCAGCGAGAGTACTCCGAAGAAGCCAAACAGGCAAACACGGAAAGAGATACACTCTATAAAATCCATGAAGTAGCCAACAATTATTTCCAGGAAATATTGTGGGATTCGGAGGAAGGCAAATCGATCGGACTTTCTTATTTCAAAGAGCGGGAGCTGAAAGATGATATCATTAAAAAATTCCAGCTTGGGTATTCTCCCGAACAGAAAAATGCTTTTACAGCTTATGCTCTGGAAAAGGGCTATACAAAAGAAATCCTGGAGAAATCCGGACTTTCTATTTTTCCTGAAAATACACCTTCCGGAGTTGATCGTTTTCGGGAAAGGGTGATCTTTCCGATTCACAGCTTTTCAGGAAGAGTATTGGGTTTTGGTGCCAGAATTCTGAAGAACAATGTAAAAACAGCAAAATACCTCAATTCTCCGGAAACAGAAATTTATCATAAATCCAATGTTCTTTACGGACTGAACCAAAGCAAGCAGGCCATTTCAAGAAAAAATGTCTGTCTTTTGGTAGAAGGGTATATGGATGTGATTTCACTGCACATGTCTGGTATTGAGAATGTGGTGGCCAGTTCGGGAACTTCGCTCACTACGGAGCAGATCAAGCTCATCAAAAGACTTACGGAAAATGTTACCATTCTTTTTGATGGTGATAATGCAGGAATAAAAGCCAGTTTCAGAAGTATTGACATGCTTTTGACGGAAGGCATGAATATTCGTGTTCTACTGTTCCCTGATGGTGATGATCCTGATTCATTTGCCAGAAAACATCCTCAGGAATATGTGGAAAAGTTCATTGAAAACCAGGCACTCGATTTTATTGATTTTAAGGCAGAAATCTTACTGAAGGAAGTCGGAAACGATCCAATCAAAAAAGCGGAAGCCATCCGCGATATCGTAAAATCGGTATCTTTTGTTCAGAATGCTTTGAAAAGGGAAGTATACCTGAAAGAAGTTTCCAATAAATTCGGACTTTCGGAACAGAGTCTTTTCAATGAGCTGGATGTTCAGAAGCAGATTACGCAGAATCAAACACAGAAAGCACAGGTTAAAGCAGAAGCGCAGCAGCCCGCCAAACTGCAGATTGTTGACGAGCCGAGAGATCAGGTAGACCCGATTGTTTTTAACGTCACAAAACTGGAAAATGATCTTATCAACCACATGCTGAACTATGGTGATGTGGTACTGCAAAGAACAGCACCTGACGAACAGCAATACGAAATTACGGTCATCGAGGAAATCCTTCATCATTTTGAGGAAGACGGCTACGAATTTCAGGTGGAGCTCAACAAGAGGATTGTGGATTATATTAAAGAAGGAATTGAAAAGGAAGAATTGAGAAAAGGCAATTTCTTTTTCGGACTGATGGATGAAGAGCTCAGCAAAGCAGCAGTTAACTCGATGAATATCTACAGCGAACTGAATGACTGGTCGACCCGGAATATTTTTTCGCCCAATTACGGTGACAAAATTCCCGAACAGGTTGCCGGTGATATCCTGATCCATAAATTCCGCTATGTGAATTTCCTGATTTTGAAAACCAAAAAGGAGCTTGCAGACTATGCAGATTCGGATGAATCAAAATATTTTGAGCTTATCAAAAAGATCCAGATGCTCACGCTAGTGTCAGTAGAATTATCAAAAGTGCTGAATTATTCTGCAATTACCGGAATTTATTCTGACAGATAACTTTCAGTTATTTTCATATATTAAAAAAGTCTGTGACAAAAAGTCCTATAATATTTTAGGAATAAAAGTTGTAATTTAAACTTCGTAAAATTTAATAATACATAATAGAAATATGGACATTAAAAAAGAATTCAGAGATTTCTCTGTAAAGCATTTAGGAAACAGCGGTCTGGCTACCGATCAGTATATGGGAATGTATGGTCCTACTAATCTTACGCCGTACATCATGGAAGAAAGAAGATTGAACGTTGCACAGATGGACGTATTCTCCCGTCTGATGATGGACAGAATTATTTTCTTAGGAACAGGAATTGACGACCAGGTAGCGAATATCGTTACGGCCCAGCTTCTTTTCTTGGAAAGTGCAGATCCTTCAAAAGACATTCAGATTTATATCAACTCGCCGGGTGGAAGCGTGTATGCAGGATTGGGTATTTATGACACCATGCAGATCATCAAGCCAGATGTAGCAACAATTTGTACAGGGATTGCCGCTTCAATGGGAGCAGTACTACTTGTTGCCGGAGAAAAAGGAAAACGTTCTGCATTGAAGCACTCAAGAGTAATGATTCACCAGCCTTCAGGAGGTGCACAAGGAGTTGCTTCCGATATGGAAATCAACCTGAGAGAGATGTTAAAACTGAAAAAGGAATTATACGAAATTATCTCCGAACATTCAGGACAAACATACGATTGGGTTGAAAAAGCATCAGACCGTGATTACTGGATGACTTCCGAAGAAGCAAAAGGCTTCGGAATGGTAGACGAAGTGCTACAGAGATCCAAAGACAAAAAATAATTTTTGTAAAAGATATTATAGGCGCATCAATTTGTTTTGATGCGTTTTTTTGTTTTTTATCAGGAGCTTTTGATTACATCGAAAAGCAGCGTTTACTTTTTTTTTGAAGCTTTTTGACTTCGTCGAATTCTATTTTTATTGTTTTTTAGGAGCAATTTGATTACATCGAAAAGCAGCGTTTACTTTTTTATTTGAAGCTTTTTCCGGCTTTCCGCACTCGCTATTTTATTGGTTTCGGGGCGGCGGCTTTGCCGCCGCCCCGAAACCAATAAAATGAGCTCAGACAATTGCTCAATCCGGGCTAAAATAGTAGTCGGCTTTTTAAAATTTTGTCATTACTATTTATACAGGTTATTTTCAAATTAGAAATAGTACTTTAACAAACTTTATAAAATTCAGAGGTAAAAACGGCATCATTTTTCCAATTAAAAAGGCATAACACTTAAATCATAAAAATTATGTCAAAGAAAATTGCAATTTTAGCAACCCACGGTTTTGAAGAAAGCGAATTGAAATCTCCAAAAGAATATTTGGAACAGCAGGGCTGGACAGCGCATATCATCAGTCCGGAATCAGGATCCATCAAAGCATGGGCAGAAAAAGACTGGGGACAAGAATATCCGGTAGATAAAACTTTAGACGAAGCAAACGCTTCCGATTACGATGCTTTGGTATTACCGGGCGGAGTTATCAATCCGGATCAACTGAGAACCAATGAAACAGCTTTATCTTTTGTAAAAGATTTTTTCCAACAACATAAACCGGTAGCCGCTATTTGTCATGGTCCGCAGATTTTGATCAATGCTGAGGTTGTTGACGGCAGAAACATGACTTCGGTAGATTCCATCAGCAAAGATCTTAAAAATGCGGGTGCGCAGTGGGAAGACAGTGAAGTAGTAGTTGACAACGGATTAGTTACCAGCCGTACACCAAAAGATCTTCCGGCTTTCAACGCCAAAATGGTGGAAGAGATCAAGGAAGGAAAACATGAAGAACAGACTTTGTAAGCTCAAATGAGTAAGCATATTTTATTATAAGAGTTTCGGGGGGCGAGGAGATAGCCCCGCAAACATTAT